>Ga0181579_10000634_pt1 | contig 28815 bp, 30 predicted proteins | sample 071ome_24_FD_132996 | JGI IMG/M metagenome (GOLD analysis project Ga0181579, IMG submission 132996) | Coastal salt marsh microbial communities from the Groves Creek Marsh, Skidaway Island, Georgia - 071402CT metaG (megahit assembly) | ecosystem: Environmental > Aquatic > Marine > Intertidal...
GATGTTGATCACCTTGCCGTTCCGCTCACCCGGCACCCTCGAACGCAGCGCGCCAAACGAGGCTCGACAGAGATTAAAGACCCCCGTGAGATTGACCGAGATCACTGATGACCAATCGTCGTCCGACATGCGGTGAACCATCGCGTCGCGCGTAATTCCCGCGTTGTTCACGACGACGTCGAGGCCCCCAAAACTGCTCAGCGCTGATTCCACCAACTCATTCGCGCCCCCTGGACTCGAAACATCAGCAATCGCTCCAGCCGCCGAACCTCCCGACGAACGAATCTCCCCCACCACCTCGTCAACGACAGCGGGATCGAGATCGTTAACAACGACCGATAAGCCCTCGGAGGCGAGGCGCTTCGCTATAGCACGGCCGATACCCCTACCTGCACCAGTGACAATCGAGGTTCTCACCTCGTTGGCCATCAGAAACTTCGGCCCAATCCATACGACTCGGCGATCACGTTACGACCCATCTCGTTTGTCACTGGCCCGATCCGGTATAGCCGACTGTCTCGCCAGTACCGCTGCATATCGGTCTCGAGCGCGTATCCCATGCCCCCGAGGATCTGAAGTCCGCGGTCAGCAGCTTGACCGGCGTACTCCGAAGGGATGATCTTCGCCATCGTCGCTTCCGGCCCGCACGGCAGCCCCTTCTGTTGCAAGTCGGCCGCGTAGTAAACGATCAGTTCGGACTGCTTCTGCCACATCGCCATGTCCGCGATCCAGTGCTGGAGGACCTGCATCTCGGAGATTGGTTTGCCGAACGCAGACCGATTCTTCATGTAGTCCACCGCGTCCTCAAGCACACCGTCAATCACACCCGTGCACAGCGCGCCGACCATGATCCTCTCGTTATTCAATGTCTCCAGCATTTGGTACCAGCCCTGACCGGGCTCTCCAACGACCAGTTCGTCAGGAACGAACACGTCGTCCAAGAAGACCTCACACGAGCCGACCGACTTCATGCCAACTTTCGGAATCTGTCGGGTGGTGAGGCCCTCAGACGGATTCGGAACCAAGAAGATGGTGATCCCTTCGGACTTCCGCTTCGCGTCGGGATCAGAACGCGCGATGAGCATCAGGTAATCGCTCACATGCGCGGCGGTGGACCAGATCTTCGAACCTGTGATGCGGTAGCCGCCGTCGACCTTCTTGGCCACGGTTTTCATTGCGCCAAGCACGTCCGTTCCGCCGGAGGGCTCCGTTACCGCGATCGCCATCCTGATCTTTCCCTCGGCCAGTTCCGGAAGCAGTCGTTGACGTATGTCCTGGCTGGCGAACTTGTCCACAGACTTCGCGCAGAACGAGGAGATGCCCCAGATCCAGGTCAGACCGGCAAGGCTCCTAGCCATTTCGCGGGTGAGGATCATCTGAGTGATGATGTCGCCACCCTGACCTCCGACCTCCTCTGGGAGTCCGATCGCATGGAAACCCGCGTCCGACATCTTGTCCCAGAGTTCGAACGGATACTCAAACTCCCGTCCCTCCCACTCGCGCGCGACGCTCTTGGGGGCCTCTTTTTCCACCCACGCATGCACGGTGTCTCGGAACATCTCCTGTTCAGGGCTGAGGCTGAAGTCCATCTGCTTTTCCTTTCGTTACGTTTTTCAGTACTTCGATAAAAACGATTTCAGTAACGCCACCCGTCACCGAACGTGCTCAAACGACGGCCAAGGATGTCTTCGACTGCTGTCACCGCGGCGCGAGCGGCGCGATCTGTTCCGACGCCCCGACTCTTGAATGTCTCACTCGCCATCCACAATCCCTCAATGTTTGGCACCTTCCAGTCCGGTCGATAACGGCCAACAAGGCAGGGCTTCTGGACAACACCGAACGCGGGATCAAACACGAGACCGCGCCGCCTCCAGACCGCCTTCTCGAAGCCTGGGTACATCACCTTCATGCCCGCTTCGAACGCGTCGAAGGTAGCGCGGAGGAATTCCTCATCCCGAGCGCGCGCCCCGGGAATCACACCGCCCATGCAATAGAGGTGCAGTCCCTCCGGCACGCTGCCCGGATCCATCGCCGACTGGTCGTACATGTAGCCCGGAGTGTTCGAATGCGGTGTGGCAACCCAAGTTGACAACTCCTTGGGATCCCACATGGTTACGGGTTCCTCTGTCGCGAGGTAGAGGTTGAGCCACGACACCCTGAACTTGTCCTGTGACAGGTGCTTGATCTGTGCGGCGTACCAGTCTGGAAAATGGTGCTCCGGAATCACTCTCAGAACGTTCCAGACGGGAAGGGTGGAGATGACGATGTCGGCCTCAACGAACTGCTCCTCGAATATCTCGTTTGGAATGGCCTGACCGTCACGTGGGATGAGAACGCCCTTTACATTTCCGTCCTCGATCACAACGCGACTGACTGGTCGACCGAGGTGCACCTCTCCTCCCCTCGAAGTGATGGCTTCGGCGAGGTCGCTCCACATCCCATCCCAGCCCTGCCCTGGCCAACAGGAATACGCAGCTGTGTGTCGCTCCTCGTAGTGCATCTTTCTTACCCAGAGGTTGTCGCTCGCCGAGTGGTCGTACCACTCGTCGGTGAGGCACTCGAGAACAGAGAGGAACTCAAACAGGTCGATGACACCCTGATCCGTCGTGTACTGATGGAGCCACGCCCGCATTGGACGGTCGTCCCACTCCTCCAGCTCGTCCCAGGTCGTCTCTTTCAACGCGGTGATGACTTTTTTCAACTCCGCCTTGTCACCTGAGTACCGGTCTCGAATCGAGCCCCATTTTCCGGCCTCGTTGTCCCACACCGGCATCTCCTTCGACACTTCGCCGTGGATCAGTTCCTTGCCGACGTGCTCGAAGACCTTTGTCAAACCCGAGCCGCCATCCTCGATCAGGTGGCCACCTAGGTTGAGTTTGAAACCCTCATCGTCGTCGGCAAGAGCACGACCACCAAGAAGGGTCTGCTTCTCAAACAACGCGACCTTCTTGCCCTCCGCTGCCAAGAGCGCAGCAGCACTGAGTCCGGCAGCTCCTGCCCCGACCACGATTGCGTCATATCTCGACTGAATTTCTGCCATAAGCGTTCCTCTCGACTCGCTACGCGGTCGCTCGCGCCACGCACTGTCTACCAAACGGCCGTTTGAATTCTTGCACGGTGGCCCCAGGTCGTCAAGTCCCGAGGCCGAGACGCGCGCCGGTGAGTTGCACCGTCGAAAATGGCCCGTCGGTATCCCCGTTGCCTGAACCTATGGCGAGCACGATCGGCGTATTGACCCCTGCCGCGTGGTACTCGCGCACCATCTCAGCGGTGGCAGAGCCGTCCTCGCTAACGGCGCACAGGACGGCCACCACCTCATCGTCGACGAAGGAGAGAGCGCTCGCTCGATCACCAGCGGTCCACGCGTCTGCCGCATCCACTAATCGCGGAAACGCGTGGGTAAACGCCGCCATGTGCGTTGGCACCATTGCGTACTGGAGGACGACTCGTTTGAGACGGGCAATCGTTCGATCGCACTCCTGGCCTGCGTAGCCCCAAAACGAGCAGATGACCTCGATGTCATCAGGATCCCGTCCGGCCTCAATCGCTCCTGACCTGACGATTGCCACCTTCTCCGCAACTTCGTCCGGGGGGCACCGGGTAAGAAACACGCCGTCGGCTACGGCGCCGGCGAGACGGAGCATTCGGTCATTGATCGCCGCAAGCCACAGAGGCACCGGCCCCTCGGGGTCAGTCGCAAGGCGGAAGCCGTCGACCGGAAGAATTGGGCCGTCGGAAACGACACGATCTCCCGACAGACACTCCTTCATTCGCTCGACAAACTCTTTCGTCCTCGAAAACGGCTTGTCGAAATCAAGACCGTGCCACTTGCCTACGACAATCGGGGAGGACGCTCCGATTCCCGCCACGATCCTCCCCGGAGCCAGAGACGACAAGGTCGCAAAACCCATAGCGGCAAGAGCCGGGGACCTGGTGTACGAAGCGACGATTCCGGTCCCGAGCCTGATTCGAGAGGTGGCCTGTGCCGCTGCACCAAGAAGAGCCATCACCTCGGGGCCCGCGACCTCGCCGCAAAGCGCCGTGTGGAACCCGCCTTGCTCGGCCAGACGGATCAACTCGACCATCTGAGGCGCCGACAGGCCGTCCTCGATGGGCATCGTGACGCCAACCCGGCAAGAGTCACCCTTCATGTTCAATCGTTCGCGTCATGGGCGAAGCGTCCCAAGAGTTCCTTCGCGAAATCAACGTTTTCAACGTTGTCCGGATGGGCGATCCAACGGTTCCCGCACGGCAAGTAGCGAGTAGCGAGTTCGAGCAGTGTTCCGTGGGTCTTGTCAGCGGGAACGAAATTCCACTTCAACCAAGGCATGGTGTCCGGATTCGACGGCTCATCGAGCAGGAGTGGCACATCGTTGGCACGGAGGTCGGCACACATCTGATCAAAATCGTCGGAGAGAAAACAAACGTGATGGACGTGCTCTCCACGCTTGGCGAGCACCTTGTCGACCCAGGTTCCCGGGGAGGCAGCCGTCCACAGTTGAATCGAGACGCCCATCGGGTCGGGGTTCTGAAATGTGCACCACTTCATCCGCACGCCCTCCTGGACGTCAGCTCCCTCCCCCTCGGTTACCTGCTCAAGATGACCCGGCGAGAGCACTTTCAGCATCTGCGCCCAATCAGCGCGCGCCTTATCAAGATCGTTTACGAGGAACGAAACGTGGTCGATATAGATCTTTGGCATGTTGTTCTCCTGTTTCCTGGTTTGTCGTTTGGCGTTCGATCTTCGGGGCTCAGAGTTGGCCGACTGGCCGAGTCGGCAGTTGTCCGAGGCGAGTGGAGCACCAACTCATAAGCGTTCGATGATCGTCACGTTCGAGAGCCCGCCGCCCTCGCACATCGTCTGAAGCCCGAACCGGCCGCCCGATCGCTCGAGCTCGTTGAGCATCGTTGTCATGAGTCGCGCTCCCGAGGCTCCAAGCGGGTGCCCCAGCGCCATTGCGCCACCATTCGGGTTGACTTTCTCGAGCGGTACCCCAATCTCGCGTGCCCAGGCAAGCACCACGGAGGCAAAGGCCTCGTTGCACTCGAAATGATCGATGTCATCGACCGAGAGACCGGTTGCTCGGAGCGCACGCTGAGTCGCCGGGATCGGGCCGGTCAGAATGAGCACGGGATCACTACCAACAACCGACATGTGATGAATTCGTGCTCTCGGCTTTAAACCGTGTTCTTCCACGGCTCGCTCAGAGGCAATCAGGAGCGCCGCTGAACCATCGGTGATCTGACTCGAGACCGCGGCGGTCAGCCGTCCGTCCGGCCGGATCGGCGCCAGCGAGGCCATCTTCTCAAGCGTTGTCTCCCGAATGCCCTCATCGCGCGTGCAAGATCCAATGGGAATGACCTCGTTGTCGAATCTTCCCTCCGACCACGCGCGCGCCGCTTTCGTGTGACTCTCCAAAGCGAGGTGCTCCATATCGACCCTGCTGATATCCCACTTCTCCGCGATCAACTCTCCGCCGCGAAACTGGTGAATCTCTTGATCGCCGAAGCGTTCGTGCCACAACTCGCCGTCGAAGGGGTACCGAAACCCGAGACTTGGCCCAACTTCACCGCTCGAGTTGAGCGTGACGAGACTCATTACCTCCGTCCCACCCGCGACGGCGAGGTCGTACACGCCAGCCATAACACCCTGGGCAGCAAAATGAACGGCTTGCTGGGAGGACCCGCACTGCCGATCGATCGTCACTCCCGGGACATGTTCGGGAAATCCCGCAGAGATCCAGGCGTTCCTCGCGATGTTCCATGCTTGAGAACCGACCTGCGCGACGCATCCCCAGATCACATCATCAACCGCTCCCGCGTCCACGTCACTACGAGCGATAAGTGACCGCATGACTTCAGCGGATAGGTCAACAGGGTGCTGCTGCGACAGGCCACCACCCCGCTTGCCCATGGGAGTGCGGACTGCTTCAACAATGTACGCCTCGGGCATGTCAGCCCCTTTCTGACCCTTTTCGTGGGTCGCTATCTGACTCCGCCCAGTGCTCTGCGAGCCCAGGTGGGAGCTGGAACATCTGCATCTTCGCCCGCAGATCAATCAACGAGTGAACTTGCGCTGCTGAGACGCCTCGTCGCGGATCCGGGGAAGCGCTGAAAATGAGCGAGTCCGGGCCCGACCCGTCTCCGAAGGCTCTGAGCGCGTCAGGATCTAACACAACCTTCTCAAGTTCCTCTGCACCAATTTCCACAGCGAGGTGTCCACAAGGTTGATCAGACTCACGCGAACCCAGGATGAGACCGCATCCAAGCCGAGCGGCAAGCGAAGCCCACCTCTCGCCGGTCAGCCATATCGGGATCCGTTCCTGAACCGATGCTGGTCCCACCCTCACGCGCTCCTCAAGGTTGTGCCGGTTAGCCGTGAGACCAGCGGGGGTCGGCCAGAACTGGCCATCCGATCGAAAGGGACGATCGCGAAAGGCGAGAGACACCAGTTCAACCGCCTCGGTAAATCGCTCCTCAAACCCACTTGCAGCGCGAAGGGCCAACGTGAGTCGACCGCCGAGCAAGTTCTCCGCGACGAGAGCCTCCTCCACGAGGTACAAAGGATTCTCAGCACCAACCTCACAACGCAGCAGTAATCGGACTCCAGAGAGACCCGTCGACAGAGCACCCGCCAACACTGTCGGGGACCAGCGTGCGTCCGACAGAGCCACACCGTCGAATCCGCGCTTTTCTGCCTCGATTGCGTCCGCGAGTATCTCCTCGACCCCGACAGCTTCCCCAAGGTGCAATATCAGCCTCATCGCAGCGACCCGGCCCCATCCAATGCCGCACCGGCCAGGGACGCCATCGACCGCAGTGCGTCAACACCGGCGGTCACGTCAAACCAAAATCGAAGTATCACGAGATCAATCCCGCACGCTTCGAGCTCACCGAGGTGCTCTGCGACCATGTTCGCAGGTCCAATCAAAGCGGCATCGAAGACCCTCTCAAGTTGCCGCTCGAGGAGTTCCGGTTGCTGGAAGCCATTTCCAGAGCCACGGAGGATCCACCACGAACCGGCCTCCTCCCGATAGTGCCGGCGAATCCGCTCCGCAATCCGGGAATCCATCGACGAGCTATCACCTGTTACCCAGCAATCCTTAATGATGCCGATCGGGCCCCGCGCTCTTCCAGCCTCCGCAGACATTGCCGAAATCTGCGCAACGTGCGCCCGAATCTCGTCAGGGTAGAGAGTCTGTGGCAGAACAAACCCGTGTCCGCGGGATGCCCCTCGACGGAGAGCTGCGTCGGCCATGCCCCCGATCCATGTCGGTATTCCAAGTGGATCAAGACGATCGAGGGCCTCCTCCATCATCCGACCCCGCTGATCCCGCCGAAGTCCAAGACCATCGAATTCGGCGTCACGGTGCCCTAGTCCAACGCCGAGCTGTATTCGTCCTGGCGCGACAGCCTCAAGCGTCTCGCACGTCCGAGCGAACCGCCCAGAGTCATGTTGCGAGAGCAGCATCATCGCGGTGCCAAGGTGAAGGCTCTGAGTTACCCGAGCGGCGGCAGCCATCGCGATCATCGGTTGCGGGCACCAATTGTCATACCAAAAGCGATGCTCGGCAAACCACATCGAATGGAAGCCCATCTGCTCGACCTCCTGCGCCTGTGCAGCAAGCGCGGAGTATGACGCCGCAACGTTCGTTGGAGCATCCCGCGTTGACTGAAGGGTCCAGAGTCCGACACCAACTCTCACAGCGAACGACCTCGCGCCACTTGGACGACACAACGGCGAAACGAGCCAGACGGAATCACTTGGGGCTCCGCCGATTGGCAAACGCCTTGGGAGGGCGGACATTCCGCAAGCCGAGGCGCTCGACCTCTGACCTAGGAACACACCGGTTGTTGATCCAACGCCATTCGCCATTCAAAACTGAGTCGACCGTCATGCCCTCGACCGGTTCTCCCCAGTCATCGAGAGAAGTCGAGACGAGCTGGATGAGTGATCCAAATGTTGCTCGGGGCCTCAGAAATGCCTCCTTCCACGTGTCGAGGACCAGTTCGATATCAATGAGATCGAATCCGCGACCTCTGAGTTCCTCGATCGCCGACTCGAGATCTTCTACGAAGACCGTCACGTGATGAAATCCCTCGCCATGCCGATCGAGATGTCGCGCCAGATAACTGTCGCCGATCGGTTCGAGAAGTTCGACCTTGACGCCCGGGGGGTACTTGAACTGCAGCGTCCGAATGCCGATGTCGGTGTCGTCCCCTCCCCGAACGAGCTGTCCACCGAGGGCATCTCCATAGAGCCGGGCAGCCGCCGCAAGATCGCGAACGGCGAATGCGACGTGGTCAAATCGAGTGAGATCGATCATCTACTCCCCTCCTTTCACCCACTCTGCGCCACACGCCTGAAATCTGACGACCGTTTGGTTGAATCATGACATCCGGGCTACTCTCTCAGCAACACCGAGCCTCGCGCGACTTCCAAGCGCTCGGTCGGTTCCACATCCGAACGTGTCATGGTCGAGGAGTGCGATGAAAGTCAGGTCTCTCGAGGAAGCGGCAGCGCAGGTACCAGACGGGGCCACCATCGCGATCGGTGGACTGTCGATGAACTCAACCCCGATGGCGTTCGTACGAGAGCTCGTCAGGAGGCAGGTCCGGGACCTCACCGTCGTAGCCATTGTCCAGGGAATGGCCGTCGACTGGCTTGTTGCAGGCGGTTGCGTGAGCCGAGTCGTGTCCGGGCTAGTGAGTTTCGAGGGGCTTGGACTTGCCCCACAGTTCAGGGCGGCCGTTCAGCGGGGTGAGGTAGCGATCGAGGAGTACAGCGAGCACACGCTGATCTGTGCACTGCAAGCTGAAACCAACCACCTGCCTTTCATGCCAACGTTGGCAGGACTCGGCACGGACATGCCCGCCCTGCACCCGGAGACCACGCGAATCGAACGTGACGAGAGTTCTGGAATCACGTACGTTGCCTGCACACCACTGCCAGTCGACATCGCTGTCGTACACGCTCATGCGGCCGACGATCTTGGCAATGTCCGCGTCGACCCAAAGCTGCTTTGGATGGACAACGAGATCGTCAATGCGGCGAAGACCCGAATCGCAACCGTTGAACGGATTGCTCCGAGGTCGACATTCACTGCCGAACCGCACCGAACGACCTACCCCAAATTCATGATCGACATCGTGGCTGAAGTGCCGTGGGGCGCCCACCCTTCGTCGATGTTCCCGTCGTACGTGCATGATCGGGAATTCTTCGACGCGTACACCGCGGCTTCCCACTCTGGTTCCGAGGCCTTCTCCGAGTTCTGGACAAGCCGGGTCGTCGAGCCGAGTAGCCATTCCGACTATCTCGACGCCAACGGTGGCGCGCGAACACTGCTCCGCGTCAAGCGACGGACTTCGTGAGAGGAGAGAGCCCATGGGCGTGTCAGTGAACGACGTTCCCGAGTACGGGTGCACAATCGATGAACTCATGGTTGTCACGCTCTCGCGGGCGTTCGACAACACGACGCGGGCGTTCAACGGGGCGGTTTCATTTATTCCGGTTTGCGCCTACCTGCTGGCCAGGAAAACCCACGCTCCCGAACTCGTTTGGGCTGCGAGCTCGATCGCGGTCGACGCTGATCCCGAGGTGATCCCAGAATCGACGCTCTCTGACTCCCTCTGGGGTGGCGCAAGCATGCTCGCCAACTCACCCTTTGACTTCTGGGCGTACGCACAGGGGCGCGACTACAACACCTTCGCATTTAGAGGCGCTCAGATCGACCGGTTCGGCAATGTCAACAACACGGTGATTGGACCGTACGACGCCCCGAAAGTCCGGCTTCCAGGCGGAGGAGGCATGGCCGACCTGTCATGCATGATCCCCCGGATCTACCTATGGTCGACGACTCACAACCCGAGAATTTTTGTCGACAAACTCGACTTCCGGTCGGGCATCGGATTCGGTGATGGAGGTGACCATCGAGCCTCGCTCGGTCTCCCGGGAGGGCCTCAGTTGTGTGTAACCAACCTTTGCGTCTTCGACTTTGAACCTGAGTCGAAGGGAATGCGTGTCGTTTCTCTGCACCCCGGAGTCTCGATCGACGATGTTCGCGCGAGCACCGGTTTCGAGATCATCGCGGACGGGAACATCTCCATGACACCCGCCCCGAGCGCCGAAGAACTCCACCTCCTGAGGAACGAGGTTGATCCAACTTCGCAGCGCCTTCGAGAGTTCGCCTGAGAGACAAGAACAGGCCACGGATGTTGGATATCCGGCGCGAGTCATCGGACGTCGTCGTACTCGGCTCGGGGGCAGCAGGCCTTGCGGCCGCTCTTAGTGCTGCGCTCGCAGGGGCAAGCGTCGTCCTGCTTGAACGTTCCTCCGTACTCGGAGGAACCACCGCCCTCTCAGGTGGCACCTGCTGGATTCCGAACCGCGGGGAGGACGATCCAATTGCGGGGCGAGCCGATGCGCTCGCCTACCTCTCCTCACTCTCACACGGTTACATCAACCCAAGCATTGCCGAGGCCTTCGTGGACGAAGCCTCGCCGACCATCGACTGGATCGAAGCAAACACCCAGTTGAAATTCAGCCTCGTTGAGGGCTTCCCCGATTACCACCCAGAACATCCTGGCGGCCGCCCAGCGGGAGGACGGTCATTCGACCCGGGTCTCTTCTCGTTCGAACTTCTCGGTGATTGGGCTGAGAAAGTAGTGAGGCCCGCTCGGGATCCACATCTGACGATCCATGAAACCCCACTTGGAGGAGGCGACGGTCGGATCGCGCAATCAGAGTTAGATCGGCGACGAACGCACGATCTTCGTGGCTGCGGCGTTGCCTTGGTTGGCGGTCTTCTTGAGGCCGCGTTGTCTGCCGGCGTGAGGTTCTGCCTCGAGGCCAGAGCACATCAACTTCTCCAAGCCGAGGGTCGGGTGTCGGGAGTCAGATATGCGTCCAACGGACAAGACACCGAACTGGAGGCACGTTCAGTCGTGCTGGCTACCGGAGGCTTCGAGTGGGATTCCGACATGTGCCGGTCATACCTCCGTGGACCGATGTCGAGCCCTGCCTCATTTCCCGGCAACAGAGGTGATGGTCAGCGGATGGCGATGCGAGTCGGCGCAAAAATGTCTCTGATGGGAGAGGCTTGGTGGGTGCCGACCATCGAAATCCCGGGCGATGAGCTCTACGGTCATCCCCGTTCCCAGATCGTGTTACGTGAACGAACACTCCCGCGCTCGATCATGGTCAACCGCCAGGGGCAGCGGTTTACGAATGAGGCGACCAACTACAACGCGCTCGGCGGCTCTCTCCACCAGTTCGATCCAACCTCGTTCGACTGGGCGAACCTGCCCTGCTGGATCGTCTTTGATCAGGAGCATTTCAGGCGGTACGGGTTCGCCGGCTTCAGAGGAGATACGCCGCCGGACTGGATAGCGACCGCTGAAGATCTTGACCAGCTCGCTTCCAAGATCGGTCTGCCCTCGGGATCTCTCGATGAAACGGTTCTGCGCTGGAACACGATGGTCGCCGACGGTTTTGATGCCGACTTTGGTCGAGGCCAGAGTGCATATGACTCCTGGTGCGGAGACCGGACCTTGGATGGCATCGCCGCGACCTTAGGGCCGATCGACTCCGGGCCGTTCTACGCAATCCAGGTTCACAGTGGTTGCCTTGGAACGAAGGGAGGCGCGACGACGACGGTCACCGGCGCAGTGGTAGACGACTCAGGGGACATCATCCCGGGCCTCTTCGCCGCCGGTAACGCGCAGGCCTGCCCAACCGGAATGGTGTATGGCGGCGCTGGCGGCACACTCGGGCCCGCAGTAACGTTTGGACGTCTTGCCGGACTCTCAGGCGCAGCCCATGCATTAGGGCTGGAGAAGTGATGAAGTTCGGACTGATTCTCCCGATCCAGTCCACGGGGATAAGTCTTGATCAACTCTGGGTCGAACTGCTGGAGGAATGTCAGGCAGCCGAAGCAGCCGGCTTCGACATTGTGTGCCTTCCTGAGTTCCATCAAGCGAGGCAACCAGTACTGATGTCGCCGCTGATACTCGGCGCTCAGATTCTTGGCGTGACGACCTCAATCCGATTCGCCCCTGCCGTGCTCTGCGGCCCGCTTCACCATCCCGTCTCACTCGCTGAGCAGTTCGCGACGCTGAATACCATCAGCGGTGGTCGAGCCGTGCTTGGAGTCGGAATCGGGCACCAAGAACCTGACTTTGCCGCCTACGGGGTCAACCGGAAACACCGTGCCGCGATCACCGACGAGATGCTCGAGGTTATTGACCTGTGCTTCTCGCCCACTGGGGGTGCCTTTGCCGGACAGTTCCACGACGTCTCCCTCGCCTCACCTGTGAGTCCAGACCCCGCCCTCCGGCCCGAAATCTGGATTGGTGCACACTCAGACGCCGGTTTACGCCGCGCCGCCCGACACGGAGATCTGTGGGTTAGCGACCCGCAGCGCGATATCGCCACTGTTGCCAAACTCGCGGCGAAATATCGAGCGGAAGCCGACCGCCTCCAGAGAGCAAGCCGCGTTGGATTGTTCCGAGAAGCCTTCATCGGTGATTCGCGGGCCGACTGCGAGCGTCGCTGGGCACCCCACGCCCTCGCCGTTCATCGCTTGTACTACAACGTCGGCGTTTATCGCGAGCGATTTGAACCATGGGTACCAGACGTGCGAAATCGAGAGGACTTCACTCTCGATCGATTAGCACCTGGACGTTTCTTGATGGGGAGTGGTGACGAAATCGCCTCCGAGGTAGCCGAGTGGCAGGAAGAGACCGGAGCAGAAATCCTCCTCCTTCGCATGCGACAACCCGGTGGGCCTGATCACAATCAGACCATGGAAGCGATTGCCCGATTCGGGCAGGAGGTGATTCCACAATGCACGTAGGAACCGCTACCGGTCTCGTAACCGGAGGAGCATCGGGGCTCGGGGCGGGGGTGGTTCGAATGCTGATCTCAGAAGGGGGTCAAGCAATCATCCTCGACCGAGTTGCATCTGGAGGCGCAGAGCTCGCCGAAGAACTTGGGCCTCGGTGTCGCTTTGTCGAGTGTGATGTGACCGACACGGTGGGCGTCGAACATGCCGTTGAGACGGCAGCCGAACAGTTCGGCCGAATCGACCTCCTTGTGTCGAGCGCGGGAGTTTCACCTGCAGCGCGGGTGGTTGATCGCGAAAAGAATCCATTCCCGCTCGACGTGTACCGACACGGCATCGACGTCAATCTCGTTGGTCTCTTCGATGTCCTTCGTCATACCGCGAAGGTAATGAGTTCCAATGACCCATCGGATGACGGAGAACGAGGACTCATCATCAACATCGCGTCGATTGCGGGACTCGAGGGCCAGGTGGGGCAGGCAAGTTACGCAGCGTCGAAAGGCGGGGTGATAGCGATGACACTGCCCCTCGCACGCGACTTGGCCTCGTGGGGTATCAGAGTCATGTGTATCTGTCCCGGAGTAATGGACACCCCGATGCTGGCAGGAGCGTCAGATGAACTCCGGCAAGCGTTAGCTGACATCAATGTGTTTCCCAAACGCCTGGGAACCCCCGAGGATGTCGCCGCGCTTGTCCGAACCTTTATGGAGACCTCGTACCTCAACGGTGAGGTCGTTCGGGTAGACGCCGGAGTGAGGTTGCAGCCGAGATGACCACGCCGCTTGATTTCGAGCACTTCATCGTCGGAGACAACAAGGACGGTGTCGTCCTCGTAACGCTCAATCGACCCGAGAAACTCAACGCGATGAATCGTCGGTGGTTCACCGAACTCCGTCAACTGATGGGCGCTCTCGATGCCGACCCAGAGAGCCGTGTGGCGATCATCACCGGGGCGGGGCGGGCCTTCAGCGCAGGCGGTGACATCGAGTCGTTCGATGAACTCACAGACATCAGGCGTGCACGCGATCACCTTCGCCTGGTCTTCGATTCCTTCGATTCGATTGCTCGATCGTCCACCGTCGTCATCGCAGCGGTAAACGGAATCGCATACGGCGGGGGAACCGAGTTGACACTTGCCTGCGATCTAGCGATCGCATCCTCCGAAGCGCTCTTCGGGTTCAAAGAGTCCACTCACAATCTCATCCCCGGTTTCGGCCTCGTTCGTGGACCGGCCGTGATCGGCAGGACATGGACGCAGCGCTTGGCCATGAGTGCCGAGACCCTCGACGCCCAAACAGCTTGCGGCATCGGCCTCGTGCACGAGGTAGTCGAAGCCGAGGATCTGATCCCCCGTGCAACCGCGATCGCTCGTTCTATTGCCGCAAACGGACCTCTGGCCGTTGAGACTGCGAAGGCGTTCATGCACCGCGACCATCGATCGGGCATCGCGGAAGTTACTGAGGCGACCGCGCTCCTCTTTGCGACCGACGACCACCGGTCTGCCCGGTCCGCATTCCTTCACGGGACGGAAAAACGCTTCAGAGGAACTTGACCGAATCCAACGATTACGCGAGGGATGTTCCCCCGTCGATCACTAGGCATGCTCCCGTGACATAGGAGGCGGCGCTGGACAACAAGAAGAGGATCGGGTCGACGACCTCGTCGACGGTTGCCCAACGTCCGAGCGGAATGGCCTTGCCGGTGGTTGATGCCATGGCCGGGTCATCGCGGTAGTGGTCCCACGCATCGGTTTCAATAAATCCGGGGGCGACGGCATTCACACGAATCCCGTGGGGGCCCCATTCCGCTGCCATCGAGCGCGTGAGCATGAGTAGACCGGCCTTTGAGGCCGAGTAGAAGCTCAAGGCATCCATGACCTGGATCGCAGCCAGTGATGCCACGTTGACGATTGACGCACCGCCACGCCGGACCATCGATGAGTGGAAAGCCTGAGCCACGAGCATCGGTGCGGTGAGATTGAGCGCCACGGTCTTATCCCACCCCCTCCGCTCGACATCTGCCAGAGGGGCCATGAACCGCGCACCTCCGGCGTTGTTGACGAGAAAGTCGACATCCCCAAAGGTGTCGAGCACTCGACTCGCAGCTATCGATACCGCGTCTGAATCGGTCACGTCACACTCCACCACCTGTGCCCGACGACCGAACTGCTCGACGGCACAGGCGGTCTCGCTGAGCCGATCGACGCTTCGGGCGAGAAGCGCCACATCGCAGCCTTCACGTGCCAGTCCGACCGATACGCCTCTGCCGAGGTCCCCAGACGCACCCGTAACAACGGCGACTTTGCCTTCGAATCGAGTCATGCGTCCCACGCCACAAGAAACGACGACATCCCTCGACTGATCAGCGTCGGGTGCCATACCTCACCGGAGGGCGTCGCGCGCAAGCCGTTGAGCGACTCCACAAGAGCGCGAATCGCGATTGCTCCCTCGAGCCGAGCGATGGGAGCACCAAGGCAGTAATGAATGCCGAATCCAAATCCGCAATGACGATTCGGGTGACGATCGAGAATCAAAGAATCCGCACTATGGAATACATCCGGGTCTCGATTCGCCGCTGCCTGGATGAGGTAGACCTGATCTCCCGCTGCGATCGTCCGGCCGTGCATCTCAACGGGTTCCGACGCCATCCGAACCTCCATCTTCGAAGGTCCATCAAATCGAAGAAGTTCCTCGATCGCTGTCTGCATCGTCACCTCGCCATCTCTCAGACGATCAAGCTGATCGGCATTCGCGAGAAGTGCCCTGATTCCGTTCCCAATGAGGTTCGTAGTCGTTTCGTGCCCTCCGAACAGCACAAGCGTGCAGGTCGAGATGATCTCATCATCGGACAATCGGTCGTCGCTTTCCTGAGCGCCGATCAGTTTTGAGAGAATGTTGTCGGCGGGACTGTTGCGGTAACGCTGAATGAGTTCTCGCAGGTACTGCGCGAGTTCGACGAGGCTTTTCTGCGCGGCCTCTCGGCGGCCTGCGACTCCAGCAGCGCCAAAAATCAGCACCATGATCGCGTCCGACCAGTCTTTAAAGAGATCACGGTCGGCGGCTGGCACCCCAAGCATCTCCGCAATGACCACGGCCGGGATCGGAAATGCGAAATCCCTGATGAGATCCATCTCACCTCGGGATCGGACCGCGGCGACCTGTTCAGTCACCACCTCCTCAATCCGCGGCCTGAGTTCCTCCACAGCCGAAGGTGTGAACGCGCGGCTCACAAGACCTCTAAGCCGCGTGTGATCCGGCGGGTCGTTGAACACCATCCAGTTCTGCAAAATCTCGAACATGGGGCGGCGAGCTTCCTGTTGCTCGACTGAAAGCTTGGTTTCGAAGACAGGCCGGACCCTGTCGGACGAGAATCTTGGATCTCTGAGCGCGGAGTTCACGTCCTCCCATCGACTGAGGAACCACGCTCGATAGTGATCGTTCCAGTGGAGGGGGTCGCTTTCCCGAAGTTGCTCGAAGAACGGGTATGGATCAACCACACGGTCCGGGGAGAGCATGTCCTCAGTTCGAAACTCGATGTCTGTCATCTGTCCTCCCGCTCGAGGACAGCCACGACGCATCCATTTCCATCGACTCCGGCTGTACCCCCTCCCATTGTTTCGACAACGCCGAGCACCGCTCCATCGACTTGCCGTGAACCTGCGTCGTGGCGAAGTTGCCACACGACCTCGGCGACCTGTGCCAACCCGGTCGCGCCAAGCGGGTGCCCGCGAGAGAGTAGGCCCCCGGACGGATTGACCGGCTGCGGACCTCCCAATGCGCTGTGGCCACTCTCGGCGAGCAGCGCGCCCTCCCCAACGGGGGCAAGCCCAAGTGCCTCAAGGGTCACAATTTCCCCGATGGTGAACGCATCGTGAACCTCGAAGAGATCGATGTCGGAACAACTAACCCCCGCACTCGTGAACGCGTCTTGAGCCGTCGAGGCAACGATGTCCCAGCCCCAAACATTTGGTGACCGGTGATCCCACAATGCGCCCGACCTCAGCGCAGACGATCTCACGCGGACACCGAGCCCGTCTCTGGTGCGACCGACGACTGCCGCAGCTGCCGCGTCAGCGATTGAGCAGCACTGAAGGATGGTGAGTGGGTCGGCAACCAACCTACTTTCGAGAACCTCATCGACCGTCACGACTCTCTGGTGCTGAGCTCGCGGATTTCCGACCGCATGCTGATGGTTCTTGACAGACACCATCGCCAGCTGCTCATCAGTGACGCCGTAAACACTTTGATAACGGCTTGCTGACATCGCGTAGATACTTGGCATCGCGAGGCCCTGCCGCCCCTCGCGATCGGTTGGCTCAGGGTGGATCGCGCCGCCGAAGTGATGGGTCATGGTTTCCACACCAAGAGCGAGGACGTTGCCGAACGCTCCACTATCCACTGCTCGACACGCCTCGTGAAACGCGGAGGTACCAGACGCGCACGCATTTTCAATCGTGATAATCGGCACTTCCACAATTCCGCAGGTTTGGAGCGCGCGCTGAATCGTTCCAGGAGCTCCAAACACGGTCCCCGCGAATACTGCGTCGACTGAATCGACACCTGCATCGTCAAGTGCCTCAAACACTGCTTGGCGGACGAGTTCAGGACCGGTCAACTCCGGCTGCTTGCCGAACATTGTCGTTCCGACCCCGAGCACCGAGACGCCCTCCCACGCTGGCATCAGCCGTCCACCTCGCATCCTCTGACGAGGGGGTCACCCTCTGTTGTAAGGCCAATCAACTCAACAATCGACCCCGGCGGTAGCGCCCCCGCCGTCGGATCGGAATGAGCAAGGATTCGGGGCCCAGAGCCCTCATCCGGAATCATGTCAACGTAGGCAAGGCCGTACGGCGGTTCACGTCCGGGAACCGGGACCCTCAAAACGGTGGAGGCAAAAACTCTTCCCCGTGCGCCAAATGTGCACGGTGTCATTGGCTGAGAACATTCTGGGCAACGAGACAACACATCCGTCGACGGGTAAGAGCACGCAGTACATCTACTGCCCGTAAGTTCGACAGACGATCCAAGCACCATCCGTGGCCGAGGATCCAGTGTGTGGAGATCCACGTTATTCATGGACACTCCAGAGACGCCCCGCCCGGTTGTTTGAGTGGATTGAAAGATGCCGCATCAGCTGCAAAGAATACCAAACGAGCGTATGGTTTCAATTGCTCGACGCGGGGTCCGTTGGTGCTCGAAGTCGGCAAGATGCCTTGCGAGCGCGATTTCAGGGCTGGTGCCCGAGCAGTGTTATCCTAGCCGTGTTTGGTTAATCGACGCCCGAGAGGGGGACTAGCCGATGGATGAGACGGCTTTAAGTAGCGTCGTAGGCTGGAAGTTTCCAGGCGGCGAGTTCACCATCGAGCCCTACGAGCATTGGTTGATGTGTGACGTTGTCGGTGCTCGACCCCGTCGGAGCGGAACGGCGAATCCGATGTACGTCTACTACGCCGCACTTGGCGGAATGGGGGTGAGCCTTGACGAATTTTTCGCCGTAGTCGAGGCCTCTGCAGATGACGGTGTCATGTTCGGCGAGGCTGAGATCTCTGTGATTGAACCGCTCAAAATCGGCTCGACATACCGAGTCGACGGGGAAATCACTTCAGCTGTGCGAAAGGCTGGCAAGCGGGCGGGAGTCTTCGACATCGTCAGCTTTGAACTGAAGTTGACGCTCAGCGAGCGGCACCTAGCGACCTCAACAAACGCTTTCGTGTTCCCGAGGAGGGCGTGATGCAGCATCCAATCACACAAGGGTCGGCGCTCGACGATCTCGACATCTCGTCGGTGGATGCTGAAAAGATGAAGACAATGGCAGTGATCCTCCGGGACCCAAACCCGATCCACTGGGATGTGGATCTCGTCCGTGAGCTTGGAATGGGTGACCGCGTCGTCAATCAGGGCCCAAACAACATGGCGTATCTGGTTGAGCTCCTCGCACGAAACTTCGGCGGGGAAGACCAGATCGTCAATCTCAAAGTTCGATTTCTTGCAAATGTCTTCTCAGGTGACCGGCTGATCGCAGGCGGAGTGGTGAACGACGTCAGAGCAGCGGGGCCCGCGCAACTGGCAGAAGTCGAGCTGTGGCTCAGACGCGACGGCAACGAAAACGACCTCGTCATGTCGGGAACAGCTCATGTTCGGCTGGCCTGAATCGTCAGGGATAGAGCATGTGTTCAACATGCGCCATACCTGCGCCGCTTGAGTGGTGGGCGGAGCAAGCAAATTCGGTACCTCCGAGACGGCGATGCTCGTCTGTGTGTGGAGGTCCTGCAGTGACAAAAGGGTCGTCAACCCGAAACGACTCCCCTTCAAAGACGGCTTGACCTCGCCAAACCCCGGGATTCTGCTCATCCGACCAACCACGGGCGTACCCGAAGCCTTGGGGGTGCGCAGGTGCGCAAACCACCTCTGCCTCGAGATGCTCCCTCGAGCCGTCCTCACAACACAGTTGGAATTCCACGCGGGCGAGCCGATTCGTGCCGGGTAAGTACTCGATTGAATGCTGAACGTCGATCACGGCGCGCCCGACGTCATTCATATTCCCACTCTCGTGAATTCTGCCCTCCACGTCGAGAAGTCGACCCGCCGCGTCTCGATGCAGATGGAAAAAGCCTGCGAGCCCACCCGCCTCAAATGGCACCCACAGCCGCATCGCTCTGGGGTCAGAGGAAACGACCTGCGAACCACCGACCCGGTGATGGGGGCCCATTGAGTTCCGGAGACCCCACGAGTGGTCTCGCGCTCCGAACCAACGCTCGACACTGCGGACCCCTGATGATGATGTGACGGTTCCCGAGACCCTTGCCGGCTGCGTATACCGAAGCACGTGATTCAAGACCCGTCCGTATCGGTACTGGATATCGGGTGTCTCAACGAAGGCAGGGGCGCTTGCACGAAACTCGAGATCGAACCCAACCGTCTCACCGCCGACCTCCGTTGGCTCGGCCCATACGCGTTGAACATTCATCGGTTCGACAATTTCAATCCGAAGGGGCCCTACGGCCAGCAGCGCTCGGTCCCCATCAAGCGCCCGACTTGATCGCCACCCTGTCTGCTTGCCGTCAAGCACCATGCCCGCGTAACCGTCAACAACATTGTTATTCGGGTGGAATCGAAGTCCACAGAAGACATGGATCCCTGGCGCGTACGTCGCGAAGTAATACCCATCATTGAAGCGCGTGTCCGAAATCTCCGGCGAGCCGGCCGGTCGGATGGCCTGGTGGTACGGAAAGTCGTCGAAGGGATGGAGTTCAATCATCGGGTGTTCCCGTGCAGATGGTTGAACCGATGAACTTCAGTCGCCACACACCTGACAGAATAAGCAACCAAACGAGCGGTTGGTCAAGAGCTGCCCCGTCAGGGCGGCGGTGAGGGAGTAGCTGGATGATTGCAATACCCACCGGGGAGCAGGTCACGCGACGTCTGATGGGACGCCGGATTGTCGTCACGGGGGGTGCCCGAGGAATCGGCCGGGCGATTGTTGAACGTATTCTGTCGGAGGGCGCCGAGGTCGCGGTGCTCGACACTCGTACGTCCGAATTGGATGCCGTATCGGCGGAACTCGCCCGCTGTCACCCCGAGCTCACCCTCCACACCGCGGCGTGTGATGTGACCGACGATGCCCAACTGGCCCTCGCCGTCGAAAACGCCGCGGAGACTCTCGGAGGTCTCGACGGCCTCGTCAACAATGCGGGGGTTCTGCGTGAAGAAGCACTCGTTGAGGTGTCGAAAGAGTCCTGGCACTTGACGCTTGCCGTCAACCTGACGGCGCCACTGCGCATGACCCAGATGGTGGTACCGCACATGATCCGAGCGGGGGGCGGGTCTATCGTCAACGTTTCCTCAATCGAAGGTCTGCGTGTTCGTCCGCGTCACGCGTCGTACGCCGCTTCGAAAGCAGCTCTCCTGCAACTGACGAGAAGCACCGCGATCGAACTCGGTGTCCACAACATCCGAGCTAACGCGATCTGCCCGGGGTCGATCGACACTGAGATGCTTCGGGGTCACATCGAAGGTCTTGAGGACCCTGACGCCGCGAAGCGAGACCTCGTTGCCCGCAACTTTGCCGGCCGACTCGGCACTCCGCACGAGGTCGCAGCGGTAGCCGCTCACCTGCTGTCAAACGAAGCTGCCTTCACTACCGGACAGCACTACGTGATCGACGGTGCCCGAACCGTCACAACTTGAGAAGGAGGCTGACGTGATTTCAGATGCCGACGATCGGCCCCACCAAATCGCTCCACAGGTGTACATGCCGTGGAAAGAAAACTGGTGCTTCAGTGGCGTCGACCCTGTGAATGCGACCGCTGTCGTCTGGCATATCAGTCTTCGCCCCACCGAAGGCGAGGGGATCTTCACCTGCAAGGTCTCAGGGCCTGACATTGAGCATCGCTACGTCGGTCGATCGCCGATTCCTTCAGACCCCGCCGACATGCAGGACATCAGCGATGGGCGGCTGGCCCTCCAAATTGTGAAGCCACTTAAGGAGTTTCAACTTCACTTCTCCGACGAAGAGCGCGAAATTGAGTGTCTGTTCACGAATCGCTTTTCTGTCTTCGACTTCGCCGACGGGGCACTCGCTCCGGGCCGCTCGCCAATCGGCGACTTGGGTCGACACGTCTTTCCCTTCCATCACTACGAGCAGGCAATGCGATTCACTATGAGGATCAGTGATGCTTCCGGGGAGCGAACCTTCAGTGGTTTCGGTAATCGTGATCACTCGTGGGGGTGGCGGAACGACTTTGGCTTCCAGTCACACCACTGGGTATGTGCGAACTTTCCCAGCCGGTATGTCCAAGGGTCAACGATGATCGACGTGACGTACCCGGGACGCAAACACGGAGGTTTTATCTCCACCGATTCGGGAAACACCCCGGTTATCGCCGTAGACGTGTCCGACACATACTGGGAAGAGCCCTTCGACGAACCACTTCCTGAGCTCGAACATGACGTTTCGTACGTCCTGCTTGACTCCACCGGCGAGACAACGCGGGTCACCGCCCATCTGGCAGACGCGTACCGCCGCCTCTATCTGAACGCACGTCACCCGGACCGCAATCAGGTGTACCAAGACGTTCAAGTTTTCTGTCCCTTCAGCCTCTCGACTGGCGAGGAGGGCCATGGACTGCTCGAGCTCGGAAAGCGGCTGCTTGGAGAGGGGATCGCGGACCGTGTCGGCCGCCGGGCCACTGCCTGAAGCCGAGGTCGAACGGCTCGCAGCCTGGCTCGGAGACCGACTCGGCTTTCATCGTCCTCACATTGTCGAGCTGCGCAGGCATAGCGAAGGTTTCTCCTGGCAGACCTACACGGGTTTGGTCGTAGACGACACCGCCCGCGACCGGTCCTGGGGGTTCGCAGTTCGACGGCAGCCCGAAGATGGCCTCCTTGCTCCCTACGACATCGAGGCACAGTTCAATCTCCACACCAGCCTGACGCAAAGTCCGATCCCAGTCCCTCAGTTGCTTGACCTCGAGAAAAGCGCTGAGGTTCTCGGCATGCCCTTCTACGCGATGGAGCGAGTCGAGGGCGAGGTCCCGGTGCAGTGGAACGCCCACGACCACTCAGCTCTTCTTGACCCATCTGATCGATCTCGCATAGGGCACAAATTCATCGAAATCATGGCGATGATCCATACCCACCCTGTTGAGCAAACAGGTCTGGCGCCGGCCGATGGTTCACCGCCGGCCATCGCAGCGATTGATCACTGGGAACAGTTCATCGATGAGTCCATCCGCGTAGATATCCCACTACTGCGGGTTGCTATCGCGTGGTGTCGAAATCATCTGGTCGATTCAGAACGAGTCACGCTCTGTCATGGTGATTACCGAATCGGCAATTTCATGGTCGCGGACAGGGACATCGTCGCGATCCTCGACTGGGAGTTAGCGCACGCCGGCGATCCAGTTGAAGACCTTGCCTGGGCGGCCCTCCCTCTCTTTCGCGGCCGTTCGCCCCTCATGAGCCATCTCCTTCCGATCGATGAGGCACTCCAGCTCTACCAGTCCTTCTCGGGACAAAAGGTGAACTCCGAGGCGCTGCACTTCTGGACCGTGCTCGGACTTATCAAGGCCGCTGCACCTCACTTAAGAGCGGCATCGGCGTTCGAAGGGGGAAAGACCAATGACCTGCGACTCGCGGCGATGGGACACCAGGTGTCCCACATCTTGCGAGTCCTGAACTCACTGATTTAAGACATCTGGGGGACAACATGCAGAACTCACTTGATCGGCTCTTCGAGGGCCTTTCGATCTCACTCCGAGACTCGGTGCTGCCAGCACTCTCAGACGACTTCGCTCAGGCTCAGCTCTCCGCCGCGATCGAAATTCTTGGCAACCTCGCCACCCGCGTCTCATGGCGTGAGGATCAGTTCGAACAGGTGGCTCGAATTGCCGAGCAGACAGTTCAACAAGTTCTCATTAGCCATCCCGAATTCGAGTCGTTGCTTCCAACAGCCGTTGAAGGAGCGGCAATCGACCGACGAGACAGCGCACTTGCCCGGCTGAGCAGCACGGTCCGGATCCTGTCCGCGCTTCCCGGCGAGCACGAGGCCGTTGAGGCCTGCAGGACTGCCGCTTCCGAACTCCTCGCAGTTGAGATCGACCTACTTCGCACGGGCATGTACCGACCATGAGGATCACAACCGCACGCGAGATGACGCTCGATGGACTGTTGCCACCACACGGAGGAAGCCTCGGGGTGGGCGGTCTCGCGTCAGCACGTCGATCACTCGATGTCGTGTCCCAACTCGTCCTGTCGAGTCACGGCCGATCGTGGACTGTGTGGGACTTCATTCCCGGAGAGACACTTGACTTCCTCGTTGAGCACGGCGTGGTCACCGAAATTGTGTCGAGTTACCTCGACCGCAGGACAACACCTCGATCTCGCGATGCCGTCGCGAACGGCCGAATTCGCTGGAGGGAGGTAAGTGAGCTCATGTTCACTGGATCGCTAAGCGCTGGCTCCCGTCGACTTCCGTTCTGGCCCATTCGAACTGACGCGACGAGCGATGTTGCCATTGGCTGCAATCTGATGAGAGTGGCGTGCCCCTACTCTGGGGACGACGTCCTGACAGTTCCTGCCCAACGGCTTGACCTCGCAATAGTGAAGGGTGTTGCCGTCACCGAGGACGGAAATGTTCTCCGACACGCCAAGCGGGAGTTCTTGGATGATGCCGACCTGCTCCTGGTGCGCGCCGCTGACAACGTCATCGTGGAAGTCGAGCACGTGGTTCGGTCAGACGAGACCAGCCAGCTCGAAACCTTCGCTTCCGCGATCGATATCGATCTCGTCGTAGTGAGGGACCCTCGTGGCGGATCCTGACGTTGCGAGGCTTTGCTGGGCGATGGCCTGCGAGATCGACCCGAATGACGTCGTCATCGTCGGTGTTGCGACACCGATGGCTCTCGCCGCGACGTGGGTGGCAAAGGAGTTGCGAACTCCGAGGATCAATTTCGTTGCTCACGGCATCGTTAATCCCCCTATCGCTTCGATTGGCACGGAAGTCTCGAGTCAACGCAATCCCCGTCGACAGCACCCAATCCTCAGTCAAGCCGACCTCCTTCAGATGCTGCAAGGGGGAACGTTTTCGCTCCAATTCATCTCCCCCGCGCAGGTCGGGTCCGATGGATCGATCAATACGTCTCGCCTCCACCCCCAACAGCAAATCCTTGGCGGATGTCTCGCTATCCCCGACACCGCTGCAAACGTGAAGAGGCTGATCGCATTCCGGCTTCGTCCTCGTCCCGGATTTCTGGTCGACAACGTTGACTTCAAGACCGCGGGACCGCGAACGGTCACCTGTTTCCTCGATAGCAAGATCCGCCAGGACATCAACACCCTTCAAACGGTGAAGCTTCCCAATCCCCCCGCTGAGGTTCATCATCTCTTGGATTCCGTGATCGACCCGTCAGGTGTCCTGAAGAATGGTTGAGGTTCCTAAAGATCACGGGCTCACCCCCTCGGATCTCGATCCGTTGCTGGCAAAGCACCTCGGCGCCGGTTGGCGGTGTTCGTCAGTCGAGCCGACGAGTGCGGGAAACTCGCAAGAAACGTGGTTCGTCCGTTGCGTCAAGTCCAATTCGACACGAGATCTTGTCCTGAGGCGATCCGCAGACGGAGGGACCCTTGAGTGGTCCAGTCGTGGCGACGAGGTCACCGCGATGGGGGAGGCAAGGACATCGGGACTTCCGGTCCCCTCAATTGTCTGGTGGGACGCCGATGGTGGCAGCCTGTCGCGTCCCTACATCGTGATGGATCGTATGCCTGGCGGATCAGCCCAGATGCGTGATCCCCTGCGCGCGATTCGGACTGCCGTAGACCTCGGACACCTTCTTGCTCAACTACATGGCCGCACCCACGCCAAGACGTCGTCTGCACCTTCGACCGACCGGGAGTTACATGCCTGGACCAGTCGCATCGCAGCTCTGCAGAGAAGACCGAGTCTCCTTGATGCGCTCGTGGCGTGGTTACACCGTGAGCGAGGCGTGGTCACTGACCTCGGCGAATCCCTTCTCTGGGGGGATCCCGGGCCTCATAACGTGCTGACTGACTCGACTGGAGGCGTGACTGCCACCCTCGACTGGGAACTCTCACGGCGAGGGAACCCTCTCGAGGACCTCGGATCTGCAAGGTGGTCGCTTCTGTCACACCTCGATCCAACGTCTCTGACGGATGCATACCGCTCCGACATCGACCTTGAACTGGATGCACGAAGTGTCGACTGGTTCGAGGTTCTTGCCGGTGTCTCACGAACCGTGATGCTGCTGAACGGGCTTGAGGCACTCCATAGAGGGTCGTCCCGAAACCTGAACGTGTTGGCACTCGCTATGGTCATGGTGCCCGCGAATCTCATCAATGCTGCGGCAATCGCATGGGGAATCGTCCCCTCAGCATCAGCGTTAGACGGACACGTAAGATCACCCTTGGCTCGTCCCGACGTGGACGTCGAGCTCGCCAGCCGTCTGACCTCAGATCACGACACTGTCTCGACCTGCACCATCAACCCCCGGCTACTCGAAGCCCTGCAGGCTGATCTCCCCACTGGCATCGGGCCGAGTTTTGCAACCGACTTGACAATTGCAACAACGGATGGCCTCAACGAAAGGCAGATCTCGAATTTGATTGAGGTAACGGCGACTGCGCAGCGCAGCTGGCCCCGACTCGTTGCCCTACTTGGTCCGACCGTCGGCATTCACGGATCCCGTCGCCTCGGCCACTGAGAGCGCCGCGACTCGAACCGCCTCACGGAATCTCTCTGCTCCACCAGCATCCATCAGTCTCGTGTCGCTGGCGATTCCTGACAGCATGATGCGCGCGAACTCGCCCGCAAGTTCCGAGGAGCTCCTAGATCCGCCCGGCTGGTACCACAACCATGCTGAGTTGAGGAGTCCGACCAGGCCGATTGCTACAACTCGGACGTCCACCGCATCGCTGATAAGACCCTCCTGCTGACCTTCGTGCAGGAGCTCTCCGACGAAGTCGAGATAGCGGTCGCCATCCGCCTGAATCATTCGACGCCGCTCAGGTGACAACACGCGGAACTCTCGAAAATAAATTGTGGTGTTGACCAAGTTGCTGGTGTGGAATCTCAGGTGCTCCGCTATCAGGACCGCAAGGCGTTCGAGAGGGTCGCCCTCGAACAACCGCACCCGTTCAAGCAGCTCCCGAGCACCCTCATGGCTCTGCTTAATGATGTCGAAGAGGAAATCTTCCTTCGAATCTACGTAGTAATAGAGGCTTCCCTTGAGTAGTCCTGCCGCGTCTGCGATGTCCTTAATAGACGTGACGTCGTACCCCTTCTCAAAGAAGAGTTGAGCCGCCGCTTGCACAATTTCCTCACGGCGCTCGACGGTCTTCGCCCCGCTTCGGTGTCGTCGTGTGGTCGTCAACCTTCCTACTCCTGCAGCTCTGCACTCTCGTCCGGAAGAGGTGGGGGTCGCGCGGCGACCGCGCGACCCCCATTCCTCAATTCACTTCGCTCTCCGATTCAGGCTCCGATGCCGTACACCCCGTCGAGGTAGTCGGCATAGGCGCTGAACGGTCCAAGCGGGACCATTCCGCCGCTTGCGGCGTCGTAGGTGAACGGCGCCGCACACGGTGAGTGGTTGACCTCCGTCCAGTCCATTGGGCAGGTGATACCACCGGACTCCCAGGGCTGGGACTTCAGAGTGTCGGTGAGGCCCTGACGGGTCACTTCACCGAGGGTCTCCGCGGTCTTGATGATTGCCTGCTCGAGCACCATGGCGACAGCGAATCCGTGGGCGAAGTTGATGATCAACTCTTCGCCTTCGTAACCCGCGAGAGCAGCGCAGCGGGTCATCTCCGCCGCGGCCTCAATGTCGTTGTTCGCGGTCATGAACGAGTGCATGCCCGCCATTCCATCGGTCTGAGCGGCAGGACCTTGCTCCCAGATCGAGTTTGATGCGACACCGTGGATTCCGATGATCGGCAGATCAATTCCTGCGTCAGCCATGGAGTTGACGACGGTCAGGGTGGCACCCGGCGAGCCATGCAGCGTCAAGTAGTTGGCGCCCTGATCAATCGCGTTCTGCAGTTCCTGAACCTGAGCAGTCGCCTCGGTAGCGGTAATTCCGAGGTACGAGGTACCGAGGTAGGTGCCGCCACCGGCGTTCACGGTTGCCTCCACGTACGCTGCGAACTCCTGCCCTGACGGAACCTCAAGGCTGATGCCGTACACGATGACATCCTCGGCAGCGCCAATCTCGGCGACCATGTGCCCCCACGCCGCGTCGGCCTGATCGCCGTAGTGTGCGATGTTGTTGAACATGTAGGGGTTATCGATCTGCGCATCGATCGTCTGCGGTAGACCAACAACGGGGATCTGATCCTCAATCACACGCGGTGCAAGCGTGGTCGACTGGCCAGAGCCACCCATCTGGTGAATGGCGAGAACCTTGTCGTCCTGAGTCAGCTTGGTGTAACTCGTAACAGCCTTCTCGGTGTTGTACTGATCGTCCTCAATGATGTAGTCGACCTGTCGCCCAAGAATTCCGCCCCGCTCGTTCGCACAGGTGAAATAGGCATCCGCGCCATGAGCGTTGAATGACTGAGCCGACGCCGTCGGGCCGGTCATGTCTCCCAGGTAGCCGATCTTGATTTCGTCGGACGTCACACCCTGATCTGGGTTATCCGGGGCGGTGACCTCCGCAGCCGGCTCTTCCGCAGCAGCGGGCTCCTCAGCCGGCTCCTCAGCAGCAGCGGGCTCCTCAGCAGCAGGCTCCTCAGCCGGCTCCTCAGCAGCGGCAGGCTCCTCAGCAGCGGCGGGGGCGGGCGCGGGCGCGTCTGCCTCGTCGTCGCCGCCACAGGCAGCTGCAACGAGGGCGAGTGCCACCGTGCAGGCCGTGAGTGACCGCCGGCGCATGCGCCGACTGGCAATGCTCGTGGTGTTCACGTTATTGCTCTCCTTTGTTGAATTGGTGCCGAACCGACCGGGTCGATTCGATGGTCAAATCCTGGTCACCAGCGGCTTGCTGACGACCAGGTCCCCCCGGGTAATAACCAAATTCCCGCCCGTGAAAGGCGCCCGATAGCGAACTCACTGAGCCGCCTCGGGTGATGTCTCCGACACCGGGCTGTCGAATACATCAGATCTCTTATCCGGCCCATTGAGGCCGGCCAGGTAGTCGTCGACGAGTCGGATTGCAGCTCCGAGCTTGTCAAGGTGCGGAACTTGCGCGTCCTGAATCAGCAAGTGACGAGCCCCGCTGAGCCCGAGCAGCCGACGAGCTGGACGAGCTACAACCAATCGTGTGAGGGTGCCCCCACGCCTGACCCACGCCGAGGTCAACATCCGTTTCACGCCACGCGACCGGGCCACTCGATCGCTCAAGATCGCCTCAAGCTCATCCGCCACCGGTCGGGGAAGAAAGCCAAATGAGGGGCGAACCTGCTTGAGGGACAACACCGTCGCCTCAGGGCGTTCCGGGAACGCGAGGACTGCACCCGATTCGATCGCC
>Ga0181579_10000637_pt1 | contig 28722 bp, 25 predicted proteins | sample 071ome_24_FD_132996 | JGI IMG/M metagenome (GOLD analysis project Ga0181579, IMG submission 132996) | Coastal salt marsh microbial communities from the Groves Creek Marsh, Skidaway Island, Georgia - 071402CT metaG (megahit assembly) | ecosystem: Environmental > Aquatic > Marine > Intertidal...
TCCACCACATGCACATAGGCGTGAGACGGCAGCACACTGGCGGCAAGCATTTGAAAGCCCGGGGCAATATCCGGCACATCCCGCACCCCGCCATCGGTTATCACACCCTCGCAGCCAAAACCTTTGTGGATATTGGAATTCACCTCGCCCCACAAACACCCGTAACCGTTGTTGCCGTCCAGATCTTGAATCGCCGCGATGCTGGGCTTGGGGCCCTGATCAATGTAGGCGTAGTAACCGTCTGATAGGGCCCGGGCCTCCTTGCCGGAAAGATCCGACGGGTGAGCGGCCCGAATGGTGGCAGTGCGGGCATAGCCGATCATTGGGGGCAGCTCCGGTCGCGTGCACACCAGCTGACTGGTCGTAAAGCCGTAGCCTCGTCGTGCCGGAATTAACAGCTCCAAGGCATTGCATACGGTGGGGGTATCAAGGGTCTGCAGTGATTGAATCACCGTTTCCGTTAACTCGATGGTCATAGTTGGCCTCTCCTGGTTGTACCGCTTCGCTCGTGGGCTGCCTCGGTCATTCGCTATCACCGCAGCCCCTGTCAAGTTGGGTTATGCCTGAGCTTTCGCTAAAGTCTGGGCATTACGTTTCTTCATTATCGACGCAGGAAACGGGGAAGAGGAAGGGAGTATTTCAACCGTGTCAGACAATTTACCAAGCCGAGCGGAAGCCTTGGCCACGCTCACCGCGCCAAACCAGCCTTACGAGCTGATCGATAGCACCGTCTATGGCAGAGACTGCCGATTTTTCAAAAACGCGCCGGCCACCCTGCGGGAGCTCTTTGCCGACAGCGCCAGCGAAGCGGAATTTCTTGTCTACGAGGACGAACGTCTGACCTTCGCCGAAACTTACAAAAAATGTGCCCAAGTAGCCCAACTGCTGGTGCGGGACTACGGGATAACCAAGGGTGATCGGGTAGCGATTTCCATGCGCAACTACCCCGAGTGGGTTTTGGCCTTTATGGCCGTTACCTCAGTTGGGGGGGTGGCCGTGGCCATGAATGCGCTTTGGCAGCCGGATGAAATGGCCTATGGCCTGAAGGACAGCGGTGCCAAGGTCCTGCTGGCGGACGATGAACGCTTGCAGCGTTTTGCGCAAATTGACGAACCCTTGGACGTTCAGACCATTGCCGTGCGCACCTCTGACTTTGCAGGCAGCCCGGAATTGAGCGCACTTTTGGCTCAGCAGCTAAGTGCGCTTGGCGCCTTGCCCATGCCCGAGCAGCGCCCGGAGCCCGAGGACGACGCGACAATTCTGTATACCTCCGGCTCTACCGGCCACCCCAAGGGTGTGGTGTCTTGTCACAAGAACATTCTGGCGGCCTTGATGAGTTGGGAACTGGATCAGCAATGCGCACTTGCCATGCTGCCGGAACCGCCACCGCCACCGGCTCATCAAGCCGCTACTTTGCTGGCGGTGCCTTTATTTCACGCAACAGGTTCCCACGCTGTGTATCTGGCGAGCTATCGACACCAGCGCAAACTGGTGTCCATGTACAAATGGGATGCAGCCACAGCTGCCGCGCTGATCGAGGCGGAAAAAATCAATTCGTTCATCGCCCCTGCGGCCATGACCGGCGACTTGGTGCAAGAAGCCCAGCGCAGCCAGCACGATCTTAGCTCATTGGCTACCGTCGGCGGCGGTGGCGCCCCTCGGGCGCCCGAACAGGTGCGGAGTATCGAAAAGTCCTTTGTGAATGCCCTGCCCGGTACCGGCTGGGGTATGACAGAAACCAATGCCATCGGCACTGGAATCGGCGGTATGGACTACGTTGAACATCCGGAAAGTTCCGGCCGCTGCAGCGCTGTGATGGAACTGAAAATTATCGACGCAGCGGGTAATGCGCTCACCGCCGGAGAGCGCGGTGAACTGCTGATTCGCGGTGCCGGCGTCTTTCGAGGTTACTGGAACCGGCCCGACGCCAACGAGGAAACGTTTCTGCCCGGCGGCTGGATGCGTACCGGCGACGTGGCCTATTTGGACAATGAAGGTTATTTGTACATAGTCGATCGCATTAAAGACTTGGTGATTCGCGGCGGCGAAAACATCGGCTGCGGTGAGGTAGAAGCGGCCTTGCTGGAGCACCCGCTGGTTCAAGAGGCATCGGTTTACGCTGTACCTGACGAGCGTTTGGGCGAAGAAGTAGGCACCACGCTATTTGTTAAGGACTCCATAACGCAAGACGACCTGGCAGCGTTTTTACAAGAACGCCTCGCCAAGTTCAAAATCCCCCGCCACGTTCACCAACAGCAAGACCCGCTGCCGCGCACGGCCTCGGGGAAAATTCTCAAACGGGATCTGCGCGAACAAGCCTGTCAGCGCTTAGGTCTAGGTTAATAACAAAGTGCGCAACATGGCACGGGCAAGGAAAATAACATTCGTGGCAGCGGTGCTCGCCCTACTGACAGCCTGCGGTCCCAAGGAGAAGGCGTCCATGACCGAGCAAACATTGATCCGCGATACCCAGTCCGGTCCGGTACGCGGCACCTGGGCTGACGCTGAACAAAGCATCGCGGCCTTTCGCGGCATACCCTTCGCCAAGCCACCAATTGGCGATCTGCGGTGGCGTCCACCCGCTCCCGTAACGCCTTGGCAGCAAGTCCGCAGTGCAGAAACCTTCGGCTCTGCGTGCTATCAGGCTACCAATATCGGCAACTTCGTCTGGCGCCGCGGAGACTTTCCCAACAGCGAAGACTGTTTGTATCTAAACGTCTGGGGCAAAAGCGACCCACAGACTCGCTCCGAGGAACCGCTGCCGGTGATGGTTTGGTTTCATGGCGGCTCACATACCGTTGGGTTTACCCATACTCCCTTATTCGACGGGACGGCACTGGCCCGAAAAGGCGTGATTGTCGTCAGCGTCAATTACCGACTCGGACCTTGGGGCTTCTTCGCCCACCCCGCCCTGACCGCCGAATCTGAGCATGGCGCAAGCGGCAACTACGGTCTGCTGGACAAACTCGCGGGGCTGCAATGGGTGCAGGACAACATTCGCGCCTTTGGCGGCGACCCAAACAACGTCACTATCTTCGGCCAATCGGCAGGTTCGATGAGCATTTGCGCGCTCATGGCTTCACCGCTCAGCACCGGACTATTTCACAAAGCTATCGGACAATCCGCCGCCACCTTCGGCCTCTATAACAATGATCCATCCGGCGAGGCTCGGGGCAGCCGTTTAGCCGAGCATCTGCTGCCGAGCCTGCAGAATGTCAGCGCGCAAGACCTGCGGGCCATCGACAACGAATCGCTGCTGCAAGCCAGCATGACGACAGGCTGGGACACGGGCCGTGGACTGATTACCGTCGACGGCTGGGTTTTGCCGGAGCCGCCGCTGCGTACCTTTGCGGCGGGACAACAAGCCAAGGTGCCGGTCTTGGTTGGTTCTTTAGCCAACGAAGGTATCGAGTTGCTTCCGCTCAACGCGGATCTGTCGGCAGAACAATTCGACCAGTTTTTGCTTGGCGCCTTTGGTGCCTCTGCAGAAACGGTAAAGGCTGCCTATGCTCAAGAGCTAGCTCAAAGCCCGGGCATCGCCCAGCACCGTATTGGGGATGATATGTTCATGGCATTGTCCATGCGCTGGTGGGCAGGTTTTCAGGACGCCATTAATGTGCCGGCCTATTTGTATTTCATGGACTACGTCCCTCCAGCCTTCCACATCTATATGTTTGACCAGCCGGATCTAAACCTACCCGGCGGCGCTCGAAGCGCTGGCGCCTATCACTCCGGCGATCTCGCCTATGTATTTAACAACGTCGGTCAAACCGGTGACTTTTGGGTTGCCGATGACTTCCTGATGGCTGAGCGTATTTCAAACTATTGGACACAATTCGCGAAAACCGGCGACCCGAACGTTGCAGGCGAACCCGTTTGGCGCCCGTATTCCCGCCAGACCCACAACACCATGCTGCTGAATGTGGCTGGTGAGCAAGTTCCCGGTGCGCTGCGCAATAAACTGGATGTTCTGAGCGCCGCCATGAACAACCCAAGCCCATAACAATAAAGTCTAAGCCTTGGCCGCTTGTGACTTTTCACTGGATAACAGCCCTGCTACTTTGCGCCCATGAGTAAAAACAACAAAACTCCCGCCGACGGCCCAACCGATGACACAGCGCCTATCAATTTTGAGAAGGCGATGGCTGAACTGGAACAACTGGTCACTCAAATGGAGGAAGGCGATTTGAGTCTCGATGACTCACTGCAAGCCTTCGAGCGCGGCATCAAGCTCACCCGTCAATGCCAACACGCGTTGAGTCAGGCTGAGCTGAGGGTAAAAACCCTGACCGCCGCCGATACTCTGGAAGACCTGACTCAAGAGGATGCATGAGCGATCCCTTTGCACCGATTAACGCATCGATAGCGCAAACCCTCGACACACTTCTGCCACGTCAATCAGACATCGCCCAACCCATGATCGATGCGATGCGTTATGCGGTGTTGGGCGGCGGTAAGCGTTTACGCCCGCTTATGACTTGCGCCGCTTGCGATGCCTTTGGCGGTGACTATCGACCGGCCCTGCCCGCAGCCTGTGGCTTCGAATTCATTCACGCCTATTCACTTATTCACGATGATTTGCCGGCCATGGACGATGACGACCTGCGCCACGGTCAGGCTGCCACGCACATTGCCTTTGGAGAGGCCAACGCGATTTTGGCAGGGGACAGTTTGCATTCATTGGCGTTCCAGTCGCTGGCCGAAGCTCCCAGCATCAGCGATGCCGCTAAACTGCGCTGCATTGCGCTGCTATCGAAAGCTGCAGGCTGGCCCGGCATGGCCGGCGGTCAATGCCTTGACATCGCTGCCGAGGGGCAGGAGCTGACGCTGGCGGAGCTGGAAGCGCTGCACGCGGCGAAAACCGGGGCACTGATCGAGTCATCCTTAGTGGTGGGGGCGTATTGCGCCGAGGTGGCCCCAGAGGACCCGCGCTTGGCGCTGCTGAGCGCTTTTGGCGAACGCATCGGCCTGGCCTTTCAGGTGGTGGACGATATTTTGGATGTAACACAAAGCTCTGACACTCTGGGCAAGCCCGCGGGTTCTGACGAAGCGCTGGACAAAAACACCTTCCCAAAACTCATTGGTTTGGAGGGGGCCAAGCAGAAGTCCAACGACTTGCTGGAAGAATCACTGGCCTTGCTCGAACAAGCAGATTTGGCGACAGAGCTGCTCACAAATCTGGCCTATCGCGCGGTGAAGCGAAGCTACTGATCAGGCCAACATCGTCAGTCCTGCGGCTACCAAGGCCAGCACTCCGGCGCAAAGCGCACCCGCCAGCAGGTCATCCGCCATGATACCTAGCCCGCTGTGCAGGCGCCGGTCCAATGCACCGATGGGACCGGGTTTAAAAATATCTGCCAGACGAAACAAAATAAAAGCGGCAATCACCCAAGCAAACGTCGGCGGCACCCAAATCAAGGCAAACCACATGCCGGCAACCTCGTCGGCAACAATCTGAGGCTCATCTTCGATGCCGAGCTGACCGATCAGGCGATTGCACAGCCACCAACTGACAACAAAGTAAGCCGCCACAATACCAAGCTGTAACTCCCAGCTCAGCGGACTGAGGAAAAACCACCAAAACACCGCCGCGCCGGCGGAGCCCCAAGTACCGGGAGCCGGACGCAAAAAACCCAAGCCGCCAGCCGTTAACCACAGAACCGTCGGGCGCATAATCAGCTTAGGCGTGAGCATGTGAGGCCCCGGTGGTTGCTTTATCGGTGATACAGGTGCTCATCAATTCTGTTCTTTCCCGTCTGTTCTTTCTCATCTGTCCTCGCCCGTCCTTGTCTGCTCATGAGGCTTGGCAAATCAGTCCCCTTGGCGAAAGTGGTTATAACCTTGGGGCGCCAGCGCCTCACCATCAAGAATTACCGCAGCGCCATGGGTGAGATACCCGACACGCTGGGCATTGGGTATGGGGTGCTCACTCGCCAGCAACAGTTGGTAGTCGTCGCCGCCGAACAGCGCATCGTCCAACGTTGCCTGCGGCGCCACAGGAATCGCTGAGCTATCTAAGGCAGCACCGCAACCACTGGCCCGGCACAGGTGCCCAAGGTCCTGAGCAAGACCGTCGGAAATGTCCATACCTGCCGCCACCAAGCCAAGGTCGGCCGCTAAATCACAGCGGGCCAAGGGACGGTAATAGGCCTGCTGCAGCGGCGTCAACGCCTTCGGATCTGCCGGCACCATCTGCCGCGTTCGCACGCAGGCTGCCGCCCCACCCAATGGGCCAGTTACATAAAGCCCATGGCCCGCAGCGCCACCCGAACGCAGTAAAACCCTTTGCCGATCCACTTCGCCATGAACGCTGACGCCGATGTTTAAGGGCCCACGACTCAAATTGCCGCCACATACATAAACCCCTAACACTGCCGCCGCCTCGGCCATGCCTTGGGCTAGGGCCACAACCCAGCCACTTCCCAAGGCCAACTGAACCGCATCGATGGAAAGAGAGACCAGACAGTACCTTGGTGTTGCGGCCATGGCCGCCAAGTCGGAAAAAGCCACCATCAGTGCTCGATATCCAATGAGCTGGGGCGGTGCAGATAAGGGGAAATGAACATCGGCCAGCAAGCTATCGATGGAAGCGACTTGGTGCATGCCGGGAGTCGCTTGGATAAGCGCCGCATCGTCCCCGGGGCCAACCGTAATCCAGTCGCCGGCGCCGCGATCACCAAGCCCAGCGACAATGGCATCGATCAATCCAAATTCGTCATCCACCGAAGTCAGCGCCCTTGGTTAGCGGCAACTTCGATGCTGCGCACGGATTGAGCCAGCCGGTCCAGCACGCCGTTCACATATTTGTGCGCGTCTTGCGCACCAAAGGTTTTGGTCAGTTCCACGTATTCGTTGATAACCACCGAATACGGAACATCGATTCGATGGTTCAGTTCTGTGGCCGCCAGCCGCAGGATGCCTCGCTCCACCACATCCAACTGATCCCCTGATCGATCCAGCAGCGGCGCCAATTGGGCATCGACTTCCTCTACATGACGAACCATCAGGGTCAGAATGTCTGCGAAAAATTCCGCGTCGGCTTTGTCCAACGCCTTCTCGCCGAACTCTCGGCGTAACTGCAGCACTTCTGTTTGATTTACCTGCCATTGGTAAGCGGCCTGAGCCAATGCTCGCCGGGCCTTCCGTCGCGCCCACATGTTGGTTTTATTCTTGGTTCCAGCCGTTTGTTCTGACATGTTTTTTCCGCGGTTCTGAAAAGCCTCAAACGGCCGTTGTAGTCATGGGTGTTGAAGTTATGGGCTCTTTGGGTTTGCGCTGACTGACATTCAATACGGCTGCCCTGAGCGCTGCTATTGAGGCACCAATCGGAGACACAAATCCTCGCCAACCATCCTGCGCTCTACGATTTTAGCAGCATGAGCCTGAGCAAGATCCACTAAAGCAAACTCCGCTAACGTCTGACTGGCGCTGCCCAAAACCTTCGGGGCGATAAAGCAGAACCACTCATCCCAAAGGGGTACCTCGCCGGGGGTCAAAAAACCGCCGAGCACCGCCGGCCCCGCCTCGACCATCACATTGTTGCAGCCTCGCTCGGCCAATGCCTCAAGCAGTGCGGACAAATCGACGGGATCATTCTCAACCGCCAAATATTCCACTTGGCCTGCCGGGATACCTGTGTAACCTGCACCCTGCCCTTGCGCATGCACAACTAGGGTGCCGGGCGACAAAATCTGGCTATCAGCCGGCACCCGAAGCTTTGGGTCCAGCACCACCCGCAAGGGTTGCTGCACCCCCCCCTTTAACAGTTCAGGGTCGCGGACATTGAGCTGCGGATTATCGGCGATTACCGTTCCCGCGCCCGTGATCACCGCATCACAACTGGCACGTAGCGCCTGCACTTGGGCTCTGGCATGAGGGCCGGTAATCCACTGGCTCTCACCGTTGGCTAATGCCACAGCGCCGTCGAGACTGCTGGCGGATTTCAACACCACCCGCGGACGCTTGCGCGTAATCCGCGATGCAAAGCCGGCAATCATTGCCCGAGCCTCGGGTAGCTCCAGCATCAGAACCTCGATACCAGCCGCTCGCAACATGTCGACACCTTTTCCTGCGACCTGAGGATGCGGATCGCCGGCCCCCACCACCACCCTTGCTACAGCGCAGTCGATCAGAGTCTGAGCGCAGGCGGGTGTCCGCCCTACGAAGGCGCAGGGTTCTAGGGAGACGTAGACGGTAGCACCGGCCACGTCTCCGCCGGCGTCGGCAATGGCGTTTACCTCGGCATGGGCTTCGCCAGCTTCCTTGTGGTATCCGCGGCCCAGTACCTGGCCGTCTCGAACAATTAAGCACCCGACCGGCGGATTGGGCGCACAACTGTTGCGACCAAGCGACGCCAGTTCTAAAGCAGCTTTTACAAAGAGGTGGTCGGACGCATACATGACAGGTTTCAAGCCGAATCGCCGGCGGCGGTTTTGTTACCCGCCAGTTTGTTGATCTCTTCCGCGAACTCGCTGATGTCCTGAAAGTCACGGTAAACCGATGCAAAGCGCACGTAGGCCACGGGATCCAAAGCCTGCAGTTCAGCCATTACCGCCTCACCAACCTGTAGCGCGGGCAGTTCACGCTCGCCGGTCGAACGCAGCTTGCTCTTAATATGATTTACCGACGTTTCGATTTGATCCACGCTAACCGGCCGCTTCTCCAACGCCTTGGACAAGCCGTAACGCAGCTTCTTTTCATCAAATGGCTCGCGTCGGCCATCACGCTTGATCAAATGGGGCATCACCAGTTCTGCAGTCTCGAAAGTTGTGAATCGTTCACCACAGCTAAGGCACTCCCGCCGACGGCGCACAGAGTCGCCCTCGGCTACTAGGCGAGAGTCGATGACCTTAGTATCTAGGTCGCTACAAAAGGGACAGTGCATGTATTGAGCTCCTTGGCTGGTAATCGCCGGCCAGAGCCCAGCGATTCACTCACCCAGCGGGTTCAGGCACTTTTAGGATACACCGGAAACCGACCGCACAGTTCAATCACCTTGGCCTGCACGGCTTTGTTGGTTGCCTCGTTGTCGATGTCGTCCAGAATGTCGGCTATCCAGCCGGCCAACCGCAGACATTCCGCCTCTTTAAAGCCCCGACGGGTCACTGCAGGGGACCCGATACGAATACCGCTGGTGACAAAGGGCGAGCGCGGATCGTTGGGCACCGCATTTTTATTCACGGTGATGTTGGCCGCACCCAGCGCGGCATCGGCGGCCTTACCGGTAATGTCCTTATCTACCAAATCCAGCAAGAACAGGTGATTGTCGGTGCCGCCTGAGACGATGGAATAACCCCGATCAATAAGACCTTGCGCCAACGCTCGGGCATTGGCCAGAGTTTGCGCTTGGTATGCTTTGAACTCAGGGGTCATGGCTTCTTTAAAAGCCACGGCCTTGGCTGCAATCACATGCATAAGCGGCCCGCCTTGGCTGCCGGGGAAAAGCGCAGAGTTCAGTTTCTTTTCAACGTCCGGATTAGAGCGTGCCAAGATGATGCCGCCGCGCGGACCGCAAAGCGTTTTGTGAGTCGTCGACGTCACCACATCGGCATAAGGCACGGGGTTGGGATATTCACCGGCAGCGACCAGACCCGCAACATGGGCCATATCGACCAGCAGGTAGGCGCCAACCGAGTCTGCGATTTCACGGAACTTCTGCCAGTCCAGGCGTCGGGAATAGGCCGAGAAGCCGGCGACGATCATTTTGGGTTTGTGTTCTTGGGCTAAGCGCGCAACGTCGTCGTAGTCCACTTCACCGGTTTCCACGTTAATACCGTACTGCACCGGGTTGTAGAGCTTGCCTGAAAAATTCACTGATGCACCGTGAGTCAGGTGCCCGCCGTCTGCCAGACTCATGCCAAGGACGGTGTCACCACCTTCCAGCAAGGCCAGATAAACTGCGGCATTTGCTTGAGAACCCGAGTGCGGTTGCACGTTGGCATAATCGGCGCCAAACAACGCCTTGACCCGATCAATGGCCAGCACCTCGGCCTTGTCCACGTATTCGCAACCGCCGTAGTACCGCTTGCCGGGATAGCCTTCAGCGTACTTGTTCGTCAGAACGCTTCCTTGGGCTTCCATAGAACGCGGGCTGGCGTAATTCTCGGACGCGATCAACTCGATGTGTTCTTCCTGACGACGGGCCTCATCGTCAATAACGGCAGCCAGCTCGGCGTCAAATTCGGCGATGGATTCGTTTCCTGCAAACATGGGCTTTTACTCTTCAGACGTGCGATTGAACTGGGTCACAAGTGTAAACCAAGTCGGCGAAAAGAGTGCCTGAAAGAACTGCGACTTAAACTAAAAAGCTGCTCATTAACTGTGTAGCAGTGTGCGGACAGCGGGCTTACCCAGCGCAGAGAATCTGCAACAGAAAACTTCGAGCAGGCGCACACCGGCTCAGCAACAATCCACACTGCCCCACGCGCTAGTCTTGAGCGTACCAATACACGCTGTTCATGCGGCTGCTGTGGCGTAGCTGGTAGCCCAACCCTAAAATCAGGGCGGTTAAATCGGTTTTCCACAGGTGCTGCGAATTCTCAATAACAATCCAGCGTGGTAGTAGGCTGGCAGGCGCACGCTGCAAAAAAGGCGTCAGCGCAATGTCCTCAGCGCCCTCAATATCGATTTTCAGTCCGTGAATTTTTTCCACACCCTGTGACTGCAGAACATCCAGTAGCGGCTTGCACTCAATCGTGGTCTTGTTAGCCGACTCCATCACCAGTGAGCTACCGCCCAGATTCCCATCATCCAAGTACAGTTCAACGATTTCGTCCTTAGCGGAGACACCCAGTTGAAGAAGCGCTATGTCCGCCGACAGCGTCGCCTCGTTCAGCGCAACGTTGGTCGATAAACGCTGATAAGCACTGGGGTTAGGCTCGAACGCGATTACCCGTCCGTTGGGGCCTAGGTGACTGGCAACGTATAAGCTGTAGATGCCGACATTGGCGCCTATGTCCACAAACACAGCGTCCTTCGGCATTTCCTTCACCAACAGACTTCTTTCCGCGAGATCGAAACGCCAAGGCATGAAGAGGTACTTTTTCTCCGAGGCGTTGTCGCGTATGTGAAACTCGAAGTTCAGGCCATCTACTCGAGAACGAATCGGCAGATCTGCAAGGCGCAGCACCAACTTGCGCGCAAGTTGGGCTAGCTGCTGGCCAAACCAGTTGCGCGGCATGGCTTGGGCAACGGAGATTAATCTGCGGAAGAAACGGTTAGCTTGTTCTGAACTCACAAAGGTTACGCTCTCGATCGCTCCGACATTAGGCAATTTCAGGGGTTCGACCCATAAAAACCGTCGCAAATTTAACAAGAATTCGCGGCTTCCGTGCATCCTAATCGACGTCCTCCAATAACACTGGACACTGACCGTTTACCTACCCGCCGTACAGGCGCCTTTTGCAAGGGTTGCTCCCTGCAACATGTCAATTGCGCAACTGGTTTTCTCGCTTGGAACCGGCTGCTTCGTGATCTTGGCAGGAAACTTTCGCACCGCATGTTTTCTCAACGGCACGAATCGCTGCATCAACGGATTATTATTGCCAAAAAAAACAGATGGATGAACCGCAAAAAGCGCGACGGATTTCGACTACTTTTAGCTTACAAACGTAAATTGAACTACCGCTGATCGTTGTTATGGTGCCTCCCGTCTTTAATGACGTAACAATTGCCCATTGGAGGGAAACATGTTGAAACGAAAAGCGTCGCGCTACATAAGCACGATGGCTGCGGCTTCTTTGTTTACTTTGTCATCCCTAGCACAAGCTGCGGATGAGCAAGTAATTGAGGAGGTCGTAGTCACAGGTTCATACATCCAAGGCTCGCCCCAAGATGCAGAACTTCCTATTGATGTCATAACGGAAGAGGACTTGCTGCAGCAAGGCTCTCCATCACTAGTCGAGATGATTCGAAATCTCGGCGTCACCGCCGCAAACCTCGGTGAGACAAACCAGTTCACGACCAGTGGTCAATCCAACGAAGGGATGGCTACCGTCAACCTACGCGGCCTGGGTGCATCACGGACCCTCGTGCTGTTAAACGGTCGCCGCCATGTCTCTTCAGAGATCGACGGTGTTGACATCAGTGCCTTTCCAATCAGTGCCATTGGACGTGTCGAGGTTCTAAAGGATGGCGCCGCCGCGGTATATGGCTCGGATGCCATCGCTGGCGTAGCCAACTTCATTACCCGCAGCAACTTTCAAGGGCTGGAAATAGGCGGCTCATTCAAGGACGTAGACGCCTCTGACGGCGACTGGGACATCAACGGAATTTTCGGCACGGGCGGTGACAATTGGAACTGGATGATCGCCGCAGAGTACGGCGAGCGGGGCGAGTTGCCGATCCGAGACCGTGACTGGGCATTGGTAAATACTGACCAAAACCCGGTAGCCGGCTGGTCCGGCATTGGCAACCCTAGTACTGCGTATTTTTACGTTCCTGTCGCCGCAGGCACTGCCGATTTCATAGTAACGGATGCTGATGGTAACGAAACCACGCAAAACTTGGCCTACGGCGGTCTTGATGCTAACGGTAACCAGCGAACTGTTACGAAGGCATTTGCCGACCCTCAATGTGAGGCGCTCGGTGCTTTCAGAACAGCTCAACAGGCGTGCGGATTTCAGTACACTTACTTTGATAACTTGATCGAAGAAACCAAGAATACAAAGCTGTACTCTGAATTAAACATCGACCTTAGCGATGATCACAGACTGCACTTTGAGGCGATGTATTCAGACGTAGACATCCCTGCGTGGAAAACCTCACCATCTTATCCACCACAATCCTTATTCGGACCGGATAGAAGATTGTTGGAGAATCATCCAGGACTGGTTGATTTCAACTCGTTTTACGGTCTGCAGGAGGCTGGCGGAGCAGCAGCGTTAACTGCAGCAAATATCGGCTCGACAGTAGTCGATGCAGACAAGAACTTAACCTACGAACTGGCCGCAGGCGATGCAGCGGCAGCAGCCTTAGCGGGCACTCCTCAGGGGCTCGCCCTCGGCCGCGCCATGGGTGTAAGCGGCGCCTTTTTGACCGGCGAGGCCGAAGCACAGCCGCGCCAGACCGAAACTTATCGTTTGGTCGCAGCCATGGACGGCACCTTGTTTGATCAGGCGCTAAACTATGACGTCAGTATATCTTGGTCCAAGCGGGAACGTTTTTATGGCGGTCAAGATATGTACGTAGAACGAATGGGCCTCGCCCTTAAAGGCTATGGCGGACCAAACTGTACGCTACCTGAAACGGTACAAAATGCGGATGGCACCTATGCATTTGCTGACCCAACTGCAGCGGCGGCCGCAGCTGGTGTGAACGGTTGTGAATATTACAACCCATTCTCACGGGCAATACCGTTCTCGGTAGTTAACGATACTACCAATGCTGACTACAACCCAGCAGTGGCAAACTCTGAAAGCCTGTTGCGCCACTTGATCGGCGAACGTGGCACCTACCAAGATAACGAGCTGTTGGTGTTCCAAGCCGTCTTTTCCGGCGAAACTGGTATCGAGCTGGCAGGCGGAAACGTTGGTTTCGCTTTTGGCGCACAAAGCAGAAACCAACAGTATGACTTCAGGCTTTGGGACATCGGCAATCGCGCTATCAATCCTTGTCCCTACACGTCTCCTGTTTCAGCGGCATTGGGCATTGTCGGAGCCGATCAGTTGTCACCCAATTGTACTGCCAAAACTGGTAACTCAGCCTTCCTGGCGGCCACAGACGAACAAAGCACCGAACGAACCGTTTATGGTGTCTTCGGCGAACTAGCCATCCCTCTGACCGAAGACATCGATATACAAGCCGCGCTTCGCTTTGAAGACTACGGCGGCGAGGTCGGTGGATCTCTGGATCCAAAGCTTGCGGTTAGCTGGCGTGTGACTGAGGAACTTTCCATTCGGGGCTCCGCGTCAACGACCTTCCGCGGACCACCGCAAAGTCTGTTGGCCGGCACGTCAACCGCGCTATCCTACGTTGCTCCAACTGGAGCCTTCAAAGCCATCGATACTGTTGGTAATCCAAGTTTGGGCTCCGAAGAGGCAGTCTCCACAAACTTCGGTGTAATTTATCAAACAGACAACTTCTACGGATCGATTGACTATTGGGCTTTCTCCTTCAAGGACTCGTTCCAAACCGAAGGGTTTAACTCAATCATCGATGCCTACAGTGATAACGACTGTTTGGGCGCTGGCGGTGTTCCTACCAACAGCGCGGTATGTAACGAACTACGTACCCATATCTTCCCAGTTGCGGCGCACACTAGCTTGGCATCGACAGAACGCATCGTCGTCAACTGGCTAAACGGCCAAGACATCGATACCTCGGGTATTGATTTCAAAGCCGAATACCGCTTCGACGGCATCATGGACGGATCGGTTAGCGTTGGTATTGACGGCACCTATGGCCTGGAATACGAGCGTGACGCGCAGCTCGACCTTTCTGGCAGCATTCAACTTGCTGCTGGCGGCGATCTGATGGGCTTCCTGAACTACAATCAGGGCTCAGCATTCACCTCCAAGCCAGAACTGAAGTTGGCCGCTCATATTGCCTATGAAGACGACGTGCACTACGCGGGCCTCATCGCGCGCCACGTCGGCGAGTACGATGATGCAGAAGCGCCGGAGGCTTATCCTTGGCTCGCTACGATTGATAGCCAAACCACCTTCGACCTCAACTACGTCTATCGCGGCATGGACGACTTAGTCCTGTCTGCGTCTGTCGTTAACGTCACGGACGAAGATCCGCCGGCGGCAAGAGGAGACTTGAATTACGACCCATTCACCCACAACGCCTTCGGTCGAATGATCAAACTATCATTCACCTATACGTTGCTGGAGGAGTAGGCGATTCGCCACTAACGTCGAGCCACTTTGGTGAACTCGATGTAGAGAAAGGCCCTGCTTGTCAGGGCTTTTTTTTGCCTGCTTGCTATTCCAAGGACCGAGACTCGACACCGTCAGCGAATTTGCGATTAGCATGAACAACACCGAGACCCGCGGACTACCTGTGCCACACACCCCCACCCGACCCCTGGGCAACTGGTCTCGCAACGAACCAGAAACGTTCCCCGCAGCAATGCTGGATTCAAGCCCATATCAGATCGTGTAGAATGCGCCCTTCTCAAATATCCAGAATTCACCCCACCTTAGGGTTAGCTGAGCATTTTCTGGAGCATCGGTCTTTGTTTTTAAGGATTAACACATGGCGCAATACGTCTACACCATGCAAGGAGTCACCAAGGACGTTCCTCCCCAGCGAACCATTCTGCAAAACATCAATCTGTCTTTTTTCCCCGGCGCTAAAATCGGCGTTCTGGGCCTGAACGGTTCTGGCAAATCCAGCCTGCTGCGCATCATGGCCGGCCAAGACACAGACATTGATGGCGAAGCCAGAGCGCAAAAAGACATTCGAGTAGGCTACCTGCCTCAGGAACCGGCTTTGGACGACGATCTGGATGTGCGCGGCAACGTGGAACTTGGTGTCGCGGAAATCATGTCCATATTGAAAGAATACAATGACATTTCGGAGCGTTTCGCCGAACCCATGGACGACGACGAGATGACCAAGCTTCTGGAACGTCAAGGCGATTTGGCGACTCAGATCGATGCCGTCGACGGCTGGGAAATCGACCGCACCTTGGATATTGCCGCTGACGCTCTGCGTCTGCCAGCGTGGGAAACGCCGGTGGTCAGCCTATCCGGTGGTGAGCGTCGTCGGGTCGCTCTGTGCGCCCTGCTTTTATCCAAGCCCGACATGCTGCTACTGGATGAACCCACCAACCATTTGGACGCGGAAAGCGTGTCTTGGCTGGAGCGGTTTTTAGACGAATATCCGGGCACTGTGGTCGCGGTGACTCACGATCGTTACTTCTTGGACAATGTGGCCAGCTGGATTTTGGAGCTAGACCGGGGACGCGGCCTGCCCTACGAGGGTAACTATTCCACATGGCTGGAAGCCAAGGAAAAACGTCTGGAGCAAGAGGCGTCTACGGATGAGGCCCGCCAGCGCACCATCAAATCAGAGCTGGAATGGGTGCGCTCTAACCCCAAGGCGCGCCAAGCCAAGAGCAAGTCGCGAATGGCTCGCTTTGACGAGCTGGTCGCCGAGGAAAGCGAAGTACGGCGGGAAACCACCGAGCTGTTCATTCCCACCGGCGAGCGCCTTGGTGAGAAAGTGATCGAAATCAACAACCTCAGCAAGGGCTTTGGCGACCGCCTGCTAATTGATGACTTCAGCGCCATCATTCCGCGTGGGGCGATTGTCGGCATCATCGGCGGTAACGGTGCGGGTAAGTCCACCTTCTTCAAAATGCTCACCGGCCAAGAGACACCGGACAGCGGTACCATTGAGAAAGGCTCCACCGTAGACCTTGCCTACGTAGATCAAAGCCGGGATCAGTTGGCAGACGACAAAACCGTCTGGGAAGAGGTGTCCGACGGGCTCGACATCATGCGCATCGGTAAGCACGAAATCGCCAGCCGGCAATACTGCGGGCGCTTTAACTTCAAAGGTACAGATCAGCAAAAATTCGTTGGCACCCTGTCAGGGGGTGAGCGTAATCGTGTGCATCTGGCCAAGCTGCTGCGCCGAGGAGCCAACGTGCTGTTGCTGGACGAACCCACCAACGATCTGGATGTGGAAACCCTGCGCGCCTTGGAAGAGGCTCTGCTCAGCTACGCTGGCACGGCCTTAGTGATTTCTCACGACCGCTGGTTCCTCGACCGCATCGCCACGCACATTATCGCCTTCACCGGCGACAGCGATGTGACCTTTTTCGAGGGCAACTACACGGAATACGAGGCGGATCGCAAGAAGCGTTTAGGCGATGCTCAGCCTACCCGGGTTCAGTACAAACCCATCCATCGCTAGCGCTGGCTTGTTTTGCTCAGAGCGAGATTGTCTCGTTCTGGGCAAAACTAGAGGGATTGCAGCACCTCTAGGGCCGCCGGCAGGGTTTTAACGCCGTGGACCGTCATGCTGCCAACGGTTTCTTTCGGCCGATTGGCAAAGGGTACGATGGCTGCCTTGAAACCGTGTTTGGCCGCTTCCCGCAGACGCTCCTGTCCGTTGGCCACAGGCCGCAGTTCGCCGGTAAGTCCCAGCTCACCGAAGACGATGAGTTCCCGGGGCAACACGCGATCGCGAAAAGAACCCAAGACCGCCAGCAACAACGCCAAGTCGGCGCCGGTTTCGGTGATACGTACCCCACCCACCACGTTGGCAAATACATCCTGATCGCTTAGCGCGATGCCACAGTGGCGGTGCAGCACCGCCAGATGCATGGCGAGGCGCTGCTGATCCAGACCCACAGCCACACGCTTGGGATGCCCGCCGGCGGCATCATCCACGAGCGCCTGAAGTTCCACCAGCAACGGACGGGTGCCCTCCCAAGTTACAGTGGCAATACTGCCCGGCGAATCAACATCGCCTCGCTGCAGGAATATGGCTGAAGGGTTGGCGACCTCTTTCATGCCCATGTCCGTCATGGCAAAAATACCCAGCTCGTTCACCGCGCCAAAACGGTTTTTGTGACCACGCAGGGTGCGATAACGGCTGCCGGCGGGACTATCCAGCATCATGAAGCAGTCGATCATATGTTCCAAAACCTTGGGACCTGCGATGCCGCCTTCCTTGGTGATGTGTCCCACCAGAACGATGACAATGTCGTGCTGCTTGGCGAGCCGGGTAAAGAATGAGGCGGTCTCGCGGACTTGTGTGATGGAGCCGGGGGTGGAATCCACCGATTCCATCTGCATAACCTGTATGGAATCGAGAATGACGATTTTCGGACGCTGGGTTTCCACCAGTTTGGCAATAATCTCGGCACGGGTCTCCGCCGCCACGCTCAGGCCGTCCATGGGCAGCTGCAAACGCTGGGCGCGCAGGGCCAACTGCTGCAAGGATTCCTCACCGGTGACGTAGAGCACACCCTGCCCCGCTGCAAGAGCCGTGGATGCCTGCAGCAACAATGTACTTTTACCGGCGCCGGGATCACCGCCAATCAGCACCACCGAACCTGGCACAAAACCACCGCCCAATACCCGATCAAGCTCGGTAAACCCAGAGCGAATACGCTCAGCTTCCACTGCTTCAATCTCACCGAGTTTCTTCACTTCGGCAGTCACGCCGGCATAGCCCACGGCAGCGGCCGCCACTGGGGTCACATTTACTCGGCTCAGGGTATTCCATGCGCTGCAGGTGCCACATTGACCCTGCCATTTACCGTGTTCGGCACCGCAGTCATCACAGACATAGGCGGTTTTGGTTTTTGATTTCGCCATAAACGCTAGCTGGCTTGGGGATTAGTGCACAAAATCGTTGTACATCTCGTGAGCGAGGTCTTCGAATTTGGTGAGGTTGCCGGTGAATTTCAGGCGAACCTTACCAATAGGGCCATTACGCTGTTTGCCGATGATGATTTCAGCAATGCCCAGATCTTCCGAATTCTCGTTATAAACCTCATCTCGGTAGATGAACAAAATGACATCCGCGTCTTGCTCGATCGCGCCAGATTCCCGCAAGTCACTGTTCATCGGTCGCTTGTCCGGACGCGACTCAAGCTGTCGGTTGAGCTGAGACAGCGCAATAACCGGGCACTTCATTTCCTTGGCCAGGGCCTTGAGTGATCGAGAGATCTCGGAAATCTCGGTGGCGCGGTTTTCACTGTCTTTGGCGGTTCTCATCAACTGCAGGTAATCCACCATGATCAAATCCAGACCACCGGTTTCGCGTGCCACACGTCTGGCTCGGGAGCGCACTTCTCCCGGCGTCAAGGCCGCGGTATCGTCAATGTACAGGCGCTTGTCTTTTAGCTGACTTACCGCGCTGGCAAAGCGGTCCCAGTCCTCGTCCTTTAAATCACCCGTTCGCAGCCGAGTTTGATCGATGCGCCCAAGGCTGGACAGCATACGCATCACGATCTGCTCCGAGGGCATCTCCATACTAAAAACCAGCACCGAACCACCGGTCATCACCGCGTGCTCGACCATGTTCACAGCGAACGCGGTTTTACCCATAGAAGGACGCGCCGCCACGATGACCAAATCTGAGGCCTGCCAGCCGGTGGTCATTCGGTCCAAGTCCGTAAAACCCGACGCCTGACCCGTTAACGCCCCCTTGGAGCTATGCAGAAATTCAACTTTTTCCACGGCCTTAATCAGCAGCGGGGCCACTTTTTCGGGGCCGCTTTCTTTTAGGCGATTCTCGGCAATTTGAAACACCGACTGCTCTGCCAGCTCCAACAGGGTGTCTGTGTCCCTGCCGTCTGGGGTAAAGGCCGAATCGGCAATTTGATTGGCAGCGCCAATCAGCTGCCGCAGCACCGAGCGTTCGCGCACGATTTTTCCGTACGCCAACACGTTGCTGGCTCCAAGCGTCGACTCAGAAAGCTCGGCCAGATAGCTGATACCGCCGGCTTTTTCCAGCAATCCCTTGGACGACAGACGCTCGGAAACTGTGACCGCATCCAAGGGCGCATCGTCCGCCGCCAGTTCGTTCATGGCGTCAAAAATAATCTGATGCTGGGTGCGATAAAAATCCGTCGCGGTCACAACTTCGATCAGATCAAACCAAGACTGGTCATCGAGCATAAGACCACCCAAGACCGACTGCTCTGCCTCCATAGAATGCGGCGGCACTTTTAGGGCGGTGACTGGATTTGTATCTGGCGCGTAGTCGGACATGGATCGGGTACTTTGGGACTGAAATTCGGTTTAGCGTTAGGCCTCGGGCTTGGGGTCGGGGCTTGCAATCTGAGCTTTGAAAGACTCCTCCTATCCCGTCGGATTTGCAATAGCTCGAAGCTATCCGTTGCCGCCATTCTCGCGGCCGAGAACACGGACATGCTGGGCAGATCGTTAAGCGTTAGACGTTGGGGCAGCCGGGCACAAAAAAGCGGGATAAATCCCGCTTTCATCTGGGCTGGACGCCCGGCTTTACTCCGTGGGCGCTACTCTTCGACGACGGCAACCTTGATGTTCACCGTGACATCAGAGTGCAGCTGCAGTGCGATATCGTATTCACCCAAGGCACGGATAACGCCTTCGGGCATACGAACTTCGCTGCGCTCAACCTCAAATCCCTCCGCCACAAGGGCATCGGCGATGTTTTGGGTGCCAACTGATCCGTACAGGCGGCCTTCTTCGCCAGACTTCATCATGATCGTCACGATGTGGTCTTGTAGCTTCTCGGCACGTGCCTGAGCGGCGGCCAGCAGTTCATTCGCAGCCTTCTCAAGTTCTGCCCTGCGTCCTTCGAACACCTCGCGGTTTGCGGCGTTTGCCTGCACCGCTTTTTGCTGAGGAATCAGATAGTTTCGCGCAAACCCCGGCTTAACGGAGACTTCGTCACCCAAGTCGCCTAGGTTGTTCAAACGCTCCAATAAAATCACGTTCATGGTCGTTCCTCAGCCTGCTATTTGTGTTGATCGGTGTAGGGGATCAATGCCAGATAGCGCGCGCGCTTTACCTGCTTTGCAAGGTTGCGCTGAAAGCGCGCTGATGCGCCCGTGATGCGGCTGGGTACGATTTTCCCTGTTTCACCAATGAATTGACGCAAGGAGTCGAGATCCTTGTAATCAACTTCTAAATCTTTGAATTGGACCTGTGGTCTTCTACCGCCTCTCATTCTGCGTTCTCCTGTGCTGGTTCAGCGGCCTCGGCAGGCGCTTCACTCTTTGGCTCGCTCTTTTCCTCGGTAGCGGCTGCCCGTGATGCGGACTCTTCCTGTCGTCGTCGATCTCGCTCACGATCTTTTTCTTGTTCGCGTAGCTCTTCTTCGTACAGCTTTGAGTTGCCCGTTTCTGCAGCGTCTCGACGGATAATTAGATTGCGGATCACGGCGTCGTTAAAACGAAACGCGCTTTCCAGCTCGTCGATAGCTTCTTGACCCACTTCGACGTTCATCAAAATGTAGTGAGCTTTGTGGATCTTGGCGATGGGGTAAGCCAACTGACGGCGGCCCCAATCTTCGGTTCGGTGAACGACACCGTTACCGCGCTCGATGACGCCTTGATAGCGTTCAATCATACCGGGCACCTGATCGCTTTGATCTGGGTGCACCAAAAAAACAATTTCATAATGTCGCATTGCGCTTCCTTATGGTTAACGCCCCCAGCGTGCTCGCGCGAACTGTGGAGCAAGGATGTATAACCAGACTGTTGTCTGTGCCCGCCTTTGCCGGCGGACGCGCATTCTAGGGGCCAAAACGGATAGGCGCAAGGGCGCTATGCCGGTGTTATTGCTGCCGCGTTTTTAACGACGCTGCCGCACAACCTCGTAGAGCAGTACCCCGGTCGCGACACTGACGTTTAGGCTTTCAACATTACCCAACATCGGAATACTCACCAGCTTATCGCACAGGCTGCGCGTCAGACGGCGCAGGCCATTACCCTCGCTGCCCATGACCAGCGCCGTGGCGGTAGTGCTGTCTAGGGCCTGCCACACATCATCCCCCTCGGCGTCTGCGCCATACAGCCAGACACCCTGTTCCCGCAGCCATGAAAGGGTGCGGGCTAAATTCGTGACCTGCACGATAAACAAATCCTCCGCGCCGCCTTGGGCCGTTTTCAGGGCCACCGCGCTTAGGGGCGCACTGTTGCGCTTGGGCAAAATGACAACATCCACGCCGGCAGCATTGGCAGTGCGAAGGCACGCGCCTAGATTGCGCGGATCCGTAATGCTGTCTAGAACTAGGATCAATGGCGTGGGACCCAAGTCAGGCCAGCGCTGCTGCAGCTCTCGTTCATCGGCTAGGGCGCGAGAGTGGCACTCCAGCAGCACCCCCTGATGAGATCCTTCAACGGCCTTGCGCTTAAACCACGCATCCTCTACCACCTGATAACGCACCCCGGCGTCTCGGGCCATGCCAATAAGCTCGTTAAACCGAGCGTCTCGACGCCCCTTCATCAGGTACAAGGTCCGGGCTTGGGCCGGGGTCTCGCGCAGGGCCGCACGCACGGCCTGAATGCCGATGATTTCATCCATTGTTGTTTCTCTTACGGCGCTTTACGGCCTTGGGGGTTGTCTGTTTTTTCCGCTTTTTGGTCTTTTTCTTCTCAGTCGCTTGGCTGGCCTTATCCCACACATTGGCGGAGCCGCCGCTGGCCGACGCTTTTGACGCGTCAATCCGTTGTTTTTTCGTCGATGTCTTAGGGTTACTAGCCTTGTTTCTGCTGCTCTTGGCCTTACCGGTTTTGCGACCACGAGCCGGTAGTAGCTGTAGCTCGATCTTGCCTTGGGGCGGTTCCACGTTAGCAATACAAACATCAAGCGCTTCGCCAAGGGTGAAGCGCCGACCACTGCGATCACCGACCAGACGCTGGCCGCGAGGGTCGTAACGAAAGTAGTCGGAGCCTAGGTCGGATATGTGCAGTAGGCCCTGCACATAAAAGCCGTCTAAGTCGACAAACAGCCCAAATTCTGTGACCCCAGCAATGGTACCGGGCAGCACCTCGCCAAGATGATTCTTCACCAAATCGCACTTGAGCCACGCTTCAACGGTCCAACCGGCGGACTCTGCCCGGCGCTCGTTGCTGGAGCAATGCTCACCAAGATCTGCCAATTGCGCGACGGAGGGCACCCAGCCAGCGCGATTCGTTCGCTGTTGCAAAATGGACTTGATTGCCCGATGCACGAGTAAATCCGGATAACGACGGATGGGGCTGGTGAAGTGCATGTAGCGTTCAAGGCCCAACCCAAAGTGTCCGGCATTGTTGGGACCGTAGACCGCCTGCTTCATGCTGCGAAGCACCAACTGCTGATACAGCCAGCCTCGTTCTTTTTCCGCTATCTCGCGCAACAAGGTTTGATACGTCTGCGAACTGGGCACCCCGCCTGGTAAACGCAACCCGATAGCCATCAAGTCTTGGCGCAGGGCTTCAAGCTTTAATGCATCTGGGGCTTCGTGCAGCCGGTACAAGGAGCGGCTGTCGTTACTCTCGATAAAGGCGGCTGCGCAGACGTTGGCGTTGATCATGGCTTCTTCAATGATCTGGTGAGATTGCAGCCGAGCGACCTCTTGAACGCCGGTTACATGCCCCTGCTGTAGCTCAATAACGCCCTCGCGGCTGTCAAAGTCCAACCCGCCACGGGCATCCTTGGCCAGACGAAAGGCTTGGTGAACCTTCGCCAGCGCTGCAATGCTGGCCGCCACTGCTGAGTGATCGTCATCGCCGCAGGGTAGAGGTACGCTGTCGTCCAAATGGTCTTGGACCTGTTCGTAGGTAAGTCGGGCGTGGGAGCGGATCAGGGCATCGCAGAAGCGGAAGTCTCGAACCACACCCTTTTTTGATACCCGCATGTCACATACGAGCGCCAGCCGGTAAACATCGGGCTTCAAGGAACACAGCTCGTTGGAAATGGCCTCAGGCAACATGGGCACGACGTGTCCGGGCAGATAAACCGACGTGGTTCGCTCGGCGGCCTCCAAATCCAAGGCAGACCTCGGTTTCACATAGTTCGCCACATCGGCAATTGCCACTACTAGGCGCCAGCCCTTTTGCCCGCCCAAACTTTTCGCGAATACCGCATCGTCAAAGTCCTTGGCGGTCGCACCGTCAATGGTCACCAAGGGCAGATCGGTGAGGTCTTCTCGATCCCCGTGCTGTTTGGGTTGAACTGTTTTCGGCAACTTCGCCGCCGCCCGGGTCACAGCTTCGGGCCACTCTCTTGGGATATCTAAACTTTCTAGGGTCGCGTCAATGGCCTGCTCTACCACCGAAGCATTAGGCAGCACGGCCAGCATGCGGCCGACCAAGCCATCACGATCTTGATCGAGAATCTGCACCCGAACCGCATCGCCATGAACCGCATCACCCGAACCGTCCACTAACCGTAGCCGGCCGTTAAAACTTCTGGCCAATGGCTCGACATAAGGCACTCGGCCACGCAGGTTCACAATGCCGACGGCGGGCTGAGCTGAGCGTAGCTCGATGGACGCAACCTCAGCGCTAACCTTTGACTCTGGATCAGTGGCGTCGCCGATCAACCGATAGGTGACCTCATCGCCTTGCCTAACCGCGATCGCGTCGCGAGCACCGCCTCCGTGTATTGGTATGCCGCCGACACTGAGCCGGCCTCCATAGCCTTGGACCCTACCGCGCAACGATTGATTGGAACCGGGCGCCCTGTCAGCTTCAGCGACATCAGCACCGTTTATAGAATCATCAGGTACTAAGCTATACATATGACCATCACGCTCGGTGATCCGGCCCTGACGAATCAGACCCTTGAGCAGCTGACGCAGTCTTTTAATCTCGTGGGGCGCTTTCGCCTGCAGCGACGCTGTCAACGCTTTCCAAGATTGGGGTTGTTGTTTAGTGAGCAATTCCAACAGCGTTTCCGCGTTGAGCTTGCGTGGGGACGAGTTTTTTTCGCCGCGAGGTTTCGTCAAGTTTGACACCTTGTGTATGAGTTCAGTAAAGTCCGCGACCCTATCAGACCGCGCATGCCCAGGTGGTGAAATTGGTAGACACGCTAGCTTCAGGTGCTAGTGGGGGCAACCCCGTGGAGGTTCAAGTCCTCTCCTGGGCACCATCTAAGACAGTCGCCCTTGAAAGGTGTGTTTGTTTAGGTCTTCGGCGGAATAGTCTACTCCGGTCTGCCTGTGCCCTTCTGCCTAGTAATTTACAGCATGACAGCAGCCTTTGCGTCACTTATAACGCAAATGAAACTACGGCTCGGCATAAAGGATTTAACGCCACCTAATCGCAGTTGCTTGTCACGTCTACGCGAAGTAACAGGACTCTAACCATGAACGACCCTCTCAACCTGAAGCCCTTTATTCGAAGTGTCGATGATTACCCCATTCCGGGCATCAAGTTTCGCGACATCACAAGCCTGCTGGAAACACCTTCGGCTTTTGCCACCGCCTGTGACGAGATGACTGCGCTGAGCAAGGGATTTTCGCCAACCACTGTCATCGGCATCGAAAGTCGCGGCTTCATCTTTGCCGGTGCCATCGCCAGCAGCCTAAGTGTGCCGTTCGTACTGGCGAGAAAGCCGGGCAAACTGCCTAATGACACCTTTTCTAAAGCCTTTGATTTGGAATATGGCAGCACCGCCTTGGAAGTCCAGAAAAATACCAAGCTCAGCGACCAAGACCGCGTCATCGTTGTAGACGACCTGATCGCCACCGGGGGTACGGCAGTGGCCTGCGCCGAGCTGCTTACAGAGCACTTCGGCGTGGTTCGGGAAAATATATTGGTGCTCGCACTTATCGATTTGCCCGGCCTTGGTGGCAGCAACGCGATACAGCAAGCCGGTTTCAATGTGGCGACTCTTATCGCCTATACCTAGCCTCGCCACCCACGCCGGCAGAGCGATGAGGGCTAAGTAACCCAGCAATATCTCGCAACGGCACGCAAGTTGCTTTAACGTCCCTGAACGTTTCAGCACTCGTGCACTAGAGAGGAGATTGTATGAAAACCCCAACCGCCCTAGATCTGCCCATGGCAGACCCACTGCCAGAGGCCACTCAGAAGTACTTCGACATTTGTCAGGACAAGCTTGGGATGATCCCCAACGTACTTCAGGCCTATGCCTTTGATATCGACAAACTCAATGCTTTCACGGCGTTTTATAACGATCTCATGCTCGGCAATAGCGGCCTGAGCAAGTTGGAACGGGAAATGATCGCCGTGGTGGTCTCGTCCATCAACAGCTGCTTTTACTGCCTCACCGCCCACGGCGCTGCGGTTCGTGAACTCTCCGGCAGCGCTCTGCTTGGCGAGCAGTTGGTCATGAATTACAAGGCCGCTGAATTGGATGACCGACAACGGGCCATGCTGGACTTTGCCGCCTTGCTGACCACCTCAAGCGCCTCGGTAGAAGAGAGCCACCGCCAAGCGCTGCGCGACCAAGGCTTCTCAGATCGGGATATCTGGGACATCACCAGCGTTGCCGCGTTCTTCAACATGACCAATCGGGTGGCCAGCGGCACCGCCATGGTGCCCAACCCCGAGTACCATAGCCAAGGGCGTTAGCCCGCCCTTGGCTGTTTCCGGTAACGGGCTCACTGCAAATTTTTCATCCTGCATTCACCCGATCTTTGGGATGTTGGAGTTTTTGCACGGGTCCAAACCATGCGTCACGCCGCCATTGCTTGTTTTCTTTTGCTTTGCACGCTTTCTACAGCAGCCACCGCCATAGAGACCCTCGCCTACGAGCTGCTGAAAACCGTGGGCGACATCGAAATAAGGCGTTACCAGCCGCATCTGCTCGCTAGGGTGGAAGTCGAAGGTAAATTCAGCAAGGCGGGCAACCAGGGTTTTCGTCCGCTCTTTGACTACATCAGCGGCAAAAATTCTGAGGCGGAGAAAATTGCCATGACCGCCCCGGTGCTGCAGCAGGCCAGCATCGCGTCAGATCAGCGCCAGCAGAGCCAGTGGTTCGTTTCGTTTGTGGTGCCCAGCGAGTTCGACCAACAAAACGTTCCGACGCCATCGAACAACAGTGTGCAAATTACCCCTCAGCCCGAGTTGGTGGTTGCCGCCATCAAATACAGAGGGGGTTGGAGCCAGCAAAACTACGAGACCCACGAGCAATTGCTGCTAACGGGTTTAAACGCGATGAACCTTAGCACCTGCGGTAGCCCCCGCTGGGCAAGGTACGACCCGCCTTTCATGCCTTGGTTTTTACGCAAAAACGAAATCTTAATGCCGTTATGCGACTCATCAGCCGTCAAATAAACGGCTGTTGAGCTACCAAGGCAGTGCCTCACCGCTGAGTTTAAGAAACTGTCCGTTTTGCTGCGGCTCTAATGTCTCCACCAGTTGGTACAGCCCAGCGGCGCACTGCTGCGGACTTTGCAGAGGAGCGGTTCGGGTTTTCGTAAACGGCTTGGATAGATTCGATGCGGTCGTACCCGGGTGCACTGCGACGATGATGGGCTGGCTGCGCCAGCGCCCGCATTCAATGGCCAAGCAGCGCACACCCATGTTCAAGGCTGCCTTGGACATACGATAGCCGTACCAACCGCCCAACCGATTGTCTTCAATGCTGCCCACTTGGGCTGATAAAAACACCGCACGCAAATCATCGCAACGAAGCTGGCCGGCCATCTGCCCAAATAGGGTAATAGGCCCAACGGCATTCACCGCGTAATCGTGCTGGAGTTTTTGTGGCACCAGTCGCCGAAAGGTTTTTTCCGGCTGACCGTGGGGACCGGCCAGCAAGCCAGTGCAGCAAATCCACCGGTGGATTGGTTGGTCTATCGCCGCAGCGGCATCAGCAATTGAACTGGGGTTGGCCATGTCTAAGGTTAACCAGCGCACGGCCGGATGAAGACTGCTCACTTCACGGTGGTGGGTGGCATAGATGGTCTGCACCTCTGGGTGCGCCAAATACTGCTCGATCAGATGCCTGCCGATGTCTCCTGCCGCACCCAAAATCATCACGTTCATTGCGATTTCCTTTCTTACATCACGATTTGTCGAAAAATAACTTAACCAAAACGTGGTCAAATCGGCGTGATTGTTGAATTTAGTGTCATTTGTCTAAATAAATGTTGACATTACTGCCTTTAAGGTAGATTTTGTTTAGACAGATTAACTCAACGGAGCACTTAGCTATGACGCAATCTAGACGTGAATTTTTGAATGCTGGCATCGCCCTATGGACGGCCTCGCTGATTCCAGCCACCACCATCGCGGCAGGACCACCGGAGCTATTGGAATCGGACCCTATTGCCTTGGCCCTTGGTTACAAAAAAGACGCGGCGTCTGTTGACGTTGCCAAATACCCCAAGCGGGCAGGGGCAGCAGGCGCTACTCAATTTTGCAGCAACTGCGCCTTATACACCGCAGGCGAAAACGGGCTGGGCGCGTGCACGGCGATCCCCGGCAAGCTGGTCGCCGGCCCCGGCTGGTGCAATGCCTGGATACCCGCAGCTTAGATAACAACAACTACCGATCGATTGATCGAGGTAAAACCACATGGAAAGACTAACTATTGGCGCTGTTGCCAACCTAACCGGAGTTCCCACACATACCCTTCGGAAGTGGGAGAGTCGGCATTCGATTGTTACGCCAAACCGCAGCGAATCCGGTCGGCGTTTTTACACTAATGAGCACGTCCAGCGGCTGCTTCTCGTTAAGCGCCTTATGGGCGAGGGCCATTCCCTAGCCGAGTTGGCCCGGCTGAATAACGACGAGCTGGACATTCTGGCAGTTCGCCACGAGCAAAGTCGCGCAGCCAATCACGACGGTGGCGCAGACGTGGTCGGTTTGAACCTGACCACCTTGTTTGAACGGGCCGAGCCATCCCTGACCCCATCGTTTAGCGGCTTCTCACAAACCCTCGAGAAATGGCTGGATCAGCCTCAGCACGTAAAAAACAGTAAACACGGTACCTTGGTGGTGGAAAGCGACACGCTGCCCGACGCCGTTGTCGACCAGTTGGTGATTCTGCGAAGCAAGCACTATCAGCGCATCGTGGTGATTTATGCCTTTGCGCCGCGACGTATTGAGCAACTTCTGGCTTCCCACGGTATTCAAGCGATCAAGGCACCGGCCACCTCGGAAAAAATACGCTCGTACCTGAATATCGAAGCGCCTAAGGCCTACAGCACCAGCTATCAGGTTGGCGTCAGCGCCTTTGACCCGGAGCAGCTATCTCATATTGCCAATATGATGCCCAGCTTGAACTGCGAGTGTCCCAACCACATTGCTAAGCTGCTGATTGACATCAACGGGTTCGAAAAATACTGCATGCAGTGCGTGGATGACGA
>Ga0181579_10000638_pt1 | contig 28706 bp, 28 predicted proteins | sample 071ome_24_FD_132996 | JGI IMG/M metagenome (GOLD analysis project Ga0181579, IMG submission 132996) | Coastal salt marsh microbial communities from the Groves Creek Marsh, Skidaway Island, Georgia - 071402CT metaG (megahit assembly) | ecosystem: Environmental > Aquatic > Marine > Intertidal...
AAAGTCAGGCCGAAACCATGGATGGCCCAACGGTGGCCTGGATGAGCGAGCAGGCGAAGGCGTTGGGGGCGGCGGTTACCGGCAGCCTGATTATCCAAGAAGACGGTTATTTCAATCGCCTTAGCTGGGCGACACCAGATGGGCAAATGCGCCACTATGATAAGCGCCACGTGTTGCGCATGGCCGGCGAACATGAAAGCTTTTCCTCCGGCAATGAGCGGGTCATTGTTTCTTATCGGGGTTGGCAACTGTGTTTGAGCGTCTGCTATGACCTTCGCTTCCCGGTTTGGCTACGCAATCGCGACGACTACGACGCCTTACTTTGCGTTGCCAATTGGCCAGCTTCCAGAGCGTTGGCCTGGCAAACCTTGGTTCGGGCGAGGGCCATCGAGAATCAAGCCTATTGCGTTGCGGTCAACATCGTCGGAGTTGATGGCACAGGTCTGGCTCACGGTGGCGGCAGTGCCATCTATGCTCCGGACGGCGCAACGGTGGTGGAAGCGGGTGAGGATCCGGCTACGGTTCAAGGCATCTTAGACGGCGAGGTTTTGACAGGGTTACGACAGGCCTTTCCGGTAAAATTGGACGCAGATACATTTACACTGGACATGTGAAGGCTTGGCGTCTGACAAGGACGAATCGCGGCCGGACCACTTATTACCCTATCTGGTGAAGGAGAATCTTTTGGGCAGACCCCAAGTAAATTTAGTGAATACGTTGGCGCGAGTGCTCGTGCCCGCTGTCTTATTGGCGGCGCTTAGCGCCTGTTCGGAGCAAGCGCCTCAGACCCAAGCGGATGCAGATACCCATCCGGGGCAGTCGGTGTATAACGAGGCCTGTATTTCTTGCCATAACCCCGGCATCAGTGGCGCCCCTCGTTTGGGGGACATAGATGCTTGGCAGCCTCGTGCTGCCAAGGGTCGTGAGGCCTTGGTGCTTTCCACCGTAAACGGTTTGAACGCGATGCCCGCCAAGGGCATGTGTTGGCGCTGCACAGATGAAGAGCTTGGTCTTGCCGTGGACTACATGCTCGAAAAGTCGGGTATCGGTAACCTGCCTTGAACCTGCGCGATCTTCGTTACCTTGTGGCCGTTGCCGAGCATCGGCACTTCGGCCGCGCTGCACAGGCCTGCTTTGTCAGTCAGCCAACCCTGTCTACGCAGTTGAAAAAGCTGGAGGAAACACTTGGGGTCGTGTTGTTCGAGCGCAGTAATCGGCGGGTGATGTTGACGCCGGAAGGCGAGCAAGTAGTTCAGCAAACCCAGCGGATTCTCGTTGAGCTCAACGCGCTCACCGCGCTGTCGGAACAGTTGCGGGATCCCATGGGCGGAGACCTGCGCATCGGTATTATTCCGACCATAGCCCCATACCTGCTACCCAAGGTCTTGGCTCCCTTGCGCGAGGCGTTTCCTAATCTGAAGATTCAGCTGACCGAGGGGCAAACGGCAAACATCACACGCATGCTCAAGCAGGGAGACCTGGACGCTACGCTGCTAGCCCTGCCCTTGGGCGAGGAGAACGTGGAGGAGGTGGCCCTATTTGATGAGGACTTTGTTTTCGCCGTACCGGCAAACCACCCCAAGGCCGAGCTGGCTGAGGTAGATGTCCGAGAGCTTGAGGGGGAGGAGGTGCTGCTATTGGAGGATGGCCACTGCTTTCGGGATCAGGCCTTGGAAGTGTGTCAGGCCCATCATGGCATTGAGAGCAAAAGCTACAGCGCGACCAGTCTAGAAACCCTGCGCCAGCTTGTGGCAGCGGGCGTTGGCGTGACGCTAATTCCCGAGCTTGCCGTGCCCGATGACATCACGGCCTCGGACAGCTTGCGCTACATTCCCTTCGCCGCTGGCGGGCAAGACAGGCCGAGGCGCACCATAGGGTTATGCTGGCGCGCATCCTCCACTCGCGGTGAGCTGCTGAAGGACGTCGCCAACTTGCTAACGGGGTGTATGAATTCCCTTTAGGCAAGATCTTCGATTAGGGCTGCGCGCTGATCTGCGGAGACCTCGTAACTACCGGGGATCGAACCGTGGTCGATTCCCATGAAAAGAGATGCCCCAGCTTTCAGCCCAGCGATGTCTGGATCGCTTAGCTCAAAGCGCATGAAGTGCACGGCGGCAGCTTTTTCATCCCGAGTTCGTTCCATGTCTTCGTTCGTTATGGCAAAGACTTTTTCGCCATCGTCACCTACACGAACCCATACGGTTTGCTCAATGCCGCCCATGGTGGCCAGCGCCGCCTTGCGTTCTTCCACGTCGCCGTACTCGATCATAAAGGTTGCTTTCCAGTTACAGCCATCAGGAATCAGGGGGTTGTAGGAGGCCAGCTCTTCTTCAATTTCCGCGGCCTCGAAGATGCGCTCTACCCGCAGCATTTCCTGAATTTGATACTTCATGGTCAATTGATCTTCGAAATACAGGGTGGCGTGAGGGCCGAGCGCGATGTTGCGTCGTTTTTTGTGGGCGATGACCCGGGCGCGGAATTCCTGCCGGCGTCCGGCATACTCCTCCAAAGACCAAAGGTCAGAGCGGGTAAGCGTCATGTTGGTTCTCCAAAACGTTCTTTGCTGCTCGCTGCAGCACTGTTAAATGTTGTAAGCCTTGCGGACCATGCTGATCGGATGCTGTGCGTCGCCTTCATCCATGCCATCGGCGATTAATCGGCCGGCCATCGGGCAATCAGAGCCGAAGGTATCTGCTGCGCTGTCCACGACACGTTTAACCACCGGCCGGGCGATCTTTTTCGCCTTGTCATAAGTTTCTGCCTTTACCGCATAGGTGCCGTCGTGACCCGAGCAGCGCTCGATTGCCGTTACCTGGGTATCGGGAATTAACTGCAGGAATTCTCGGGTTTTCATCCCAAAGTTCTGCACCCGCTGATGGCAGGCCACATGATAGGCCACCTTGCCCAGAGGCGCGGGGAACTCTGTCTTAATCAGAGTGTCTTTATGACGCAACATCAGATATTCGAATGGATCGAAAAAGTGCGCCTTCACATTGGCTACGTCGGCATCGTCGGGGAACATTAGCGGCAGCTCCTGCTTGTACATCAACACACAGGATGGGATTGGCGCGATAATGTCGTAGCCTTCTGCAATGGCCTGCTGAAAGACGGGAATATTCGCGTCCTTCATTTTTTCTACTTTGTTGAGGTCACCCAACTCCAGTTTGGGCATGCCGCAGCATTTGGCATCCTGCAATATCTTAACGGGCACGTCGTTGTGGTTGAGCACGGCAATTAGGTCTTCCACCATTTGCGGCTCGTTGTGGTCACCGTAGCATGTCACGTAGATCGCGACCTTGCCCGTGGTTCGGTCAGTTGGGGTAACGGCTGCATCATGGCCCAACGTGCCGGGTAGTGTTTTGGTCAGGGCCTTCGGGCTGAACTGGGGAAGCGGCGCGTCCCGGTGAAGACCCAAGATAGCTTCGCCGGCCTTTCTCAGTGTTTTGGATCCAGCGGCGGCATTCGCCATCTGGGCAATGCCGGGGGTCGAGATGGCGTCGAAGATCGGATCCGTTGATGTGATGATTCGATCGCGCCACTTGGTGTCGTTATTTTTGAATTTCTGCGCCTTCGCTCGGAGCATCAGATGCGGGAAGTCTAATGCCCATTCGTGTGGGGGCAGATAAGGGCACTTGGTTTCCGCACATAGATCGCACAGGAAGCACTGATCGACCACCTTGCCATAGTCGGCCTTGTCCACACCGTCTACTTCCATGGTCTCACTGTCGTCAATTAAGTCGAAAAGTGTGGGGAAAGAGTCGCATAAGCTCACGCAGCGGCGGCAGCCGTGACAAACATCAAAAACGCGCTCCATTTCCGCGTGCAAGGATGCTTCGTCATAGAATTCTGGATTTTTCCAGTCCAAGGCGTCGCGTTTCGGCGCCTGCAAATTACCCTCTTTAGCACTCATAGAAGACCTCTATCACTTTGATTTACGTTGACTATCTTTATGTGGCCAACAAAAAAGGGGCTCCGTAAAGCCCCTTCTTTGCATGAACGCCGGTGAGCCTTAACCCATTGCGTCCAAAGCTTTTTGGAAGCGGTTGGCGTGAGAACGCTCAGCTTTCGCCAGGGTTTCAAACCAGTCCGCAATTTCGTCAAAGCCTTCGTCCCGGGCGGTTTTCGCCATGCCTGGGTACATGTCCGTGTACTCGTGGGTCTCACCAGCTACCGAGGCGCGCAGGTTGTCTGCGGTGTTGCCCATGGGCAAACCAGTCGCCGGATCACCGACGGCCTCCATGTACTCCAAGTGCCCATGAGCGTGTCCGGTTTCGCCTTCGGCAGTGGAACGGAATACGGCTGCTACGTCGTTTTCACCTTCTACGTCAGCCTTTGCTGCGAAATACAGGTAACGGCGGTTCGCTTGAGATTCGCCGGCAAAGGCGTCCTTCAGATTTTGTAAAGTTTCGCTGTCCTTCAGATCCATTTTGCATGAACTCCATCTTGGTTGAGGTTGCTTGGCTAGGTAGGCCTGGTGCCGGGCGACTGGACAGTCGATCAAGCATAGGACTTACCGATGTAGGGCAGTATAAGTATTCGGGTCAATCTTTCTATTTGAATGTTTAGATCGTAATCATTGATGGAGCCTATTGGTTTTCACGTTTCGATCACTTTTGTAAATGATAATAATTCCCATTTAGGCCTGGCCCAAGGGCAAACTCCCGGTAAGACGGGTCAAACACAAACCCTAGGCCGCAATCCCGTATACAATTTCGAGCCAATCAATCCCGACTTGGCCGGGTACAGGATGGATATCAATCATGCCCGGCGAAATCCGCAGTGAATTAAGTCAGTTGATCCGGTTGGCCGCGCCCCTCGTGTTGGCTCAATTGGCTCAGATGGGTATGGGAGTCGCGGATACGATCATGGCCGGCCGCGTGGGTGCGCTTGAATTATCCGGTGTGGCGCTGGGCGGCGCTGTGCTCTGGCCAGCCATGATGTTCGTCAGCGGCATCATCATGTCCACCACACCCATCATCGCTCAACTTAACGGCGCCAATAAGGTATCGGAAGTCGCCGGTGTGACCCGCCAAGCGCTTTGGATCGCCTTAGCCTTGGGTGCGCTGCTCACCCTCGGACTGCAAAATGCCGGTCCGGTTTATTTGGCTCTTGGTATCGAAGCCGCCATCGTTGATGTGACCACGGAGTATTTGTCGGCGGCCAGTTGGGGGGTCGTGCCTGTGCTTGGTTACTTCACTTTGCGCTATTTGTGTGAGGGTTTGTCTTGGACCAAGCCAGCAATGGTAATCGCGGGTGCCGGGTTGCTGCTGAAAATTCCGCTGAACTACTGGTTTGTCTTTGGTGGTTTTGGCGTTCCCGCCATGGGGGCGGAGGGCTGCGGCTGGTCTACCGCATTGGTTATGCTCATGGAACTGCTGGCTATGATTGCCGTGGTGTTATCGTCACGCGTCCGGCGGGTGGGTTTGTTCCGGCAATTCAGCTGGCCGTCGCCGACTCGAATCGGTCAATTAGCGCGCTTGGGATTGCCCATCGGCCTATCGATTTTCGTTGAGTTGGGGTTTTTTTCCTTGGTGACCTTGCTTATCGGGCGTTTGGGTTCAGAAACCGTTGCCGCGCATCAAATCGTCAATAACATCAGTGCGCTGATATTCATGGTGCCCTTGGGGTTGGGCATGGCGACGACGATTCGAGTTGGTTTCAATGTTGGGGCCGGCGACAGCGCGGCTGCCCGTCGTGCGGGATGGATTGCCATGGCGACCAGTGCGGGTTTTGCCTTTCTCTCGATCCTGTTATTGCTCACGCTGGGGCCTTGGCTGATTGGACTTTATACCGAGCAGACCCAGGTGATTACCATTGCCAGCAGCTTGCTCGGTATTGTCGCGTGTTTTTTGATTTTCGATGGGGTGCAAGTCAATGCCATGGGTGCGCTAAGAGGATTCAAAGACACGGCTGTGCCATTCGGGATCGCCTTCACTTGCTATTGGTTGTTGGGCTTCCCCATCGCTTGGGCGTTGGGTTATGGATACTTTGAACACATCGATCTGGGCGTTTACGGTTATTGGCTCGGTTTGGCCGCCGGTCTAGTCTTCTCCTCCGCTGCGCTGGGTTATCGTTTTCACCGGGTGTCTCAGCTTGAGGCGTCACCCTTGTGAGCGCATGGGTATTGCTCACAGTTGCCGGTGCCTTTCTGCAAAATTTGCGTTCGCTCCTGCAGCGCCGGTTGACCGGTGACTTATCGGTCAACGGTGCGGCCTACGTCCGATTTTTATTCGCGCTGCCATTTGCCTGGCTCTTTCTGTGGGCTTGCCACCACGGCATAGGGTCGACAGTTTGGCCGCAGCCCAACAATGAGTTCTTGTTCTTTGTGGTTGGAGGGGCAGTTGCCCAAATGATTGCCACTTCCGCTCTTGTCGCAGCAGTCAGCGGTTCGCACTTCGCGCTGGGAACGGCCCTGAGTAAGACAGAAGCTGTGCAGGCGGTTTTGCTTGGTTTGTTGATATTGGGCGAGGGTGTAAGCCTCATGGCTTTTGGTGGCATAGCCATCAGTTTGCTCGGGGTCTTCTTGTTGTCCGGCAATATCCGGCCCAAGGATTTAGTGCGTAGCGATCGCGCTGTGTGGTTTGGTCTGTTGGCGGGGACATCTTTGGCCCTTTGCTCCATTTGCTATCGCGGTGCCAGTTTGGCGCTGCTCGGTGCCGATGCCGATTTAGCGCCGGTTCCCCAAACCGTAGTTGTCGCGGCCTTTACTCTGGCCTTCGCAGTGACGATGCAAACGGTAATGATGGGTATTTACCTGCGGCTGGTAGAGCCCGGTCAAATGACCTTGGTGATTGAGCGTTGGCGTCCGGCCATCGTGGTTGGGCTCATCGCAATGCTGGCTTCGGCTTGTTGGTTTACCGCCATGGCCATGCACAACGCCGCCATGGTGCGGGCCTTGGGCCAGATTGAGCTTTTGTTCACGCTGATGACGTCGATTTGGCTGTTGAGGGAGCGCGTCTCTCGGCGTGAAGTCTTTGGGATGGGGCTGTTGGTCCTTGGTATATTGATGTTGTTTTAACGTGGAGGGGAGATCGTGACTAATCTATTGCAGGGAACGGACGACGTATGGGTGAACAAGCACCACGAGGAAGCCGGGGCTTGTTGGGGTGAGGTGATACTGAACCGGCCTGAGCGTAAAAATGCCATCGTCGGCCCCTTGGGCGCAGGACTGGCCGATGGGATAGCCATGTTGGATGCGGACCCCGAGGTTCAAGCGATTGTGCTGCGGGGAGCAGGAGGCAGCTTTTGCTCAGGCTTGGATCTAGCCGCCTTTAACGACACGCCGCAGCCAGAGTGGCTACCTGATTTTCAAAACATTTGGCGCGGCGCTCACCGGGCGCTGTTCGACTGTGCCACGCCAATTATCGGTGCCATGGAGCGCTATGCGATAAACGGCGGGGCTGCCCTGGCCATTGCTTGCGATTATTTGGTGGTGGGTGAGGAGGCTTTCTTGCAAGTAGGCGAAGTGCAAATTGGTATGGCCGCGCCCTACAACATGGCATGGCTCAATCTGCGTCACGGTGAGGCAGTCATCGCACAAGTGACGTTGGTTGGGGATCGGATCAAAGGGCCGGAACTGTTGCGCCTGGGCCTGGCAACCACCTGTGTGCCGGATGCCAAGGTGCAGGAGGAAGCCGCTGCTCTCGCCAAGCGTTTGGCCGGCTTCCCTTCGGGCACCACGAGCAAGATAAAGCGCGGCATGCGGGCACGCATGGGGGAAACCGCAGACCAATGGTTCGATCGACACACAGCAGTGGCCGGGCCGTCGGTAAAACCCAGTTCAATGAAGGGCGAGTAAGCAGGCATTGGCGGCGCCGAGTGGGGAAAGACTGGGCGGGTGCGTTACGTAGAAGGCGTTACAGAGAAAGCGGTAAAGAGAAAGCGTTAAACGGACAGCAGCCTCAGCGCAGAGGTTTCTGAACCCGGCGCGAGCAAAGCCCAAGATCCGGCACGCCGGCTAAGCCAAGCCCCGGCGTTGCAGCTGCTCCCACTCCATAGCAAACCACGGGGTGGTTAAAGTGTTGTCGTCCTCCAGCATGGCGCTGACTTCGTCAGGGCTGACCCAGCGGCAACTGCTGATTTCTTCGTAGTTGATATCCGGCTGTCCGTGGTAGTGGCCTACAAAGACCGAACACAGCTCGTGTTCTGTACCGCGATTTTCGAAGTGGGCGGTGTACTCAAACTTGTAAATGAATTCCATATCCGTCGAGAAGCCCAATTCCTCTTGGCTACGCCGGGCCACAGCTACTTCCGTGGTTTCGCCAACTCTCGGATGGGAGCAGCACGAGTTCGACCAATAGCCGGCCCAAAGGGCTTTGCCTTGAGCGCGTTTTTGAATCAACAATTCCTTTTTCTCGTTAAAGATAAATAACGAAAAAGCCCGATGTCGTCGGCCTCCAATTCTGTGACAGTCCGCTTTGTTCAACTCACCTACCGGTTTGTCGTCGGCATCGACCAAAATCAGTGCCTCGGAATCAAACGACACGATTTCAGCCCGGTTGTTGGAAGTGTTTGTCATGCTTATCTGATCTTGGGAGCCTTGTGATTTTTCTGAGTCTAACCGCATTTCTTACTTTCACCCAGTCACTACATGCATTGTCGTAGTGTTTTAGAAGTGTGGCCGCACCGCCCGCCACGTGTTCACTGCAGATAGGGGAAATATGCAACAGCCTAAGCAACACGCGCTCAGTTTTTCAGATGTTAACCTGTGTGTCTTCGAATGGGGCCAGCCCGGTGGTCAACAGGTTTTGTTGGTTCATGCGACGGGGTTTCATGCGCGCTGCTGGGATCAGGTGGTTGCCAAGCTCCCCGACGATTGGCACATCTTCGCTGTGGACATGCGGGGCCACGGCCGGTCCGACAACGTTGAACCGTTTACATGGGCGCAGTTCGGCGACGATCTAGGCCGCGTGTGTGAGGCGCTGAAACTGACCGATGCCATAGGCGTAGGGCATTCGATGGGCGGTCATTGCGTTACTCATGTGGCCGGACATAACAGCCGCTATTTCAAACATCTGGTTCTAGTGGATCCTGTGATTTTTGCGCCAGATTTGTATCAGAAGCGTGATCATCAGCAATACGAATCGGTGCACGATCACCCGGTAGCTCGGCGGCGCGGTCACTTTGCATCGGTAGAGGCGATGCGAGAACGCTATGTAGATCGTATGCCCTACAAGATATGGCAGCGCGAGGTGTTTGAAGATTACTGCCAGTTTGGATTGTTGCCAGCGGCATCCGGCGATGGTCTTGATCTGGCCTGTCCGGGCTATGTGGAGGCCTCCATATATATGGGTAACTTTGACGCGAACCTTTACCAACTGCTGCCGAAGATACAAATACCCGCCGTGGTGCTTAGGGCTAATCCGCGAGACCCGGACAGTGTGGAAATGGATTTTTCGTCATCGCCAACTTGGCCAGAGCTGGCGGCCCAGTTTCCGAAGGGGCAAGATGTACACTTACCAGAGCTGACGCACTTTATTCCGATGCAGGATCCCCAATTGGTCGCTGATTTTATTTGCGTGGGAGCCGAGACCCAAGGGCAGGCAAGGTAATATCCGCCGGTTTGGTGACAAGGGCGAGCATCCGGCAGGGACAGTTCGAGGAGTGCTCTGTCAAGAGGACGCTGTGAGGGCAACGGTATGAGGGCAACAGCATGAGGAGAACAGTATGAGGAGGACAGCATGAAGATCAGTATCGCCATGGCGTTTAATGAATCCACAGAACCCGCCTTTATCAAGGATGCGGTGCAAATGGCAGAAGCGAAGGGAGTGCACGGTATTTGGGTGCCCGAGCATGTGCTGTTCTTCCCGGATTACGCCTCGACTTATCCCTATTCAAGTAGCGGCCGGATGCCCGGTGATCCGGAGGGGCTATTGGATCCTTTTACGGCTCTGACGTTTATAGCTGCGCATACCCAACGGGTGAGGCTGGGAACAGGGATCTGTTTAGTGCCTCAACGACAGCCAGTTTATACCGCCAAGATGGTGGCCGATTTGGACTATTTATCCGGTGGTCGGGTGGACTTCGGTGTCGGTATTGGCTGGTTGAAAGAGGAATTTCAGAACCTTGGTATGGATTTCCAAGGCCGGGGTTCTCGCACCGAGGAATATTTGCTGGCCATGAAGGCGCTTTGGTCTGAAGGCATTAGTGAATTCAAGGGACAGACGGTGAATTTGGAACCCTGTCATTTCAATCCCAAGCCTGTGCAGCGTCCTCATCCACCCATTATTTTTGGCGGTGAATCCGATGCGGCCATGCGCCGGGTGGCTCGCTTGGGTGATGGTTGGTACGGCTACGATTTGACCCCGGAGGATTTGGGCCGGCGTTTGAACAGTCTCGATGCGGCGCTGGCGAGCACCGGACGGGACAGGTCTCAGATACAGGTAGTTGTCGGCCCCAACCGGCATCCAGTCACCGAACAAACCCTGTACCAGTATGCGTCGATGGGTGCGGATCAGGTGGTAGCGCCGATGTTTGCCGGCAACCTAGCGAAGCTTGAACAGCGACTGGATGCGCTAACGGCGCTGCAGCCAGCCGCATAGCTCGTGACGCCTAGGCTTCCTGCCCAAGGGTCGGAAGCCCGTTATTGGCGCTATTCGGATAATGCGCGCTGGTACTCGGCGATTCTTGCCAGATGACCATCCACATTGGTTTCCCCGGCGTTGTGGGTGGCGATTGCCAGGTGGCTGCAGCCCATGGTCTGCCAAGCCTTGGCATGTTTCACCCAACGCTCGGGGGTACCACCGGCATACTGGGCCTGAGCTTGAATGCCAAATCCCTCCATACTTTTGCCCAGCGCTTCTCGGCCGCTCTTAATCCGATCGATGCAGGCTTGGGCTTTCTCGTTAGCGCCCATGAGGGGAATCCAGCCATCACCGAGCTTCGCGCAGCGATCCAGCAGGGCAGGGGCCGAGCCGCCAAACCAGATTGGAATGTCCTTGCTGGGTCGAGGTTTAATGCTCGCCTTATCAATGCGGTGAAATTCTCCGTGGTAATCTAAGGAGTCCTCCTTCCACAGACGGCGCATCAGATCGACCTGCTCGCTTTGACGGCGACCTCGGTTGCTAAAGTCCTCATTCAAACCCACGTACTCGACTTCGTTCCAGCCAACGCCAATGCCCATGGTGAAACGGTTTTTGGAAAGCAGGGCAACCTGGGCTGCTTGCTTGGCCGCCAACACGGTTTGGCGCTGGGGCAAGATCATGATCGTGGTGATCATCTGCAAACGCTCGGTCACGCCAGCAATAAAGGCAAAGGTTGTCAGTGGCTCATGAAAGGCAACGTCCTTATCGTAAGCGCCGCGAAAGCCACCCTCGCGATCTGGGTCGGCGCCCAGCACATGGTCGTAGATCAGCAGGTGGCTGATCCCCAATTCTTCAACACCCTGAGCGAAGGCTTTGATGTCTTTCGGATCGGTACCGATTTCGTTGTGGGGGAAGACCGCGCCTAGCTGCATGCCGTTAAGATCCATAAACCTCTCCTGTTTATCTGCCTGAGTGAACCCAAGGATGCTTTTATCTCTGAGGATTCGGCATCTAGGGTCTAAAGCAGGTACTATAGCGCCGTTTTTCCCAGCAGATACCCACCATGTCCGAGAGTTCAGACAACAGCGCCTTTTCCTTCGTCGGTATGGAGCACGATATCCTTAAACTTTGGGAGGCAACCGACGCCTTTAAACAGTCTTTGGAAAAAACCAAGGGCAAGAAACCGTTCATCTTTTACGACGGCCCACCTTTCGCAACGGGCTTGCCCCATCACGGGCATCTGGTGGCCAGTACCATAAAGGACATCGTGCCTCGCTACTGGACTATGAAAGGGCGGTATGTCATGCGCCGCTTTGGCTGGGATTGCCATGGCCTGCCCATTGAGCACGAGATCGACAAGCAGTTGGGTATGTCGGCTCAGGAGGCAGTGGCCAAATTGGGTGTGGCGGGCTACAACGACGAATGCCGGGGCATCGTCCAGCGGTATGTTGCTCAGTGGCGGCATACCGTGACTCGGATCGGGCGTTGGATTGATTTCGATGACGACTACAAAACCATGGACGCGTGGTACATGGAGTCGGTTTGGTGGGTCTTCAAGCAGCTTTGGGACAAGGGGCTGATTTATCAGGGTGTGAAAGTGGTGCCCCTCTCCACAGCTCTAGGCACGCCCTTGGCTAACTTCGAGGCCACATCAAACTATCAGGATGTGCAAGATCCCGCGGTGACCGTGCTGCTGAAGCTTAAAGACGAAGATGCCTCCCTCGCGGTTTGGACAACGACGCCTTGGACGCTGCCGTCGAATTTGGCCGTCTGTGTGGGCGCAGACATTGACTATCAGTTGGTTCAAGACGGCGAACGAAAGATCTACATGGCTGCTGCTCGCGTGGAGCATTACCTTGGCGATGAGGCTCAGGTGGTGAGAACGCTCAAAGGTTCAGAATTGGTAGGCCGGCATTACGAGCCGCTGTTTTCGTACTTTACCGATCAGGCAGAACTGGGGGCCTTCGTGGTGGTGAGTGATGACTACGTCACCACGGACAGTGGTACCGGTCTGGTGCATCAGGCGCCCGCCTTTGGTGAAGATGACAACCGGGTGCTGAAAGCGAACGGTATTGAAGCATTGGTTTGTCCTGTGACGTTGTCCGGTGAATTCACCGATGAGGTTCCGGACTTTGCCGGACAGCATGTAAAAGAGGCCGACAAGGGCATCATTGCCAAGCTCAAGAGTGAGGGCAGCCTTTACCGTCAGGAAGTAATTCAGCACAGCTACCCCTATTGTTATCGCTCCAATACGCCGCTGATTTATCGGGCTATTCCATCTTGGTATGTTCGCGTGACCGCCATCAAGGACGAACTTGTTGCGGCCAATGAGCAAATCAATTGGGTGCCCGAGCATATAAAGGAAGGTCGCTTTGGTAAGTGGCTCGACGGCGCCATCGACTGGGCGATTTCGCGTAATCGCGTGTGGGGAACGCCGCTGCCAGTGTGGATCAACGATGTCACAGGCAACGCGTTATGCATGGGCTCCGTTGACGAACTGGAACGCTACAGCGGTGTCCGCGTAAGCGATTTGCATCGAGAGCATGTGGACGGTTTGGAATTCACCGTTGATGGTGAAGAGGGAGTTTATCGGCGCATCGAAGAGGTTCTGGATTGTTGGTTCGAATCCGGCTCCATGCCTTATGCCCAACTGCACTATCCCTTCGAGAACGAAGACGTTTTTGGTGCTGGTTTTCCTGCGGAGTTCATTGCCGAAGGTTTGGATCAAACCCGCGGATGGTTTTATACCCTGACAGTGCTTGGAGCCGCCTTGTTCGACAAACCGGCATTCCGAAATGTGATCGTCAACGGCATGGTTATGGCCGAAGATGGCAAGAAGATGTCCAAGAGCCTGCGCAACTACACGCCGCCGGACGAGCTGATGGAAGCCTACGGTGCCGATGCCCTCAGGCTTTATGCCATTAATTCCGGGCTGGTAAAGGGTGAAGAGCAACGCTTTGCCGACGCTGGGGTTAAGGATATGGTGCGCCGGGCCTTGCTGCCTTGGTACAACGCGTTTTCGTTTTTGCGCACTTATGCCGCCATCGACAACTGGTCTCCGGACAAAGGTCTGCACGCCGGTGACAATGTTTTGGACCATTGGCTGTTGTCCAGGGTGCAAACTTTGAAGAGTACGGTTGCTCTGGAAATGGAAGCCTACCGGCTCTATAACGTAGTGCCCGCGCTATTCGGTTTCATCGAAGATCTGACCAATTGGTACATTCGCTTGAACCGCGGTCGCTTTTGGGGCGAAGACATCACGCCGGATAAGATTGCAGCCTACAGTACGCTGTATGAAGTGTTGCTGGAGCTGTCCAAGCTGATGGCGCCTTTTGCGCCATTCTTATCTGAGTATCTTTACCAGCAATTGGAAGCGCTGGCGGATCGTCCAGCGTCGCCCAGTTCGGTGCATCTTTGTGATTACCCGGTGGCGGAACCCGCGCAGATTCGCCCGAATCTCGAGCTGGCCGTAGACCGCATGCAGCAGGTGATCTTGCTGGGCCGGCAAAAACGCGAAGAAGTGAAGATTGGTCTGCGAACGCCCCTAGCCAAGCTGACCATTGTGCATCGGGATGAGAATTTGTTGACGGATATGCAGTCTCTGGAGAGTTACCTGCGTGAAGAGCTGAACGTGCTGGAAATCGCCTACAGCACTGACGAGGCTGCCTACATTGGTTTGCAGGCGAAACCCAACTTTCCGCTTTTGGGTAAGCGTCTTGGCAAACGCATGAAATCCTTTGGCAAGCAGATTGGGCAGCTCTCCGATGGGCAAATTGCGCAGCTTCAGAGCGAAGGCAGCCTAACCTTGACAGTCGATGGCGAGAGCGAAACATTCACCAGCGAAGAAATTGAGATCAAACAGCAGGCCAAGGCGGGTACCAATACCGTATCCAACAGCCGAATCAGCGTGGACCTTGACTGTGAGTTGACACCGCAACTGATTCGCAGCGGATACGGGCGAGAGGTGGTGAATCGAATTCAGCGTGAGCGCAAGGAACGTGGCTACTCGGTGAGCGACCGCATCCATGTCACCTATTACGCCCAAGGTGAGCTGGCTCAGGCGATTAGTGAACACCGGGACTACATCATGGGGGAGACCCTAAGTTTGCAGATGGAAGTCGCCTCGGGACCCCAGTCGGTTGAGTCAGAGGTCGACGGACAGGCCCTGAGTTTTCAACTGGCCCGTGCTCAGTAGCCGGTGGGCTAGGGATAACAGCTTCGGGGGTTGTCAGTGAAATACGAATTCGTCAGCGCGTCGGAAGATTCAAGGCTCGATCATGTGGGCAGCTACCGGCGTCGGCTGCCGGTCACTTTGGATCGTATGTACGAAAACGCCCTTGATTGGCAGCACTTGCCTTATCAGCACGGCAGCAGTTTTAGTGGCATCGACTGCCTCGATCACGGTGGCTGGGGCTGGCGGGCAAGAGTGACGTCCGGTCAGGGAGCAGAGGCTTCTACCAGTTTGTTGGAGCTGATGCTGGATCGCGATGCGCGCTGCTGGATCACCCGAAACCTCGAGGGTCCGAATAAGGGTGCAGAAATTTGGACCCATGTGTTTGTGGTGTCTGAGCGAGTGCTGGACATAGTCGTCGACTTTTTTGTGCCTGATGTGCCAAAGGTCGCTCGCGATAAAGTGGGTATGGCCTACGCCAATGCCTATGAAGTTCTGTACGACGAAGATGTCGCTATGATGACGGAACGTCAGCGGCAGTTGGATCGACGCCTTGACGGCATAAACCGAGCAGAGCAAGTCAGTTTGGGTACGGCGGACAGCTTGGTGCTGCCCCATCAAGTGACCCTCTCTGGCCGGCACTTTCTGCTAAACCGTTTGACAGATCAGGCCTCGGGCCGCCCGGCAGATTGGGTGGTTTATCCGGCCCAATGTCCCCATCAACTCGGGCCGCTGGATGAAGCGCCGTTAGTGGAGGGAACCGTACGTTGCCCTTGGCATGGTTATGTCTTTGACGTGACCAGCGGTGCTTGCGTGAGCGGAAGCCATTGCCAGTTTGGCGAAGTACCGCAAATTACGGTCAGTGAAGCGGGTGTGACGCTTTCTTGGAAACCGTCGCCCTGAGCGGCTCGCACAGGCCTTAGTTGGCCTCTTTATTCTCAATTGCCGGATTTTCAGTTGCCGGTGAACTCACCTGATTCGTGATTCAACTTGTTCTGTATGGCTGTTGCGCGATCTTCGGTGGAGGCCGTTAGCAGGTTCTGGTCGCTGTCCATGTGCATGATCGAATTACCCAGAGCGTAGGCCAACTGGTTGGTGGATTGTTTGATCATTTGTACCGCCAAAGGCGGCTTCGCCGCATAGACGCCGGCCATCTGAATCGCTTGATTCATCAGTTCGTCATCCAATGTGAGGACGTCAAGAATACCCCAGTCAGCTAAGGTCTCCGCGTCCAGCCGCTCACCTCCAGCTACCAAGCGTTTTGCCCGAGCCGGGCCTACCAGCGCCAAAATTAGGGGCAAGCTCTTCCACATCAGGTTGATGCCAAGGTCCACTTCCGGGTACTGGATGAATGCCGTTTCTGATCCAACTCGGAAGTCACAGGCTGTCGCCACACAGGCGCCGCCGCCCATGGCGGCGCCGCGCCAAGCGGCAACAGTGATTTGGTCCATTTCTAAGATGGCTTGAATCGCGCGTTGGCCCATCCGGGCCCGGCGGCGGCGTTGTACCAAGGGCATATCTTGTGGCGGAGCGGGGTCGTGTAAGTCGGCCCCTGAAGAGAAGTGCTTGCCCGCGCCGGTAATGATGACCACCCGCACCTCCGGGAGGTCGCGAAAACCGAGGGCGGCTTGCTCAAGTTCGGCTAAGTGATCGTAGCTGAGCGCATTTGCCCGTTCGGGGCGGCAAAGAGTAATGGTGCCAATGGCGGCCTCGGTAGATACCGTTAGATGCTGAAAGGTTATTGAATTGCTCATGAGGGCATAGTACGACGAGCTACCGTTTTGAAACAGGCATTGGGGACGGAAAAGCAGTCAATAAAAAAGGCGGAGGACCTAGGGTCCTCCGCCTTCGAAAGAAGGGGATTTCCGAGGAGGGGAGGGGAGAGGAGGTTCGGAAATCCCCGTAGTCAGCGGCGTGTTGCCACGTTCCCGCTGAATGAGGCCATTGTTACCTTGGGTAACAAACTTTGCAAGGGTTTTGTGCAAAAAAGTAGCCAAATAGTTCAAGCTTTTGCTCGAAACCGCCCAAATTCCCCAAAATACCGCCTGAGGGTTACATTTTTGGGCCAATTTAACCCTAAGTTCTCGAATTGATCGTGGGATCGGCAAAATTTCCGCCTTGTGGGGAAATAAAGTAACAACATGTCGCTTGCCGGTGAGATATGTAAAATGTCGCCCGCCGGGGGAGTTTTCGCTCCGGAAAGATCAGCTGTTACCTTTCAGTAAGGAGTTTTCATGTTGAAGGGTTCCTCATCGAGTTTGACGCCCACTTCCCACCGTTATTTTTCGCAGCGTTTGCGCATGCACTACGTGGAGTGGGGGTCCCCCCAAGACCCGACGGTGGTTCTGGTGCATGGCGTTCGCGACCACTGCCGCACATGGGATGACCTGATTCAGCGTTTGTCCGCAGAGAGCAACTATCACTTTGTTGCCCCGGATTTGCGGGGACACGGCGATTCGGAGTGGGTGCAAGGGAGCGGTTATCAGTATTACGACTACATATACGACTTACAGCAGCTAATTGAGCAAAATGAGTTTGGCCCGGTAATTCTGGTAGGACACAGCTTGGGAGGCGCTATCGCGGCGTTTTTTGCCGGCGTGTTTCCTGAGCATGTAAGTAAGCTCATATTGCTCGAAGGGATTGGTTTGTGGCGAGGCGATCAGGAGGCCGCCGGCACCGCATCGCTAATACGTCAGTGGAGCGATATAAACCGCGATTTGGCCGCGCGCTCGCCGCGCCGCTACCCTGACTTGCAAACCGCTTATCGGCGTATGCAGGACGCCAACCCTCAGTTGACTCAAGAGCAGGCCATGCACCTAACCGCGCACGGGGTGGTGCAGCTGGAAGACGGACAATTTACCTGGAAGTACGATCAATACACCTACAATTTTCTCGGTGCGGGACTCTCTGAGGCTCAAATAGTTGAGCTTTGGCAAAATATCCAAGCACCAACCCTGTTGATTAACGCAGATCAGGGATTGGAGAAGCGCGCGGGTCAAGACGGTACCTTGGCGCACTTTCGCCAGGCGGAGCTGCGCATCGTCAAGGATGCGGGGCATTGGACTCATCACGATCAGCCGGAGAGCGTGACGGCGATGATCAAAGACTTTCTGGACTAGCCTCGCCAGGATCGATTAACCGGCCAGTCAGCGCGCGGCGGTACGTCGTTCCAAGAGCCTAATGCGGGGTGTTGCAACCAAGAGTTTTCTCCGGACCTAGGGCCGCGCCTGCAAGAACTCGGTGACCGCTGCGGCATTACCCCGAAAGGCAACTCGGTGAATTTTGCGCTGGAGCTGAAAGTCGTACATAGGGTCGTAATACTCCCGCAGCAGGTAGCTGATCCACGCCCGGTGATCTAAGGTGCCGGCGAAGGCCTCCCGAATCTTCTGGCTTAACTGCTCAAAGCGCACGCCCCCAAGGCGGCGTTTGATACGCCCAGCCGCCTCCTCGTATTGGTGCTGAAGGGCACTGATGGGCAAACCCGCCCGCTCGTGTTCCAGTTGGGCATCGACGACATACTCTTTATGGATGTGTTCCACCCGCTCATCAAAGGACGCTTCGACCAGCGCAATGGGCGCTTCCTGCATCTGTTGGCGCCAAGCCAAGGGCAGGCCAATGCGCCCAATGGTGCGTGACTCGTCCTCAACCACAAGAGATTCAAATTCGTGCTGCAGGTATTTTACTGCCAAGGCATTTTCAAAGGTCACCGGCGTCGGCTGGGGGCTGAGCCGACGACCGAAGGCCGATCCTCGATGGTTCGCCAGCCCTTCCAGATCAATGCTCTGGTCGATGTTTTGCACCAGTACCGTTTTGGCGGAGCCTGTGCGACCACTGATTAGCCACCAAGACTTGTCGGGTTGATCGAGAATTTTCAGGCACGCGTTTCTCAGTGCCTTAAAGCCGCCCGCCACGCGAGGCACGTCTACCCCAATGTCGGCGAGCCATTGTTGCGCGAGACCGGATCGCTGGCCGCCTCGCCAACACATCACCAAGGCATCTGGGTTGGCACGACAAAAGTCGCGCCATGACGCCAAACGTTGTTCTTTGATGTCGCCGCTAACTAACCGATGGCCCACGGTTACTGCGGCCTCTTGACCTTGTTGTTTGTAAACTTTGCCGACGTGGGAACGCTCCTCATCGTTCAAGATGGGCAGATTCACACTGTTTGGTAACTGTCCGATCTTGAATTCGCCCGGCGCCCGTACGTCCAGTAGGGGCGGCATTTGCCTGAGCAAGGTGGTGGCAGACACGTTAGGGCGTTCGATCTTTGATGTTCGTACCAGCCTCGAAGAATTTCAGGTGGGCCTTGAGAATATCGATAACGTCCTCTCGCTCTTGATTGCGCGCAATCTGTAGCGCTAGCCGCTGCAGTTCGATGGCTTTCTCAAAGTTGCCGTTGGCTGCGTAGGTAGCGGCCCAAGTATCAAGATATTCTGGGTGCCTTTGAACCTGTTTGTTGCTGTTCATCATGGCATCCATAATGGTCTGGGCATAACCGGGTTGATGCAGACCTTTCCTGTCGGTGACGGCCAGGGTCCATGCCACCTCGTTCACAATTGCCGCATCGCCGTGGTGGCTGGCCTGAACTTTGGAAACAGCTTTTTTATACCATCGAATGGCTTTTCGGGTGGAAGGTTTCACGCCGACACCCTTGGCGAACATATTACCCAAGACCACCATGGCTTCGGCATCCCCTGATTCGGCCAAGCTGGACAGCAAGGGAATGATCTGAGTTTTGGCAGATTGGTTTGGGGAATTCGCAATGTAGCGAGCGTAGCTGATGATCGCCTTGGGATTGTTTAATTCCGCCGCCTTGGCGAAGTAAGCGTTAGCCAGATCTTCATTGGCCTCAACGTAGTTGCCGCGTTGATATTGGCGACCAAGATACAGATAGGCTTCGGCATAACCGAGGGCGCCTGCCTGTTCAAGCAAGTCAACGGCGCCGGCGGTTCTGCGCGCCGAATCAATAACTACCGGTGCGAACTCAGAGGGAGCGGGCTGGGTTGCGTCTTCCAGCAGCACGCGCGCCAAGGTGTACATGGACTCCGTAGAACCCAGGCCAATAGCCGCAATGTGATTATCGATCGCAAGCTGAGTTAACTCTGCTCTGCTCTTTGCGGATTGACCCAGATCGCCTTGCTCCTCGGCATTCTCGCGTGAAGGCTCAAGACCGGACTGATACCAATAAATTCGCGCCAGCAACGTGCGGGCTAATAGGTTGTCGTCCCTGCTCGCTAATTCGAGCCAGCGGATGGCTGTGTCATAACGCTGTTGCCGCGCCAAATAGGTACCGATGGCAGCCTGAGCTGCGGTGTCTTCTGCATCAGCCAGAATTCGCAGAACGTCCCATGGGTTTCCGTTTTCGCCGGCGACGGGGTTCATAAGATCTGACAGATCAAAATAGGTACTGGCTACTGGGCTTGCGGTATTAGGGCGCGACAACACCAGCAATTGCAGCGGCGCGGCGCTGTTGCTTTGATAAATGTCGCCAACTAGCTGGTTACCGCTGTCGCTGACAAACAGCCGGGCGTCGGCCCGGCTTAGCACGCGATAGGGCTGTTGGCGGCTACCATTGCCAGTCGCGGCTATATTTTGTTTGAGGCGGTCCAGCTGTTGGCGGTGCAGGGCAGCGCCTTCCTCTGCATCCACGTGCTGATAAAACACCGCAAGGGCATGGTGTGCTGTGAGGCTTGAAGCGTTTGCCTCCAGCAGTGCCGAGCCAAGAGCGCCAAGAGCCAAGGGCTCGTCAGCCCCCAGTCCTAGTATCCGGAGTTCCAACCCGGTGGACTCCTCGAGAAGCTCAGGGAATCCAGACTGGCTGAGATAGGCCGTGCGCTGCAGCGCCAGCTTGGTATCAGTCTGCACATTCGCATTTTTTTCAGGCAGGACAGCGCATCCGCTTGCAACCAGGGTGCAGAAAAAAACTGTGGTGAAAACAATCATCGAATGCCGCATTGTGGGTTTATAGCACTCTGGCTCAGACGATGAAATAAGCGGAGCAAACATTGGCGCTGAGCCGCAAAGATCGTCAATCTTTTGTCGATGGCCCTGAGTTTTTCGGCCGCGAGGATCGCTTGAGCCCAGACCTTTGAAGGTTAAACTAGAACATCAAATATCGGAGCAAACCCATGTCATACGCCAGCAAAATGGAACTGCCGTCAGCGGATACGGCGCTGCCGGGTCGATCAGAGACAATGCCTGTGCCCAGCCAACACTTTGTGCTTGGTCAGCCGTTGCTGCCCCCGTTTCCAAGCGGCACAAAAATGGTTCAGTTCGGCATGGGTTGTTTCTGGGGCGCTGAGCGGCGTTTTTGGGAAATGGACGGTGTGCTTACCACGGCCGTGGGATATTCCGGTGGTATCACCGAAAATCCCAGCTATGAGGAGGTGTGTTCGGGGGGGACTGGTCACACGGAAACCGTCTTGGTGGTTTACGACCCAAGTCAAGTGAGCTTTGCTTCACTGTTAAAGATGTTTTGGGAGAGCCACGACCCGACCCAAGGTATGCGTCAGGGGAACGATTTGGGAACCCAGTACCGTTCTGCAATTTATACCTTCGACGAGGAACAGGCGGAATTGGCGCAGGCAAGCAAAGGCCTGTTTCAGGAGGCGCTTACGGCTGTCGGCTTCGGGCCAATTACCACCGAGGTACAGGCGTCTGGACCTTTTTATTACGCTGAGCATTTCCATCAGCAGTACCTAGCAAAAGTACCTAACGGCTATTGCGGTTTGGGGGGAACAGGCGTGGGTTGTGATATGGCGCCCTTGGCCGAACTAAGGGTTAACGTTAGCTAAGGTTAACTCGGGTTGCGTCGCAGCGTTGACAGCGCTGGCGGCTAACGAGACGGCCTTGTTTCACGTCAAATTGCTTGCTGCCGTCATCGACCCATTTGTGGAAGCCCGAGCGGCACAGGGTGTTCCCAGAGCCACGCGCTTTGCGGCTGCGTTTTCGATATTTGTTGAGGTCGGTAGGTTTTTCCATGATGGCAACCACGTGACGAAGAGCCGGGAGTTTAACGCTAAACGTGCGATCCCGGGGAAGTTGGTTGGCCCTACGCAAGGTCGGGGGTAAGATGCCGCCGACGTTGTCCGGGTTGGGCGAGTGCTGGCTTGCCGCGCTGTACAACCCGCTGTCCAAAATAACAAGGAATGCACCGTTGATAGTCAGCATCGTTGAGATGAGTTCTCGGCCTAAGCACGGATCGATCCAATGAGCCGCAAAGGTATTGGCATTGACTTTGGCACCAGCAACTCGGCCGCAGCAGTATTTGATGGTGAGCATGTCCGGTTGATTCAGCTGGAACAGGTGGACGCCATTATCCCGTCCGCGACCTACATCGATCAGGCCCTAACGTCAAAGACCGGTCAGTTAGCGGTGGACCAGTACATCGCCGACAACACTGGGCGCACCGTTGAAATGGTGCCCGAGGTGATCGGTGAAACCAGTCAATTCGTCGAAGGGGCTGGCAGCGACGGCGGCCCGGGCGAGGTCGAAACAGCCACCGAAAAAGTCTACGGAGCCGCGGTAACGGACAGCAGTTTGCAAGGCCGACTGTTTCGGGGCACCAAGCGACTACTTGGCGATGAAAATGTGCGCCGCCTGATGGTCTTCGATCATCCGTTTCGGCTGGTGGCGCTGATTACGCCGCTGTTGCTCAGGATTCGCCAAAGCATCGAAGCCGAGGTAGGAACAATATCCGGCGCAAACCTTGGGTACCCCGTAAACTTCGAGGGTAGGGATGCTTTTTCCAATCAATTGGCCTTGAGCCGTCTTGGTGAGGCCTTTGGCTATGCGGGGATAAAACAGCAGCATTTCTACCCCGAACCCATCGCCGCTGCGGTGAGTTTTTTGCACAGCAACGCGCAATCTCAGGGCGAGACCTTACTGTGCTTGGATTTTGGTGGCGGCACCCTAGACTTTTGCGTGCTGCGCCGTGAGGGACAGGCGTTTTCTGTCGTGGCAACCCACGGCATCGGCTTGGGCGGCGACCATCTGGATCAGATTCTGTATCGGGCCTTACTGTTTCCCGAACTGGGTAAGGGCGAGGTTTGGCGTCGCCGGGGTTTTGATCGGGAGATCGAAACGCGATTCCCCTTCGAAGACTTCGAGGATCTGTTAGTCAACTGGGCCGTTACCTATACACTTAATCAGAATAAGTACACCACGCCAGTGCTTGAGCGCATCGCGGCAGGCGGCGCTGGTGTCCATAAATTTGAACGGCTGCGGGATGTGATTCAGCACAACCTCAGCTATCTGTTGTTCGCTCGCATTAAAGAGCTCAAAGCCGAGTTGTCGGTCAAACAGGCGGCAAGCCTGGACGTGCCGGAAATCGATCTGCAGATCGAGTTAAGGCGCACCGAATTTGAGCACATGATCGCAGAGCCCCTGCAGCGGGTTGCGCAAGCTCTGGATGAGACCGTGGCTAAGGCCGGTATGGCCCATCAAGATATTGATATTGTTCTGGGTACCGGGGGCTCCAGTTTGATACCTGCGGTTAAGGGTTTGCTGACCGAGCGTTTCCCCCAGCGGGTTGTGGAGCATGATCCATTTACCAGCGTGGCATGCGGTCTGGCGATCGCGAATTATCGAGGCCTCACCTTCGGCAAGTGATCCGGTTGGTCAGTCAATTTCCAAAGGCGGCTGCCAACCCCCGTCAATCGTGGTGAAGAACGATTTTAGAATTCGGTAGGTCAACCCCCATACGAAGTGGCCGCCGCTGAGCCGATAGCCGTTAAACACCGTTGGCCGGCCTGCCATTGGCAGGGTTTCAGTGTCGTGCAATGAGTTACCGGCCAGAACAGGCAGCGGCGCCCAGACCACATCGGCGACCTCATGGTTGGGTTGAAAAACCGGCTTCTGCGTGGTGATAAAGACATGGGGTGCTATGAGCATGTCTAAGGTTCGGCCTCTTGGTTGAGCGCGCTGATGGTCCAGTGCACCCAAGTATTCAGCATCGTCCAAAGATAAGCCGATCTCTTCTTGGGTTTCCCGCATGGCTGCGGCACGCAGGTCTACATCGTCTTCCTCACGGTGGCCCCCGGGGAAGGCCATATGACCGGACCATGGATCGCCCTTTCTCTCGGCCCGCTGGATGAAAAGAATGTCACTGAACTCCGAGGGTTGATCGTCGCTTTGTCGCAAAATGATCGCCACAGATGCCTGTCTGGTTTTCTCCCGCGGGGTAACCAGTGTTGGCTCGAAGCTCTGCATGGCGGCGCGAATTTTCGTTGTGCGGAATGTCACCCGTGACGGCCTCGCAAAAACACCTATCATAGCGGACATTGATTGGATCTTGGATGAGATCTTAGATTAGGTCTTACAGAAGGTCCGGGATAAGGTCCGGGATCGCATTTGGGCGTTCCCTGATGAGGCTTGTGCCACGCAACGCAATCTTGCGCCCAGCGTACACAGGTCAATCAGCTAGCCCATAAAAAGTCTTAACGTTAGTGGCTATGAGGAGGCATCGTGACTCAGGAAACGAAAGAGCAAAGGGCGCAACTGTTGGCCAGCGGCAGCAATCAGTGCTTCGTCTGCGGCCCTGCAAATCCCATCGGTCTTGGCGTGACCTTCGCCCTAGATGGTGATGTTTGCCGGGGAGAATTTACGCCGGGTCCTGAGCATATGGGTTACGATCAGGTGACGCACGGGGGCATTGTCTTCAGTCTTCTGGATGATGTGATGGCGAATTGGGTATGGCTTCAAGGCGAGCGCTGTTTTACTGCAAAAGCCGATATTCGCTATCGAGCCGAGCTACCCGTCGGAACCCCGGTTCGGCTGGAAGGCCGCTGCGTGAAGCGCAAGGGTCGATTGGCGCAAATGGAAGGTCTGTTGATTCGTCAAGCGGACGAGGTTGTGGTTGCGGAAGCCTCAGGCGCCTTTATGGTGTCTGTCTAGCGCAGGCTCGCCTCACCTTAAAAAAATTTAACGCAAACTCCGGAGGGTGTGATGGAATACGTTGCGATCGTGGTTATGTTGGCGCTGCTTCAATTTGTCTACTTCAGCGTTGAAGTTGGACGCGCTCGAGGTCGCTATAACGTACCTGTGCCAGCAACGTCAGGCAGCGAGCTTTTTAATCGCTACTTTCGTGCCCAGCAAAATAGTGCCGAGCAGCTACTGGTATTTCTTCCAGCGGTTTACGCCTGTGGTTTCTATGCCAGCGAGGCCTTGGCGGCCTCTTTGGGGTTGGTGTTCGTGCTGGGGCGCATGCTCTACTTTCGCGGTTATACAGACCCTGACAAGAACCGCATCCCGGGATTCGCGCTTGGGCTAACGGCCAACATTGGCATGATCTTAGCTACCCTCTACAGCTTAGGTATGTCGCTGGCATCCTAGGGCCTTGGGTCGGGTTTAGGGTGTTTCTGCTGAAGGCTCTTTGCAAAGATCTGTCGGCAAAGACCTGTCCACAAAAACCTGCCCGCAATGACCTCGCTGCAAAGGCCTTTTGCTCAGGACCTTAGGCTGCCGGATAGTACCGTATTAACCAATCCAGCATGGCGGCATTGGTCTGGGCAGGCATTTCTTGCTGGATCCAATGTCCGCAGGGCAGGTCTACAACTTCAAGCGTGCTAACGCGGTTGGCTAGGTTTTTGGATTTGGGCACCATGTCGTAGTCACCAAAAATCGCCAGAGTGGGTTGGTAAATGTGCTGTTCATAGGCGCCCACGATTTCCCAGTTACGGGTTAGGTTGCGATACCAATTGATGCCGCCGGTGAACCCGGAGTGAGCGAAAGCATCGAGAAAAACCTGCATTTCCGCCTCACTCATAATGGGATCGCCGGGCACGCCGCCAGCGAGCGCGGGGTCTTGGGCCATTTGGATCATGTTCATGCCCGGCCCGAGTTCCAGTTTGGGATGCCGCCACTGGTTGGTCCGGTACATGTTGTTGAGAAATTGCGCTGCATTGTTCGCAAAAACCTCGTCAGCCACGCCCGGCTGGCGATTAAAGTGCACCATGTAAAAGTCAGGTCCCAGCATCTGTTCCCAAAAACCAATCCATTCGGTTTCGCCGCGTTCCATGAACGGCACGCTGAGGTTAATCACTCGAGACACCCGTTCACGGTGCATCATCGCTAAATTCCAAACGATGATGGCCCCCCAGTCATGCCCTACGAAGCAGGCGTCTTGGTAGCCAAAGTGATCCAGCAAGGCCACGAGGTCGCCGGTCAGACAGGATATATCGTAATCCGTCACCGCCTCTGGTTTGGTCGAGTGCCCATAGCCACGTTGATTTGGAACAATGACGTGATAGCCAGCGTCTACGAGGGGCTGGATTTGGTGCCGCCAGGAAAGTGCGTGCTCAGGCCAGCCATGGCATAACAGAATGGGTTTGCCGCTTCCGGCGCTGAATACTTCCAGTTCAACATCGTTGACCGAAATCATTTGCGGCTGCGGGAAATCTATCATGGTCCTTCCTGTTAACACGGTTCGAGATAGGTTAGCTTGGCGAAGGATAGGCATTCAAGGCAGGGGAGGGATTGATGCGCGCTATCGATGAAAAGAAGCTGGGCGATTTTTTGAAGCAAACCGGCAGCATGGTGACGGCGGGGTTCAACTGCGCCATCACGGTGCTGGGTGATCGTTTGGATTTGTATCAGGGATTGGCCGATTTGGGGCCCTGCACCAGTGAGGCTCTGGCTGGGCATCTAGGCCTCCACGAGCGCTGGGTGCGAGAATGGCTGCAGCAGCAAGCCTGTGTCGGCCAAGTCGAGTATTCGACAGCTGACGGACTGTTTTCGTTATCGCCGGAGGCCTATGCAGTACTCGTCGATGAGGACCATCCGGCCTATTTGATGGGTGGATTCGACTCTGCCTTGGCAGTGTTTCCGGCGGTAACCAAGCTGGAGAAAGCCTTTCGCACCGGGTTAGGCATGAGCTATGACGACCATGGACCGGATTGCGCCTGCGGAATAGAGCGCATGGGAGCTTTCAGTAAAAAGCATCGGTTGGTTACTGAGATGGTGCCGCTGATTCCCGGAATGCATCAACGCCTGCTTTCCGGGGCCTCTGTGGCTGACGTGGGCTGCGGCGGGGGGCTGGCCGTTATTGCTCTGGCTCAGGCCTATCCGCAGAGTTCTTTTGTGGGTTATGACACATCGGAGGTTGCCTTGGATCGCGCTAGGGCAAACATCGCCGAGGCGGGGTTGGACAATGTGCGCCTGTGTAATCCGTTTCAAGAAGCGCTGCCCCAGCAGCCGCAATTTGATTTGATTACGACCTTTGACGTCATTCACGACACACCGTACCCACAGTCCCTGATTGAACAAATTTATGCGGCGCTAAAAGGCGACGGGTTTTGGCTCTGCGAAGACATTAAGGGCTTTGAAACTTTTGCCGAAAACTTAGAGCAACATCCTATAGCGGCCTTGCTGTATAGCTTTTCCGTTACGGTGTGCATGAACAGCGGTTTGTCCACAGAAGATGGCGCGGGACTGGGCACATTGGGTTTCACCGAGCAAGTTGCAAGACAAATGACGTCAGCATCAGGCTTTAGCGGATTCGAAAAGCTCGATGTTGAGAATCCAATGAATAACTACTACCTGCTGAGCAAGTAATATTTTGGTCTGAAAATGGGCAAACTTAGCCGCTTAAAAGTAACCACGCTCCCAGCCGGTATTATCTGTTGGGGGTGATGCAGAAGGATTTTCCATGAGCGATTCAAAACACCGAGGCCCCCAAGGTATGGGGTTTGATACTCTATCCCTGCACGCCGGTCAGGCACCCGATCCCACAACCGGCGCACGAGCAACCCCCATTTACCAAAGTGCGGCCTTTGTTTTTCCAGATTCCGACGTCGCAGCAGGGCTGTTCAATATTGAACGGGCAGGACACGTCTATTCCCGCCTCTCCAACCCGACCAATGCGGTGTTGGAGGAACGAATGGCGGCGCTTGATCATGGTGTGGGCGCCGTGGTGACGGCCAGCGGCCAGGCGGCTTTGCACTTGGCGATTACCACCATCTTGAGTGCCGGTGACCATATTGTTTCGTCTCGCTCCATTTATGGGGGTACGCACAACTTACTGGAATACACGCTGTCTCGTTTCGGGATCACCACCACGTTCGTTGACCCCCGAGATCCGTCGGCGTTTGCCGACGCCATACAGGACAATACTCGGCTGATCTTCGGGGAAGTGCTGGGTAACCCGGGCTTAGAAGTATTGGATATTCCAAAAGTTGCCGAGGTCGCACATGCCAATGATTTACCGCTGCTGATTGATGCCACCTTTGTTACCCCCTATCTCTGCCAACCCATAGAGCTTGGCGCCGATTTGGTTGTGCATTCGGCGACCAAGTTTCTGAGCGGTCACGGCGTTGTTGTTGGCGGCGTCGTTGTCGATGGCGGGACTTTCGACTGGCAAAGCAGCAACAAGTTCCCAACCCTCAGCGAACCCTATGTTGGTTTCCATAATTTGGTCTTCGCCGATGAGTTTGGTCCCGCTGCTTTCATTACCCGAGCGCGCAAAGAGGGCATTCGAGACTTTGGCGCCTGCATGGCGCCCATGACGGCATTCCAGATTCTGCAGGGATTGGAGACCCTGCCCCTGCGTATGGCCAAACATGTCAGCAATGCGCTGGAGGTGGCTGCCTTTTTAGAAAAACAGGACATGGTGCTATCCGTCTCCCATCCCGGCTTGCCCAGTCATCCGGACTACGAGCTTGCCCAGCGAATGTTGCCCAAGGGCTGCGGCGCGGTGTTCAGTTTTGAGCTAAAAGGCGGGCGAGAAGCCGGTCGGGTATTTATTGAATCTCTGAACGTCTTTTCTCATCTGGCAAATGTTGGCGATGCCAAGTCTCTAGTGATTCATCCAGCCAGCACCACCCACCATCGGGTAGACGAGGCGAGCCTTTTGGCTTCTGGTATCGGTCCCGGTTTGGTGCGTTTGAGTGTTGGTTTAGAGGACAGCAAGGACCTAATTGGTGACCTGAAAGGGGGGCTGCGTGCTGTGGGAAAAATGCACGATCGACAGATCGCCAAGGAGTCCGCATGAATATTCAAATCGATGGTAAGACCGT
>Ga0181579_10000642_pt1 | contig 28607 bp, 29 predicted proteins | sample 071ome_24_FD_132996 | JGI IMG/M metagenome (GOLD analysis project Ga0181579, IMG submission 132996) | Coastal salt marsh microbial communities from the Groves Creek Marsh, Skidaway Island, Georgia - 071402CT metaG (megahit assembly) | ecosystem: Environmental > Aquatic > Marine > Intertidal...
ACCTGAACTGCGCGATGGCGCAGTCCAAAAAGTAGCCCGCAAAAATGACATAGCCGATGACGGGCGAATGGTACCAACACCAGAACCAGATCAAGGCGATCATCGACAGCACGCCGCGCCAATTGAAGCTGGATCCGGCTTTTTGGTACAGAAGCAACGCCAGCAGGGAAAGTCCATAGCTGAAGAGCTCGGGCCTGACCGGCGGACGCATTTGCAAAACAAACACCAGTGCCGACAGCACAATGACGTAAACCCATGCACTGGCCCGAACCTGCCTCAGAAGCACGCCGGACAGCAACAGAACCAGCAGGTAAGCGAAGAGACGGACGACCCTGAACCCCCAATCTTCACCAAAGGCTTGGACAGCCCCATAGAGTAGCGCTTGAAACATCACTGGCGGATTTTTGATAACCGCACCCAGATAAGTAAAGCTGTAATGATCTATCCAGGGTGACAAGCCACGGCTTAACCAGTCCTGTCCCATTTTTAGATGCCAATAAACATCGAAACCCACGTGATCCCGCATCGCAGTCAGCAAAATGATGGCGAGCGAAATCAGAGCCGCGCCCAGTGTCAACAAATTGAGAACGCGGCCTCGATGGTTTGGAATCATGCGGTCGGATGGATTGGCAACGGGCACATCGCCCATGGACCGATGCTACACCAAATCCAGATGCAGCCGGAAGGGCAGGGCTGGATCTCCACGCGGACGATCTTCCGACGGTTCGGTGATCCCGGAAAACGGAAAGGACTGTGGTCTAAAGCGCCTGGGCTGGATGGAGATAGGAAATGGGGGATGCCGCCTGGTCTTCGAAAGTCGCTACCTCCCAGGCTTCCTCCTGCTTGAGAAGTTTCCGAACCAAGAGGTTGTTGAGTCCGTGTCCTGACTTGAAGCCTGAAAAAGCGCCGATCAGGCTGTGGCCAGCGAGATAAAGATCACCAATGGCATCGAGCACCTTGTGCTTGACGAATTCGTCCTCGTAACGCAAACCATCTTCGTTGAGCACGCGGTAGTCATCCAGAACCACGGCATTGTCCATGCTGCCACCAAGCACGAGGTTGCGGTTCCGGAGCATTTCCAGATCACGCATGAACCCGAAGGTTCGCGCCCTGGAAATCTCCTTCAGATATGAAGTGGTCGAGAAGTCCACCGACGCAAAAGAGGTGTGGGAACTAAAGACGGGATGCTTGAAGTCGATCTTGAAAGAGACCTTGAAGCCGTCATGCGGATCGAAGCGGGCCCACTTGTCGTCCTCGCGTACTTCGACAGGCTGCAATATTCGGATGAAACGCTTGGGCGCCGACTGCTCTTCGATTCCGGCGGACTGGATGAGAAACACGAACGGACCCGCGCTGCCATCCATGATGGGTACTTCGGCGGCGCTCAGATCGACATAAGCATTGTCGATACCCATCCCCGCCATGGCGGAGAGGAGGTGTTCGACCGTGGACACGCGCACGTCGTTCCACAGCAAGGTGGTCGACATGCTGGTGTCGCCCACGTTGGTGGCCATAGCAGGCACTTCAGACACCGGATCCATATCCACGCGCCTGAACACGATGCCGGTGTTGGGCGCAGCCGGGCGAAGGGTCATGAAGACCTTTTCGCCTGTATGAATGCCAACCCCGGTCGCCTTGATGACGTTTTTGAGTGTTCTTTGCCTGATCACCAGATGAGTGCCTCAAGCCGGAAAGTGAGCGCATACTAGCATAGAGATGCCGCCGCAAAAAGAAAAAATGCCGTTTTTTGACGACAAATGTTGTTTTTTAACAACGATTTAACAAACCCATGACGCCTGATGACGAAAAGGAGGACCGGCCCGATGCTAACGAGCCGGTCTTCCGAGGCGAGCGAGCCTTTCATCATGGCCATCACGGCCGGGCAGACCCGGTTTCAGTCCGCCTGGTTTCTCAAAAACGCCGGTATGTCGAGGTAGTCCACATCCTCCTGGCTGGAGAACATGTCGCTGGTCTCCGCGGTTTCCACGGGTGGTTCCGGCACACTCGGTGTACCGGCATGCCCCATTTCTTCGCCCGCAAAGACCGGCTCGGCCTGTCCGGTGGTGCCATTCCTGACCAGGGTCAGGTTGCTTTCAACAGGCTGACTCCTCGCGCAGGCTTCGCCCAGGCCCGTGGCGACGACCGTCACGCGAAGCTCATCACCAATTTCCGGGTCAATCACGGTGCCGACCACCACGGTGGCATCGTCGGACGCCAGATCCGCCACAGCCGAGCCGACCTCCTCGAACTCTTTCATGGTCAGGTTCATGCCGGCCGTGATATTCACCAGCACACCGCGGGCGCCCGAAAGATTGACATCTTCCAGCAACGGGCTGCCAATGGCCGACTGGACCGCCATAATGGCTCGGTCCTCTCCCTTGGCCCGGCCGGCGCCCATCACCGCCTGCCCCATTTCTGACATGACGGTCCGCACATCGGCAAAGTCGACATTGATCAGCCCCTGACGGGTGATCAGTTCCGCAATACCCTGCACGGCGCCCTGAAGCACGTCATTGGCAGCCTTGAACGCGTTCAGAAGCAGCGCGTCCTCACCCATCACCGCCGGCAACTTGCCGTTGGGTATGGTGATCAGCGAGTCGACCTGGCGGCCGAGTTCCTCAATGCCTTGCTCGGCGATCGCCATCCTTCTTCGGGCCTCGAACGGAAATGGCTTGGTCACAACCGCGACGGTCAGTATCCCCATTTCCTTCGCTGCCTGGGCGATGACCGGCGCCGCGCCCGTTCCCGTGCCGCCGCCCATGCCGGCAGTGATAAAGACCATATCTGCGCCTTCGAGAATCTCGATGATCCTGTCGCGGTCCTCCAGCGCTGCCTGCCTGCCCACTTCGGGATTGGCGCCCGCGCCCAATCCCTTGGTCACGCTGCTTCCGATCTGTAGCACGGACTTGCCCTTGAACTGCCGCAATGCCTGCGCGTCCGTGTTCGCCGCTATGAAGTCCACACCATCGATGTTGGCCTCCAGCATCTGGGCAACCGCGTTGCCGCCGCCACCCCCGACGCCAACCACCTTGATCTCAGCGTTTGGCGTGTAGTTTTCCACCAATTCGAACATGATTTTTACTCCTCTCGCTCGCCTAAATAATTTGGGGATCTACGGTCCCCTGTGATTAAAATTCACCTCTGAACCAACTCTGAATCCGGTTGATCAGTGACTCGCTTCCCGCACTGCCCGACAGGCTGCGGCCCCTGCCCGCCTGGCTGCCATACAGCAGCAGCCCCACGCCGGCGGCATGGACCGGGTTGGAGACCACGTCTGAAAGGCCTGAGACATACTGTGGCGTGGCCAAACGCACGGGCATGTGAAAGATCTCTTCCGCCAGTTCAACCGCGCCTTCCATTTTTGCGGCGCCGCCGGTCAGAACCAGGCCGGAGGCCACCATGCTTTCAAATCCGCTTCTTCTCAGTTCGGTCATCACCAGCGAATACAATTCCCGGTAACGCGCCTCCACCACCTGGGCCAGAGTCTGGCGGGCCAGGCGCCGCGAACCCCGGTCACCCACGCTGGGCACCTGTATGGTTTCTTCACTGCCGGTCAACTGCTCCAGAGCGCAGGCATAACGAATCTTGATGTCCTCCGCATGCTGGGTCGGTGTTCTGAGCGCCACGGCGATGTCGTTGGTCACCTGGTCGCCGGCGATCGGGATACAAGCGGTATGGCGAATCGCGCCGCCAGTGAACACGGCGATATCCGTGGTGCCGGCGCCAACATCCACCAGGCATACGCCCAGGTCACGCTCATCCTCGCTGAGTGCGGAGTAGCTTGCTGCCAGCGGCTGCATGATCAGCTCATCTACCGTCAGGCCACATCGGGAAACACATTTCGAAATATTTTGAATCGCGCTGCGCGCAGCGGTGACCACGTGTACATGGGCTTCCAGGCGAACACCCGCCATGCCGATCGGCTCGCGGATACCGTCCTGGTTATCGAGCACATATTCCTGCGGCAGTATGTGCAGGATTCTCTGATCCTCACCCACCGGCACGGCGCGCGCCGCGTCCAGCACCCGGTCGACATCGCCTTCGGTTACTTCCTTGTCCTTGATGGCCACCGTGCCATCAGAGTTGAGGCTGCGAATGTGATTGCCGGAAATACCGCCAAACACCGAGTGAATCTCACAGCCCGCCATCAGCTCAGCTTCTTCCACGGCTCTCTGGATGGCCTGCTCGGTTGAAGCCATGTCCACCACGACTCCCCGCTTAAGGCCCCTGGATGGGTGCGAACCGAGACCAATGACTTCCACGGCCCCATCGGGTTGGAGTTCACCCACAATGGCGACGATCTTGGAGGTACCGATATCCAGTCCCACGACCAGTGATTTTTCAGCTTTCTTTGCCATTTGTCTCTTCACTTCCTGGCCAGCGAACCGCAAAGCCGTTGGTGTATCTAAGGTCCACGCCCAGGGGCGCCATTGCACGATCCCGAACCAGCCCATCCCAGCTTTTGACCAAGCGTTGTAAACGCGCCTCAGCGTCACCTCGCCCAATATCGACGCGTGTCCCATTGCTCAGCGTGAGATACCAGGCCCCGCGCGGATCGAGCCGAAGACGCTCTATTTCCAGGCCCAGAGGCTCGAGCATGCGATCGAATGCCCGCCACGCCCCGAGCGCCTGCTCGAGCGCGTGTTCCGGGCTGTCCAACCGGGGCAGCCCCTGAATCCCGTCCCCGGCCGGTACGCGAAACGCGCGGCCGTCGGTCGATATCAGCCGGCCATCGGTCCAATGGGCAATCGGCTCGTACTCGGTGATGCCCACATCAATGGTGTCAGGCCATTGTTTCTGGACCACCACGTCGGAAACCCAGGGATGCCGGGCGGCAGCAGCCCGCACTTCCTGCAGGTCAACACTGAAATAGCTGCCGGACACCAGTGGGGCCAGAGACGCGCGCAAGTGCTCGGCACTGACCCGCTCAAAGCTGCCGTTGACCTCCAGCCAGCGAATGGGCCATTGGTCCCGTGTCATCATCCCCAGGTAGACCCAGACCACACCGACGCACGCCATGGCCAGCAGCACGATGGCCGCCAACAGGTTGCCCAGGAAACCCCTCTGTCCGTGGCGCGTTGTGGTCGCACCCGACATCACAGGCTGGTCTCCAGAATTCGCCAGACGAGTTCCTCGAACCCGACACCCACCTCGGCCGCCGCCTGCGGCAACAGGCTGTGATCTGTCATACCGGGGATCGTATTCACCTCGAGGAACCAGGGGTCGGAATGTTCGTCGAGAATAAAATCCACTCTGCCCCAGCCACTCGCGCCCAATGCGTCGAAAACGTCCATTGAACGCTCCTGCAGGCTCCGCTCGAGATCCGGAGCAAGGCCGCAGGGGCAGAAATACCGGGTATCGTCCGACAAATACTTGGCCTGGTAGTCGTAGAATGCCCGCGGCGTTTCTATTCCGATCAGCGGAAAAGTCTGCCGCTCGAGGACGCCGGTAAAGTACTCTCCGCCGGCGATGAACTGTTCCACCAGGATTTCCGCGCTGAATTGACGGGCCAGGGTGAAGGCCGGCTCCAGGGCTTCCTCATCCTCGACTTTGCTGATACCGATGCTCGAGCCAAGATTATTGGGTTTGATGAAAACCGGCAGACCAAAGGTCTCAGCGGCCGAGCGCGCATCCGAGATCGTCGTAACCCGTTCAAAAGCCGGAGTGGGCAAACCCAGGCGTTGCAATACCCATTTCGACCTCACCTTGTCCATCGTCAGGGCGGAGCCCACAAGACCCGAACCGGTCATCGGCACGTTCATCAACTGGAGCGCGCCCTGGATAGCACCGTCTTCTCCGCCTGGCCCGTGCATAAGGTTGAATACACGGTCCACCTGGCGGGCAAAAATCGCGTCGAACAGGCGATCCTGCCCATCATAAAGCTCATGGCGTATACCCAGCTTCTTCAGGGCCTTCGACACCGAATGGCCACCGTCCAGCGAGACATCACGCTCAGCGCTGGCCCCGCCGACCAACAGGGCAACTCGGCCAAAGTCAGCCGGCTCAGAGACGCGTCTCGGTGTCAGGTCAATCATCATGCACCCCGGCACCCGGCATGAGCTGGCGACAGGCATCAGCCAGTCGCGAGGCCGAATCGCGGGTCCCTGCCGAATACGCAGCCTCGGCCATTCGCAGCAAGCCGGGTCGGTCGGTCAGCAAAGCTTCAAGCTCGCGGGAGAGATCCGCCTCGTCGAGCATGTCCTCGGTCAGGATACGGGCCGCGCCCGCGCGCTCCAGGACTTCGGCATTGCGCGCCTGATGGTCATCCACCGCATGGGGAAAGGGAATCAGCAGTGCACCAAGCCCCACCACGGCGAGTTCCGAGATGGTCAACGCGCCTGATCGACACACGGCCAGGTCCGCAGCGGCATAGGCAGCCGCCATATCCTCGATGAACTCAACCACATCGGCCTCGACACCTGCATCCCGGTAAGCCGCGCGGGTTTCATCCACGCGACCGCGGCCTGCCTGGTGCAACACCACCGGCCGGTGCTCAGGCGCGATCCGGGCCAATGCGCCGGGCAGCCATCGATTGATGCTGCTGGCGCCCTGGCTGCCGCCGGTCACCAGCAAGCTGGGCGGGTGGTCAAAACGATCCTTGAAGCGTGTCGCTGGCGGCTCGAATTCCGCCAACTCGGGACGAACCGGATTCCCACAGGTCAGCGCCCCGGATGCATCAGGAAAAGTTCCCTCAAAAGCCTGGAACACCTCCGAAGCCATTCTCGCCAGGAAGCGATTGGTCATTCCGGGCACCCGGTTTTGCTCATGCACGATCAGCGGCACGCCGAGCATGCGCGCGGCCAGCCCACCGGGGCCCGCCGCGTATCCGCCAAAACTGACGGCGCAGTCCGGCCTGCGTTGCCTGAAACTGCGCACGGCATCCATCACGGCTCGCACCAGCCGAAACGGCAGCAATAGCCAGCCCACAAGGCCATTACCCCGCAGGCCTCGTATCCTGACCGTGTCGATGCCTATGCCCCGCGCGGGCACCTGGCGGCACTCCATCGCGCCAAGCGCACCCAGCCAGTGCACGCCAATTCCGCGCTGGCGTAGCTCCTCGGCGAGTGCCAGGCCGGGAAAAATATGGCCACCGGTTCCACCTGCCATGATCAGAACCCTTCCATCGGCCACGCTCATGACGATGCTCTCCGCTGCCGGGTCCGCGGCGCATGGCGCTGCATCTCCACATCCAGCTCATACCGGATTCTGAAAACCACCCCCAGTGCGAGGCACACCATGAGCATGCTGCTGCCGCCCGAACTGATCAGCGGCAAGGTCAGGCCTTTGGTGGGAAGCACGCCCAGGTTGACCCCCATGCTCACCATGGCCTGCAGGCCCAGCCAAAGGCCAATACCAAAAGCCAGGTGACCAGCGAACGGACGCCCCAGGCGGTGAGCGATCATGCCAATGGACATGATTCGCGTCACCATCAGCATGAAGAGGGCCAGGATAAAAATGACACCGAGCAGGCCCAACTCTTCGGCGAGAATGGCGAAAATGAAATCCGTGTGCGCCTCCGGCAGGTAATATAACTTCTGGATACTGGCCCCTAGACCGACACCGGTGACCTCGCCGCGCCCGACCGCGATCAACGCCTGCACCAGCTGGAATCCACTGGCGAACGGGTCAGCGAACGGATCCATGAAGCTGACAATGCGTCGCAGACGATAAGGCTCCATCGCGGCAAAACCAAATACCGGCACCACCAGGCCGACGAGCACCGCCACATGCCGCCAGGCGGCGCCCGCCAGCCACACCATGCCGCCGACCACCGCGGTAAGCACTGCGGCCGAGCCCAAATCAGGCTGGAGCAGCAAAATCCCGCACAGGATGCCCACCAGCAGCAGCGGTTTGAAGGTGTCAAAAAACCGCGCGTCGAGCTTATCGGCTTTACGGACCAGGTAGCCCGCGGTGTAGATGATCACCATCAATTTGACCGCTTCCACGGCCTGGAATTTGACGAAACCAAGATTAATCCATCGTGTGCTGCCGTTTACCGTATGGCCCAACCCGGGAATAAACACCAGCAGCAGACACAGCGCAGCCAGCAGCATCATCGGACGACAGGTTTTCTCCAGCACCGATATGGGAATCAGCCTGACCATCGATCCGAGCAGGACGCCCAGGACCAGGTAGATGCAATGGCGCACCAGGTAATGGAAAGAGCCGAGCCCCAGGCTTTCGGCAACGGATATGGATGCGGAACCCACCATGACGAGACCGATGGCCGCTAGCAGCAACACCGGCAGGATCAGCCATGGGTCGATACCCGGCTGTAACATGGGGCGGCCCGTCCCCTGCGCGCGTTTTCTGGCGGCCGCGATACTCATCGGATCTTCAGGGTCGCCAGGCCGGCCAGGACGAGAATCACGGAAATTATCCAGAACCGAACAATCACGCGCGGCTCGGGCCAGCCTTTCAACTCAAAATGATGGTGGATGGGCGCCATTCTGAAAATGCGCTTTCCAGTCAGTTTGAAAGATGCCACCTGGAGGATGACGGAAACCGTTTCCATAACGAACACACCCGCCATCAGGACAAAGACGATTTCCTGGCGGACCAGCACGGCGATCAGCCCGAGGGCCGCCCCCATGGCCAGGGCGCCGATATCGCCCATGAACACCTGGGCGGGATAGGTATTGAACCAGAGAAATCCCAGGCCGGCGCCAGCCAGAGCGCCGCAGAATATCGCCAGTTCCCCCGTGCCGGGAACATAGGGAATCGCCAGGTACTCCGAGAACAGGGTATGGCCCGTGGCGTAAGCGAATATTCCAAGGGCCGAGGCGATGAAAACGGAAGGCATGATGGCCAGTCCGTCCAGGCCGTCTGTGAGGTTCACCGCATTCGAGAAACCCACAATAAAGAAGTAGGTAATCACGATGTACCCGAAGCCCAGCGGAATCACGATATCCTTGAAGAAAGGAACGATCAATTCGGTCTCAGCGGGACTCTCCGCCGAGTAGTACAGATAGATGGCTGCCGCCAGGCCCACCAGCGACTGCGCCAGGTATTTCCAGCGAGCCGCCAGCCCCCGAGAGTCTTTCAGCACCAGCTTGCGGTAGTCATCGACCCAGCCGATCACGCCAAAAAACAGCGTCACCAGCAGAACCACCCAGACGAAACGGTTGTCCAGATCAGCCCACAGCAGCGTTGAAATCACGATGGCGAACAGGATCAACGCACCACCCATGGTGGGGGTGCCGGCCTTGGCAAAGTGGGTCTTGGGGCCCAGTTCGCGTATCGGCTGACTGGCCTGGCCTTTGACCAGCCGCCGAATAAAGGAAGGTCCAAGCAGCAGCGAGAGCGCCAGCGCGGTCAACGCGCCCAGAATGGCCCGCAGCGTGATATATCCAAAGACACTGAAGCCCGAGTTATATTGCTGAAGCCATTCGAACAGTTTGACCAGCATCAGCCTGCCTCCCTCGCAACATCGCGGCGGCTGATGGCTTCAACCACCCGCTCCATGCCCATGGACCGCGAACCCTTGACCAGGCAGGTCACGTTTTTGTTCAACTCCGACAGCAAGCGCTCGAGCAGGTCTGCCAGATGGCTGAAATGCGTGGCGCCGTCGCCAAACGCTTCCACCGCGGCCCGGCTGGCGTCACCCATCGCGTAAAGACGGCGAACACCCAGCGATCTGGCCGCGTCGCCCATCTCGGCATGCAGCTTATGGCTGTGACTGCCCAGTTCCGCCATATCACCCAGGACCAGCCAGGGCTCTCCACCTTCGTTGGCAAGCACCTGCAATGCGGCATACAGGGACGCTGGATTCGCGTTGTAGGTATCGTCGATCACCTTCCAACCGTCTGCTGCCTGGCGAATCTGCAAACGCCCGGACACCGGGCTGACCGCTTCGAGACCCGCTTGAATCTGCTCGAGGCCGATGCCCGCCGCCAGGGCAACGGCCGTGGCTGCCAGGGCGTTTTCCTGGTTGTGGCCGCCGGGAAGCGCCAGGGCCAATGGAAAAGACCCCTCTGGTGTATGCACGAAGAATCGCTCTGCCTCTTGCTCCAATCGCACGTCACAGCCGGCTGAGCGCCCAAAACTGAGAGACTGGCAGGCCGAGGACATGCCTCGCCACAGCTCGATCCAGGGTTGATCGGCATTCATGATGGCCCAGCCGTCGTCGGGCAGGGATTCGAACATCTCTCCCTTGGCGCGCGCGACACCCGCCTCGTCACCGAAACCTTCCAGATGAGCGGGCCCGACGTTGGTCACCAATCCGATGTCGGGCTGTGCGATGTCCGCCAGGTAGCGAATATCCCCCGCTTTTCCAGCACCCATTTCGATGACGGCGATATCGTCATCCCGAGACAATCCAAACAGCGTCAATGGCACGCCGAGTTCGTTGTTGTAGTTTCCTTTGGTGGCAAGCACGGTGCGCTGCCGCCGGAGAATTTCCCGGACCATTTCCTTGGTAGTCGTTTTGCCGTTGCTGCCCGTGATACCGATGACAACCGGGTTGATGACCTCCCGCCAGCTTTTTGCCAGCGCGCCCAGCGCACCCGTGACATCTTCCACCCTGATTACCGGGGCGGCATGCTCGACAGGCTTCGATACCATGGCCGCAACGGCACCGGCTTCGAGTGCGGTGGAGATGTAATCGTGCCCGTCAACGCGCTCGCCAGGCAAGGCCGCAAACAGCATTCCAGCCCTGACATTCCGGCTGTCGATGGTCACCCCACGAAAAGCCACGTCCTCACCCTCCAGCTTTCCCTGGACCCTGAGCGCGGCGTCTGCAAGCATCAGCTCGATCATGCCGCCTCCTCCAGCGCCACGTGCATGCCGCCCTCCGCATGGGTGCGGTGAGCGCGCGCGGGCGGACGCAGGTAAGCCAGGTGGTGACAGGTCTCAACCCAATCCAACCCAAGCAGCGTGACAGCGGCCGCGGTCGATAACAGGTTGACCGCGTTCTCCTTTCCAGAGAGTTCTGTGCGTACGGTCGCCTCCCCCCATGGGCCGGCCAGGCGCAAGGTCATGCCTTGTCCGTTCATCGTGAGCACGCGCGCGGATACATCGGCGCGCGGGCTGAGGCCGACCGTGAGCATCTCCGTGCAGGCGGCAGCGGTAGTGACCAGGCCTGTCGCGCCGACATCATCGATGTTGATGACGGAGAATCTCGGGGCAAACTCGGTCAAAAGCCTTTTTTCCGCATGGTCATTGGTCATCCGCTCGCCCAGGCCGCCTATCAATGCAAGATCGACCTGCAGCGTCTGGCAGCGCCCCTGAATAAGCGCTTCCGGAGACACTTCCACCGCTGCTTGGTCGATACCCTGGTCGACGCAGGCTGCAAGGGCCTCGTTCAGGCTGAAAACATCGGGTGCCGGCAGGCTCGATGACTGGAGGGTTGTCACCGAGCCAGAGCCATTGCGCGCCGCCGGGCCACCGCCCGCGCAGGAGCGCTGCCAGACCTGGGCCAAAAATCCACATACCTCCGCCCTGCCCCGGGTACCCGTTACTGCCGCAACGGTCATCAGATCCGAGGGCGCTGCCCAATACCGCGAAGCCATCTCGCCCAGTCTTTCGCTCAATCCGGGCACGCGAACACAGGGCACCCCAAGGGCCGGGAGATCCGTCGACGTCGCGTCGTGCAAAATGACAACGCAGCCCCGTGCGCGGGCCTCATTAAGGGCAGTCGTCTGCCGGTCCGCACCGAACGGCGACCATACAAACGCGTAACCAGGCCGAACGCGCGCGGGCAGCTGGGTAATGCCGGAGATGGGCAGGTCTGGCGCATCATCCAGCCAGCCCTCGAGCAAGGTCCTGAGGCTCATCCCGTATTTCACCGGTCAGGCCCTTCGGCGGATTCGGTGGACTGCACCATCAAGGCCGAGTAATCGTCGGGTGGAACATTCATCAGGCGCAGCGCGCCGCCGACCACTTCGGCGAACAAGGGCGCCGCAACCTGACCACCATAATAGAAGTCGCCCGTCGGGTCGTTGATCACCGCGACACAGATCAGGCGGGGATCGCTCGAGGGGGCAAAGCCCGCGAAACTGGCGATATATCGATTGGCATAGCCCGATGCGCTGGCTTTGCGCGATGTTCCGGTCTTGCCGGAAATGCGGTAATTGGCCACCCGGGCCTGTTTCCCGGTACCCTCGGGGCCGGTGACGGTCTCCAGCATGGCGGCGACCTGGCGCGCCAGTGCCGGATCGACCACCGACATGGCTGGATTGATGGCCTCTCTGATAAAGGTGGGATGACGCAGACGACCATCATTGGCGATCACGGCGTACGCCTGGGCAATTTGCAGCGCCGTTGCGGAGACGCCGTATCCGTATGAAATGGTGGCCTGCTCGAGGCGGCGCCAACGACGATGATTGCGCAGTACGCCGGCGGACTCACCCGGAAAACCGGTCCCCGTCGCCTCGCCAAACCCATAGCGGTTGTAGGTGTCCCACATCTGCTCAGGTTCGAGCTCCAATGCCAGCGTCGCCACACCGACATTGCTGGACTTGGTGAGCAACCCGGTCACGTCGAGGACACCGTAGTCATGGGTATCCCTGATCGTATGACCGGAAATTCGCATGGTTCCCGGGGAGGTATCTATGATCGTGCCGGCGCCGGCCACGCCATGCTCAAGGACCGAGGTCACCGCGAACGGCTTCATGACAGAGCCGGGTTCGAACACGTCCGTCACGGCACGATTCCGCAGACCGTCACTGTCCTCGGTGCCCGGCTTGTTGGGGTTGTAGGCCGGATAATTAACAATGGCCAGCACCTCGGAAGTATCCGAATCCAGCACGACGACACTGCCCGAATGCGCGCCGTGCCGAAGCACGGTGCGTTTGAGTTCGCGATATGCCAGGTACTGCAAGCGGCGGTCGATGCTGAGCTGCAGGTCATTGCCCGGGCTGGCTGCGCGGATCAGCTCGATTTCCTCGATGGTGCGCCCCAGCCGGTCCTTGAATACCCGTTTGCTGCCGGCTTCACCGCTCAGCCATTCGTTGTAGGTCAGCTCCAGCCCCTCCTGCCCAACATCATCGATGTTGGTAAAGCCGATCAAATGAGCAGCCACCTCACCGGCCGGGTAAAAGCGGCGGTATTCTTTTTGCAGGGAAACGCCCGGTATCTTCAAGGCTTCGACCTTGGCCGCCGTTTCCGGATGCAAGCGTCTTTTCAACCACACGAACTCCCGGGCTGACCGCTGATTGAGCTTTCGCTCGATATCATCCGGGTCGGCGCCCAGAACCTGCGCGAGGGGCCTGATTTTTTCGGGCACCTGCAGCAGTTCGCGCGGGTTGACCCAGACCGAATCGACGGGCGTGCTGACCGCCAGCGCCTCGCCATTGCGGTCGGAAATGATGCCCCGCGTCGTGGGAATGCTTACCTCTCGCAGATAACGTGCTTTGCCTTGCTCCTGCAAAAACTCGGTCTCCATGACCTGCAGGTTGACCGCCCGGGCAATCATGCCAACAGAGCACAGCAGAAAAATAACCAACAGGGCGTAGACCCGGCTCATCCTGACCATGGCTTCAGGCCGGTCCTTCATGGGTTCACCACCAGGATCTTGACCTGATCCGGCTGCTGCATCTGGAGTTTGTCCCTGGCCATACCCTCGACCTGCCCGGCATCGGCCAGGGTGGCCTGCTCGAGCTGTAATCGGCTCCATTCGGCTACCGAAGCATCGTGCTGGGATTCAAGAGCGCTGAGCTGAACAGCCAGCTGACGAGCCTCATGCCGGGTGTAAACCACACCCAACGCGCTCCCCACGTCCGCCAGCAACACCAGAATCAGCAGAATCAGTCGATCGGTCAAACCAGTTTCTCCGCAACTCTCATGACCGCGCTGCGGGCCCTGGGGTTTGCGGAAATTTCGGATTCGGAGGGTCGGACTGGCTTGCCAATCAATCGAAGCACCGGCTTGAGATCAGGGTGCTCCGGCAGATTGCGTCGGACCTGGCCCGGTCGTGCGGCTTCTCGCAATGTCCGCTTGACCAGGCGGTCCTCCAGGGAGTGAAAGCTGATCGCCACCAGCCTCCCCTCCGGGCGCAACTGCTCGATTGCGGCTTCCAGGCCTTTCGCCAGGTCTGCCAGCTCGTTATTTATCCATATCCGGATTGCCTGAAAGCATCGCGTGGCCGGGTGTTTCCGTTCGCGTCGCCCAATCGCTGCCTCAATCAAGGCAGCCAGCTGCGATGTGCGAACCAGCGGTTCCCGCTGCCGTTCCATCACGATGATCTTGGCAATCCTGCGCGCATGGCGCTCCTCTCCGAACTCCCAAAGCACCCGGGAAATTTCCCGTTCGGTTGCTTCCGCCAGCCATTCCGCCGCAGAAACCCCCTGCATTGGGTTCATCCGCATATCCAGAGGGCCGTCTTTCACGAATGAAAAACCCCGCTCCGGGTCGTCCAACTGGGGAGAGGAAACGCCCAGGTCGAGTAACACGCCGTCCAGGCCCGATTCAACTCCCCAGCTCCGGGCCATCCGGCCCAGATCTGCAAAACTTCCCTGGGCGATAGAAAACCTCGAATCACCACCCAGCTCGTGCATGCCCACTTCAATCGCCCGCGGGTCTTTGTCTAAAGCAAGTAAGCGTCCCTGCTCAGTCAGTCGCCCCAAGATCAGGCGACTGTGTCCACCTCTGCCGAAAGTACAGTCCAGGTACGTTCCATCGCGCCTGACCTTCAGGGCTTCGACCGCCTCATGTAGCAACACCGGCTGGTGCTGATGCGCGTCGACTGTGCCCATATTCTCCTTTCGGTCTGTATTCCTGTTACCTCAAACCGCGGTGTCACAACACCAGCCTGGCCATCTCCTCGGAAGCTGAATCGGCCAGGCCGCGCTCCTCTTCCACACGCTTCTGGTTCAGCGTGTTTTCGTTCCAGATCTCGAACCTGGAACCCATGCCCAGAAACACCACGTGCTTTTCCAGACCCGCCACCTGCCGAAGCGTGAGCGGTAACTGAATTCTTCCGGACCCGTCCGGTTCCACCGGCGTGGCGCTACCCACCAACCGCCGCTGCAGGCTCCTGTGGCTGGCATTGAAGGTGCTCAGCACCATGACCTCATCACGGACCCGCTCCCACTCGCTCTCCGGGTACAGCCATAACGCGCCCGCATCGAATGCGCTGTACGTCAGCACGAGGCGGCCTGAGCATTGCTCGTCCACCAGCGCCCTGTAGCGCACCGGAATGGCCAGACGCCCTTTGGCGTCCAGGTTGATGGCTGTCTCTCCGAAAAACACTTTAATACCACTCGACTGTACTTCAGCCCCACAATTTCCCACCAAATTGCACAATAGACCTTGAAAAGATCCATGTCAAGCAGGACAAGGACTTACAGCGGAATGTCAGCAGACCCAGGTGGCCGGGCTGCGCCATCTATCGGGCAAACCGGTGAAACCGGGGAAACGTGCGCGGCCGGGCCGCGATAACGGGCCCCGGGATGGGAAACCACCGTGAATTGACCGACTGAGTCACCCGGAGACGCCATTCTCCGGGTGGAGAGAGGGAGAGCCGGCCGATAAGCCGGGTTCTGTCGTGGGCAATCATTCATCTGGGAGCGTTGTCACCAACGCCCTCAAGCAGCCTACCCGAAAGCACCGCGGGCCACGGTCACGCTTTCCTACTTGGCCTTGCTTCGGGTGGGGTTTACCTAGCCACAGCGTGTTGCCACCTGTGCGGTGCGCTCTTACCGCACCATTTCACCCTTACCTGGCCACTCATCAGATGAATGGCCGGGCGGTATACTTTCTGTTGCACTTTCCGTGGGCTCGCGCCCCCCAGGCGTTACCTGGCACCCTGCCCTTTGAAGCCCGGACTTTCCTCCCCGCTGCCCTTGGACAACGAGGCGATTGCCTGGCCGGCTCTCATGCCTATTGTCGCTGATTGAGGGCCGGAAAGCGAAAGGTTCAGGACTCCCGAGGCTGAAGTCGCTCATAGATATCGCGACGATTTCCGCCCACCACACGCGCGGCAACCCGTGCCGCCTGGCTGGCCGGGAGATACTCCAGCAACTGGCGGGCCAGGTCCATGGAATCCAGGCTTTCGCCCGGCTCGTTCGCTCCCTCGATGACAATGACAAACTCGCCCTTCCTCTGCCGCGCGCTCCGCTCGAGGCGAGCAATGAGTTCATCAAGGCTGCCACGCAAGACCGTCTCGAACTGTTTGGTGAGCTCCCTGCAAATAACCGCCCGACGGGCGCCGGTGAACGTCTCCCGCATATCCGCCAGGCACGCCTCGATCCGGTGGCTTGATTCGAAAAAAACCAGGGTACGGGGCTCACGGGCCAACCCGCCCAGCTGTTTTCTCCGGTTGCCGGGCCGGGCCGGCAAAAACCCCTCGAACGCGAACCGGTCGGTGGGGAGCCCCGCCACGCACAGTGCGGCTGTCACCGAACTTGGGCCGGGGACAGGAATGACGGGCACGCCTGCTGATGCGGCCTCCCTGACCAGTCGATAACCGGGATCAGAAATCAGTGGCGTTCCCGCGTCCGATATCAGGGCCATCGATTCACCACTGGAAAGCCGATTGAGCAATTCGGGGATTCGCTCCTGCTCATTGTGCTCGTGCAGCGAAATCATCGGCTGCCTGATGTCATAATGTTCCAGCAGGATGCGGCTTCGCCGGGTGTCCTCGGCAACGACAAGATCGGCCTCTGCAAGCAGTCTGACCGCCCTGTAGGTAATGTCCTCCAGATTTCCGATGGGCGTTGCTACGACATAAAGCGCTGCTGCATGCATCTCGCGAATGGCCTGGAGTGATATCGTCTTAGGGTATCATTTCGCCGGATGAAAGACAGGAACCGCTCATGATGTTCAAGCCGGGCGCCTTGCGTTTGTTTGCACCGCTGCTGGCCAGCCTGTGGCTGGCCGCCTGCGCCACACCCGAACCGGCAAAGGTGGCAGAGCCCAATACCTATGACCAGGCCGAAACCGCTGAATCTCGCGGACAATATGAGCGCGCGGCCGATTTATGGCTGCAGCTGGCCAACGAGTCACCGCCATCCGCTGCTGCCGCGTTCCGTCTTCGCGCGGCGGAAGCCTGGAACGCTTCGGGCCAGACGCAATATGCCTATGAGCTGCTCACGGATATCCGCCCGGACACGCTGTCAACCTCGGAACGGTCACGTTTCTACTTGCTGCGCACAGAAAAGGCGTTAAGCGAGGCAGACCTGAGGACCGCCCAAGCTGATCTCGACCTGGCCGGAGATGGCCTCGACCCCGCGCTGGAGCCCCGCTTCCTCGCCCTCCAACAGACCATCAATCAGCGCCGGGCGGGCACGAACCAATATCGCCTGCTCTCAGCGATCTCGAGCGATCTGGGGCCGTCTGGCGCCTTCAGCCTGGCACAGGCTCTGGACCTGCTAAGCGCTTACGAATACGTGCCCTCGGGCAGCTTGCTGGAGGTTGCCGCCATGCAATCGCTCGATCCGAGAGCAGCGAGTTGGGCCGCGCTGATGGCCCGGATCCGTTCCGCAGTATTGCGAAGCGACCGGCTTGAACAAGCCGCCGAGGACTGGCGGTCTGACTATCCTGGTCACGAGGTGGACATACGGGCATTCCTGGAGATCGCATTCATGTACGGGCGGCGTTTTACGGCGCCGGCGAATGTATCGGTCATGCTGCCGATGAAGGGCAGGCTTTCGGCTGCCGGATCCGCCATAAGAGATGGCTTGCTTGGCGCCTATCTTGCGCAACCGGGTCTCAGCGAACTCACATTCATCGATTCAGGTGACCGCCCAATGGAGGCGCTGACGGCTTTTCGGGAGAGCGGGCAAAACCGTGCTGACTGGATCATTGGCCCGGTTCGAAAAGAGTCGGTCCAGGCTGTAGCCAAGTTGGGTCCGAGCGGCGTCGGCGTGCTCGCGCTGAACGACCTGGACGCCGTGCCTGAAGCACCCTCCACGCTCGACTTTTTCACGCTCTCCCTGTCTCAGGAAGCCGAGGCTCGCGCGATTGCCGCCAAGATGCTGGATGCTGGCGCGACGCGAGCCATCACCCTGGTCACGGACAGCAACTGGGGCCGCCGGATAGAGACAGCCTTCGCTGAGGCATTCATACAGGGCGGTGGTCAAATCAGGGACATCGCCCGGTTTTCATCGGCCAACAGTGATCACAGCGAAGAACTGATCCGCGCCCTGCAGATCGATCAGAGCAGGGTTCGCCGCGATGAACTGCAGTCGCTGCTGGGCGTCAATCTGTCGTTCGAACCTCAACCGAGAAATGATTTCGACGCTTTCTTCCTCTCATCCATGCCGGAACTGGCACGACAACTGCGTCCCCAGCTCCGTTTTTTCGAAGTAGGGGCAAAGCCCGTATTCGCGCTGGGTAGGGTATACAGCGGGACGCCGGACACCACAGCAGACCGCGACCTCAACGGCATCATACTGCCGCTGACCGCAGCTGAGATCAGCACACCGGCCGAGGCGACCGTGATGGACCTTGACAGCATGAGGCGCGGCAGGCAGCTACCCCTGTACGCGCTTGGGCGAGATGCATGGAATCTGCTGAGATGGCTCCCCCTGCTGCAACTTGACCCGGACCTTGCCTTTCCCGGAGATATCGGTAACCTGCGGCTCGACAGTACAGGCCGTCTGGTTCGCGATCCTTCATGGGCCGTGTTTTCGGGTGGAAGGCCCGTTCCATATGTTCCCGTGAGCCCCACGGAGTGACGACGAGGCTTATCGGCGAGCATTGGGAGACCGTAGCCGAATCTTTTTTGCGGGATCGCGGTCTGAGGCCATTGAGAAGGAATTTCCAGTCCCGCCTGGGTGAGGTCGACCTCATCATGCAGGATGGTCCTGTACTGGTTTTCGTCGAAGTGAGGTTTCGCCGGGCTTCATCAAGGGGCAGCGGCGCCGAGACTGTCGACAGGCGGAAACAACGGCGTATAGAGCAGGCAGCGGCACTGTTCCTGGCCGGTCACCCCCGGCTGGCTGCCCGACCTTGCCGGTTCGATGTTGTTTCCATGGGCAAGCATTTCGGCCGTGAGCAACAAGACGTCACCATCGAGTGGATCAAAAATGCTTTTCAGGCCATGACGAGGTAAACACATGAATACTGGTTACAGCCGCCCGATCACTTCCACGCCTGCCAGGGTCGGCAGGGGCGCTTATCTGGCCGCACTTTCTATTACCGCGCTGATGACGCTTTGCGGCTGCACTGCCGCCGTGGTCGGCGGCGTCGTCGTAGCCACCGTGGTGGCTACCGACAAACGCAGCACCGGTACGGTCATCGACGATCAGACGATAGAGTTCGCGGTGATTGACCATCTTCATAATGACCCCGGGATCGGTCCGGAAGACCATATCAAGGTTGAGGTTTATGAAGCCGTCGTGCTGCTGGTGGGAGAAGTCGAGGAGCCCGCCACCCGCCAACTGGCCAGCCAGATCGCCAGCGGGGTCGAGAACGTGGAGCGCGTGGTGAACGAACTCGAGGTTGCGCCTGAAGCAGACACCGGCGAACGCCTGGAAAATGCCTGGCTGACCACCAAGGTCAACTCAGCATTGTTGACGGAAAATCCGGTACCCGGGCTGGACACCACCCGAATCAAAGTGGTCAGCTCGCGCAATAACGTTTATCTGATGGGGCTGGTCACCCGGGAAGAAGGCAAAGCCGTGGCAGAGGTCGCCCGAAATGTCTCAGGGGTGGAAAAAGTCATCAAGGTCTTCAGCTACACCGACTGACGTAACCCGAACAATCAAGGCCCCTGGCTGAAAAATGCCATATGCGCGCCGGACAGCAAGATGGCGGTGTACAGGCCCGCCAACACGTCATCCAGCATGATGCCAAACCCTCCGCCGATCTCGGCGTCAATGGCGCTGATCGGCCAGGGCTTGACGATGTCGAAAAATCGAAACAGAACAAAGGCCGCCAGTAACCAGGGCCACTGTATGGGTAACCATGCCACTGCTATCCAGTAGCCCACCATCTCGTCCCAGACTATGCCGCCGTAATCCTCCACCCCCAATCGCTGAGCGACCCGCTGACATATCCAGGAACCACCAAAAAAAGCGATCGTCAGAAACACCAGCAGGGTGAACCCGTCCAGCAGGGGTATGGCAAACGCGAACGGAACGGCAGCCACGGTGCCCATCGTTCCAGGCGCACGGCTAAGCAGACCGGACCCAAACCCGAAGGCCAGGAACCCGTCGGGTGAGCGGAGGGCAACCTCCTTGGCCCTGGTCATGATGGACTCCTCAGAGACCTCGCTGAAATTAACGTCTTCGGTCATTGAAAATGCTGATGCCCTGTATGTTTGGGTTCGAAAATGCGGCCGTCCGGCTCTCGGCATATGATCCCCGGCTGCTCGACCATCCTGCCCACAACGCTGAGCGGCACCCTGGTGGCTGCCGAGAGCTGCCTGATTTCTTCTCGCCTCGCCGCGGGCCAGGTGAAACAAAGCTCGTAGTCGTCGCCCGAAACCAACTGTAACGGCAACCGGAGCTTTCGTGGCAGAACCTGCACACCCGGGTTCGCGGGCAGAGCCGCCAAATCGATCTCCGCGCCACAGCCTGAGGCCGAGGCAATGTGACCTAAGTCTGCCACCAGTCCGTCCGAAATATCGATGCAAGCGGTGGCATTTCCGACCAACCGTCGACCCAGGCCGACGCGCGGTAGCGGGCGCAGCAGGGCATCAAGCATGTTTTGGGGCACAGCACCATCGCGCGCGCGCAGCCAGAGCGCATAGGCCGCGGAACCCAGTTCGCCCGACACGACGACAAGATCTCCCGCATGCGCCGTGCGCCTGAGCAAGCGCTGCCCTGCCCGGACCCACCCCAGGGCAGTTACCGTCACCGACAGGGGGCCTGTACAGGTGTCTCCACCCACCAGCCCGACACCAAATTCATCGGCCAGCATCCGAAAGCCCTTCATGAAGCCCCGCAACCAATCCGCATCGCCCCGTGGCATGGACACTGACAACAGCGCCCATTGAGGGCTGGAACCCATTGCAGCCAGATCACTCAAATTAACCGCCAGGGATTTATAGCCCAGGTCTGCAGGGTCAACGTCAGGAAAAAAGTGCACGCCGGCATTGAGCGTGTCCATAGCGGCGACCAGTTCATGGCCCGGTTTCGGCGACAGGACAGCGGCATCATCGCCAATCCCGACCGCAACACCTTCCCCCTTCGCTTGCGCCTGATCTGCCACCAGGCGAATGAGCTCGAATTCAGATGTCATGATCTTCGGCCGCGCCCGCGGAGGCACCGGGTGCCTTCCGCCACGCCCGCGCGGCGCGGTCGAGCACGGCATTGATAAAGCCATGAGCCTGTTCCGCGCCGAATCGCCGGGTCAGGTCAACGGCCTCATCCAGTATCACCGGAACGGGCAGTGACGTGGCGTAGCGAAGTTCCCATGCGCCCATTGCCAATATGATCTGTTCAATAACGTCCAGGCTGGCAAATGGGCGATCGCTGAATGGCTGCAGATCTTTCGATAAATCGTCCAGGTGCTCCGCCACCCCAAGAACCAGCATTTTGAACCAGTCCTCGTCGACATTGCTGAAGTCCTGCGTGCGACGAAACTGGGCCATGATCGCAGACACAGGCGACGGGTTCAGCCGCCACTGGTACAGGGCCTGGAGCGCGCGTCGACGTGCTCGCCGTCTTGGCTCATGGGCTGTCGGCTTATTCGCCAACGCTCAGCCCTCTCTCGCCTCTGGCCTCAGACGCTCCATCAAGCCGAGCATCTGCAAGGCCGCCACGGCCACGTCAAAACCTTTGTTCCCCTCCGAGACGGCAGCCCGGCTCATGGCCTGTTCGACGTCATCCGTCGTCAAGACACCGAATAGGACGGGGCGCCCATAATCCAGCGCCAACCTGGACAAGCCACGCGCGCACTCCCCTGCCACGTAGTCGAAATGCGGGGTTCCTCCCCGGATCACCGCACCCAGCGCCAACACGGCATCACAACCGGACTCCAGCAAGCCGCGCGCGGCCAGCGGTAATTCAAAGGCGCCCGGCACCCAGGCCAACACCCGCTGATCTTCACTTAAACCATTGCGGGTGAACGCGTCCGTGGCGCCCTCGAGCAGCTGATCGGTAATGAAACGATTGAACTCAGCAGCGGCGATGCCGATGCGAACCGGCCTGGCCGGCATCCTCAACTCCAATTCCGTCATGACTCAACCTCCGATGGCCGATCACCTGGCTCAACGTATTCGACCACTTCGAGGCCAAAACCCGATAAACCGGTCAGCTTCAGCGGCGCGCTGAGCACCCGCATTTTCCTGATCCCAAGATCATGGATGATCTGGGCCCCGATACCATAGGTTCTCAGCTCCTGGGATCGACGATCATCGCCATTGCTGAATACCGCCGGCTCCGGCACGGACTGAATCCGCCTGAGCATAGCGTCATCGTCCTCGGCATCGGCCAGCACCAATACCAGGCCGTGCCCCGCCTGCCCAACTTCTTCCATGGCAATCCGCAACGGCAGGCCAAAATCCTCACGCCGAATGCCCACCACGTCGTTCAGGCGGTTGGGCACGTGGACCCGCACCAGTGAAGGCTGCGCGCCATCAACCTGCCCGCGAACCAGCGCGAGGTGCAGGCGATGGTCGATATGGTCACGATAGGTATGGAGCGTGAAAACGCCCCATTCAGTTTCAACCTCGGTCGTGGAAATGCACTCCACCTGGTGCTCATTCTCCAGGCGATAGCGAATCAAATCGGCAATGGTACCCAGCTTCAGGCTGTGCTCGGCCGCGAAAACCTCCAACTGCGGACGACGCGCCATGCTGCCATCCTCATTCAATATCTCCACCAACACGGCGGCCGGTTCGACGCCCGCCAGCATGGCCAGATCAACGCTGGCCTCTGTATGCCCTGCCCTGGCCAGCACGCCGCCGGGCTGCGTCATCAGCGGAAACACATGGCCCGGCTGGGACAGGTCTTTCTCACCCGCGTCGGGGCGGGCGGCCGTACGGATGGTATGAGCGCGATCGTACGCTGAAATGCCCGTGGTGATGCCCTCTGCCGCTTCTATGGATACCGTGAAATTGGTGCGGAAACGCGCCTCGTTCTGATTGACCATTAACGGCAGATTGAGCTGCCGGCAACGCTCCCGCGTCAGGGGCATGCAGATCAGCCCCCGGCCATATCGCGCCATGAAATTGATGTCTTCAGGCCGCACCATGGAGGCGGCCATGATCAGATCACCTTCGTTTTCCCGGTCTTCATCATCCATCATCACCACCATTTTGCCGGCGGCGATATCCTCGAGAATTTCCGGAATCGTGTTCAGGTTCATGAGGGGTCCCCTTGCACCAGTCGCTCCAGGTACCTTGCGATCATATCAACTTCGATATTCACCAAACTGTCCGGCTGCAGTGCACCAAGGCTGGTGATCTGCAGCGTATGCGGAATCAGATTGACCGAAAATCGATTTTGCGTCACCGAATTGACCGTGAGGCTGACGCCATCCAGCGTCACCGACCCCTTGGTGGAAATATACCTTGCCAGCTCCATGGGCACCTCGAACTCAAAACGTTCTGAGCGCACATCGGGTGCCCGTGCCACCAGCCTGGCCGTACCATCGACGTGACCGCTGACCATATGGCCGCCGAGCCGATCACTCAAGCGTACCGGTAATTCCAGGTTCACCGCGCCCCCGTCAGCCAGGCTGCCCAAGGTGGTTTTGCTCAGTGTTTCTACGGAAACGTCTGCACTGAAACCATCTGCTTGCGGATCGATCATGGTCAGGCAAACGCCATTGACCGCGACACTGTCTCCCAACCCGGCTTCGACCATCAGCTCCGGGTCGGCTTTGATGGCCAGGCGCTGATCGCCGCCATGGTCCTTGCGCGATATCAATGTACCCCGATGGGTTACGATGCCTGTAAACATGTGTCCTCTCCATAAACCGGCCGCATGCGCATGCGCAAATCCGGGCCGATCCTTTCCGCGTCCAGCCATTTCAGGCTGACCCTGTCCGACATCTCCTGCAAGTCATCCAGCAGAAACATGCCCCGTGCCCCGGCGCCCAACAGACACGGCGAGCAGTAGAGCAGGATTTCGTCGATATGCCCGGCGCTCAACAAAGCGCCGCACAAGGTGGCGCCGGCCTCCACCTGCACTTCGTTGATCTCCCGCTCGGCAAGCGCCTCCAAAAGCGCCCCAAGATCCACCTTTTCGCCCGCGGCGGGCAGTTGAAGCAGCTCTGCGCCTGATCTCGACAGCGCGGTTGGAATCGGCAGGTCGTTTCTGCCCGCGATCATCACCTGCCCGGTCAAGGCCAATGTCTTCGACTGCGGCGGGGTGTTCCATCGGCTGTCGAGAATGACCCTCAACGGCTGAATGGCTTCTTCCTCGCGCACATTCAGTGAAGGGTCATCACTCAACAGCGTACCCATACCGGTCAAAATAGCGCATGATCTCGCACGCCAGCGCTGCACATCGGCTCTGGATGCCGCACTGCTGATCCATTGGCTTTGACCATTGCTCAAGGCCGTTCGGCCGTCCACGCTGTGCGCGAGCTTGACCCTGACCCACGGACGGTTTCTCTTGAGACGGCTGAAGAAGCCCGCATTCAGGTCCTCGGCAGCGGCTTGCATGAGCCCTTCACGCACCGCGATGCCAGCGTCTCTGAGCTGTTCAAGGCCCGATCCGTTGACTCGCGGATTCGGATCCCGAGTGGCCGCCACCACCTCTTTGATGCCTGCCTCGATCAGCGCTTCGGTACAGGGCCCGGTTTTTCCGTGATGAGCGCAGGGCTCCAGGGTGACATAGGCGGTAGCGCCACGTGCCCGCCCGTCAGCCTCGGCCAGTGCCGCAATCTCCGCATGCTCCTGCCCGGCTCGCTCGTGCCAGCCACGGCCCACCACTTCCTGATCCTGGGCAATCACGCAACCCACGCGCGGATTGGGGCGGCAAGTCTCCATCCCTCGCGCGGCCAGGCGCAAGGCCTGGGCCATGCACGCATGATCGAAAGCCGTAAAGCTCAAAGTTTTTCGCCCTTGGTCCGCTTGTTTTGCAGCAGGGAAATCTGACGCCGATCCACCTTGGAAGGATCTTCTCGCTCGAGGCGTTCAATCAATTCGGTAAAGGCCTGTACGTCCTCGAAGCGCTGGTAAACCGAAGCGAAACGAATATAGGCGACCCGATCCAGCCGGGCCAGTTCCCGCATGACCCACTCACCGATGAGGCTGCTGGGAATTTCCGCATCTTCGACGCTGCTGATCTCACGCAGCAAGCTGCGCACCGACCGTTCGACCTCGCGGGTTTCGACCGGCCTTTTTTCCAGCGCCCTGAGCATGCCTTCGCGCAGTTTCTGCTCAGAAAACGCCTCTCTCATGCCGTCAGACTTGATGATCCTGGGTGCTTTCAGCTCAGCGGTTTCAAAAGTATTGAAGCGCCCCGAGCACTTGCCGCACTCACGACGACGCCGTATCTGCATCCCATCGCGGGTCAACCGCGAATCGACAACGCGCGTATCTTCGTGACTACAGAACGGACACCACACGGGGAATCACCTGCCCACGTACACCGGATGCCTGCGACAGAGCCGGGTAGCCGCGTCGCGCGCCTTCGACTCGGCCTCGGCGTTGCCAACCTGATCGAGCACATCACAAATGATTCCCGCGAGTTCGACACAATCCGCGCGCGAGAAACCCCGGGTGGTAACGGCAGCGGTTCCCAAACGAAGCCCGCTGGTGACGAAAGGCGACCTTGGTTCTCCAGGAACCGTATTCTTGTTCACCGTGATGTGGGCCCGGCCCAGCGCCTCCTCGGCATCTTTTCCGGTGAAATCCCGACTGATCAGGTCCACCAGGAACAGATGGTTGTCCGTGCCGCCCGAAACAATGTTGTATCCGCGCTCGACCATGATCTCGGCCATGGCCCTGGCGTTCTCGATCACGTGCTGCTGGTAGGTCACAAATTCCGGCTCCATGGCCTCTTTGAAAGCCACCGCCTTGGCGGCGATCACGTGCATCAATGGCCCGCCCTGGGTACCCGGGAATACCAGGGAATTGAGCTTTTTCGCCACCTCATCGTCGCCACGGGAGAGAATAATGCCGCCCCGAGGGCCGCGCAGCGTCTTGTGGGTGGTTGAAGTCACCACGTGCGCGTGCGGTATGGGGCTGGGGTACACACCGGCTGCCACCAGCCCGGCGATATGCGCCATGTCCACCAGGAACCAGGCCCCGACCGAGTCGGCGATGTCACGCATCCTCGCCCAGTCAAGATGCCGCGAATACGCAGAGAAACCACCAATGATCATCTGCGGCCGATGCTCAGCCGCCAACGCCGCGATCTCGTCATAGTCGATCAGGGCGGTATCGGGATTCACGCCATACTGCACGGGCTTGAACACGCGACCGGAAAAATTCACCTTGGCGCCATGGGTCAGGTGACCACCGTGCTCCAGATTCATGCCGAGTATGGTGTCACCCGGTTTCAAGAGCGCCAGGTACGCGGCGGCATTGGCCTGCGAGCCGGAGTGAGGCTGCACGTTCGCATAGTCCGCCCCGAACAGCTCCATTGCCCGTGTGCGTGCCAGTTCTTCCGCGATATCGACAAATTCACAGCCGCCGTAATATCGCTTGCCCGGGTAGCCCTCCGCATATTTGTTGGTCAGCACAGATCCCTGGGCTTCCAGAACCCGGGGGCTGGCATAATTTTCTGAAGCGATCAGTTCAACGTGATCTTCCTGCCGGCGCTCTTCCGCGGAAATGGCCGCGGCGAGTTCGGGGTCGAATCCGTCGATTCGGAACGAGTCATCAAACATGGTGATCCTTTCAATGGTGGAGGTTTCTGTCAGCGGCTCAGGCCGCGCGGGCGCATGCTCGGCGTAATGCTTCATTTTAACATCTTTGAACTCATTTCCGGACCACTAAGCGGTCTCGGCAAGACGCCGCAGCGCCGCCTGATCAGGCCTGCGGAAATCCTCAGCTCGAGGGCGAAAAGCGCGGGGGCGGTAACCCAATAGCTCGCGCGCCTGCCTGTCGTCGAACACCAGGTCCTTGCCCTGCCTGCGCACCATTTCCGGCCTGACTCCATCCAGACCCGGCAGCCAACCCACGAGGCGCAGAAGCGTCAAAAGAACAGCCTCGGGCAGCGATACCAGTTTCAGGCGCTTGCCCATCGCAACCGCAATGCGCTGCAGCATTTCCCGATATGGCAGCGTGCTGCCCCCGCACAGGAAAAGCTCAGCCGGCAGCCGGTCAAGCAGGGTCAGGGCGCAGACCGCGGCGGCGGCCAGGTCGTCCGAGTGCACCGGCTGACGAAGACCAGCCGCCCGACCGGATACCGGAAACCATGGCATGGTTTGAATGGCACGCGCCAGGAAGCTGACATTGCGGTCCATCCCGCAACCGTAGATCAGGGTTGGACGCAGCAAACAAAACGAGATTTGACGCTGCCGGCACAGATCGCCGATCCGTGCTTCCTCCTCAGCGATGGCCTGCACCTCCGCCCGCTCTTCTCGGTCAGGCGACGCACGCTTGGTGATCACGCTGGTGGTGCTGAACGCGACCAACCCGCGCGCAGTGGGCAGCTGTTGCAGCAGGTCATGCGCCACGCCCAGCGGCCCGGCGGACAGCACCATGACCGGCCCTGGCAGGGAATCTGATTCGGGGCGCGACTCGCCCCCTCCTTCAAGGTGGGACTGCCAGGTCACTGCTGTGAGTTCCGGAAACCCCTCCGGCTGACCTTTTCGGCTCAACGCAATGACTTCATAGCCGGCCGCGACCAGTCGGGGTATCGCAAACAGGCCGATCTGCCCGCTGGCGCCCGGGACAATGACACAAGGCCGCGTTACTTCTTCAGCCATATCAACGGCAACAGGATGAAATAACGCGTGGCGATACCCAGCGCGACCAGCGCCGTGACGGGCGATGCATACTCGCTGCTGAGCAGCTTGCGATAAAAGCGCCACATTCCGCGGTGCTTTTGCTGGTGAACCCAAAAAGGCCGCGAGCGGCTGGAAATGCCCTGTTCATGGGTCGCTCTCGCCCCGGGCACAAACAGGCAGCGCCAGCCCTCGTGCTGCAAGCGATACATGAGGTCGAGATCCTCGCAGTGCATACCGTAGCCTTCGTCGAAACAGCCAACGCGCCTGAATGCGTCAAGCCTAAGCAGCATGCAGGCGCCGGACGTTGCCTCGGCATCGACGACCGCTTGCATATCCTCAACATCCAGCGCTCGTATGCCACGCAGGCCGGGGATCCACCTGCCCAGGCGCCACAGCCCGGTGAAGGTGACCAGGCTGTTCCACGGGCGGGGAAAATAGCGAAAACAGGCAGATTCCAAGCGACCCGATCCGTCATGAATCATCGGACCGGCAAGCGCGGCCGTGGGCTGATCGTCAAGCGCGGCCACCAGCTGTTCGAGCGCGTGGTCGTGCAACACGCAGTCGGGATTGATCACCAACAGGAAATCCGAGTCGTCAGTGCGAGCAAAATCATTCACGGCCCGGGCAAAACCCAGGTTGGAATCATTGCGCCGAACGCTCAAGCGTTGATGCGAACCGAGCGCGTCAGCCAACCGTTCCATGCTGTTATCGCTGGAGCGGTTGTCGATCACCGTGACGCGCACCCTGCCCGGACTCGCCAGAACAGCCTGCACGCAATCTGTCAGAATGGCACCTGCGTTGTAGTTGACAACGACCGCGCTGACACGGGGCCCGTGCTCAGCCACGGCGAAACCATCGGCGCCAGCCAC
>Ga0181579_10000650_pt1 | contig 28443 bp, 24 predicted proteins | sample 071ome_24_FD_132996 | JGI IMG/M metagenome (GOLD analysis project Ga0181579, IMG submission 132996) | Coastal salt marsh microbial communities from the Groves Creek Marsh, Skidaway Island, Georgia - 071402CT metaG (megahit assembly) | ecosystem: Environmental > Aquatic > Marine > Intertidal...
CGACAAATCCGTTGATGGCCTCGATGTTCTGCTTCACGATGTCCATTCCGACACCACGTCCAGAAACCTCAGTTGCCTGCTCTTTAGTCGAAGCACCCGGCATGAAAATTAGATCTACCGCCTCTGTGTCTGACAATCGTGAAGCGGTTTCTTCTGTAATGAGGCCTTTCTCAATGAATGCGGCCTTTACCTTCTCAGGATCGATACCAGCTCCGTCATCTTTTACTTCGATGACGATGTGGTTCTGCTCCTGGTAGGCAGAAAGAGTGATGCTTCCGGTTTCAGACTTCCCTGCGGCAGCTCGGTCCGCGCGGTTCTCAAGACCGTGGTCGAGTGCGTTGCGAAGCATGTGAACCAGCGGGTCTCGAACTTTCTCGATAACTGTGCGGTCAATTTCGGTGTCGCCACCCTCAACCTGGAAGTCGATTGGCTTGTCGAGCGATCGAGACAGGTCACGCATCATTCGTGGGAAGGACGAGAAAACTATTCCAATTGGCAGCATTCGAACCTTCATGAAGTCTTCCTGCAAGTCGTCGACAACTTTTACGACGTGAGAAGAGGTTTTACCGAGCGAGTCAATCAAATCATCGGACTTGTACTTTGCCGACAGTGATCGACCGATCTGTTGCAGTCGAGTCCTGTCGATGACGAGCTCTCCGATCAGATTCATAAGGTGATCGAGTCGCTCAACATCAATACGTACAGTCTGGTTTGCGTTCGAACGCGGGCGAGATTCTGCTCCAGGAGCAGTCTTGGATTCACTTTCTGAATCCGGAGTTGAAGCTGCCACCGGAGCCGACTTTTCAGCGTCGGGATTGAATGGCGCAACTTCTACGTTGCCAATGTCCTGAACACCTTCGGCGAGTTTCTGAATATCTTCAGGAGACTTGTCGGTGCCAATTACCGCGTGGAAAGTGGCTCCGTTCTACTGTGCCTGAATTTGCTCCAGAGTTGGAACACTCGCGATGAATCGTGTTGAGTCCTGAAACTCGGTAACGAGCTGGAAGAGACGGATCGAAGCGAATGTTTGATCGCCAACGACTTCAGCGTGTAGATCAAATACGGTCTGAGCAGCGTTGAGTGCAGCCTGCACTTCAGCGAGAGCAGCGTCGTCGAGTTCTACGGATGTCGCTGTCTCACTGCCGGAGTCATTAGTAGCTGCGGCCATGCCTGCGGAGGCTTCCAATTCAGCAACCAGGGATTCGAAGTCAACTTCGACTCCCTGTTCGTCGATCAACTCGTCTGTGAGTACCCGCAGTGCGTCAAGAGAATGGAGAAGTGCATCGATTACTTCAGGAGTAACTTCAACTTCGTGGTTGTGGAGTTTGTCGAGCAATGACTCCATGGCGTGAGCGACTTCAGTCATCGCTGTGTAGCCGAGCATTGCCGACGATCCTTTGAGGGTGTGAGCAGCACGGAAGATACCGGCGAGTCCCTCGTCGGTAATTTCTTTTTCAAGACGAATTACTTCGTCATCAAGCAGTTGAAGTTGTTCTTCTGCCTCTTCGAGGAATACTTTTAGATCCTCAGAAGTGATGTCTTCCGCGAGTTGCAATGTGCCCTGCGCTTTCGCTTGACCACAATCGGAGACATGGCTGGATTAACGCACCAGCTTACGTGCCACGGTTTGTGATTTACCCCATTGATGTGTTGGCCAGGAATAACCCGAGGTTTTGCCCCTCCATCGAGTCATCCCACACACATCACTGTTCAAGTAAACGTCCGCCGGGCATCAGAAACATCGGGAATTAACCGTGAGAGGCTTGCGGAAATCCGCGAGTAACTAACCTCAATAAGAATTGAGTGTGAAATGTCCTGACAGGGTTGTCGGGATACGCGGTGGGGATGCGGTTCAGTTCAGAATCGTTGTGATTCTTTTACAGTGAGCCGTCAATGACCATATCGATGACTGCTGGCTTGCCTGAATCGATCGCGGTGTTTATCGCGGAATCGATATCTGCTGGGTCTTCGACTCGAACACCATGCATGCCATAAGCGTTTGCCTGTGCTGCGAAGTCAATTGGGTGCGGGAAGTCCATTGCAAAGTATGAATCGGGTTGCTCTAACGAATTCAACCGGTGGTAATGGTTCATATTCACTTTAAGCACGCGGTAGGAAGCGTTATTACAGATAACGAACACTGCAGGAATATCTGAGTTCACTGCGGTCCACAACGCTTGAACGGTCATGATCGCACTACCGTCACCTATCACGCCGATGGCTGGTTGATCTGGCAGCCCTAGCTTGACGCCCATGACTGCGCCCATGCCCCATCCAATCGCTTGTCCTCTGCATCCGTAGTAGTTACCTGGAGTAGATGGTGCTAGAGCGTCGAAAAGGTGCCCGCCTGTACTTACCGAGTCGTTGAACACGGCGGAGTTTTCTGGCAGTGCTTTTGCTAGTTGGTCAACCATCATTGCAGGTGACATCGGACGACCTTTAGCGGAATGACCAGTCAGTTCTCGGAATGCTTCAACTCGAGCGGCGCTCTCTACCGCCGCCTCACGGCTGCGGACCGCTGCAACCTCAACTTGCGAGCCGTTGAGAGACGAGGACAACGCTTCTGAGAGTTGGACCAGCGCAACGCCTGGTGCGGCGAGGATCCCTAGATCAGTCGGCTCTGAACGACCAATTGCGTTTGAATTGATATCAATGTGAATGAGCTTGGCATCATCTGCGATGAACTGCCCGGGCTGGTAGAAGAAATCTTCGAACACAGGGCACCCGACTGCCAGCACAACATCTGCCGCTTTGACCGCAGCAACTGCTTCGGCTGTACGCATGTTCAAGTTGCCTTGCCATAACGGGTGATTTGCAGGGAAGTTAACTGAGGTAGAGCCGTGTCCGTAAGCTCGCATCCCTGCTAGTTCAGCGACTTTGACTGCTGCGTCGGTACCACCTGTGTCAGCAACCCTGTCACCAACAATCAGTATTGGACGTTCTGCAGTCGCGATGAGTTCGCACGCACTTTCGATAGAACTTGGGTCGGCCGATGGCAGAATATTCACTTCGGACGAAGGAATCAAGTCTACGTCTGCCACATCATCAAATGCGTTTGCTGACATTGCGACGAAGGTTGGCCCAGTCGGCGCTGTTCGAGCCTCCTGGAACGCGCGACGAATTACGGAAGGTACCTGCTCGGCGTGAGTAATCTCTGTGCTCCACTTAGCGTACGGTCGCGCCATGTCGGCGAGGTCTGAACGACCCGGCGCGAGTTTTCGGATGTCTTTGTTTCCGGCAGTCATAACCATTGGTGTGCCGCCGTACAACTGGTCGATCATTAGTGAAAGACCATTCGACATACCGTTGTCGATGTGAAGGCTGACGAGCGGGACTTTGCCGGTTGAGCGGGCATAACCTTCAGCCAACCCAACAGCGACACCCTCTTGGAGAACCAGCACGTACTCGATCGACGGATACTGATCCATCACGGCCATCATTGGCGCTTCGCTCGTACCAGGGTTACCGAACATGTAGCTCACGCCCTCGGATTCAAACATTTTGAGAAGGGCGTGCTTACCCGCGATCTGTACCAATTTTCGTTCCTCAGTGTCGGTGCTTGATGTCCTGTGGAATAGACGGGCAGAGTTTAGTCGCCCGATGCGAGCTCGATAAGTACCCGCCGGAGCTTATCTGCGACGATTTCGACTTCACCGTCTTGCAAGTTGAGTGGATCAATCCACATTAGGCTTGGCGGATCACGGTAGTCGGATGCCGCGTAGATTCTGGGTTGCTCCTCCTTGAGAACGTCGCAAACCTCGAGGTACCCCGGGCCTCGCCAATCATCGGTGAACTCGATGACAGCGTGCGGGATGTAGTGGTCGTAGTCGTGTCTGACCTCGGTTGATATTCCGGGAACTTCCGCCAATTGATCGACAACGAAGTTCATTTGTCGGCGGTAGTTTTCTGTCTCTTGTTTCTCATCAATCGACACGAACTCTTCAAGTGCCGCTAGCAAACCGGCTACTTCTTCTTTCGATACTTTTTGAGCGCGCGTCACCCCGGGATTCGGTGCATTGTTTAAACGGGCATATTCGATCCACTTGGGATCACCGACGAGGAACCCTGTACTTTGCGGCCCGCGTACTGCCTTGCCCCCAGAGAAACTGACAAGATCTGCTCCTTGCGAAGTGAACTTCGTAAGGTTTTCCCGTGGGGGGAGCATCGAAGCAGCATCCGCCAACACTGGCAAGCCGTGCGAGTGTGCGAGTTTTGACAGCTCGTCTAAGGGGACATTCCCCCGGTTCTTAAAAGGAGACTCAAGATGGACGAAACCGACGGTCTTGTCGTTAATCGCCTGTTCCAACTGGTGCAGGTCACATCCTTCTGGAGATCCGACTTCGACGAATCGGGCTCCTGACGCAAGGTACAAATGGTCGTAAATAAACCGATGGCTCTTTTGGATTATGAGCTCGTTCGGCAATCCATCAGTTATTGGGAGCTTCTGGATTAATTCAGGGTCGTCCTTTGCGATTGCCGCAGCCGACTGAACGACCAGACCCCCAGAAGCACCAGAAGTTATGGTCGCCGCCTGATTGCCAGTAAGTTCAGCGATTACTTCCCCTGCTGCGAGCAACAGCTCGTCGATCTGAACGAAGCTCTCGCTCATTGCATTCATGGCGGCAAGTGCTGATTCTCTTGGTCGTGAGCCGCTGTGCTTGGTGTTTGGTCCTCCAGCGTTGATCACCGGGACGATTCCCAGACTATCGTTGATGGATTTCGCAGAAGAGAAGTCGATCACAGCACCGCCGAGATTCATTACATTAGAGGAAAGACCGCAGAATTATCAGACGCGGGCATATTACACAGACCTGACCGGAATTGGTCAGTCACCTGCCTCAGGCGATAAGGTCCGATTTTCTTCGGGAGCGGTCGCCCCAATTGGCCCAGCTTCCATCTCTGGCCACGCAGGGATCAACTGGTGTCGAGTTGGCTCGAGCAGAGCTATGCCGACTGCACCGGCGAGACTGAAAGCTGCCGAAAGTCCAATCGCCCACGCGTAAGTTCCTGTTATGTCGAACACCAGTCCGGGAATCGCCCCACCAAGAGCCATGCCGAGCCCTGCACCGAGCAGTTGCCAACCGTAGGTAGTACCGATTGGAAAATGCCCAAAGTACTGACGATTCACGACTGGGAACGCCGTGCCTTCACCGCCGTATGGAATCGACCAGAGGACAGCGAAAACGTAGAAGTCCAATGCTGAATCCGCAGTGAACAACAGGAACACGCCGACCCCCTGACCGAAGAACGATAGGAACATGACGGTTTTTGCCGAGAACTTGTCGGAAAGGATTGGTGTGATGAATCTCGTAGAAACGCTGATCACCGAGATCGTCGTCAGGACACCAGCGGCAGTAAGTGGCCCTACTCCCTTGTTAATTGCCATCGGGATGATTCCGACGAGAATAACCGCGTGCCCTACGCACCCTAGGAAATGAATATTGATCAGGTTCCAGAACGCGTTGGTTTTGTAGACGAACCGTTGAAACTCTTTTTGAGTGGAAACAAACACGCTGCCTTCGGTCACCAGGGGTTTGTCGTTTGTAAGCGTGCCGTAGGCGATGCGGTTGGCGTCTTCAGGTGTGTTGCGGAAATAGATAAGCACGAAAGCGAGAATCCCTGTGCCGACAACACCGACAATAACGAATGCACTGCTCCAGCCAACTGTTTCAAATAGCACCGCTAGCACTTGAACAACAAGTGCTGGACCCAGGCTCCAAGAGACCATCATGATTCCGGTTCCGAGTCCCAAATGCCTTCTGAACCAGGCAGCGACCGCTGGTACCACCGGGACCAATAGCAACGCCTGGGCTATCCCGAATACCGTGCCGTATGCGACATAAAGTTCCCAGATCGCTGACGTTTGGGAGGTCCACATCATGCCGATAAAGAACAGTGCAGTTCCCACCGCCATGGTCTTTCGTGCACCGAATCTGTTGCCGAGGTAACCGGCGATCGGGGATGCGAGCGCTGTCACGATCGACATTAGTGCGTAGGCAATTCCAATCGAACCAGGTGTCCATCCAAACGATTCCACTAGTGGATCAACGAGGACACCGAACGCCATGCGAATTGCAGCCCCAACCATTTGAACCACACCGGCAATGGCAACGATCACCCACGCGTAGTGAGCAATTGTGTGATTTCTGAGTCCGAATTTCCTGTCGAGCCAGTAGGCGGGGTTGGTCATTGAAAATATCTAGTGAAGAGGACAGGCGAAGATCAGCCCGTCTTCCCACCACTCGCCATCCTGGATTTCGGTAGCGTTGTCCGACGCTAGTGCTCGATTCTCAATTCGATCAGTGGCCGCCCACGCTCCGAAGTAAATCAGCAATGCCACAGATCCGAATACAGACGATGCAATTAGTCCATATCCGAGAAACGGCGGTCGCGAGATGCTGAATCCTTCGAGTTCAGGAATTGCAGGTTTTTGATTTTGGTCTGTGGCGCTGGCCATTCGGGAATCTTACTCGCCGAATCTATGGAATGAACTGTTCTGAGCGTCGAGTTCAGGACAGGGTTGCGACTTTATGAGCAGCAATCCAATCTTCATCCAGTTCGATCCCTAAGCCAGGTTCGTCCGGGACCTCAAGATTGCCATTGGCGTTTCGCTCGAGTTGACGAGTTACTCCCCATTGGTGAACTTGTTCAGGTCGCCAGTATTCGTAGTAGGTGCAGTTCATCGAGGAAGCGATGACATGTAAGTTTGCCGCGTTCAGGGCAGAGTTGCCGGCAAGTCCAACTTCACAAAATTTGTTGAAGCCTTCCACCATAGACATTTTCTTTTTGAGCCCGGTAATGCCCATTTTTCGAACAGTGCCACGTATCAAACGAACCCGATCGTCATGGAGGAAGCTCGCTGCCTGGTGAAGCAAGAAACCCGCCGTATCGCTCATGTTTAGGGGAGTTTCGAGTCGGTTCGACAACTCCTTGATCGAATCGACATCGTGAACCGAAATAGGATCTTCGAACCAGAAGTAGCCGTTCGCGTCGAGCGCATGACCAACATACAAGGCCTCTCTGAATGTATAGCCGTGGTTGCGGTCGAGCATTAGGACCATGTCATCACCTACAGCTTCCCGAACCTTTCCAGCCATGATTGCTGCCTGGCGGTAGTCGAGCGGACCGGGATGAATTTTGTACGCGGTGAAGCCTTCGTCTTTTAGCTGAAGCGCCTCACCTACGAAACCGTCGACGTCATCGTGACGGGGAGGGTAGGTCGCGTAAACAGGTACTTCAGTCCTGGCCGTCCCGAGCAGTTTGTGGATGGGCTTGCCGACTTCTTTTCCTTCGGCGTCCCACATGGCGACATCGACCGGTGCCCAGGTCGGTTCGATTACGGTGCCGTGTCCGGCAATCACAGGTAACTGACTCCAAAGCCATTCCCGGTCTGAAGTGTCTCTTCCGACCACATGCGGCTTCAACTGCTTGATGATCGAATTCATGCTCTCGGTCGAATCACCACCTTGACTGCCGACAAACGCGTGACCTTCGATACCTTCATCGGTCGAGATCCTGAGAACTCCCTGGGTTGTGGTCCCACCAAGGTCAGTTCGCTCATCTTGAACGCGTACCGCTGGTGCGGTTCGTTCGATTACATCGATAGTCAGATCAGTGATTTTCATAGCTTGTGTTTGGGTTGTTTCTGATGAATTTCCAGCCGGGGTGCACATTCCCGCAATTGCATCAATAGGGCGATTCTCCTAGTCAGACTAGAAGTTACACGGTTTCCAGTGGGTGGGGTGACAGACGAAGATCAGTTAACTGATCGCCAGCAGCGCTTTCAGTCCATTCTCAAATCAGACAGGGTACTCAATGGCACACTGGACAGACGATCCGAAGATTCACGCACTGATGATGTACCTGGGCAAGACCGGTAAAACAGGCAAACCCACTCGTTCAGCATTCGTTGCCGACCAGGTGAGCCAGATCATGGTAAAGACAGAGCCACGTATTGCTGAGCATCGTGCCGTCACCAAAGACATCGATGCGCTTGAGGCAACTTACGCAAAGTTGACCGATCTGATTCAGAACAAAAAACGTCATGCTGAAGGCATAACAATTGAGTTCGAACAGGCTAAGGAAGATCTGCTTAGCCAGAACCCGAACGCCGACGTGCAAACGTTCAACAAGGACCTGCGACAGGCTCTGAATGACCTTGAAGCTGACTATCAGAAGGCAATGGTTGATGTTGAAGACGTCAAACAGAGCTTGCGAGTAAAACTTTCGACTCGTCGAGGTCTTGAAGACAGAATGGAAACTTACCGAAAACAGGTTTTCAAGCACATCGACCAGCTCATCAAGTCTCGACAGCAGCAACAGCAGCAAAAATCTGCCTGATCCTCGTCGAATTCAACGACAAGCTAATCTCCAGTAAGTAATCTAACGGCACCGGAATTCCGGTGCCGTTTTTGTGTTTGGAGGAAACGTTGACCTCGACCCAGATTCCCGCAGCTGTTGCAGACCAAATTGCCGCTCTGGCAAAACAATCGATGGACACGGATGAAATCCCAGGGCTTTCGATAGGGATCGTTCGCGGAAACGAGCTAGTAGCTCATTACGGATTTGGGACCACATCGCTCGGAACAGATTCTCCTGCAACACCGCTGACAGTTTCACGAGTTGCTTCGATTACAAAAACTTTCACGGCGACAGCGATTCTCCAACTCCGCGATCTTGGCCAACTTGAGCTGGACGATCCACTGCTTGTTCACATGCCCGATTTCACAATTGCTTCTGCGTTGGGTGGAGCGCTGGAAGGTGTGACGTTACGTCGCCTGATGACGCATTACTCGGGTCTACGGACTGAACATCCGTTGACCGACTGGGATACACCTTCATTCCCTCATGCTGCGGATGTCCTCGACAATCTCGCCGACATTGACGTGGTTATTCCACAGGACAGCCAGTGGAAGTACTCGAACCTCGCTGTAGCGTTGTTGGGACAGGTTGTCGAAATTGTCAGCAACACTCCTTACGAGCAGTACGTCGACGAAGAGATTATTCGCCCCCTAGGTCTCACGAACACGTATTTCGAACCGAAGTCTGATGATCAGAATGCCTTGAAAGCAACCGGTTACGGCCATCCCGAGCCCGGGTCTCAACAACTTAGAGAAGCACCGTACGCATCGCTCAACGGTATTTCCGCGGCCGGCCAGTTGCACTCCAACGTGGAAGATTTGGCGAAGTGGGTGGGTTTCCAATTCACATCGGGTCGAACAACGCATCCAAGCAAGGTGCTGGCAGCTACAACTCTTGCAGAGATGCACAGACCCTACAAATTGTCGGATGACTGGACCCTCGGACAGGCTCTCGCCTGGCGCATGGTCCGTAGAGGTGAGAACGTATTCCACAACCACGGTGGTGGTATCCAGGGATTCGCGTCGAACGTTGTGTTCAATGTTCCTGGTCAGACAGGAGCAATCGTGCTCGCCAATATTTGGCCGGCTCCGACGCCTTACATTCTTGCTGAGGACATTGCTGAACTCGTCTTGAACGAACTGGGACCAGTCGAGGAATCCAGCGAATCTAATCTCACCGATGTCGCTTCCGATATCGCTGAAAAATACACCGGACGATATTGGGCAGAACCGGGTGCGTATGTCGATGTCATATATGAGCAAGGTGGTTTGAAGCTCGGCGCGCCAAGAGAAGGTGATTACACACTTCATGGGCCTGCTGGACTGCAAATTGACCCTGCGGTTACGAGTGAAAACTCATTCCGAGTCGTTGGTAATCGTGGTGCAGGCGAACTGGCGGAATTCAGTATCGGCAGCGACGGTGGCGCAAGTGAATTCCGGTTGGGCGGATTTCTTTACCGGAAGGTAGGCGAGGAATAATCATGGGTAAAGTTACTGAAATCGCCGACGGGTTTATCGATGTCGTAACGAAGCACGGACCAATTGGTGCGACGTATCTCGGTGTGCCGGGGTACGACGATGTGCTTGATGACTTCTCACCCGATGCAGCTAAGGCTGCGATCGACGATTTTTCAGTTTCCATTCGCGCAATGAAAGCAGCTGAACCTGAAAATGATCGAGAACGCATGTGCAAAGAGACGTTTCTCTATGAGGCTGAACTGAGCGTCGAAATGTTCGAAGCCCGAGATCACCTGCGAGACATCAACGTCCTGTTCTCGCCGATCCAAAACGTCCGACAGGTGTTCGACTTGATGCCGCAAGACACGACAGAGGCATGGGAGAACATTGCTTCGCGACTCGAGGCGATCCCTGGGTCACTCAGTGGATATCGAGAGGCACTGAACGTCGGGCGAACCGAAGGACTGGTCTCGTCGGTTCGGCAAACCAGCGGATGTGCAACGCAATGTGAATCATGGTCAGGGCAGGGTGGTAACCAACCGTTTTTCAATTCGCTCGTTGACGCTTTCGAGAACTCCGACAATGCTGAACCGGGACTTCTGAAAAGACTGCAAGCGGGAGCGAAATCTGCGTCAGGTGCCTACGCCGATATGGCTGAGTACTTGCGCAATGAGTATTTGAAGGACGCCACACCAGCGGATGGAGTTGGACGAGAACGGTACGCACTCTCCGCTCGACGGTTCCTGGGCGCAGTGATCGATCCCGAAGAGACCTACGACTGGGGATGGGAGCAGCTCGCGTGGGTGCGCTCCGAGATGACCAAAACTGCGGATAAGATCAAACCTGGGGCGTCTATCGGAGAGGCGGTCGAGGTGCTTGAGTCAGACCCAGCCCGAATGATCGTCGGCGAAGAGAAGTTCAAAGAGTGGATGCAGGACCTGCAGGACGAGACTATTGCCGACATGGATGGTATCCACTTCGATATCGCTGAGCCCGTCAGGACTATCGAAGCCTTGATCGCGCCTCCTGGCGGTGCACTGGCCATGTACTACACGGGGCCGTCAGAAGATTTTTCCCGTCCCGGCCGCACCTGGTATCCAACCGGCGGTAAGAATGAATTCCCGATCTGGCGTGAAGTTTCGATCGCCTATCACGAGGGCGTCCCTGGACACCATTTCCAGATCGGCACAAACGTCGCCATGACCGAAGAATTGTCCAGATATCAGCGACTGTTAGCAGGAACATCGGGATATTCGGAAGGATGGGCACTCTACGCAGAGCGACTCATGGGAGAGCTAGGGTATCTCAAAAACCCCGACTACTACATGGGGATGCTTGACGCACAGGCTTTGCGCAGCGTCCGGGTAATCGTCGACATTGGCATGCACCTCGGGTTGAAGATCCCCGCACACTCTGAATTTCATCCCGGAGAGGTGTGGAACGCAGACCTGGCGCTAGAGTTCATGAGGGAACGCGTACATTTTCCGGCTGATTTCGTAGCTTCTGAAGTCGATCGATATCTTGGAATTCCAGGGCAGGCGATTAGCTACAAGGTCGGCGAGCGGGCGTGGCTCGAAGCTCGTGAAGCCGCAAAGCAAAAACTGGGTAGTGAGTTCAATCTAAAAGCCTGGCACAATCACGCGTTGAGCCTGGGGCCGATGGGACTCGCACAAATGAAGCGCGAACTCGCTGGGTAAGTCAGCACCTCCCCTCGATCAGTTCGCATCCCACCGTATGAAACTCATTCAAGAAACAAGCTCGAGTAAGAATTGCAGTTACTAATCACAGACGCAGCGAGAGAAAACCTTCAAGGTCGAGAACGTCCGATCGCCCTTGATTACCTCGCTGCTATGGGCTGAGGCGGTCACGCCTCGGTATCGGTCGATACATACGCTCGTAAGACGAACATATCTGCCTACCAGCGCGTTAAAGACAAAGGCGTGGAAATTCTCGTTTCCAAGAACCTGGTATCGAAAGCCGCCGCGGTATTAATCGAGCAAAAGCAGTTTCTGTGGTTCAAGTGGCTGTCGGTAAGAGCGCAGCTCTACGGACACTTCACCTGAAGCCATTAGCACTACCTTCAGTTTGAAGGAATCAACTTATTTTTGGGTTTTCGAACTAAACGTCGATTGCCATTAGCTCTTCGGCGTAGATGACCTGTCCGCCATAAACCTCGCGGATGTCTCCAAGTCCCTTTTCCAGCGGACCGTGCTGAGAAATGTGAGGACCCATGTGGACGAGAATGAGTTTCTTGACGCCAGCTTCCTCAGCCATTCGTGCCGCACCGGTAGTGCCGCACTGCCCTGGAGCCTCGCCGTCTTCATCCATGCACTCCTGGTCGTCCCAGCACATACAGAGCATCACGTCGGCACCTTTGGCAAGGTCGACGATTGACTGGCAAGGCTGAGTATCACCAGTGAACACGACTGATTTTCCACCCTTGGTTTCGATGCGGTAGGCAAGTGAGTCAAGGTAAGGCTGAACGTGCTCGGCCGGGGCAGAAGTGATCTCCCAGTTCTTCGCTGTGTGCACGGTTCCAACTCCGACATCCTTCGCAACTACCTGCGGAGGGCGGCGCGGAAGGGTCCCGCCACGGTTGATGTAAACCTTCTGGGAAAGCGGGTGGTAGATACGGGCGCGCCAGTCGTGAGAGAAAACTCCGTCATCACCAATCACTCCCTCGGTGATCTTCTCGGTCAGAGTAGGACCGAACACCTGGAGCTTGTTTTCTTTCCCGATCGACTGGTCGAAACGGGTCAGTAGGAAGCACGGGTAGTCGATGTCGTGATCGAAGTGGTGGTGAGTGAACACGAGGTAATCGATGTCTGTCGGCCAGAGTCCAGCCTGAACAAGCTTGTGAGTGGTGGCGGGACCGCAATCGAACATGATCTTTTCGCCTTCGACGTCCAAAACGTACGCCGATCCGAATCGGGTCGGTGTCGGTGTCGGGGTTCCGGCGCCTAGTACGTAGAGCCTTGCCATGTTCAGTTGCCTCCGGGCGAGTATTGCGGACCGAATTGAAATTCGCCAAACAGCATATGCCTTTACTCAAATTCAACGAAAACAAAAAATCGTGAAAACTCGTATTAAAAACACCTAAGAGCTGTTTAGCCGTTACCGGATAGTCTCTCGCCCGTTAGACAAATCGACACCTGAGGCGGGTGTACGAACTCTGGAGGCGTAACAATGTTGTACTTCAAATCCTGCTTGCGATGTAAAGAAGGCACGGTAGAGCTCGGCGCGGACAACTTTGGTTCGTTCCTTAGCTGCCTGCAATGTGGATACACGATTAATTCACGTTCGATTAGGGCAGACGGTTCTATCGATGCACCAACCACCCTCGAAGATGAGACGATGCCAGTTCCTGAGCTTGAACCAGTGCTGGTGTCTGGTGAAGTTGATGAGCCCGATCTAGACGAACTCGAAGAAGAGTTCGAGGACTTCGACTTCGATCTCGAACAGGTAGCTGTCGGCTAAACGAGCAGCATCTAAAACGAAAAGAGGCGACCGTTTGGTCGCCTCTTTTTAGTTTCGATTGATTTATCGAACCAGCGGTTCTAGGTCCAACTCGCTGGCAATCGAGTCGTACCACTCAACCAGTTCTCGGTGGAGTGGAATTCCTTCCGCACGACGCTTCTCTGTCTCTTCGTGCTCCGGCAGACCTGCGTAGTAGACACGGTCGTGTCCAGGGGCTGGAGGAGTATCTACAAGGTAAGTCAGGAATTCGTCCATCGAACTCTTGAACTCCTGGACATCTCGGAAAGCGTCAATGCTGAAAGCCGCAACAAACTGCGCACCGTTGCCAGGTGGGTTGGTGACACCAAATAGACCTGCTGAAAGAATTCCCGAAAAGACCTGTCCAATGACAGCCATGCCGTAACCTTTGTGCGAACCAAGTTCGCGAGTTGAACCCCAAGGCAACAACCGGGTTTGTTCAGGAACATCACGCTCATCCATGATCGGTGTGCCGTCTTCATCGGCAACCAGACCCGGTAGCACAGGAGCTCCGGTTCGCCTGAGCAATCCAAGCTTATTTGCAGCCACTGAAGATGACGAGATATCGAGCACGAATGGTGGCATCTTGTCTGCCGGAACTGCCCAGGCGTGTGGAACAGCGCCAACACGAGGTTCTGCACCAAACGTTGGCACCATTACTGCTCCACCACCGGTGATTGCATATCCGATCATGTCGTGCGGCATGGCGCGCATCGCGTGGTACGCCATCATTCCGGCGTGTTGACTGTTGTGGATAGTGACGGCGCCGATTCCAACCTTCTTCGCCTTCTCGACAGCGATATCCATTGCTTTCGGACACATAACGAGCCCATGGGACTTGTCAGCGTCGATGGTCGCGACAGCAGTGGTCTCGTTGGTGATTTTCCAGTTCGGAGTTGGGTTGATGCGCCCGTCGCGAAACATTTGGACGTAGTTGCGGAGCATGTTCGACACACCATGTGTTTCGCAACCACGAATGTCGGCGGTTACCAGCCCATCCGCTGCAAGGTCTGCATCTTCGCGTGGCATACCCATTGCAGCGAAAACATCGGACGTTGTCTTTCGAAGGTCTTCCTCTTTGACGAAAACCTTGTCTTCTTCTGGAACGTGAAAGTGTTCAAGCATTTTTGAATATTCCTCTTATCGTTCCAGCTTCGGGAGACCGAACTCTGCTGTTGCCTGGTCAAACCAATCGACGACCTCTTCGTGGAGTGGGATGCCACGTTCGTGTCGTTCGATTGATTCTTCGTGTTCTGGGAGTCCTGCGTAGTAAACGCGGTCGTGACCCGGAGCAGGTGGAGTTTCTCGAAGATAAATCAAGAAATCGTCCATCGATTTTTTGAATCTATCCACATCGGTGAAGGCCTCGATTGAGTACGCCGCCACGACGTGAGACATGTGCCCGCCTTCGTATGGACCGAATGCTCCATCTGACAGGATTCCGCCAAGAATTTGGGCAACTGTGCTGAGACCGTATCCCTTGTGCGATCCGAGCTCCCGGGTCGCTCCATTCGGGAGGACGATCGTTTCTTCCGGTACTTCGCGCTCGTCCATGATCGGAGTGCCATCGGCAGTTGCCATCATCCCCGGAATAGTTGGAGCGTTCATCCGGCGCAGTAGCTGAATCTTGTTTGCTGCTACCGATGAAGAAGAAATATCAAGAACGAACGGAGGTTCTTTATCCGCGGGGACTGCCCATGCGTGCGGGTTTGGAGCAAGTCTTGGTTCTGCACCAAATGTCGGTGGCATGCTTTGTCCGCCGGCCGTGATTGAGTAACCAATCATGTCGTGTGGAAGTGCCATCATCGCGTGGTACGCGATCATCCCGGCGTGTCGCCCGTTTCCGAGCGTGATCATTCCAACGCCGGTCTCTTTAGCCTTTTCGATCGCCAGTTCCATGACTCGGGGAATAACGGCGATGCCCAATCCCTGGTCGCAATCCACGTTCGCTGTGGTTGGCGTTTCTCGCGTGATTTTCCAGTTTGGGCGTGGGTTTATGAACCCTTTGGCAACCATGTCGATGTATCGACGCATCATGTTCGAAACTCCGTGGGTATCGACCCCACGAGTGTCGGATAGGAGCAGCACATCGGTCGCTTGCCAGGCGTCCTGCTCGGAGAACCCTAGTTTTAAGAAGAGTTCATTGACTGTTTTGCGCAGCGCATCGGGCATGATGCGGACCGCGTCTTCCTCTGGAACGTGGAAGTGTTGGAGCATTGGGGATCGAGATCTTTCGGACTAAAACCCGTTCGGGCGGATATGACTCACGGTCATTTATCAGCTAGTTGCGGCACAAGATACGCCTGAATTCGGTCTGGGTAAACGTGAGTTTTGCGGCCCCACCGGCAAATCAGTCGCACGTATCGAATCCCAGTTCATGTACGATTTTGCGCCAGTATTTTTCACGTTTGGAGATAGTTGATCCGTGCAGGACGTAACCATTGCGGCAGTGCAAATGAGGTCAGTAGTCGGAGATTTCGAGTCGAATCTCGAGTCGATTGACCGACTCATGGGTGAGGCAGTCGCAAAAGGCGCCGAGATAGTTTGCTTTCCCGAGTTGTCAGTTAGCGGGTACAACGTCTACGAGCGGACCGGAGAGCCCGCTCATGGCACAAGGGTTCCAACAGGAGTTCAGATTCCTAGTCCGACAACCGACGCTCTCGAATCGATAGCTGAAAGACACGGTGTGTGGGTGCTTGTAGGACTGCTTGAAGTTGACTGATCTGGAATTACATACAACACGCAACTGGTCGTATCGCCAGACGGGATTCAAGGTAAATATCGAAAAACGCACGTGCCAACCACCGAAATTGGAACCTGGCGACACGGTGACGAACTTCCGGTGTTTGAGCATCCGAAGGTTAGGTTCGGTGTCGAAATTTGCTACGACACGCACTTCCCGGAAGTGACCACGGCACTGTCGAATAAAGGTGCAGAGTTGATATTCATGCCCCATGCTTCCGGTGGCAACGAACCCGCTACGGACAAACAAACTCGTTGGGAACGTTATGTTCCGGCGCGGGCGTATGACAATACGGTGTACACCGCGATTTGCAATCAGGTAGGCGACAACGAGGCTGGGCAGATTTTCGAGGGAGTGACATTCATTTGTGATCCAACGGGAAAACTGATCGCTGAATCGAACGATGGAAGCGCGGAATTGATCACAACCGCTAATCTTTCAGCCAGCGCTCTGGTGGATGCAAGAAAAGTTCCCGAGACGTTCTTCAGGCATTTCAGACGTCCAGAAAAGTATTCGGAATGGGGAGTGGATTAGTGTCACCCGAAGAATTGGTACAAGCTATTCATGATGCTCCCAGCATTGGTTGTCTTGTTGTTACTGGTGCCGGAACCCGCGCAATAGCAGCTCTGTTCGCAGCACCGGGAGCTTCGCGGACGGTTCTAGATGTGCAAATCCCGTATTCGTCCAGCGCGCTCGAAGATTATCTCGGCAGGGAACTGGAGCAACATTGCTCGTCAAACGAAGCATCGGCTCTGGCGAAACGAGCGCACAGCCGGGCGACAGGGCTTGCCTCTGAATCAGACGTACTGTTCGGAGTCAGCTGTACTGCGGCGATCGCGACAGATCGAGACCGCCGAGGCGACGATAGGGCTCACGTTGCGTGGTTCGATGGCAACAAGTTACAGGGTCAGTCAATTACGTTTGACAAGGAACGACGAACCCGCACCGAAGAAGATCTCGTAGTTTCATATATGGTGCTTAACGCAGTTGCTGCCGCTTGTGGGGTGGATGGAAAACTGTCGATACCGGTGCTGGACTCGGAGGAATTGATTGACTTCGATTGATCGACTTTATGACATGGAAATTGGCGCTCTAGTTATTAGCGCTGATCAATCGATCTCCGAATCACTGCCGAAGAAACCACTTGTCCTTGCCGGTTCGTTCAATCCCTTGCACGAAGGTCACAAAACCATGCTGGAGATTGCTGAGAAGCGAACTGGGCGCGCTGGCTTTTTTGAGATCTCTGTGCAAAACGTCGACAAACCTCAACTTGAACGCCGGGCACTGAACGTCAGAACTAAGTCGATTACACAGGAAGGGCGTGCGGTAATAGTCACCAACGCTCCGAGATTCACTGAGAAGTCAGCCATCTTGCCCGGAGCCACGTTCATTATCGGGTATGACACCGCGGTCCGACTGATCGACCCGAAATACTACCCAGATCATTCCTCAGGGACTCCCGATCCGGTCGAGGATTCACTGAATATCATCTCTGCCAACGGCTGTAGCTTCATCGTTGTCGGCAGAATCGACTCGGATGGCGAGTTCAAGGTCTTGCAGGATATTCCGATTCCGGGACGATTCAAGCACCTGTTCGAGGGTTTGTCGGAATCGGAATTCCGGTCGGACCTTTCTTCAACAGAGATCCGCACAGCGGGCAGGTAGTACCGATTTAGTTCGTTTTCGTGAAATCTGCATCAAATGCAGTACCGAATATTTTTGTGTGAGAGGAGGATGGGGTTGACGGAAGACGTCAAGAATCAGCGGGTGCCGCAGGCTGACGCACATGAAATGTTCGCAGATAGATGGTCTTCGAGGGCTTTTTCGAAGCAGAAACTGACAGATGACCAAATAGCTGCATTATTCGAAGCAGCTCGCTGGGCTCCATCGGCTGGTAACAGACAACCGTGGTTGTTCGTTTACGCAACGGATGGCGAGAAACGCGAACAATTCAACTCTCTCCTGAGCGACAGCAACGCGATATGGGCACCGAAAGCCGCAATGATGATTCTTGTATTTGCGGAAACGACCAATGAGGACGGGGGCGGAGTGCGGACAGGAATGTTCGACACCGGAGCTGCCTGGATGTCACTTGCCCTTCAGGCGAACCGTATGGGACTGAACAGCAGACCTATGGGCGGGATCGACCTCGACGCAGCGTACGACGTGGCAGGTGTGCCTCGAGATCGATACACGACAATGTGTGCCGTTGCTGTGGGATACCGAGGTACCGACGATGACTTGCACCCTCGGATGGTCAAAAACAACTTCGCCAACGACCGCAAAGAGCCGGGCGAAGTTGCTTTCAAAGACACGTATTCGGTCTAGGAGCGGTTGAAGGTGTTTTAATGTCGATCCGCGGCTGCACCCGGAAGTTCAGTTTCTGGATGCTCCCTGATGTACTGCGCCTGCCTCGTTCCGAACATTTCTTGCAGCTGTACGGTTAGACCGCCATCGATTGCCAACGTGTGACCGGTAATGAACGAGGCTTCTTCTGAGCAGAGGAACGCGATTCCATTTGCGATATCGCCCGGTGTTCCAGTGCGTCGTAGCGGGTATTGGTCGGCGAAGAACGCGTGACCAGTGGGGTTCTCTTCCCACATCTTGGCAAGACCTTCACCGACGATGTGACCGGGTGCGATGGCGTTGACCCGAATTCCGTCAGGCCCGAAATCTGTTGCCATTTGACGGGTCATGCCGACAACGCCGGCCTTACCCGCCTCGTACACGAGCATTGCAGGTTCCTGTAGGAAGCTGTGAACCGAGGCTAGATTGATGATATTGCCACCGCCGTTCGCTCGCATGTGAGGTATGGCATGTTTGGCTCCCAAATAAAGGGCTTTTAGGAGCACGTCGATTCCGTAGTCCCAACCTTCTTCTTCGACCGTTAAAGCAGTGCCCTGGATTTTCGATACACCGTCGATTACACCAAACGCGTTCTGGACGAGGATATCTAGTCGGTCGTACCGGTCGACCGCTTCGTTAACCATTCGGGAAATGTCTTCACTGACCGACACATCGACATGAGTCGCTGACGCCACACCTCCTGCGCTGTTAATCCGCTCGACATTCTCGGCTGCCGCATCATCATTGATGTCCGCTATGACTACTTTTGCGCCCTCGCTTGCAAGTTTGCGTGCAGTAGCGCCACCTATCCCAAGAGCTCCACCGGTGATTACGGCGACTTGATTGTCGAATCGGCCCATGTCATCTCCAAAACGTGTTCCTAGGTTGATCTTTGCGAATGCTCGGCATGGTATCGAAATCGGTCGATACTGTGGACGTTCTGCGGTGCAAATGAAAAACTTCTCAGGTGTCAGTTCCAATAAACCAACAACAGATCACGTCTGAGTGGCTTACCGATCGACTCTCAGGTGCCGGTGACTGCACCATCAACACTCTTGAGTTCTCGGAAATGTCGGGCCACAATCCTGAACTGTCTCAGTTGTTCCGAGTTCGGATTATTTACGGGCGGCGGACTCCTGGTAATCCTGACACCGTTGTGGTCAAAATCCCGCCTGCCGATGACGCGACAAGACTACGAGAAGCCTCCTACGGACCGTATTTCGGCGAACTTGGTGCGTACAGATTGCTCAAGGACTACCAGGGGAAATTTCTTCCGAGGCTTTTCGGTTTTGAAGCAAACGAATTCGAGCAAACCGCAGCCTTCGTGTTTGAAGACATTGGATCGCTGCCAGATACGCAGAAATATGCTCCCGTGGATCGAGGTGTCGCAGAGAAAACTCTCGAATTTATGGCTTCTCATCACGGCAGGTTTTGGGAAGATGAATCTCTGGCGAACTTCCCATGGTTGCGAGACAACCGCTGGGCGCACCTTTTCAACCAGAATCCCGATGATGCAGCAATTGGTTGGAAAGTAATCAAGCGGGAGGACGAGTTCGTCAAGACAGGCGGTCTCGTAGTCGCCGGTGAATTTCTCGGGCCGAAGCTTCAAGAACTGATGGACGCGATGGAGAGTCGACCAAACACTCTGACTCACAACGATTTTCACCAGGGCAACGTGATGCTTCGTTCAGACGGGTCGCCGGTGATAATCGACTGGCAGTTGCCTGCTTATGCTGGGGGCACGAACGACCTTGCGAAATTCATGATGACTGCCGTGCCGCTTGAAATCCTGGAACACCATGAATTGGAGCTAATACGGCACTATTGGGATTCGCTCACCGGAACTGGCGTTGATGGTTATTCATTCGACGAATGTGTCAGGGATTACCGTCGAGCTCAGGTGATGATTTTCGGGAATTATTCGATTGCAAGTTTCGAGATGAACGAAGATGGCACTCTCGCCCATTCGTCCGGTGACTCAACACGCGCAGTGATCAGGGCACTAACACTGGTTGATTCTGCCGATATGCGAGAAGTTCTTCCGTAAAGTCTCTAGGAGACCGGATTGGATTTTTGCTTGAACAGCGCAAAACTCGCTGTGTACCCGTGCAGGAACGTCTGGTCGCCGATCGGTCCGATTTCTCCGTTTGAGAAGAAGCCTGCAATAGGAATATCAGCCACCACATCGGTAAACAGATTGGTGTCGTGGTCAGGAGCCCCGTAGAGATACTGCCCGCGCCCGAGACAACTGAAGAGCAGGGCAGAGGCTGGTGTATCGCCTTCGAGGGTATCCATGTATTCCTCGAGCATCATTCGTAGGTCTTCGTCGGCAGCTTGAGCATCACGAACAAAGAACTGAACAACCTGTCCTTCTTGTACCAATTCACCAACGGCAAGAGTGCCGTCATCTTCATCAGCACCGAGAACGTTTCTGATCAGGAAGTCACCTTCAGGTTTTCCATCAACTAGCCGATCCATGACGATCCCGATTTGCAGTGATCGTCGAATCAGTCGTTGTTCCCGGGCAGTTCCTGCGTCAAATAAATCGCGCAGGATTTCAAGCGGGGTTTTATCGCCGAGTTTGTTTATGACATTAACTTCAGCATCAGTGACAACCATCGGCTCTCCGATAGGTCTGCAACCCTGGGCGACAATGGTTTCAACTTCAACGTTCCCCGTAAACGCGACCCCGACTGCACCTGACCGAATCGATTTCCCGTTCATGAACAGGGCATTTGCACCAGGTTGACCACCCCCGCTAGCTAAACCACCAATTTTGACGGCGTTCGGGTAGGCGTAGTCGAGTCCCGCAAGTAAATGATCACTTCGTAGTGTGAACGGGTCCGGCAGCAACATAATTGCCGGACAGTCTTGAGGATTCAGCCCGAGAAGCATGTGCCATGCTTCGGGTGGAGCGTCTGGACTCGGGAGTTCGTCTTGCGAGAGATAGAAAGGAGCGAGTTCAACACCGGGCAAAGTTGCGGCCGATATGGCTACGCCGGGGCGGCGTTCAACTTCCTGCCCACCACCGATCACTCCAGCTGCCGAGCAACCAATAACCACTTTGGCTCCAAGTGCTTCAGAAAACACTTCATGTGCCGTCAGGAAGGACGGGGCATGGTGTGATGACACAAATATGACCGCAAGATCCGGTGACTTGCCGTCAAGATTCGCAAGTATTTGTTCGGAAGCCTGTCTGACAGCCTCGGTTAGGGTCGGGGCGTCGGAAACTGCTGAACTCCACTTCAAAGTATTGTCTCTCCAACTCGACCGTCCTTGTGGGACGGAAGAAGCAACGGGCAATAACTGCAGTTTGCTGTTGCCCGTCGCCCAGAATTAGAGGCGTGGCAGTACTTTTGCAGCTGCTGCGATCGTTTTTTCTATGTCTTCGTCTGTATGAGCAGATGAAAGATGGGTGCGTCCGTTTGATGACAGACGAATTCCTTCTTTCAACATCTCGCTGGCGAAACGCGCATACTTTTCGTCATCGCAATTTCTAGCGTGGTCTCGCCAGTTCGTTATTTCATCTTTCGTGGTGAACGATATCGCGAACACTGAGCCAAGACCTTGAACATGTAAGTCGGACTCTAGCGATTTTGCGACTTCCTGCAATCCTTCCATCAGGCGGATGCCTTTTGCATTGAGATCGCGGTAGAAGCTGTCACCCTGTTCACGGATGTATTTGAGTGATGCGTGAGTTGCGGCAATCGACATTACGTTCGAATTGAAGCTACCGCCGTGGTAAACGGTGCCGTCTCCGATCGTGTTCATGATTTCGCGGCGACCCACAAGCATGGAAATCGGGAACCCACCTGCCATTGCCTTGGCGTAAGTGGCGAGGTCAGGGATAACTCCCAAAACTTCTTGGGCACCGCCGGCGGCTACTCGGAAACCGGTAATCACTTCGTCGAATGCGAGGAGTGCACCGTTTCCTTCACAAAGTTGCTTGAGCCCTTCCATGAATCCGGGTTTAGGAACGATGCAGTTGGTGTTGGCGAGAATCGGCTCAGTGATTACTCCAGCAATTTCTCCAGGGTGATCAGCAAACGCTTTCTCGACAAGCTCAAGATCGTTCCACTGGCAAATGACCAGATCTTCAGCGACCGATTCGTCCATTCCCTCGGACTCGCCGACCGGGACTGGTGCATCTTCTGGCCCGGCTTTGTCCAGTGGTGGGTGGACACTCCAGTTAACTGAGTCCATCCAGCCGTGGTAATGTCCTTCGAACTTGAGAATCTTCGGTCGACCGGTATAGCCCCTCATAGTTCGGAACAAAAGTTGATCGATCTCTGTTCCTGAAGAAGCCATTCTGACGGTGGCGTCAGGCATCGGAATCATTTCCAGAAGCATCTCGGCGACTTCGAGCTCACGCTCAAACTGGGCCGCGAAGACGTAGCCGTTTTTCATGTCCTCGGCTACTTCTTCGTTGATGAATTCAGGAGCGTGCCCAAATAGATTGGGTCCCATGCCTTGAATGTAGTCGATGTACTCGTTGCCATCAGCGTCCCACATTTTGGAACCCTGGGCGTGGGTGAAGAAGAGAGGGACATCGCCAGGCTCATTTACTCTGATCTGGCTGTGGACTCCACCAGCTACCGATTGGAGCGCTCGCTCGTAAAGCTGGCGCGACTTGTCGTGGTTCATCAACTACTTCCTAGAAGAATAGCTACGTAATTACTTGTCTAGGGAGTGTATCGCCGGACTTTGACGTCAGGCGCGAGGAAACAGCGGTTTGCGAGTGAGAATTTGCTAAGAAATCTCGGACTGGCTGGTCACTGGTGGCCATACTTGGTTTGAAAGCTTTGTCTCGTCGGCCAGCGTTTCGTCGAGGTCATCGTCGAGCAAGTCGAGGCTCGATGCCGGCAGGCGAAGCTCGAACGTGCTACCTGCGCCCAGTGTCGAATCGACCGAAAGCTTTCCTTCGTGGAGCTCAGTTAAGTACTGCGCAATTGACAGACCTAGACCTGACCCTTGTACCGGAGAAGTGTCGGCTAATTTGCCCCGGTAGTACGGTGAGAACACAGCTTCCAACTCGTCGGTTGCAATACCAGGGCCCTCATCAATCACCCGAAGAACTTGATCATCACCTTCAGCGAACAGCTGAACTGTGACCAGTGCGCCTTTGGGTGAGTATTTGTGGGCGTTACCAACAAGGTTGGCAATAACACGTTCGATGCGTTGCTCATCAATCATCAATGGGTGCAGACGTTCATCTGCGGTGAATTCAAGTTTCTGCTCGCGAGCGGATATAGATGGCTGCAGCAGAGATATCGACTGCTCAATAATGCTCTTCAACAGAACCGGCTGCCTGTTTAGTTCGAGATGGGCCGATTGCATTGCTGCGTAGTCGAGGGACTCTGAAGTCAGACGCTCGAGGCGCTGAATACCGTTTTTCAGGGTTGAGACCAACCTCTCACGCTGAGCTTCGGTTGCCTCGGTTCCAGAAACATGATCCATTAACTCGGTGGACAATTTGATCGCCGTGATAGGCGATTTGAGTTCGTGTGAAACTGTTTGAAGCAAGATAGATTTCAACCCATCAAGACGTTCCAGCTCTTCACGGCGATGAGCTTCAATTGCATATGCACGAGCGTTGTTGATCGCCATTGCCGATTGGTCGGCTGCGGCGGATACGAAATCGAGCTCCGCCTCTGAGTAATCACCGCCGACTAGTTTTGGTCCGAGATACATAAACCCGGTCAACTCACCACTGGCTTTAAGAGGCACAATCATTTCTGCCCGCAGCTCACGTATTGCAGCTTTTTCGCCTTCACTTGCGGCCTGGAGATATGGGTCGGTCGAAATCGCAGACTTGAACATCGGCGCTGTTTGCGATGCGAGTCTGCGACCAAGCATGCCCTGGACACTGATTGTCAGGGAACCAGAAACTTCTCGAGTGTCGTAGAAAACTCGGAAGTAATTTTCTGACTCGTCCTGGAGAACAATTCCAACCCAGTCCGTCCGGAGGATTCTTCGAACGTTGTCACCAAGTTTCGAAACAACCGCATCGAAATCGGTGATATCTCTCAGGTCCGAATTAAGTTGTGCCAATGCGTTCAGCATGTCGAACCGTTCTCGGAAGAACAGCCTGTCCACAATCGTTTGGGTTCGCTGGAGCAGTGGTTGAATAAATAACCCTGTAGCGAAAATTGTTGCTACTGCTGCAATAACTGTTGCAGTAGTGCTCAGGTCGGGCACTGAAAGGACCAATATCGGGATTACCACACCGTAAATACCAAGTGTGATCGTGCTAATTGCTGTGTACGCCAATCCTCGGCGAGCAACCATTCTGAGTTCCATAAGTCGGAACCGAGTGACAGCGAACGTCGTAATGAGTCCGAAGCCGATGTTGCCTACGACTCCAAGTGGGTAGATGTTCAACCCCAGCGATGGGATGAAGTCACTTGTGGCTCCTAGCAGCGAAACAATTGCTCCCATTCGGAGCAGTCGCAACTGGATTGCACTGCGAGAATCTGCCGTAACAAGGGCCTTGCGTATGTTCCAGATTGCCAGTGCGACAGGTGGGTACGATGCGATCAACACCAGCACAAACAGCGCTGTAATTTCAGGCGCAAACCCGTAGAACTTTTCAACCATCCCAGAGGCAGTCAGGCCAGTCAACGAAAGTATCGCTGCTGCTACACCGAAACCGTAGAAGGTGATGAGTGTCCAGCGGTTTTTGTTGAGTCCTGTGAACTCACGTACAAAGTGATAGAAGAAGATGCTCGTGAACGGTATTCCCGCAAGAGCTATCTTTTCGATCGTGTACGCGCGCTCAGCATCGGGAAATGCATCACGCATCAAGAAAATCGAGAGTCCCCAGAATCCGAGTGAAACAAGGAACGCTGTGAAGAGACGATTTAGTTTGTCTCCTGGCGCGCTGAGGATTACAACACTCACCAGCAACACGCTGATGATGAATTGCACCATCGGGAGCAGTATGTAGATTTCGTTCATGCTTTAGTAGCCTGTTTTATCTACTCTGACTCTTCAGCTGGCCGTGCTGACAAGTTCGTTTACGTCTTTTTCGCTGGAATTCATTCTCGGTGGTACGAGGTAATGCAGTTCCAGTCCCTTTTTGAGTCGATTGTCGTAGTAGCGGTCCCACGTACCGAACGGTAACGTAGTTACTTCCAAAGGTCGAATCTGAAGCATGTCTTCAAGATCACGGTAGAACTCGTCGCGTTCTCGCAGAGCCTCGTGAATTTGCTGAGCTACCAACTCGTCATCGAGTGGCTCTTTGGTTTCTACGTACAAATGAAGGACTGGGCGCTCGTTCACACGTTCAGTTCGCGCAGTCCATGAACCGATCGGGAGTTCTGTCGCCTGAATCGCTTCCCACATTGTCTTTTCATCGATGCGAGTAAACCCTGCGATGTCCAGTCGGTCGTCAGATCGTCCAATGAACTCAAACTCAGGTAACTGGTTACCGTCTACTGTCGTGAACACAATGTGGTGTCCAAGTCGGTATCGGATGAACGGCATTCCATAGAAGCTCGAAATAATTACTTCGTAGTCGGTATCGGGTTTAACTTCACTTAGTAGGTGAGTCTTCGCCTCGTAAGTTGAATCTGCGTCGAGTTTGGCAGCCTCTTCTGAGGGAAGGAACTCGACGAAGTTCATGTAAGGGTTGAAGACCATCCCCTGGGAGTTGAGACCTGCCATGCCCATTACACCGCCTTCGGTGCAGGCATAGATCTCGTCTGGTTTCATGCCCCAGTGGTTTTCAACTTGATCTCTAAAGATCGGGGTGTCTACTCCCCAACCAATGATTCCTTTTGCGTCAAATATGTCACCAGCGCGAGGCTTGCGACCGCTGAATGCACCCTTGATGAAGGCAAGCCCAAGTTTTGTCTTGGCTTTCCAGGAGAGATCACGTTTGGTTGGGCGTTTGCGTGTCGATCTACCTGCGAGTGAGTCAGCGAATTGCTCGCCAGCCGAGACAAGCACCGAAGTCATGGAAATGATGAGATCGACTTTTTTGCCAAGTGCGGTTTCGAAATTTGTTCTAACCTTGGTCTTGAACTCCATGTGCTCGGCTGTCGATGGCTTGAGCACACCTTTCAGACCAAACCTTTGTTCCATACCGAACGCAGCGTACCCAGATAAGTAGGGGCGAGGTGGAACGTTGTACATAATCGAGGATCCAGGCTCGATTCGAACATCACCTTCTTCTCTAGCTGTTGAGAGAAGGAACGCGCCCATTAGGTTGTCAAGCATGCGCATGTATGCGCGCCGTGTGTACGGGACATACTTGTAGCGCGCTTGAGCTCCGGTCGTGTGAGCCCACATGTACTCGAATGCCGGGAGTTCTTCTTTTGCATCGGGATCCAGGAAGCGGTTGTAATCACCATAGTTAGTGATGGGAACTGAGTTTCGAAACTCTTCGAGAGACCCAGGCTTCTGGAGTCGAAGCAATCGCATCCCGATCCGACTAGCGCCGATTGTGCGCAGTTGTTCAGTGAGGAGCTGCTCCTGAATTTCACAGAACTGATCAACGGTCAGCTTACGGAAGCCGGTGAACCGTTCCCACGCGGTGTCTCGGTCCCAGTTGACTACGGGGACTTCTAGTTGTGAATGAAGCTCTATTGCCGGTCGCATTCGAGTAAATCCGTACTAGGTAACTGTGCTCAATGACCGCAGATGTTACGGGCTGTAATGGGCTGTGCGCGCACAGTTAAGGTATTGATTGGGTTTGCGGAATGGTTTGCAAAAGGTGTGCGATTGGTGTGATCGCGCCGCCGTATTTAGCTAATCAGAGGTACCTACGTACCGGTATCCGACACCGCGTTCGTTAACAATGCCGGTTTCGGAAGTCGGGTCGTCGTTGAGCTTTTCTCGCAAAGTCCTGATGTGGGTTTTGATGTATCCCGTGGCGTCCACGTACTCATCACCCCAGCCAGCTCTCAATAGCTCTTCGTGGGTAACAACCCGATTTACGTTCTTGAGCAAGTATTCGAGCAAGCTGAACTCAGTAGGCGTAAGCCTTGCCGGCGTTCCGTCCACCGTTACGACTCTGCGGTCGAAGTCGACTGCTAAGTGTGAGTCCTTGTAGGCTGCATCTGGAGTAGTTGACTGTGTGCGTCGGAGAACTGCCTGCAATCGTGCGAGGAACTGTAGGTGGCTGAACGGTTTGGTCACATAGTCGTCCGCGCCCGCGCTCAAACCTTTGACGATGTCGATTTCTTGGTCCCGGGCAGTGAGCATGACGATGGGGATGCTGGATTCAGACCTTAGGCGTTCGCAAACTTCAAGACCGTCTATGTCCGGCAATCCGAGGTCGAGGATCACAACGTCGGGATCGTGTTCGCGGGCGAGATCGATACCTGTGAGACCGTCTGCCGCTTTGTACACGGTAGATTTCGGCCAATTGAGTTCGATCGCAAGCGAAACCATGTCCTGGATACCAGGATCATCATCGACGATGAGTGCGGAAACTATGCGCTCGGATTGCTGCACTTAAGAAATATTCCTTGCTAAACGTGAAGGACTGAGTGAACGAAATTTTACCTGTAGTCGGATTAGACACAGGATCGCGTTTTCAAGACATGTTTACGTGGAACCTAGCGTAGAGATCAATACCGTTTAGGCAGTTCAACGATACCAATTCGTTATAGGAATCTACTCCATCTTGATACCTTTGGTTCACCGTTTCATGACCTAATGGACTCACGTCTTGCTAAAGTCTGGGGCACAGTGTGCGGAAGGTTTGCCAAAGGTGTGCAAACCTATGAATAGTGATTGCGAGCGGAGCACGGCACTCTCTCGACTGGAGACCGATCAATGGCCCTCAGGAATCTAATAACAAAGCAACCGATCGTCGTTACACTCACGGTGCTAGCGCTGGTTGTATTGTCTGCTGGAGTCGTTTCAGCGGCCGGTGCCAAGGCGAAGTTCACAGCTCACAGTGACGTAGCCCTCGTCGGACTTGACCCGGGTAATAGCGCTGTCGAATCTGTGTTCAAAACCAAGAAGAACGGCACAATTCAGTCGGTTCGAGTTAACACATTCGGTGAAGGTGTATTTGGCGCCACAGGTGGC
>Ga0181579_10000652_pt1 | contig 28432 bp, 30 predicted proteins | sample 071ome_24_FD_132996 | JGI IMG/M metagenome (GOLD analysis project Ga0181579, IMG submission 132996) | Coastal salt marsh microbial communities from the Groves Creek Marsh, Skidaway Island, Georgia - 071402CT metaG (megahit assembly) | ecosystem: Environmental > Aquatic > Marine > Intertidal...
CCGTCATTTTTGGTTCGAAACATGTATAACCCCGTTCCATATGTTCTTTACACATCTCAGCCATGACTTCAGGTTCGGCCCGGGGCATCGTGCCCATCAATCCAAAACGGGTTTGGAAATAACCGCCGGCCAAGAGTTTATAAATTGGCTGTCCGGTTGCTTTGCCCATGATGTCGTGAACGGCGATATCAAGGGCAGAGCGTGCGCCGGCATTGGCTTGGAGGAACATATGATCCCATTCAGCATGAAAGGCGCCGATTTCGAACGGGTCTCTGCCGATGATCATGCCGGCAAATAATTGAATGGTTGAAACCAGCCCCGCTTGCGTCTCGCTCGTTACTGGATGGGCAGTTGCCTCGCCCCAACCGACGATGCCTTCGTCGGTATGCATTTTGACAAAGACATTTTCTTTGTAATCGATGTCAGCAAACCAGCCTTCTCTTGAATGTACGGAATCGCCTGCTTTTTTCCCTGAACCAAACAACTTGTTGTAGGCATCGGTGACTTCGTACCAAACCGGAATGACTTCGACTTGCGTAATTTTCATTTCTTCCTCCCATTTTCGGCGGGATTGTGACGCCTAGAGGCTTGCTTGACAATCCCCAAGCGGTTTGCAAGATGGGGCCGCTATTCAACTCAATATTACCGATCATATTATCGGCAGGAGCGCATGTGATGAATTCCGGCATTGCCAAGGGGTTAGCGGGTGTCGTCGTCGATGAGACAAATATTTGTCAAATCAATAAAGACGACAACTTACTCTATTATTACGGTTATGAGATCAAGGATCTGACCGAACATGCGTCCTATGAAGAAGTCTCTTATTTATTAGCTCATGGCGAGTTACCGACGGCGTCGCAACTCGAAGCATACCGAGCCGAGCTCGCCAAAGGCCGGATCTTGCCGGATGCTTTGAAGCAGGTTCTTGAGCAATTGCCTGCTGAATCAGATCCGATGGACGTGTTAAGAACTGGTTGTTCCGTTCTCGGCAGTTTGGCGCCGGAAACAGAAGCAAATGACCAGTTCGCGATTGGGGCAAAACTATCGAATTATTTTTGTTCAATACTGCTTTATTGGCATCATTTTCATCAATCAGGCGAGCGGATTGATACGGAAACCGGAGAAAGCAGCGTCGCCGGGCATTTTTTGCATTTGTTAAACCGGGAGAAGCCGGATGAAACGCTCCGCCGGGCCATGGATGTTTCGCTCATTATTTATGCCGAGCATGATTTTAACGCCTCCACCTATGCAGCACGAATAGCGGCTTCGACGCTATCAGATATTTATTCGTGCTTTACGTCCGCCATCGGGACCCTGAGAGGGCCGTGGCATGGGGGTGCCAATGCCGCCGTGATGCGCACCCTTGAAAAATACAAAACAGCGGATGAAGCGGAAGCGGCCGTGCTCGATATGTTTGCCAATAAAAAACGCGTTATTGGGTTCGGGCAACGCGTTTATTCAACTGCAGACCCCCGCAATGCCATCAATAAAAAATGGGCTAAAGCGCTGACAGATGCCGCCGGCGACACGGTTTTGTATCCCGTTGCCGAACGTATCGAAGAGGTGGTTTGGCGGGAGAAAAAAATATTTGCCAATCTGGATTACTATACGGCGGTGATTTACCATATGTGCGGGTTACCGACGCATATGTTTCCGGCTATGTTCGTGATTGCCAGGACCTGTGGTTTAATCGCACACATTGCCGAGCAGCGGGCCGACAACAAATTAATCCATCCGTTGGCAAAGTATAAAGGTCCTGAACCGAGAGCCTACGCACCGATTGCCGAACGGCAATAGTACGGCGATCAATTTTTGCAGCTAAAGTAGAGGAAAAGCCGTCAATGGCATTCGATGATAAAATTAAAGACCATGAAGCCCGTCGCGCCAAGGCGATGGCCATGGGCGGCCCGGAGAAAATTGAAAAAAGAAATAATGCCGGGGTTTTAAATGCGCGCACGCGAGTTGAGTATTTGCTGGATGGCGGGTCGTTCCGCGAGTCCGGTCTTTTCGGCACATCGTATATTAAGGAAATGCGGGAGCAAACGCCGACGGACGGCAAGGTTTGCGGTTTCGGCGATATAGAAGGCAGGCCCGTTGGCGTGGTGGCCTACGATTTCACCGTTAAAGGATCGTCTTCGAGTTACACCAACAACCGTAAGATGTCTCATATTAAAGACATGGGGGCGAAGCGAGGGTTTCCTGTCGTATTCCTTAGCGAATCAACTGGTATTCGTATGCCTGATGTCATGGGTGAGGGCATGGGGTTAACGAATGAAGGAAACCGGTTTTGGCGGAAGCGGGAGTCGCCGTGGGCGTCGGCCTTGATGGGTTACGCCTTTGGTTCTGCAGCTTGGCATGCCTGCTCATCTGATTTTAATGTAATGCGTAAAGGATCGGTTATGGCTGTCGCCAGCCCGCGCATGGTGTCAAAGGCATTAAATCGAGAAGTCACTGGTGAAGAGCTTGGGGGGTGGAAAACGCACGCTGAACATTCAGGATTTGCCGACGCCGTTGCCGATAGTGATGAGGAAGCACTCGACCTTATCAAGCAGTTTCTGAGTTACCTGCCAAGCAACCAAAACGAAGAGCCGCCGGTTAAACCGGTGCCGCCGGGTTCGGATGAGGGCGGTGAAAAGATTCTCGAGTTGATGCCGGAGTCGCTCGCGAAGACGTATGATGTCCGCAAAATTATCAAAGCTTTTATCGACAAGGATAGTTTCTTTGAAATTAAAGCGCGCTATGCCCGCAGCTTAACGACAGGGCTTGCGCGTTTGGATGGCCGCACGGTTGGTTTAATTGCCAATAATCCGCAATTTAAAGGCGGTGTGATGGACGCCGATGGCTGCTGCAAGGCGACGAGCTTTATCGTGATGTGCGATTCTTACAATATTCCATTGATATTTTTGCAGGACCAGCCGGGATTCTTGATCGGTCCTGAAGCGGAACAAAACGGCGTTATTGGAAAGATCATTAACTGGATGAATGCGCTGCTGCAGGTCTCGATGCCGCGTATCAGCTTAATCCTTCGCAAGAGTTACGGCCGTGGTTTCATCAACATGGGTGCGGGCGGTATTGCCGAAGAGGTCGCCGCCTGGTGGACGGCCGATGTCAGTTTTATGGACCCCCGTTCGGCGGTCACCATCGTTCATGGTGTCGAAGAAAAGGACGATCCAGAAAAATTCAATCAATTGGTAGACGACATGCGTGATCGCGGCGGGTCCGCCTATGATCTCGCCGCTGTTTATGGCGTAAAAGAAGTCATCGATCCGCGCGAGACCCGTGCTTATTTGATCGCTATGCTAAAATATCACCGATCCCGTCTCACGGGCGGTGTCGGTCAGCACTTGCTAAGCTGTTGGCCGACCAGTTATGTATAACCCTAGCTTATTTGATTACGCATTAAGGAGCGGCCATGGCAGACGTCGATGTCAAAGTTGAAATCACCGGTTCAGTTTGGAAAATTGTGACGAAAGTCGGTGATACCGTCGAAGAAGACGACGAAATTATGATCCTTGAATCGATGAAAATGGAAATTCCCGTTTTGGCGCCGGAAGACGGGACAATTAAGGAAATCCTCGTTCAAGAAGGCGATTCTGTGGTTGAGGACCAAACTGTCGCGAAATTAGAAAATTAATCTTATCGTGCGATCCAGAATAAATTATTTAAATCAATGATTTATGCTGTTACAGCCTTTGATTCCAGGGTTGTGGCCTTTCAGGCAACGCGCTAAGGTAAGAGTTAGGGAGGCATCATGATTTCATTACAATACCAAGGAAATCTATCGTGAACGCAAGGCAAGGGGATCTCATTTCCGGCCTTTGCGTGATGGCGTTTGCCGGTTTCGTTTTATGGGAAGCGGAGAAAATGCCTTCTGGGCCTGCCGGCTTTCCGCAATTGATTGCAATCGGGCTTATCTTTTTCGGTGGCATCTTGTTCATTCGGGCCCTGATTTCGAAGGTCAAACCGGCGGCAATATTTCAAGGTATTAATTGGAAAGTCTTGCTGACCACGCTGGGTGTCTGGCTGTTGGTCGTTCTTTTTATCGATAAAGTCGGTTTCTTTGCCTTAGGCGGCGTCTTTTTAGCCGTCATGGCTTGGTATCTGAGAGGTCGGCCAACTGAAACACGAGCCCTTTTGGAGATCGGCGCATTTGCTGTTGGTATGTGTGCCGGTCTTTGGGCGCTGTTTACGATCGTGCTTGATCGTGAATATCCGTCAGGCTTCTTATTTTAGTGAAATCACATGCCTCGAATTTGCTGAAATTTTTTCTTACAAGGGAGGAAAACATGAGATCTAAAATTTTTAAAAGTTTAAGCATCGGTCTAATGGCTGGTGCCGGAGCGCTTGCTGTTTCGGCACTCAGTGTGCCGGGTACGGCTGTCGCCGCATACCCGGAAAAACCGATCACGGTTGTGGTCGGCTGGGGCCCGGGTGGCGGGATCGACCGCTATATGCGCGTCGTGCAGTCCTATTCGAAAAAATATTTGGGCGTGAAAATGCGCCTCGTCTATAAGCCCGGCGGCGGCGGCACGGTTGCTCATAACCTGCTGGTTCGTAACTTGCCGAAAAACGGGTACACGCTGGGTGCTGCTAATATTCCGCATCAAACGATCCCGACGCAAATCTCGAAAAAAGGCTATCGACTGAAGGACATTCAGTGGGTTGCCACCTTCTCGCTGGTGCCAAGTGTTGTCATTGTCAAACGGGATAGCCCCTATAAAACGCTGGCTGATCTTGTTAAAGCCGCGAAAAAAGAACCAGGCCGTTTGAAAGCCGGTTCACCGGGTGCGCGGAGCGGCAGTGCGGCGTTCCACTACAAGTGGACTAAATTGGCTGGTGCGAATATCACGTTGGTTCCCTACCGGGGCGGTGCGAAAATGTATAAAGGGCTGCTTGGCGGTGAAATTGAAGTCATGGCGACGAACATGAACTGGGGTGTCAAATTTAAAGACACGGTTCTGACTCTTGCCACGGCCTCTGAAAAACGGGACCCCTTGAACACGGAAGCGCCGACATTCAGAGAGCTTGGTATCGATTATATCGACTACTTGTCACGCTCTTTGACGGCTTCTGCCAAGGTTTCGAAAAAGAAAATTGATACGCTTGGAAAGCTGTTCCGTAAAATGGCAGCTAATAAAGATTTTCAAAAGGATCTTGCGAAAAAAGCCGGCATTAACACCGTTTATATGAATGGTGACGAAACGGCTAAATATGTCGCGAATTACGTCAAGAATAGCGAAAGCGTCTTTGCTTTAATGCGTTCGAAGATGAAAAAGTAATAACGTGTTTAAATCGCCGGGATCACATCCATTCGGAACCGATCCCGGCGGTTTTCACAATCATGCCGGTCTCAATTAAGGGGCCGGCATGATTGTGAAAAAAGACAAAGAAATTGAATTCGACATTTAAGGGGGCACGTGGGGAGTAATGTTCGACGCGATTATGACCGCATTCGCTAATCTGGCGGATATTAAAATTATCGGTTTAATCCTCGGCGGAGTTGCCATCGGTATGATGGGCGGCGCGCTGCCCGGTATCAGTCCGTCCATTACGATCGCGCTGTTATTGCCCGTGACCTTCTCATTGGACCCGCTTTATGGCTTGGTTGCTCTCGGGGCCATATACATGGCCGCAGAATACGGCGGATCGATTTCGGCGATCTTAATCAATACCCCGGGAACGGCGGCCGCTGTTTGTACGGCGCTGGATGGGCATCCTTTGGCCCGCAAAGGGCGCGCTCAGGAAGCCCTGCATGCAGCGATTTTGGGTTCAAGCGTGGGCGGCTTTATCGGCGTCGTGATATTGCTGTTATTTACGCCACCGCTGGCCGAGATGTCCCTGAAGTTCCAAGGCCCTGAAATGTTTTGGCTGGCCATTGCCGGTTTGGCCATCGTTTGTAATTTAACGGCCGATAACTTTGTTAAAGGCCTGATCGCCGCCTTTTTGGGATTGTTTATCTCGACGATCGGTTACGACAATTTTACGGGCGTGCCGCGCTTTGCGTACGATATTCCCGAAATTGAAGCTCGTGTTCATATTGTCCCTGCCATCATCGGATTTTTCGCCATTCCCTACATGTTGGATCTTGTCGGCGCAAAAGACCGGGAGGCTGCTGAAGTCCAGCCCCAGCCGGGCTCGTTCGGCCGGATGGTGAAGTACATGTGGAATAGTCCGGTCCTGGTGATTCGATCCGGCCTGATCGGTACGTTTGTCGGTATTTTGCCTGGCGCCGGCGCTTCGATCGCGAGTTTTGTTTCATATTCGGAAGCCAAACGCTTCGCAAAAGACCCCAGTGAATTCGGCAAAGGCACGCCGGAAGGCGTCATTGCATCGGAATGCGCGAACAATGCCATGGTCGGCGGATCGTTGGTGCCGTTGCTGTCGTTCGGTATTCCCGGTTCGGCGAGTGCCGCTGTGTTATTCGGCGCCGTAATGCTTTACGGCATGACACCGGGGCCCCGTATGTTTACCGAACACGGCGAAGTCGTTTACGGCTTTATGGTCAGTTTCATTCCGATTGTTGCGGGCATGCTGCTGGTTGGCGCGACGTTGGCACCCTTGTTTGCTAAAGTTTTGAAGGTTCGCATGGCTTATACGGTTTCGACCGTGCTCGTGCTGGCGTTGATCGGCAGTTACACTATTCAAAGCAGCGTGGTTGATATTTACATCGCCGCGACGTTGGGCGTTCTCGGCTTTTTAATGATGAAGCTCGGATTTTCTTTGGCACCGATTGTTCTTGGGCTCATCTTGGGTCCCATGGCCGAGGAAGGCTTCCGCCGTTCATTCATCATTGCCGATGCCGAAAAATCATCCGTGTTTTTAATGTTCTTCGGCCGGCCCATTTGCATCATCTTGATTGTGATTGTGGTGTTGATGGTCGGAACGGCGTTTTACCAGGAATACCGAGGCAAGAAACGCCTCGCGAATTTAGCCAGCGGACATTAAACCCGTAATTTATCGGTTAAAAATCATGGCGGCGGCTTGATCGGCGCGCTGCAGGTTTTTATCGAGTGCGGCCATGGTTTTGCTAAGGTCTGGTGTTTCATCTCTTAGCCATACCCGCACCGTATTGAGATAAACCAGGGACAGGCCCTTGGTTTTCAGAATTCCCATTAAACCGGGGGACGATAAATGAGCAGCGTCCAGCATGACGGCCATCGATTTTCCGAATCGGTTTAAGCCGCAAATGCCGGCAATCGGATCGCCCGGCATGTCCCGCAGAATGTTCGCAATAGCTTGTTTATGAGGCTCCAAAACATCGAACCGGCGCATCAGGACATCAAAGAGCCGGTCGCGCGGCGCTTCGCCCTGGTCCGCCGGATTGGTTCCCGCACACACGGTCTCGTCAATATCATCAAGGAAGGCGTGCAGGATGGCCTGTTTGCTGGGAAAGGCCTCACACACCGTGCTCAAGGGTATTTTGGCGGCTGTCGAAATAGATTGAAGGGTGACCGTCCGCCAGCCTTTGCTCGCCGCTTGATCCAGCATGGCGGCAATTAGGCGCTCTCGAATCGTTGCCGCCGAAGGCTTGCGTTGTTTTTTAGCCTTACGCTTTGCGGTTTTTGCCGATTTCTTTGGTTTCGTTTTTCTTGCCATGTTTAGCCTGCAGCCCGGAAATGATCGGTTCCATTACATATAGGGACTAAACCGGGCGTGTGCCATTCACCGTTGTGCGATGCATAAGCCGCCGCAAAGGCAGGTCGAAATCCTTAATCGTCTTATGCTGGACGGAACAGTTATCCCACATCAGAACATCGCCAACCTGCCATTGGTGGCGGTATTTAAACTTCTCTTGGATGCAGTGATTTGCGAGATAATCGATGAGCGTCAAGGCTTCTGCGTCCGGCAGGCCTTCGATGCCGATACATTCACCGTCACTGGCGACATAAATACATTTTCGGCCCGTCACGGGATGGGTCCGGATCACCGGATGTAGGACATTTGGCCGCTCTTTTTGCTGGTCCCGGCGTGTGATTGCATCCCGTTTTGTGTCGGCGGCACGTTTTTTATGGCGAAAACTATGAATCGCCTTTAAGCCGATGGCCTTTTGTTTGATGCCGTCATCAAGATCATCGAACGCCGCCGCCGTACTGACGAAATGCGTTTCGCCTAAGGACTTTCCGTTTTCGAAGGGAACTTCTTTCGCATGTAAAATCGAACAGCGAGGTGGTGTTTCGATATAAGAAATATCCGAATGCCAGAACCGCCCGGCATCAGCAAGTCCGATGGGCTTACCGTTTTCCTCGACATTCGTCACCAACAGGACTTCCGGGTGCGAGGGTAATGCGTATTGCGTGATCGGGCTGATTTCGATCTCACCGAATTTTTTTGTGAATTTGACATGCCGATCCGGGGATAAATTCTGATTTCTAAAAAATATGACGGAATGTTGGTGAAACGCGGCTTCGATCTGCTCAAATTCGGAGTCGCTCAATTCACTCGAAAGGTTAACGCCGGAAATCTCCGCGCCTAATGCCGCCCCCGTTGGGGTTACGGTTAAGTGATCGTGTATTTGGGGCTTTGCTTCCACCATCGAGAAACCTCGTTCTCTTCACGGCAATATTGTGACGGGAGAAATTGAAGATCGCAAGTAGACCGATAAGGATGGCTAAAGATAAGGCTATTTAACCGGGTTGAATTGACCACTTTTGCGGTCAAGCGAATATAATTCACCCTTAGCGATATCAAAATGACCGCCATGAAATTGGAGGCGGTTTTCTTTTAGACGTTCTTGAATAAAGGGAAACTTTGTCAAATTATTCAGTGAAGTTTGAATGGCAGCGTATTCCATTTCCAACTGCAATTGTTCGGGGGCGGTGCCGGGGTTTGATTGAACGACGTGATCGCGTGTTGATTTAAGGATCGACATCCATTTACCGATAAACTCGCCGCCGGCATCCGGGTTGTTCAGTCCCTGAAGGTATGCCTTGATGCCGCCGCACTGACCATGTCCTAAAACGACGATGTGCTCGACATTGAGGCCGCAAACGGCGAACTCAAGTGCGGCGCGGGTGCCACTGTAATCGCCGATTGTGGTGTAGGGGGGTACAAGATTGGCGACGTTACGAACGACGAACATCTCGCCCGGTTTAGCATTGAAAATGGCGGCTGGTTCGACACGGGAATCACAGCAACTGACGATCATGGTTTTCGGCGCCTGCCCCTTGTCGGCAAGCGTGTCGTATAAGTCTCGGTATCGCGAGTAATGGTCTTGGCGAAATTGTCGATAACCTGAAATTAAGTTGTCGTTTTCAATCATGTTGATCGTCCGGTTTAATGTGTGATTAGTCAGCGAGTTCTTTTGACCGCGCCGCCGCGGCTTGAATGGCTTTAATCAACAGGGGGCTAAGTCCATTCGGTGCCATGAGAACCTCCAGGGCGGCCGCCGTCGTTCCACCAGGGCTGGTGACGTTTTCCCGCAGCGTCGCAGCGTCTTCCGTCATTTGGTGCAGCATGGCGCCCGATCCCGAAACCGTTGCACGGGCAAGCCGAATAGCCAGATCGTTAGGCAGGCCGGCGGCGATACCGGCTTCCGCCAGGCATTCCGCTAAATAAAAAATATAAGCGGGACCGCTGCCGGAAACGGCCGTAACGGAATCCATCAATGCTTCATCCTCGAGCCAAACGACCTCGCCGACGGCTTCAAGTGAATTTTGGCAAAGATCACGCTGCTCCGGTGTTACGTTTGGATTCGCATAAACGGCCGTGATGCCCTGTTGAATGGCCGCCGGTGTGTTCGGCATGGCACGAACGATCGGGGCATTCGGGCCAAGGTGTTTTTCGAAAAAGGAAACGGTTTTACCGGCCGCAATGGAGAGGCAAACGGAACCGGCTTCGGCATAGTGCCGGTAATCCGGTAGCGTGTCGGCCATGACCTGGGGTTTGACCGCAAAGACGATAATGTCGGGCCGATAGTCGCTATGCAGTTCGACGGGCGTTTCCAATACAGAAATGCCGTGATTCTTCGACAGGGCCTTGCCGGTTTCCGGGTTCGGTTCAATGGCAGTGACGGCGCTGGGTGCGAAGCCATTCTCGAGCCAGCTCCCAAGCAATGCTCCGCCCATCTTGCCGCACCCCACAAGGAGCAGCGTTGCACTCACCGGATTATGCCTCGCCGTGGATATCGATCATGGCGGCGGCAACGGCATCGTGTGCCGGTTTGCCACCCCATACGACATATTGAAAAGCCGGGTAAAAACGTTCGCATTCCGATAAAGCCGTTTCAACGAGATCTTGAATTTGTTCGCCGGTCGGCCCGCGTGTCCCCCTGACTAATAGGACATGCCTGAACAAAGGTAGCATTTCTTCTTCCCACATGCCGAAGTGGCCAAGCCAAAGCTTTTCGTTTGCTAAGGCGAGGAGTTCTTGAATGGGCAGGCGTTTGTTTTTTGGCACGCGCATATCGAAGGCGCAGGTGAAATGCATCGCACCTAGATCTTCATTCCAGGCAAAATACAAACTGTAATCGCACCATCGGCCGGGGGCTTGAACGGATATTTCTTCTCCGTTGCGCCGGTCGGAAAGCCAATCGTTGGCATCTGAAATTTGTTCGATGATGTCTAAGGGATCGTCGGACTTAGAAGAAAAAGAAAGATTGACGTCCGGCATGCCTTCGCTCCTTAAGGCGGTGATTGGCCTCTGAGCTTGACGGCCAAGCCCGATGAGGGGGGGCAAAAAACCGCGCAAAACAAGCTTTAAGGCCGCTATATTTAGTGTGAAACTCCCCTCTAGACCACAAGAAGTAGATTGCCAAAGGACGAGTCCGGGCGCAACCCCGAAGGGGCCTTAAATAAATGAATTTTTTGTGGATAACGTTAGGTGCATCCCGGAATGATACGAAAATTGCCGGGATTGCGGGCTTTTTAGCAAGTTCTGCCTAAGCGCTTTTCTTGCGGCCAGGTTTATTAGAAAGCTTTGATAACTGGGTTTCCAGCGCGGCGACCCGTTTTTCCAGCTTTTCCTGTTCCGTCCGGGCCTTGATGGCGACGGCCTTCATAGCGTCGAATTCTTCGCGGGGGACAAGATCCATATCCAAAATCAGGCTTTCGGCCTGCTGACGGACCAGGGCCTTAAATTCATCACGGACGCCGACGAAGGTGGAAACGGCACCGCCGGCCATTTTAGCCAAATCATCAAAAACCTTGTTGTTGGTTTGCATGGAATCTCCTTCCTGCAGCACGGCCCTTGCGGGAAAACAATCAAATGAGTGGTACGAACGTTGCCTATTATGCTGAGGGGCTATCCTTCAATCAAGCCGTTGATTAGCGTTTACTTTTCGTTCGCTTGCCGCCAGCCTGTCACGGACCTATAAAAAGCCCGCTTAGGAGTTTAAAGTTATCTCATGATTGTTGTCACCGGCGGTGCCGGTTTTATTGGATCGAATATCGTTGCGGCGTTGGAAGACCGCGGCGATCATCATTTGGCTGTCTGCGATAAGCTCGAGGATGGCGATAAATGGCAGAACATCGGAAAACGCGATCTGGCCCATATTATTGCTCCTGAAAAGCTTTTTGATTTTTTAGAAGAAAATAACAGCAATATCGACGCCATTATTCATATGGCGGCGATCTCTTCGACGACCGCAAGTGATGTTGATCTTATCCTTGAGACCAATGTGCGCCTTTCGCTTCGCCTATGGCAGTGGTGCACTCAGCATCATGTCCGTTTCATTTATGCATCCTCGGCGGCAACGTACGGCAACGGCCAGCAAGGATTTGCCGATGATGAATCCCTAGAAGCTTTATCCAAACTGAAGCCGATGAATCCGTATGGTTGGAGCAAGCATTTCTTCGATCGACGTGTGCTTCGAATGGTTACCGAAGGAGGTGTCCACCCGCCGCAATGGGCCGGGTTGAAGTTTTTTAATGTTTACGGCCCCAATGAAGAACACAAAGGGCCACAAAGAAGTGTTGTTTCACAAATTTTTCCTAATGTTCGCAATGCCGGTATGGTGAGTCTTTTTAAGTCCCATCATCCAGACTACCCGGACGGCGGACAGATGCGCGATTTTATTTGGGTCGGCGATTGTGTCGACGTTGTGCTTTGGCTGCTGGACAATCCGGAAGTCAGTGGACTGTTTAATTGCGGCACCGGAAAAGCGCGAACGTTTGCCGATTTAGCCGGAGCGGTTTTTGCTGCTTTGGAGCAAGAGCCGAAAATAACGTATCGGCCGACGCCGGAGAATATTCGTGACCATTATCAGTATTTTACGGAAGCTGATACAAACCGGTTACGAGCGGCAGGTTACCAAAAACCTTTTACGTCATTGGAAGACGGTGTTGCGGAATACGTCCGTTCATACCTCAATACCGATGATCCTTACCGGTAACGGAATCCGTTAAATGAGTTTAGCTATTGCGTTTCCACAGATTGATCCGGTTTTAATTCAAATCGGTCCGTTTGCCATTCGTTGGTATGCGTTGGCCTATATCGCCGGGTTGCTGGGCGGCATGTATTACATGCAGGTCTTGTCGCGCCAGCTACCGGTCATGGTTAAAGAAATCGAAATATACGATTTTCTTTTATGGGGGACGCTTGGCGTCATTATTGGCGGCCGTCTTGGGTTCGTTATTTTCTACCGCCCCTTATTTTTTCTTGAAAACCCTCTGTCAATTTTTCAAGTGTGGCAAGGCGGCATGTCGTTTCACGGCGGATTAATCGGTGTTGTCGTTGCGGCAATTTTATTCGCGTATAAAAGAAAGATTCAGTTTTGGGCATTCGCCGATCTTATCTGTTGTGCGGCGCCCATCGGATTGTTTCTCGGAAGATTGGCAAATTTCATTAATGGCGAATTATTTGGCCGAACGGCGGATGTTCCGTGGGGCATGGTTTTTCCGCGCGGCGGCCCGTTGCCGCGCCACCCCAGCCAGCTTTATGAAGCGTTTTTGGAAGGTTTCGTATTATTTTTTGTGCTTTTGTGGATGCGCCGAAAACTATCAGTGCGAAACCGGCCCGGCATGCTGTCCGGCGTGTTTTTGGTTGGGTATGCCATCGCCCGATCGACCGGCGAAATTTTTCGAGAACCCGATCCGATATTCGGCCTCATGCTGGGCGGCACGACGTGGGGGCAGTGGCTATCCCTGCCCATGGCGCTATTCGGTCTTTACCTCATTCAACGTTCCCGTAACCGCGCTTCCGTGAGCTAATGACCGGCGCGGCTTCAAATCTATCCGCGTATTTGCGTGAGAGGATTATGAATAAGGGCCCGTTAACTGTGGCCGAGTACATGGTCGATGCGCTCGGCCACCCGACTTGGGGTTACTACAATACAAGAGATCCGTTCGGGACGGCCGGTGACTTTATTACGGCGCCGGAAGTTCATCAGATATTCGGTGAGCTCATTGGCTTATGGTCTGCGGCAATTTGGCAATCATTTGGAAAGCCGAAAAATATTCGTCTGATTGAGTGCGGTCCCGGGCGCGGGACATTAATGAACGATGCCTTGCGCGCACTTCGTCAAACCATGCCCGATTTTTATGCTGCTGTGCATGTCGATCTTCTTGAAATAAGCCCTGTTTTAAAGGCCCAGCAAAAAGCGGTCTTGAGTGGTCACCATGAATCCGTAGCGGTGCATTGGTATGAAAATTTTACTGAGATCCCAAATGGCCCGAGCATCATAATCACAAATGAATTTTTTGATGCCTTGCCAATTCATCAATACGAGCGATTGGCCGACGGTTGGCATGAACGCCTTGTCGGTTTAACAGATGAAGCCACCTTTTGTTTTCAACATGGAAAATTACTCAACGAAGATAGCTTCATTCCCGTTTCGCTACGCCATGCACCCGTCGGCGATGTGTTTGAAACGAGCCCCGCCCGAGAAACTATGGTTCTTGAAATAGGCGAACGATTGCAATCTGCGCAGGGCGCTTGTTTGGTTATTGATTACGGCCATGTTCGACAAGGGGTCGGTGATACTTTGCAGGCGGTGCAGGCTCAAGAATATCATGATGTCCTCGTCTCTCCAGGCGAAGCCGATATTACCGCGCATGTCGATTTTGAGGCTTTAAGTAGCGCGGCAAAAGATGCTGGCTGCGAAGTTTACGGACCGGTTTCTCAAAAACTGTTTTTGGAGCGATTGGGTATCGGTACCCGGGCAGAACGATTGGCTGCCGGCGCAACCGCGAATCAAATACAAGATATTCATCAAGCTGTCTTGCGTTTGGTCGGTGATGAGGAAATGGGAAGCTTGTTTAAAGTTATGGCTTTTGCTGATACGGCAAACTTTTCGAATAAGCCGTTGCCTGGTTTTGAATAAGTGTGGTTCACTAACATTCATGTTTCAATCTGAAGCGCTAAATTCAGCTGGTGGGGTGCGTCACGGATTTTTCACTCGTGAAGGCGGCACGAGCCGAGATGTTTTTGCCTCATTAAACTGTGGCTTCGGTTCCGGAGACGATATAGAGGCGGTTCGCACAAACCGGGACTTGGTGATGCAGCAGATCGAGTTGGCTAAAGACTCCCTCGTGACGGCGTATCAGACACATTCGGCCAAAGTGACGGATGTTACCAAGCCGTGGTCGCCGGAAAAGGCGCCGCAGGTCGATGCCATGGTCAGCCGATCCTACGGTATCGCTCTTGGTATCTTGACCGCGGATTGTGCTCCTGTGTTGTTTGCCGATTCATCGGCCGGCGTAGTCGGAGCAGCTCATGCCGGCTGGCGCGGCGCGAAGGACGGCGTCTTGCCGGCAACGATTGAGGCGATGGAAAAACTCGGTGCCGATCGCAAACGTATAGCCGCCGCCATCGGTCCCTGTATCCAGCAAAACTCTTATGAAGTCGATCAATCGTTCTTCGATTCATTCTTGGAGGATGATCCCGCCCACAAGCGGTTTTTTGTATTGTCCGACCGGAAAGGCCACTACCGTTTCGATCTGCCAGGTTATATTTCGGCGGTCTTAAGTCGTGAATCGGTGGGGTCTATCGAATCACTCGGGTTGGATACGTATACTCAAGAAGATCTTTTTTTTAGTTATCGGCGTGCAACACACCGGCAAGAGCAGCAATATGGAAGATTGCTATCCGTTATTGCGCTAGAATCACTATAATTTTTTACGTGTAAATTCGGTCTCTAATCATGCCCCACATCATTATCTTAGGTTTAGTCATGTTTATCGGCCTATTGCTGATGGTGTTTATCGTCTGATGTGGGTTTCGCGCACAATATTAATTTTTTTGGTTTTGTTTTTGGCGGCTTGTGAAACGGCCGAGCGAACGAAATCCGGCAGCTGGCCGCGATCACGTGCACAAGTCGGTGAAAATTTAGGCGTGCGCATTGATCTGTTGGAGGGAACGGCTGTTCCCATGGCAAAACTGTTGGCAAGCTCTGTTGCCGAAAATTTAGAAAAACGCGATATACCGGCTACGGCGGATGTGGAAAAACCAAGCCGTTATGTCTTAAGAGGGCGCGCCGAGTATGATCCGAATGCCAAGAAGAAACCATTTGTCGCTCTCATCCATTGGACACTTGTTGGCGATAATAATGAATCTGTCGGAACATATGTTCAGGGTGTGAAAGGAACAGCAGTTCAATGGGAATTCGGTGATCCAAAAATTATCCGCCGAATTGGCAATAATGCGGCAAAGCCGATTGCTGCAATGATTCGAAACGATACGGATGCTACGCAACCGTCACGGCGCCGGGGCAGCGCGCTTTTGGTTCGGGCTGTTAAGGGCGCGCCCGGCGATGGCAATCAAACCTTAACGGATGCCGTGAAAATATCGATGCGGGAGGCGGACTTTAATGTGACGGATGACCCGCGTCAGGCCGGCTTTGTGTTAACCGGTGTCGTGACGGTCACGCCCGTCGCCGGTAATCTCGAGCGTGTAAGAATAGCCTGGAGCATATCGACGGTAGATGGAATAGAAATGGGTGTTGCCATTCAGGAAAACCAGGTGCCGGGTGGCAGCTTGTCCCGTGATTGGGGCGGGATTGCCGGTGCCATTGCGACGGCAGCCGTGGATGGCCTGGTTCAGATACTAGAAGGTAGCCGCCGAACGGCACGGACGGATACGCCCATAGCGCCCAGAATTCCTAAAAATATTCCCCGTATGCCGGGACGGGCCCTGCCCCCCCCCCCGGGCTGAGCCTGCCTCTATTGGCCTGACACGCTTACTGAAAGCCATTCAAGAGCCATTTGTCCCCTGACCGGGGAAACATCCTGGATGGGCTTGAAAAGCCTGTGGAAAAGCCGTTTACAGACATCAGGGACGCTGATACATTCCGCCGCGTCTCACCCCGATTACAGGCCATTTGGGCCGCTCTTTGGGTTTCATACCCGCCTTGTATTCGGCGGGAACAACGCCACAAGGACTGAAAGACATGAAAATCGTCGCTGGTAACAGTAACCGGCCTTTAGCTGAAGCGATTTCCGCTTACTTGAATCTGCCGTTAACGAAAGCCGTCATTCGCCGGTTTTCGGATATGGAAGTGTTTGTTGAGATTCAGGAAAACGTTCGGGGCGAAGATGTCTTTGTTATCCAATCGACGTCTTACCCGGCAAACGATAACCTGATGGAATTGTTGGTTTGCTTGGATGCTTTACGCCGTGGTTCGGCGCGGCGCATTACCGCCGTGATGCCGTATTTCGGTTACGCGCGGCAGGATCGGAAGTCCGGTCCCCGGACGCCAATCTCAGCAAAATTGGTTGCTAACCTTATCACGGAAGCCGGTGCTGACCGGGTGCTGACCCTTGATCTTCACGCGGGGCAGATCCAAGGCTTTTTTGATATTCCGGTTGATAACCTTTATGCCGCGCCGACGATGACGAAAGATATTCTGGATCGGTTTGACGGCGATGATTTAATGGTTGTATCGCCCGACGTTGGCGGTGTGGTCCGGGCACGTATTATTGCTCAACGCATTAATGCTGATTTATCGATTATTGATAAGCGTCGTGAACGTGCCGGCGTTTCAGAAGTGATGAACATTATCGGCGATGTCGAAGGCCGCCGTTGTATTCTTATTGATGATATTGTCGACTCAGCCGGTACACTCTGTAATGCGTCAGCGGCATTGATGGATCAAGGCGCGGCATCGGTAATGGCGTATGTTACCCACGGCGTTTTATCGGGTGGGGCTGTTGCACGGGTATCGTCCTCACCGATGGAAAAATTAATTACCACGGACAGTATAACGGCGACCGAAGCCGTTCGAGTTTCGCACAATATTGAACAACTTACGATTGCACCGTTGATTGCCGAGGCGATCCGGCGAATTAGTGAAGAATCATCCGTTTCGAGTTTATTTGATTAAGTTTTTGTAGACCCGTATGGGCACCCCTGGAGGCCATACGGATAGTAAAGAAGGAGAAATGAGAAATGCCTGAAGCATATACAATTGCTGCAGAGGCGCGAGAGCGGGCCGGTAAGGGGGCAGCCCGTGCAACGCGTCGTGCCGGAAGAGTCCCGGCCGTGATTTACGGAAATAAAGAAACCCCTGTGATGATTTCGCTCGATCCTGTTGATTTACAACAACAGCTTCGCCAACCGGGATTTTTTGCCCATATTTTTGAAGTGAAGGTAAATGGCGATGCACACCGTGTATTGGCACGTGATGTGCAATACGACCCTGTAACGGATCGCCCATTGCATGTTGATTTCATGCGTTTTAGTGCCTCAACCCGAATCAATATCGATGTTGCGGTGCAATTCATTAATGAAGAAGAGTCTCCTGGTCTTAAAATGGGTGGTGTGCTGAACGTGGTTCGGCATGAAATCGAACTTATCTGTTCGCCGGAGACCATCCCTGAGCATTTAACGGTCGATTTGTCGGGTCTCGAAATGGGTGACAGTGTCCACATCAGCGATATTGCCCTGCCGGAAGGCGTGCAACCGACGATTACAGATCGTGACTTTACGGTTGCGACGATCGCGGCGCCGACGATACTCACAGTTGAAGATGAAGAAGCCGAAGCTGGCGAAGGTGAAGAAGGCGAAGGCACCGAGGGTGAAGCCACTGAAAGTGCCGACGGCGAGAAAAAAGCCGAGTCAGCCGAGGGCGGCGAAAAAGCCGATTCCGAGTAACGCCGGTCATCCGGCACGGAGCGATCCATGTTGTTGGTGGTCGGCCTTGGCAATCCGGGGTCTCAATACGCTCAACACCGCCATAATTTCGGATTCATGGCGGTGGATGCCATCGCCCGGCGCTATGGATTTACTGCGTTTCGATCCAAATTTCAGGGCGAGTTGACCGAAGGCATGATCGGTGGCTCGAAAGTTATGCTGTTAAAGCCACAAACGTATATGAACGAGTCAGGCCGGTCCGTCGCCGCTGCGATGAAATTTTATAAATTGGTACCGGAAGATGTGTTGGTGCTGCATGATGAATTGGACTTGGCACCGGGCAAGCTGAAAGTCAAACGGGGCGGCGGCCTTGCCGGTCATAATGGCTTGCGCGACATTAAAGCCCATATCGGCCCTGAATTCAGGCGGGTGCGGCTTGGCATTGGTCATCCGGGTGATAAAAAGCGTGTCGAAGGTTACGCGTTGCAAAATTTTCCAAAGCAAGATCAGGCATGGGTCGATGATATGCTTGATGCTGTCGCCGACAATTTTGATCTATTGGTTCAGGATGATGATGCGGGCTTCATGACCCGTGTTGCTCAGGCCGTTAAGCAGCCCAAAAAAGAACAACAATCTTTGGATAAAAAGAATGGGATTTAATTGCGGTATTGTCGGCTTGCCGAATGTTGGTAAGTCAACGCTTTTTAATGCTTTAACGGCTACAGCGGCGGCGGAAGCCGCTAATTTTCCGTTCACAACCATTGAGCCAAATGTGGGGCGTGTGTCTGTTCCCGACACCCGTCTCGATAAATTGACTGAAATCGTTAAGCCGGCAAAAACCATTCCGACGCAATTAGAGTTCGTCGATATTGCCGGCTTGGTGCGTGGCGCTTCAAAAGGCGAAGGACTTGGAAATCAGTTTCTAGCCAATATTCGCGAAGTCGATGCCATCCTCCATGTGTTGCGCTGTTTTGAAGAAGATAACGTGACTCATGTTGAAGGCAGCGTTGATCCGATGCGTGATGCCGAGACGATTGAAACCGAACTTATGCTGGCCGATCTTGAAAGTTTGGAAAAGCGGATTGATCCACTGACAAAGAAGATCAGGGGAGGAGATAAAGACGCTAAAGCAACATTAGAATTGGTCGAGCTGGCCATAGATGCCTTGCGAGAAGGCCGTCCCGCCAGGTCCGTAACGCCGAAAGATGATCGTGTGAATTTATTTCGCCAGCTTCAGTTATTAACAGCCAAGCCGATGTTGTACGTATGCAACGTAGAGGAAGAAGCCGCTGCAACCGGTAATGAAAAATCCGAAGCTGTTACGAAATGGGCCCGGGAGCAGGGTTCAGATGCAATCGTTGTATCCGCTAAAATTGAAGCAGAGGTTGCAACGCTTGATGATGCCGATGACAAAGCGGAATTCCTCGAAAGTATCGGATTAAAGGAACCGGGTTTACATCAATTAATTCGTGCGGGTTTCCGGCTGTTATCCTTAATTACGTTTTTCACCGCTGGACCCAAAGAGGTTCGCGCTTGGACGATACCGCTCGGTATGGAGGCCGCTGCCGCCGGCGGGACGATTCATACTGATTTTGAACGTGGTTTTATTGCCGCAGCCACAATCGCTTATGACGATTTTATAGCCTGTGGGGGAGAGCAGGAGGCGAAGGATGCCGGGAAGATGCGCCTTGAAGGGCGGGATTATATCGTCCAGGATGGCGACGTTATCGTATTCCGGTTCAATGTGTGACGCTTTTTTTAGGCGATAGACCCTTCAAAGATTTAGTGCTTTTCGTTAAAGTGCCTTAAGCCTTTATCGGCAAATAAAAACACGTTCTGGCAGGTTAATGACCTTAGGGAGGGAATAGTATTATGGGCAAAAATCTGACATTAACGGCCTCTGACGGCCATTCTTTGGATGCATATCAGGCGGATCCGGCCGGTAATGCCAAAGGACGACTTGTCGTGATCCAAGAAATTTTCGGTGTGAACTCGCATATCCAAGGTGTGTGTGATCGTTTTGCCGAGGCTGGATATGTGGCGTTGGCACCGGCAATGTTCGACCGTCTCGAAAAAAACTTCGAGGTTGGATATGAACCGGACGATGTCGCGAAAGGCCGGGATTTAAAAGATAAAGCCAGTTATGACGATGCCATGAAAGATGTTCAGGCGGCGATCGACGCTCTCAAGGGTGACGGTAAAGTCGGTGTTGTCGGTTATTGCTGGGGCGGCTCGGTGACATGGTTATCGGCATGCCGAATCAGCGATGCGGCAGCGGCTGTTTGTTATTATGGTGGGAATATCCATGATTTTAACAATGAAAACCCACAGTGTCCGACATTGCTGCATTTCGGCGAAATTGATCAATCAATTCCGTTGGATAAAGTGGACGACATTCAAAAAGCCCATCCCGATGTTCCGTCGCATATCTACCCGAACGCGGCTCATGGGTTTAATTGTGAACAACGTGGTTCATACGACGAAGCGTCGGCTAAATTAGCGCTCGGCAGAACTTTGGAATTTTTTGAGAAACATTTGGGCTAGAATCCGGAATTCAATCTCATGATTAAGAATCGAATGTTTCTTTCGCCCGATGGGTTTATGTTCAATGCCTATCATGCGCGCCCTGAGGGAAAACCGAAAGCCGGTGTTATCGTGGTGCAGGAAAATTTCGGTATAAATGCACATATTCGCGAAGTCTGTGATGGTTTTGCACAGGCTGGGTATGAGGTGATTGCCCCGGCATTGTATGACCGGGTTGAGAAACACATTGAGCTTGGCTACGAACAAAATGACCGAGAGTATGGCCGTAAAATCCGCCATAAGCTCGGTTGGGACAACCCGGTCAAAGATATCAACACGTCGATCGAAATTTTGCGGCAAGGCAACGATAAAGTCGGGGTTGTCGGCTATTGCTGGGGCGGAACCATGACTTGGTTGACGGCGGCTCGGTTGCCGGTTGATTGTGCCGTCGGATACTATGGTTCACAAATGTTTCAATTTTTAGGCGAGGCGCCACAGTGTCCGGTCATGCTGCATTTCGGCGAAAAAGACCCCACGGTTGATATAGAAAATGTTAATCAAATCAATAGGTTCTATCCGGACGTGGTTGTTCACACGTATGCAGACGCCGATCATGGGTTTAATTGTGATCATCGCGCAACGTTTGATAAAGAAAGTGCAGAGAGCGCGCGAAAGCGGACAATAGACTTTTTTAAAGCGCATATCGGTTAGAGCAACCCTGGATTTTTTCTTTCCCAAATTTTTTTAGTAAAGATATTGCATTATGACAGACCCAGGAACACCGCCAGTCATTGGCGTGATCGGTGGCAGCGGTGTTTATGATATCGATGGTTTATCAAATACGGAATGGCGTGCCGTTCCGTCTTCGTTTGGCGAGCCATCTGATGAGCTACTGTTTGGTGAAATAGATGGCCAACAGATTGTTTTCTTGCCGCGCCATGGCAGGGGGCATCGTATCCCGCCCAGCGAACTTAATTTCCTGGCGAATATCGATGCGCTCAAACGAGCCGGTGTGACCGAGATTATTTCCGTGAGTGCCTGCGGATCGTTCCAGGAGAAATTAGCGCCGGGAACGTTTGTTATTGTTGATCAGTTCGTCGATCGCACGTATTTGCGTCCACGGTCTTTTTTCAGCACCGGCTTGGTGGTACATGTCAGTTTGGCGCATCCGGTTTGCAGCCGTCTCGGAGATGCGCTCGAAAACTCTGCTAAGGAAAACGACATTCCTTATGTGCGTGGCGGGACGTATTTAGCCATCGAAGGCCCGCAGTTTTCCACACTGGCCGAATCGGAAATGTATCAACGCTGGCAGTGTGACGTAATCGGTATGACGAATATGCCCGAGGCGCGTCTCGCCCGTGAAGCGGAAATATGCTACGCGTCCGTTGCCATGGTGACGGACTATGATTGTTGGCATCCAGATCATGATCATGTTTCTGTTGATTCCGTGATTAAAGTTTTGTTGGAGAATGCCGATAAAGCTCGGCAATTAGTTTGCCATGTTGTGCCGGGGTTAAATGGCCGTTCAAACAGCTGTCCGCAGGGCTGTCATACGGCCCTGGATCACGCGCTGATTACTGCACCTGAGGCCAGAGACCCGGCGCTGATCAAGAAGCTTGATGCCATTGCCGGCCGTGTTTTGAAATCGAGCGGTGATTAGTTTATCCGATGAATGTTAACGGCCACCCACAGCGCACAATTTGGGTTGAAGATGATGGCTGGTCCATAGGGATCATTGATCAAACACGGCTGCCGCATGCCTTTGAAACAGTGACGCTAGCATCGGTTGATGATGCCGCCCGCGCCATCAAAGAGATGCTTGTTCGTGGCGCCCCGTTGATTGGTGCCACGGCGGCATACGGTGTGTGCCTTGCCTTGCGCGAGGACAGTTCTGATGCGGCTTTGAAACAGGCTTACGATGTCTTGATTGAAACCCGGCCGACAGCCGTTAATTTGCGTTGGGCGCTTGATGAGATGATCACGGCCCTTCAGCAATTACCGCTGGATCGCCGGATCGAGGCGGCCTACCGGCGGGCGGGTGAAATTGCAGACGAAGACGTCACGATTTGCAGCGCGATCGGAGATCACGGGTTGCCGCTCATTCAGGCTGCTTACAAGAATAAAAAATCCACAGCACCCGTTAACGTATTGACCCATTGCAATGCCGGCTGGCTGGCAACGGTCGATTGGGGAACGGCTTTGGCACCGATTTACAAGGCCCATGATGCCGGTATCCCGGTCCATGTTTGGGTGGACGAGACACGCCCACGCAATCAGGGCGCGGCCTTAACCGCTTGGGAGTTGGGTCAACACGGCGTCGAGCATACGGTGATCGTCGATAATGCCGGCGGACACTTGATGCAACACGGTCAGGTGGATTTATGCATCACGGGCACCGATCGTACGACAGCGAGTGGTGATGTCTGCAACAAAATCGGCACCTATCTGAAAGCATTGGCCGCTCATGATAACAGCGTGCCGTTTTATGTCGCATTGCCTGGACCGACAATTGATTGGACCCTTGAAGACGGCGTTGCTGAAATTCCCATTGAGGAACGGGACCCGGCGGAGGTAACGTGGATCGGTGGTCGGACCGAAAAGGGTACTGATGAAGCGGTGCTGATTTCCCCCAAGGATAGCCGTGCGGCGAATTACGCCTTCGATGTGACGCCGGCAAGACTGGTCACAGGTTTGATTACTGAACGCGGTGTCTGTGCCGCATCCCGGGACGGCTTAGGTGCGTTGTACCCGGAAAAGTAATTTTGGCGATTCCACAAAGAAAAAGCGGAGTGTCGTGCGACACTCCGCCAGGCGATCTCCCAGAACGAGCCTTAAGCTCGATTGATTATTTGTGAATGTCCGACCAAACTTGCCGTTTCAAGGCAAGCAGCATGCCGGCCAAAACGAGCAGGAAAAGCAGAACTTTAATACCGAGACGTTTGCGTTCCTCCATTTCAGGGGACGCCGCCCAAGATAAGAACATCGTTACGTCTTGGGCCATTTGCGAAACGGTCGCCTTCGTGCCATCGGCATATTCAACGGCATCGGCCGCCAAGGGCGGGACCATCGCAATTTGATGGCCGGGGAAATATTTATTGTAGTTCATGCCTTCCATCATTTTTACGCTGGACGGTGCTTTTCCGTAGCCGGTCAGCAAGGCGTAAAGATAATCAGCACCGCCGTGACGGGCTTTAACCATCAACGATAAATCCGGCGGGTAGGCGCCATTATTAGCAGAACGCGCGGCCTGTTCGTTTGGAAACGGTGCGGCATACCGGTCCTTCGGCAGGCCTTTCCGTTTAAACATTTCACCGGCGTCATTGGGGCCGTCCGTGACTTCGGCTTCCGCTGCAATCGCCTTGATTTGCGCTTCGGTCAACCCAATGCCTGATAAGTGACGGTAGTAGACATAATTGAGTGAATGGCAGGCGGCACAGACATTCTTATACACTTGAAACCCGCGCTGTGCAGATGCCCGGTCATAGTGACCGAAAATACCGTTAAAGGACCAATCCTGCTTGGGTGGCTTGGGTGCATCGCCGGCGGCTTGAGCAGTACCGATGCTCAGCAGGAATGCAGTAAAAATGGCAGTGATCGTTTTAATCATGACGACTCTCCTTAGGGCCTAAGTACTGCTTTTGGTTACCGCTGCACTGATGCTATCGGGTACAGCGAGGGGTTTTTCCAGCTTCCCGAGAACAGGCAAGAGTACTAAGAAGTGGAAGAAATAGTATGTCGTGGCGATCTGGCCGATCCATGTAAAGGGCTCATGTGCCGGTTTGGCGCCGATATAACCGAGTACAATGCAATCGATGATAAAGAGCCAAAAGAACAACTTGTAAACCGGCCGGAAACTGGCGCTGCGAACCGGTGAGGTATCGAGCCAGGGCAGTACCAGCAATAACAAGATCGAGCCGAACATGGCGATGACACCAGCGAGTTTGGCTGAGAACAAGAACCCGCCGATCGAAATCACTTGATAAACAATGAAGTCATCCGTGAAGGCCCGCAAGATTGCATAGTACGGTAACAGATACCATTCAGGCACGATTTGGGCCGGTGTTACTAGGGCGTTCGCTTCAATGTAGTTGTCCGGTTCGCCGAAGAAGTCCGGCGAAAAGAACACGAATGAAGCATAGACGATGAGCAGGACACCCAATCCAAAAGCATCTTTTGCCGTGTAATACGGGTGAAACGGAATGGTATCGCCCGGCTCTTTTACGTCGATCCCCAGCGGGTTGTTCGACTTGCCGACATGTAAGGCCCATAAGTGCAGGAAGACGAGACCGAAAATTACAAACGGCAGTAAGTAGTGCAGCGAGAAGAAGCGGTTCAGCGTGGGGTTGTCCACGGCAAAGCCGCCCCAAAGCCATGATAAAATGGCATCGCCAACCAACGGAATGGCGGAGAACAGGTTCGTAATCACCGTCGCGCCCCAAAAGCTCATTTGACCCCAGGGAAGGACATAGCCCATGAAGGCTGTGGCCATCATCGCGAGCAGGATCAAAACGCCAAGCATCCATAGCAGTTCGCGGGGAGCCTTATACGAGCCGTAATACATGCCGCGGAAGATATGGATATAAACGACGAGGAAAAAGATCGAGGCGCCGTTCATGTGGATGTCGCGAATGAGCCAGCCGTAATTGACGTCCCGGTCAATCCGTTCGGTGCTGGCAAAGGCCATATCGACATGTGGCGTGTAATGCATGGCGAGAATGATGCCCGTGATGATCATGATCACCAGCACGATTCCGGCAAGGGAACCGAAGTTCCACCAGTAGTTCAGGTTTTTCGGTGTCGGATACTCAACCGTTTCTTCATGCATGAACGAGAAGATCGGCAACCGATCGTCGATCCATTTTACGACCGAGTTATTCCAGGTTGGCTTTGTCATTGCTGATCAGGTCCCCTTAGCCAATCTTAATGATGTTGTTTTTGACAAAATTATAAGGCGGTACCGGTAAGTTTTTCGGTGCCGGGCCTTTGCGAATGCGTCCCGAGGTGTCGTAATGCGAGCCATGGCAGGGACAGAACCACCCGCCAAACTCACCTTTCGGCTGGTTGTCTTTTTGACCCAAGGGAATGCAGCCGAGGTGTGTGCAGATGCCGACCATGACAAGCCACTCGGGTTTCTTGACGCGATCTTTGTCAGTTTCGGGATCGGCAAGATCCTCTAATTTGACAGCTTGAGCCGTTTCAATTTCGGCTTTAGAGCGATGGCGAATGAAGACCGGTTTTTTACGCCAGACGACCGTAATGGATTGTCCTTCTTTCACCGCTGATAAATCGACCTCAATGGAGGACAAAGCCAGCGTATCGGCAGAAGGGTTCATTTGATCGATCAAGGGCCAAGCGGCCAGTGCCGCCCCCGTCGCGCCGACCGTACTGGTGGCAATCAACAGGAAATCGCGCCGGCTTTCACCCTCGTCGGGTGCTCCCGGAGCCGTCGATGTTGCGTCAGCCATGGAAATTCCTCTTTTTGTCCCGCAGTTTTGAGCCTTTGGGCTTATGATATAGCGAGCGATTGCCCGCCATGGATTGAGCGTGGCGCAGAATATAATGAAGATAACCCGTTGCAAAGACTAAAAATTGCTGATTTTTCGATGGATTTCTGGGCCTTGGCGACAGGTACCCAGACCAGGCAAAGGGACGAATTAAAAGACCATGCGATTGGCACTGTTTGAGCCGGATATCCCGCAAAATGCGGGCACTATACTGCGAATGGCGGCCTGTTTCGGCGTGTCCGTCGATATCATTGAGCCGTGTGGATTTGTCTTCGGTGAGCGGCAAATGAGGCGGGCAGGCATGGATTATCTCGAGCATGTGGCGCTATCTAAGCACGCTTCCTGGGCTGAATTTACCGAATCTCGGGCGAATCAAGATAGTCGGCTCATCTTGCTGACAACACAAGCCGAGGACATTTATTCAAATTTCCGCTTTGATTCGAACGATATTTTGATTGTCGGCCGGGAATCTGCCGGTGCTCCTGAATATGTCCACGAGGCCGTTGATGCCCGATTGCGAATTCCCATGGCCCCGGAAATGCGGTCCTTGAATGTCGCAATGAGTGCTGCTGTGGTATTAGGAGAGGCACTCCGCCAAACATCCGGTTTCCCAAAATGACTCAAACGCAGACAGACAACAGCAATCAAAAGAAACAGGCCTCATCCTGGTTCGAGCAATTACGTGACGATTTGTGCGCCGCCTTGGAAGACGTGGAAGACGAAGTTACCGGACCCAATGCGACCAGCGCGGATGAGTCTGGGCGCTTTCAACGGTCGGCGTGGCAACGCCCGGGCGGCGGTGGCGGTGTGATGTCCGTCATGCGTGGGCGAGTTTTTGAAAAAGCGGGCGTTAATGTATCAACGGTTCACGGTGAATTTTCTGAAGAGTTTCAAAATAAAATTCCCGGTGCGGCAGATGATCCCCGTTTTTGGGCTTCGGGTATTTCTGTCGTCATCCATCCCTGCTCGCCATTTGTGCCAGCAGCACATATGAACACGCGGATGATTGTTACAACGAAAGGTTGGTTTGGCGGTGGTGCGGATATGACGCCCGTCTTTCCTAACGACGAAGATACGCAAACATTTCATGCGGCTTTTAAAGAGGCATGTGATAGGCACAGTAAGGCGTACTATCCGAAATTTAAAAAATGGTGCGATGAATATTTTTATTTGCCGCACCGTGAAGAGACTCGGGGTGTCGGCGGCATCTTTTATGACAACCACGACACTGGTGACTGGCAGGCGGATTTTTCATTTACGCAAGATGTCGGCCGTGCATTTTTAAATGTATATCCGGAGATTGTCCGGCGCCGCATGAATCGACATTGGACCGATGAGGACCGGGAAAAACAGCTGATTAAACGGGGACGCTATGTTGAGTTTAATCTTCTTTATGACCGGGGTACGTTGTTTGGATTGAAAACCGGTGGTAATACCGAAGCCATTCTTATGTCGATGCCGCCTGAAGTTCGGTGGCCATAAAATTATTGAGTTCTAGATTTTATCTGCGACTTTAGTTCGTTCAGGCAGGCCTCTCGGCTCGCTTTAAAGTTTTCGGATACCCACCAATTTTCCACGGCGTTTAATAACGTTCCAACATCACGCCCTGACGGAATTCCTAATTTTAAAACATCTTCCCCTGATAAAGGGAACGCCGGCTCTTCGAACGTATCAATAATGGATAAATGATTTAACCACGCCTGTGTTCTTAAGCTGCCTCTGTTTTCGGCCGTCGATAATTCTTGTGCCCATATGAGTAAAAGCACATCGCGGGTAATATTTATTTTGTAAGTGTATAAAAGCCGCCGTAGTTCATCTTCTGTGGTTTCAACGGATATGACAAATTGAGCGGTGGAAATTGCATTGAGCCGTTCGGCGTCTTTGTTTGATAGTTTGAAATGTTTAGCAACGCTTTTTGGGTCCGGTTTCTCAGGGTTTAGCGCTGCGGCTAGCCGGCGTATGGGGTCGGGTTTTACAGAGTCGATGTTTATAGCTTTGGTCTCTAGCAAGCTCATCATACGCAAGCGTCCAACCGGCCCGGCTTCAGGTAAGACATAATCCAAAATGCGCTCGCTACGCAGCAATGTGATGACATCTTCGGGGTTGGGCCCTAATAAAATTCGCCGGAATTCCCGCCAAATCCGTTCCGCTGACAGGGATGGCAATTTCGGTGCAAAAATGCGGCACGCGTCGAGAGCGGCTTTGTCCGGCGGGTGTTTGCCATAAGCTGCATAAAACCGGAAATATCTAAGCAACCGGAGGATGTCTTCTTCGATTCGATCACGGGCATTTCCAACAAACCGGACGACCTTGTTGCCAAGATCATCGAGGCCGTGAAACGGATCGTAAATGTTGCCATCGGGCGTGCAAGAAAGGGTGTTGATGGTGAAATCCCGGCGTGC
>Ga0181579_10000653_pt1 | contig 28423 bp, 28 predicted proteins | sample 071ome_24_FD_132996 | JGI IMG/M metagenome (GOLD analysis project Ga0181579, IMG submission 132996) | Coastal salt marsh microbial communities from the Groves Creek Marsh, Skidaway Island, Georgia - 071402CT metaG (megahit assembly) | ecosystem: Environmental > Aquatic > Marine > Intertidal...
ATGGCCTGAGTACATGACCAGCGTCTGCTCTTCCGTCATCTCGGCCAGGTACTGCATGCACAAAAGATATTGAGCCCAGTTGCAGAACACGGCGCCGTTACCGCCGTAGGTAATCAGCTCGTGCGGATGCTGGGCGACCGCGTGATCGAGATTATTTTGGATCATCAACATGATGGCCCGGGTCTGCACACAGCGGCCGGGATACTCATCGATATGGCGGGCATACATGGGGTAATCGGGCCGGAAACGATACATGTAAATGCGGCCGTAGGCCTTGAGCTCATCGGCAAACTCCCGGGCCAGCACTTCATGGTGCTTGGGCTCGAAATAGCGCAGGGCATTCTTCAATGCCAGCTTTTTTTCACTCGCGCTGAGGATGTCCTTGCGCTTCGGCGCGTGACTCACTGTTTCATCCAGCGGTTTGAACGGGGGCAATTCTTCGGGTATGCCCTGCAATATGGCTTGCTTGAAATTCATGCTCGATCTGATTGACTCGCCGCTGATCCAGGCCACAATTGTGACACTGAATGAAGCTGTGTGTCGTCTGGGGACATCACCAAAAAATGAAAAACCCGCAAAAAACGGGTTTGTCATTTGGCGGAGAGGGGCGTTGCGAGTCGCTATACTCGCAATGGAACATGTCGCGTAGCGACACCAAATCCAGAAGAGAATCGGTCGGGATTACAGGGTGCATCCATGCACCCTGCCCTTTGGGCTCGCTGCGCTTCGCGCAGACTCGTTCAAATTTGTTCCCGACAAATTTGTCGAACCAAGTCGCGCTTTGCGCGACCGGGTTCGCCCCTCCCTGTTCGTCGGATACCAAAAGGCCCCACAAAAAGTGGGGCCTTTTGGTATCTGGCGGAGAGGGAGGGATTCGAACCCTCGATGGGCTTTTAACCCATACTCCCTTAGCAGGGGAGCGCCTTAAGCCACTCGGCCACCTCTCCTAAAAACTGATTGTCACCCGCATTTTTCAACAGCTCGGGCCTCTGTTGGGCGGCGCTCCCATGGAGCGCGTTACTTCGGGCGTCCTCGCCTTCGAACCTTCGGGGCCGTCTTCGCTTTGCTCAGACGTTCCCATCTGTTCCCGGCAGATGGGTAAGCCACTCGGCGGCCTCCCCCTAACAGGGAGCGCAAGGATAACGACTGTCGCAGGCCGGGTAAAGCGGAGAATCAACCGATGGCTGGTATCAGCCTAGTCAGCGTTCTCGCGTTCCTTCACGATGCGTTGGAAAATTTCTTCCCGGTGAACCTGGACTTCGGGTGGCGCGTCAATTCCAATCCGGATTTGATTGCCTTTAACCCCTAATATGGTAACGGTGACGTTTTCACCGATGACGAGTTTCTCACCCACCCGCCTTGTTAGTATTAGCATGAGTACCTTCCTTTTGACCCATGCGATGGCTCTCTAGCGAACCCTCACATCTTTTGCGACACGAACGTCATACCATCCCCAATATGACATCTAGTTTTTCTTACCTACCCAGTCCAAAACCGAAGCCAGTGCGGCATCCAGTTTTTCGGGTTGGTTGCCTCCGGCCTGGGCAAAATCGGGTCTACCACCTCCTTTACCCCCAACTTGGGCTGCGACGAAGTTCACCAGATCTCCCGCCCTGAATGAAGCGGTCAGATCCTTTGTGACTCCGGCGGCTATGCGAACCTTACCATTTTCCGCGCCCGCAAGCACAATAATCGCACGGCCCAGCACATCTTTCAGATGGTCCACGCTGTCCCGGAGCGCACGGGCATCCGCGCCGTCATTCCTGCTGGTCAACACCTTGATACCATCTATGTCTACCGCGGAGGCGGCCAACTCGTCGCTGCTGGAACTCGCCAGGCTGGATTTGAGCGCGTCCACTTCCTTCTCCAGTGCCCTGCTCCGCTCCAGCAACTGTTCCAGCCGCTGGTCGACGGCGTCCGGTGAGACCTTGAGCATGGCGGCAATATGATGCAGACGCGTATCAACCTGCTGCATATTTTCGACCGCCTGTTCACCCGCAACGGCAACGATACGACGGATACCGGCGCCGATGGCCGATTCTGAAACGATGCGAAACTGGCCGATGTCGCCAACCCGGTCAACATGGGTCCCTCCGCAGAGTTCGGTGGACAGATCTCCAAACCGCATAACCCTGACCCGGTCGCCATACTTTTCGCCGAACAAGGCCATGGCGCCGGTTTCAAGCGCTTCGTCAAAATCCATCATGGCCACCGTGGTTGCAGGATTTTCACGGATGGCCCGATTCACTTCCCGTTCAATAGTTCGCAGCTCGCTCGGGGTCACCTGACGCGGATGTGAGAAGTCGAACCGAAGATGGTCAGGCGCGACCAGTGAACCTCTCTGCTCCACGTGGTTGCCCAGGATATCCCTCAGGGCGGCATGCATGAGGTGGGTGGCGGAATGGTGCAACACGATGGTGTGACGACGGCCCCCGTCCACGGCTGCCCGTACGCGCTGACGGGTCTCAAGAGAGCCCTCCTCCAATCTACCCACGTGGCCATGAAACACGCCGGCCAGCTTGATGGTATCCAGGACGTCAAATCGGGTCTCCCCCGAATCCAACAGTCCGGTATCTCCGACCTGACCACCGGACTCGGCATAGAAAGGGGTGCGATCGAGCACGATGATCCCCGACTGCCCCTGCTCCAGTCTCTCGACCAGTTTCCCATCGACCAGTATTCCCACCACCTGGGTGTCGGCGATTTCCATGTGTTCATAGCCCAGGAATTCGGTTTCGGGCAGGTTTTTAATCGCCTCGGCACTGATCTCGCCAGCCTGTTGGAATTTACCGGCGCTGCGGCCACGCTCTTTTTGCTTCTCCATTTGCTCGGCGAAGCCGTCGAGGTCAACGATCAGCTCATTTTCGCGCGCGATGTCCTGAGTGAGATCCAGTGGAAAACCATACGTGTCATACAAAAGGAAAGCCGTTTCACCATCGATCTGGCCTCCGCTTGCCCGAGAATCGTCCATCACTTTTGACAGGATGTTCATGCCCATATCCAGCGTCCGCGCAAACCGGGCCTCTTCCTCTTTGAGCACTTCCGAGATGCGATGCTGCTGTGCAACCAGTTCCGGATAGGCCTCGCCCATTTCTCCGGCCAGGGCTTTCACCATCTTGTGGAAAAACGGTTTTTTCTGACCGACCTTGTGGCCGTACCTGACGGCCCGGCGAATGATCCTGCGCAACACATAACCCCTGCCCTCGTTGGAAGGCAGAACCCCATCAGCGATCAGAAAGGAACAGGCCCGGATATGGTCGGCGATCACTCTCAAAGCCTTGCTGTCAGGATCACGTGTACCCGTGACACTGGCTGCCGCTGCAATCAGGTGCTGGAACAGGTCGGTGCGGTAATTATCGTACGTGTTCTGCAGCACGGCAGAAATTCGCTCCAGCCCCATGCCCGTATCCACGCAGGGTGCCGGCAGCGGCGAGAAGTTTCCTTCCGCGTCCCGGTCGAACTGCATAAAGACCAGGTTCCAGACCTCGACGAAGCGGTCACCATCCTCGTCCGGGGAACCGGGCGGGCCGCCATCAATTTCCGGGCCATGATCGTAAAAGATTTCCGAGCAGGGGCCACAAGGGCCCGTGTCGCCCATGGCCCAGAAATTATCGCTCTCATACCGGGCACCGCCCGGTTTATCACCGATTCTTACAATTCGGTCAACGGGAACACCGATGTCGTCTTTCCAGATGTCGTAGGCTTCGTCATCGGTTTCGTAAACGGTCACCCAGAGACGCTCTGCCGGCAGTTCGAATACCCGGGTTAAAAGGTCCCAGGCGTAATGGATGGCATCCTGTTTGAAGTAATCGCCGAAACTGAAGTTGCCCAGCATTTCGAAAAAGGTGTGATGTCGGGCCGTGTAACCCACCTGGTCCAGGTCGTTGTGCTTGCCGCCGGCCCTGACACATTTCTGTGATGTGGCCGCACGGACGTAAGCTCTCTTCTCAGCGCCCAGGAACACGTCCTTGAATTGATTCATGCCGGCGTTGGTGAACAGCAAGGTCGGATCCTCGGCAGGCACCAGGGAACTCGATGCCACCACTTCATGTCCCTGGCTCTTGAAGTAATCCAGAAAGGCTTTGCGTACTTGCGATGTGGACTTCACTTTTTTACCCGACCCTGGCGGCGCATGACGCGCGGCGTTTCATGACGCTGGGATTTTACCGAATCACGCCGGTATCGCACGATAAATGTGAAGTTTCAAGGTGCGCTTTTCAAGCGATCAATGGCCCGCATCATGTGCTCGTGACTGAAGCCCCTGTTGGTGCCGCTGCGGTAGATTCGCGCCTGTTCATTCCGATCCGGGTTGCCATGGGAGCGCCGGTTGGCCCAGTCAAAGGCAAGGTTTTGCCACTGCTCCTCAAACGGCTGCATCGATTCCTGAACGATTGAATCTGCCACGCCGCGACGACGCAGTTCGGCACGGATCTTAAGGGGTCCTTGCGAACGGGAGACCCGGCTGCGAACGAAAGCCTCTGCGTAACGATGATCGCTCACCAGGTTTTCATCGCGCAGCGTCTCGACCACCGCCGTGGCCACCTCGCGGCAGATGCCCCTGCGCTGCAACTTGGTTTCCAGCTCCTGACAACTGTGCTCGCGCCTGGCGAGGTAATTCAGCGCTGCAGCACGGGCCTCTCGAAATTCCGCCTCAGCAGTGGATCCGTCTCCCGACATCCTCGATCACTCCGTAACAACCGGCTCCTCGCTGGATCGGCCCGGTAGCAGCATGTCCCTGAGGGCTTTGTCAATCTCGCCGGCAATCTCCGGATGATCGGTCAGGAACTGGCGTGCGTTTTCCTTACCTTGGCCGATTCTGTCGTCTTTGTAGCCATACCAGGAGCCCGACTTACTGACCAGACCATGCTCTACGCCAAGATCAATGAGCTCTCCCTGCTGGGAAATACCCTCACCATAGAGTATTTCGAATTCGGCCTGCTTGAATGGGGGAGCCATCTTGTTCTTGACCACTTTGACGCGGGTCTGGTTACCGATCACCTCATCACCCTTCTTGATCGCGCCGATACGCCGGATATCCAGCCTCACCGAGGAGTAAAATTTCAGCGCATTGCCGCCCGTGGTGGTCTCCGGACTACCGAACATGACGCCGATCTTCATGCGAATCTGGTTGATAAAAATCACCATGCAGTTGGAGCGCTTGATATTGCCCGTCAGTTTCCTGAGGGCCTGCGACATCAGGCGTGCCTGCAGTCCGACGTGGGTATCTCCCATTTCGCCTTCGATTTCGGCTTTCGGCGTCAGGGCAGCCACGGAATCGACCACCACGACGTCCACCGCACCCGAGCGAACCAGCATATCGGTGATTTCCAGCGCCTGCTCACCTGTATCCGGCTGGGACACCAGCAGATCCTCCACGTTGACGCCCAGTCGTTCGGCGTATTGCGGGTCGAGCGCGTGTTCGGCATCGACAAATGCAGCAGTACCGCCTATCTTTTGCGCTTCGGCGACCACCTGCAACGTCAGGGTTGTCTTGCCGCTCGCTTCGGGCCCGTAAATTTCGATGACCCGCCCCTTGGGCAGGCCGCCGATGCCCAGGGCGACATCCAGGCCGAGCGACCCCGTGGGAATCGCCTCGACATCCAGCGCAGAAGATCCATCGCCCATGCGCATGATTGCGCCTTTTCCGAACTGCCTTTCAATCTGGGTCAGGGCCGCTGTCAGGGCCTGCTTACGGTTTTCGTCCACCTTCCTCTCCTGTTTTCTATTGCTGGGCCAGCTACTGGGCCACTCATTAGGCTTCGGCCGCCAAGGCGGCATTATGACATAGCCATACCGACGCATTCAGCAGGCCTGCCAATGGCGAGCAGTTGACTGACAGAAACGTGCGCTAACCTACTTATTCAACTGCGTTCCAGCGCTGTATAAGTCGGTATTCGGGCCCGTTGCTCCTCAAATTGGAGGCAACAAGACCGTAATCGCGAACCCGCCATTCCACCGGCTCGACAGCCATTGTGTGGCATGGCTTTCTCATTTTGCGATAAAGCGTGACATGGGGTCGCCAGCGCTTTCTATCCGGCCGGAAGCCGGCCTGTTCCAGTGCCTCGACCAGGCATTGCTGAAACCGTATCAGTCCCGAAGTGACCTCACTGGGCGCCAGAAACACCACAGCGGCCCGTGGAAAGCCACCCAATCTGTCCAGGCTCAGGGTTTCGCTGTGCAACGGCACGCTCGCCGCGATTGCACACAGTTCACGCAGCCCCACTGCCGGGACATGCCCGAGAAAAGCAAGCGTCATGTGAATGTTTTGGGGAACCACCGGTTTGCCCGAAAGATCCAGACGACCTTGAATGGCCAGGATCGCCTCTCGGGTTTCAGGGGGCGGCATCAGGGCAAAGAACACCCTGACAGAGTCACCCCTCGAGGGCATCCAGCGCGCCTCTCATCGCGTGAATGACGGTCTGTAGGCGCACCTGTTCCCGGTCGCCCTCAAAAACTTGGTGATCGGTCTGAAGCACGCCGCCCCTCAGCGACCATCCAAAACAGACCAGGCCGACGGGCTTGCCCGGCATGCCACCGCCAGGCCCAGCGATGCCCGTGGCCGAAAGCGTCAGTTCAACACCGCTGCGGGATCGCGCACCGAGCGCCATCTGCGCGGCAATCTGTTCGCTCACAGCGCCATGTTCTTCGAGATCGGCACGAATGACCCCAAGTTGCGTGACTTTCGCATCATAGCTGTAGGCCACAACACCGCTGTCAAACCACGCCGAACTGCCGGGCAAGTCGGTGCAAATCTTGGCAATCCAGCCTCCCGTGCATGACTCGGCAGTGGCCAGGCGCCAGTTCCTGGCCATCAGCGCCGCGGCCAGTGCTTCCGCCGCCTGCAACAACTCTGACTGATCCGTGCTCATAACTGACTTCGCTCCAATTTCCACTTTGGGTCATTCGCAAGTTGACAGCGAATGACGTCCCTAAGTTACACTCCCCCGGATGCCGAAAGCCGCCGTATCCGCCTCCGCCGGACATACCCCACTGATGCAGCAGTATCTGCGCATCAAGGCCGATCACAAAGACGTTCTTCTGCTCTTTCGAATGGGAGATTTCTACGAGCTTTTTTACGAAGACGCCCGCCGCGCTGCCGGATTGCTGGATATTACCCTGACCACGCGGGGCGAATCCAATGGCCAACCCATTCCGATGGCAGGCGTCCCGCATCACGCCGTGGAAAGTTACCTGGCCAGGCTGCTGCGCAAGGGTGAATCCGCAGCCATCTGTGAGCAGATCGGCGACCCCGCTCAGTCCAAGGGACCTGTTGAGCGCAAGGTGGTCAGGGTCGTCACTCCCGGAACGGTGACCGATGAGGCACTGCTGGTAGAGCGCCAAGACAACCTGCTCGCGGCGGTCGCGCACAGCAAAAAGGAGCTGGCGCTGGCCTGGCTGGACCTCTCCGGAGGCCATTTCAAGGTTCGCCGGCTTCAGGATCAGGCTGACCTCGAGGCGCAGCTGGAACGGCTTCAGCCTGCGGAGCTGTTGCTGGCGGAGGACTCACCATTCATGGGCATCGATGCCATTTCCGCAAAGGCAACAAGCCGCCCACCCTGGCATTTCGAGTCCGACGCGGCCAGCCGGCTGATCACCGAACAGTTTGGCACCCGGGACCTGTCCGGTTTTGGCGTGGATTTCGGCGATATTCTGGCCTGCGCCGCCGGCGCCTTGTTGCAGTATGTGCAGGAAACACAACAATCCTCCCTGCCCCATCTGCAAGGGCTTAGCCTTGAGCGGCCCGATGAGCATCTGCATATTGATGCCATCACCCGCCGAAACCTGGAATTGCTCACGCATCCTCAAGGCGAATCCGGGCATACGCTGGTCGGTGTGATGGACAGCACGATCACGCCGATGGGTGGGCGTCTTCTGCGGCGCTGGGTCGCAAACCCGGTGCGCGGCCGCGAGCAGCTTGATCGGCGGCACAGGACCATCGGCGCATTGCTGGAGACCGGCGCTGCCGATGATTTGAGAGAGCAGCTGCGGGGTGTTGGCGATGTCGAGCGCATTCTGACCCGTGTTGCGCTGGGTTCGGCAAGGCCACGAGATCTTTCCACCTTGCGTCAGACCCTGAGCACCCTGCCCGGCCTCAATACCGGTTGCCGGGAAACACAGCGAAGCACCCTCAAGGAATGCGGTGACAGAATCGGCGAATTTCCCGATGTGCTGGACCTGCTGCAACGCGCCATCGTGGATGAGCCGCCCGTGCTGACCCGAAATGGCGGGGTCATCCGGGAGGGATATGACACCGAACTGGACGAACTTCGCAACCTCTCGTCCAACGCGAGTGAATTCCTGCTGAACTATGAAATGCGTCAGCGTGAGGAATCGGGCATACCCACGCTCAAGGTGGGTTACAACCGGGTGCATGGCTACTACATAGAGATCACCCACGCGCACGCGGACAAGGTGCCGACCCACTACACCCGGCGGCAAACTCTGAAGGCGGCGGAACGGTACATCACGGATGAACTCAAGACCTTTGAGGACCAGGTGCTCTCCAGCAGGGAACGTGCACTGGCGCGCGAGCTCCATTGCTACGAAACCATGCTTGAGCATTTACAGGGCACCCTTCAGCCCCTGCAGAAGATGGCCGCCGAGCTGGCCCGCCTGGACGTCCTCTGCGGGTTTGCAGAGCGGGCCGCGACCCTGCAGCTGTGTTGTCCCACAATGAGTGATGAGCCCGGGCTGGAAATCCAGGCCGGCCGGCATCCCGTGATCGAGCAGGTACAGACAGAGCCATTCACGCCCAACGATATCCACCTTGGCCCGGATCGGCGTATGCTGGTCATTACCGGCCCCAATATGGGCGGAAAATCGACTTATATGCGACAAGCGGCCTTGATCGTGCTGCTGGCACATGCCGGCAGCTGGGTCCCGGCCAACGCCGCGCGGATCGGCCCGATTGACCGCATCTTCACCCGAATTGGCGCCGGAGACGACCTGACGCGTGGGCGCTCCACCTTCATGATGGAGATGACTGAAACCGCCAACATCCTGCACAACGCCAGTGATACCAGCCTCGTGCTCATGGATGAGGTTGGCCGGGGCACCAGCACCTATGATGGCCTCGCTCTGGCCTGGGCCTGCGCCGATTACCTGGCACGCAAGGTCAAGGCCTATACGCTATTCGCCACGCACTACTTCGAACTGACCCAGCTGGCCCAGCTGGCCGTAGGCGTGGTCAATGTCCATCTCAAAGCAGTCGAGCACGGCCACAGCATCGTTTTCCTGCACGCGGTCGATGAAGGCCCCGCCAGCCAGAGCTATGGCCTTCAGGTGGCCGCGCTGGCAGGTATTCCCGCGCCCGTGCTCAAAGCCGCGCGCAACCATCTGATGAAGCTGGAGGCCACGGGGGGGGATACGCCGCAGATGAGCCTGTTCGATGGACCAGCCAGCGAGCCGGAAGCGGCCGAGCCGGATGGTTTAAGGGAAACTCTGCTGAACACCAACCCGGATGAGCTCACGCCTCGGGAAGCGCTGGACCTGGTGTACGCATTGGCCCGGCAGCTGCATGATGAGTCAGATGGAGATGGCTGAGGCTATTCCTGCCCGCGACGAAATTGGATGACCTGGCGCCGCTGGCGCTTGTCCGGCCTGCGTTCTCTTTCCTGCCTGGACGCACGTTGAGCGGCGCGTTCCTCTGCTTGCGCCTCTCTGCGTGATTGACTGTCAGGGTGTTCCTGAAACATCGACTGAGCCACCGTCGCTGAACCACGCCGGTCTGACGCCAGCAGCACGTCAACGGTGACCTCCTCGAGGCCCCGCTGGATGATCAGTGTGTCACCAGCCTTCAGCGTCTTGCCCGGTTTGACGCGGTGGCCATTCAGCCTGACTTTGCCGCCGACAATGGCCTCCCTGGCCTTTCCGCGGGTCTTGAAAAACCGCGAGGCCCAGAGCCACTTGTCGATTCGGACGGTTTCAGTCACCGGCTCACGGCTGCCTGACTTCAGGCCTGCAACATCACCCGGTTCAGGCGTTGGACAAAACCGGATGGATCGTCCAGCTGTCCGCCTTCAGCCAGCACGGCCTGCTCGTACAGTATGTGCGCCAGGTCGTCGAACGAGGCATCCTCTGCCTGCTCCATGCGGGCCAGCAACGGGTGTTCAAGATTCACCTCGAGAGACGGCCGGCTGTCGGGCAGCTCCTGTCCGGCCTGCTCCAGCAAATGGCGCATATGTAGGGCCATCTCGTGTTCACCGATGACCAGGCAGGATGCCGAGTCCGTCAGGCGCCGGCTGGCGCGCACCTCGGCCACTTCCTCACCCAGGACATGCCTGATGCGATCGAGCAGCTCTTCCTGCTCCGGCTGGCTTTCTGCGTCCTGTTTGTCCTCCTCGCTGCCGAGATCGACATCACCTTTGGCCACCGAGCGGAAAGCGTGTCCATCAAACTCGGTGAAGTAACCCATCATCCACTCGTCGATTCGATCCGATAGCAGTAACACCTCGATACCCTTCTTACGGAATATCTCCAGGTGCGGGCTGTTCCTGGCCGCTTTGAAATTCTCCGCCGTGACGAACCAGATATGCTCCTGGCCTTCCTGCATTCGCGCGATGTATTCCGACAGGCTGGTGCGCTGCCCCGCGTCCGGGTCCTGGGTGGAGGCGAAGCGCAGCAGGCCGGCGATTTTCTCGCGATTGGCCGTATCCTCGACAATGCCTTCTTTCAGTACAGGGCCAAACTCGTCCCAGAAGCCGTTATATTTTTCCGTTTCGTTGTCCGCCAAACGCCCCAGCAGATCAAGGCTCCTCCTCACTACAGCCGATCGGATCTTACGAACCAGCTCGTTTTCCTGCAGCAGCTCGCGCGACACGTTCAACGGCAGATCGTCGGAGTCGACCACGCCGCGCACGAACCGCAAATAATGTGGCAACAGCTGCTCCGCGGCGTCCATGATGAATACCCGCTTGACGTAAAGACGCAGGCCTTTTCGCTCATCGCGTTGCAACATCAAATCCAGGGGCGCGCGCTTGGGGAGGTACAGCAGGCTGGTGTAATTCTGCACGCCCTCGACGCGGTTATGCGCCCAGGCAAGGGGCTCGGCCATATCGTGGCTGACATGTTGGTAAAACGACTGATATTCCTCGTCCGTAATGTCGGCCTTGGGTAATGTCCACAAGGCGGCAGCCTGGTTCACCTTTTCCCACTCACCCTGCTCTTCGCCTTCGGCGGGTTCGCCGCGCAGGCAGATGGGGAAGCCAATATGATCTGAATACCGGGATACGAGGCTACGCAGTGTCCAACCCTGCAGGAACTCGTCTTCACCCTCTTTCAGATACAGCACCACCTCTGTGCCCTGATGTTCTCGCGTCGCCTGGGCAATCGAGTATTCACCGGTGCCCTCCGACTCCCATCTGACACCCTGGTCCGCCGTGTCTCCGGCCCGGCGGGTGAGCAGCGTGACCTTGTCGGCGACAATGAACGAAGAGTAGAAACCGACGCCGAACTGCCCAATGAGGCGGCCGTCCAAATCACCTTTCTCGCTGGCCTGCTCCAAAAAACGGCGGGTACCCGAACGGGCGATCGTGCCGATATTTTCTGCCACCTCATCCCGGTTCATGCCAATTCCGTTGTCCCGGACCGTTAGGGTTCGGGCCTCGGCATCGACTTCGATTTCCACCCTCAACTCGGCGTCACCGCCCGTGAGACTGTCATCTGACAATGCCGCGAATCTCAGCTTGTCACAGGCATCTGATGCGTTGGAAATCAGTTCGCGGAGAAAAATCTCCTTGTTCGAGTACAGCGAATGGATCATCAGGTGCAGAACCTCCTGCACCTCTGCCTGGAAGGCCTGGGTCTCTGCCTGCTGATGTTCGGCTTGTGTATCTTCGGTCATGATGGTTTGGATTCAGTTGGGTGATGCGGGAAAAATAGGGTCGCAGGCGCAGGATTCAAGCGCCGCGGGCATCTTGGGTAGGCACAAAAAAGCCCGCGTATAGCGGGCTTTTCCAGAACATCGACCGGGGTTCAGCCCAGCTTTTCCCGAATACGGGCGGCTTTACCCTCGCGACCGCGAAGATAATAGAGCTTGGCGCGGCGCACATCACCGCGGCGTTTGACGGTGACAGAGTCGATCAGCGGGCTGTAGGTCTGGAAAACGCGTTCCACGCCGGTGCCGTGGGACATCTTCCGCACGGTGAACGCTGAGTTCAGGCCGCGCTTCCGGATGGCAATGACGACGCCCTCGAATGCCTGCAGCCGTTCGCGATTGCCCTCTTTCACCTTAACGCTGACAACGACCGTGTCGCCGGGCGCAAATTCGGGCAGCTTGCGTTCCATTTGTTCCTGGTTCAATTCGTCAATGATCCTGTTCATTGCTCTTTCCTTCTCAATTCCGGGTTTCACCGGATGCTTCATGTTGGGTTTCAAATTCCTGCCGAAACTCTCGGAGCAGTATTCGATCTTCTTCAGTCAGGCGCTCCACCTGCAGTAGCTCGGGCCGCCTCAGCCATGTCCGTCCCAGTGCCTGTTTGCGACGCCATCGCTCAATGGCGGCATGATCACCACTCAGCAGCACCTCCGGCACCGCCTGGCCGTTTTCGACCTCTGGCCGCGAGTAGTGCGGATGATCCAGCAACCCGTCCATGAACGAATCCTGTTCCGCAGACTGCTCGTCACCCAGCACGCCCGGCTGCAATCGGGCCACCGCGTCGATCACCACGGCCGCCGCCAGCTCTCCGCCACTGATGACATAGTCACCAATGGAAAATTCTTCATCGACTTCAAGCTCAATGAGCCGCTCGTCGATGCCCTCGTACCGGCCACAGACCAATAACAGGCGACCTCGTTTGGCCAGGTCGCGCATGGCCTGCTGATCCAGCCGGCGCCCTTGGGGGCTCATCAGGCTGGTCCGCGCGGGCCGCGGGTCGGCGTCTCGCGCCGCCCGGATAGCGGAACGCAATGGCTCCACCGTCATGACCATCCCAGGCCCGCCTCCATAGGGGCGGTCGTCAACGCTGCGATGCCGGTCTGAGGCGTATTCCCTGGGGTTCCACGCCTTCAGTTCAATCTTCCCTTCAGCGATGGCCCGACCGATAACGCCCAGCCCCGCTAAAGCTTGCAGGAACTCCGGAAACAGGGTCACCACGTCAACTCGCATGATCCATCACCTGTTCAGAATTCCGGATCCCAGTCGACCACCATGACCGAAGCAGCCAGATCGACGCTGAGAACATACTGTCCGGGCACATAAGGCACGAGGTGCTCGCGCTCTCCCCGGATCACCAGCACGTCGTTGGCGCCGGTTTCCAGTATTTTTTCAACCACGCCGAGGATATCGCCCTGCCGGGTTGAGACCTCAAGGCCCATCAAATCGGCCCAGTAATATTCGCCGCTCTCCAGCGCGGGCATATCAGAGCGAAGAACGGCAATTTCCTGCCCGATCAATGCTCTCGCCTGGTCACGGTCATCGACGCCGGCCAGTTTAGCTACCAGTGTCTTGCCGCGCGGGCTACCGCTGACGACGCGAACCGGTTCCCTGGTGGAGCCCAAATACCATGTTTCGTAACCGAAAATCGACGTTCTTGGCCGGGTGTCGGAGTAAATTTTTACTTCGCCCGCCACACCATGAATACCTGAGATCTCCCCCAGCGGCACGAAAACCACCTCTGGGCCTGGCCGAGTATTCATGGCTCAAATCAAACGATCAGGAGGCCGCTCCGCGTGCTTCCGTCACCAGGTGCTTCACGCGCTCGCTCAGTTGCGCGCCAACGCCCGTCCAGTAGTCCACTCGCTCCAGGTTGACCCGCAAGCGCTCTTCCTGGCCCCGCGCGATGGGGTTGAAGAAGCCAATGCGCTCGATCCGCCGACCATCCCGCTTGTTGCGGCTGTCGGTGACCACGATGTGGTAGAAGGGACGTTTCTTTGCACCGCCCCGCGACAGTCTTATCTTTACCATGCCTTGCAACCTTCCGTTGTCAGGTGCGCCGCGGCCTCGCCAACCGCAGCGGCTGAATATTTCGCGGATCATTCCGCGCTCGGAGTTCCCGGCCCTTCGGAGTCAAAACCCATTTGACTGGACCGGGCTCAGGAAACCGGGCATTGTACCTCGTGAGAAGGCAAAAGCAAACCTTGTTCGGAGCTTACAACCATTTCATTTCACGCGGGAAACGCGCGTTGAGCTTGCCGCTCCGACGTGCTGCCGTTAATCTCAGAGAACGTCATTGGAAAGAAAAGCCGGTTTGTGAATTCTGAACCCTTCAACCTGCATAGTGAAAGGCTGCTGCTTCGCGAGTTCACGGTTGACGATGCGCCGCAGCTGTTCGCCCTTTACGAGGACGCGGATGTCATGCGCTATACGGGTGAGGAGCCCTTCACCAGTGTGGCGGCTGTAGAGCAGTTCCTGAGCGAATATCCTTATTACGAAAGAGATGGCTTCGGCCGCTGGGCGGTGATTGATCGGCGAAGCGACGAGTTTCTCGGCTTTTGCGGCTTGCGACGGGACAATCCGACGCCTGAGGTCGATCTCGGTTTCCGGTTTTTCCGCCGTTTCTGGTTCCAGGGCTATGCCACCGAGGCGGCCAGAGCCGCCCTGTCCACCGGCTTCGGGGCATTCGGGCTCACGGAGATCATCGGGCGAACCATGAGGGAAAACCTCGCTTCCACGCACGTGCTCAAGAAGTTGGGGTTGACGTTCCGCGAAGTTGTCGAGGAAGATGGGCTGTTCTGGCTGATCTATTCCATCGACCGGGAAACTTTTGCCCGCCAACCAGCGCCGGCGGTTCCCTAGCGGGGAAAACCTCCCGGAGGCATCTGGCCCTGTAATTTCCCCAGCTTTCGCATCATTTTGCTCATCCCGCCCTTGCCAAATTTCTTCATCATTTTTTGCATCTGGCCATATTGCTTCAGCATTTTGTTGACTTCCTGAATGGTGGTGCCTGAGCCGGCCGCGATCCGTTTCTTTCTCGACCCGCGTATCACATCGGGAAAATGACGCTCCTGCGCCGTCATGGAATTGACGATGGCAATCATGTGACGCGTTTGCCTGTCATCAACCTGCGACTTGATCTGATCGGGCATGTTGGCCATGCCAGGGAGCTTATCGACCAGGTTTCCGATACCGCCCATGTTCTGCATCTGCTCGAGTTGTTCACGGAAATCCTCCAGGCTGAACCCCCTGCCCTTACGGATTTTGCGGGCCAGCTTTTCAGCCTTGCCCTGATCGACACTGCGCTGCACTTCCTCGACCAGAGACAGAACATCGCCCATTCCGAGGATGCGCGAAGCAATTCGTTCGGGGTGAAAGGGCGTAAGGGCGTCCGTCTTCTCCCCGGAGCCAATGAATTTAATGGGCTTCCCGGTAATGTGCCGAACCGACAAAGCCGCGCCCCCGCGCGCGTCACCATCGGTTTTGGTCAACACCACGCCCGTCAGTTCCAGCGCGTCACTGAAGGCTTTGGCTGTGTTGGCGGCATCCTGGCCCGTCATGCTGTCGACCACGAACAGGGTCTCGTGCGGATTGATCGCTTTATGGAGCGCGCGAATTTCATCCATCATGTCTGTATCGACGTGCAGCCGGCCCGCGGTATCTACCAGCAATACATCCATGAATTGACGCCGGGCAGAAGCCACCGCGTTACGGGCAATGTCCACCGGCTTGTCGCTGGCCTCCGATGGTACGAAGGCAGCCCCTACCTGCTCGGAAAGCGTTCGCAGCTGTTCGATGGCAGCCGGCCGGTAAACGTCGCAGCTGACCGTCATGACTTTCTTTTTCTGGTCATTGATGAGCATCCGCGCCAGCTTGGCGGTGGTCGTGGTTTTACCTGAGCCCTGGAGGCCCGCCACCAACACGATCACCGGGGGCGCCGCCTTCAGGTCCAGAGACTGGTTTTCCTGACCCATGACACGGACGAGTTCGTCGTGGACGATTTTTATCAGTGTCTGGCCCGGGGTCAGGCTCTGCGCCACCTCCTGACCCAAGGCGCGCTCACGCACCTGACCTGTGAAGGACTGCACGACAGGCAGGGCCACGTCGGCCTCCAGCAGCGCAATCCGCACTTCTCGAAGCGCGTCCCGAATGGATTCTTCGGTCAGGCGGCCCTTGCCACGCAATTTCTGCATGGTTTGCGACAGACGGTCGGTCAGATTGTCAAACATGAACTGCTCCGTTTCGATCAGTCGGGTATTATAGCGATGACCTGCTTGATAGATGGTTTAAAAAGCGATGCATGACATATTGCTGCTGCTGGCAGCCCTTGGCTACATGGGCGCAGCCATAATGCTTTACTTTTCAGTCCTGAAAGAATCGCAACCGTTCTCAAAAGGCTCTGTTTTCCTGGTCTGCCTGGGTGCGGCCTTTCACGCCGCGGCACAGTACCATCACTGGGTGCCGTTAGGCGCTCAGGAGCTCAGTGTTCTCAATGTGTTATCGCTCTGCGCGCTGGTCGTGGTGCTGTTGTTGGTCGCCTCGCTTCGCATGACCGAACCCGTTTATCACGCCGGCCTGGTCATACTGCCCATCGCGATCGCGGCCTTGCTGCTCGAGTGGGGAATATCGGCACCCGGCAACCTCATTTCAACGGAATCACCGGGCCTGTCGGTGCATATCGTCAGCGCGGTCATGGCGTTCGGGCTGCTCAGCATTGCAGCCGTTTACGCGGGCTTCGTGGCGCTCATCGACCATTTTCTCCGGCGCAGGAAGCTCAACGCCCTGATGCGCTCACTGCCCGGACTGGTCGTCCTGGAGCGCCATCTGTTCCAGATGATCACCGTCGGGTTCATTTTTCTTACCATCGCGTTGGCGGCAGGTCTGACATTTGTGACCGACCTGTTCGCCCAGCACCTGGCGCACAAGACCATTCTTGCGATACTCGCCTGGCTGGTGTTCGGCATTCTGTTATGGGGTCGCCACTTCCGTGGCTGGCGCGGCAGACTGGCTGTTCGCATGACGCTGGTCGGCATGGTGATCCTGTTACTGTCTTACTTTGGCAGCAAACTGGTCCTTGAGATCATTCTCGGCAGCAGTTGGCAAAGCTAAGCGGCCACACAGGAGCCTCAACCCACATTGGAAGACATTTCGACCAGCAGCCTGTACCTGGCGCTGCTTATCCTGATCATACTGTCTGGCTTTTTCTCGAGTTCAGAGACAGGGCTGATGGCATTGAACAAGTACCGGTTGCGTCATCTTGCCAACCAGGGGAACCGCAGCGCGAAAACCGCTCAGCGCCTTCTACAGCAACCTGATCGGCTGATCGGACTGATCCTGCTCGGAAACAACCTGGTCAATATTTCCGCGGCCTCGATCGCCACCGTCATTGCCATCCGCCTGTATGGCGACAACGGGATCTGGATCTCCACACTGGTGATGACCGTGGTCGTTCTTATCTTTGCGGAGGTTGCGCCCAAGACCGTCGCCGCGCTGCATCCTGAAAAGGTCGCCCTACCGGCCTCGCATGTGCTGTCGATTTTGCAAAGGCTGCTACTGCCGTTTGTCTGGCTGGTCAACGCCTTCGCAAATTTACTGTTGAAGCCACTGGGTATTCGCACCCGCCCTGATGTGATCGAGCGGCTTAACCGAGAGGAACTCAGAACATTACTGAAGGAGGGAGGACAACTTCCCAGCGAGCATCAGAACATGTTGCTGAATATTCTCGACCTCGAACAGGCTGTGGTCGATGACGTCATGGTGCCCAGGGGAGACATCGTGGGAATCGATCTGAACGATGGTTGGGAGGACATTCTCCAGCAGATCACCCAGACGGTTTACACCCGCTTACCGGTGTTTAGAGAGAGCATCGATGAAGTCGAGGGTTTTTTACACATCAGGACGATCATCTCAAAGCTGTCGCACCACTCGCTGGAATTCAATGACCTGTTGAGTTCAGTAAGAAAACCTTACTTCATTCCCGAGGGCACACCGCTCACCCATCAACTGCTTGAATTTCAGCGGCGAGAGCGACGCCTGGCCCTGGTGGTCGATGAATACGGTGATATCCAGGGCCTGGTGACTCTGGACGATATTCTCGAGGAGATCGTGGGCGAGTACACGACGGAAGGCCGCGCTACCGTGCGACAACTTCGTAAGCTGGATGACGGTAATTTTCTGGTCGATGGCGCCGCGAGCATTCGCGCCATCAACCGTCAGACGGGCTGGAATCTGACCGTCGGCGACGCTCACACCCTCAGCGGTCTGCTCGTGGAAGAGTTGGAAATGCTGCCCGATGGCAAAGTCAGCCTGAAAATGGGCGATCACATCATGACCATTATCGAAATCCGCGACAATACGGTCCACAAGGTGCTGGTCAAGCCTAACCGGACCAAAAGCTGAGGCGGGCACTCGACTTGCTGATCAATATTCAAGCGTTGCGATTCGTTGCCGCCATGCTGGTGGCGCTGTATCACGCCTCATCACGTCTTCAGGTAGATACCGGGCCAGGACAGATTTTGCTGGATTTCGGCAGAGCCACCGGCTACGCCGGGGTGGATATCTTCTTCGTGATCAGCGGATTCATAATGGCGCATACCACGCTGGAAAAAACCGGCCGTTCATTCACCAGCCAATTCGTGCGCCGGCGACTGGCCAGGATCTTTTCCGGTTACTGGCCATTTTTCCTGTTCGCCCTCATGGTGTTCTCCTGGACACGACCCGAGCATGTTGAAGAGTCAAACTTGCTGGCCTCTTTTTTCCTCTGGCCGCAATTGTTGCCGCATACATTGCTTGAGGTGACCTGGACGTTATCCTTTGAGCTCTATTTTTACTTCTTGTTTGCCCTGCTTCTTTTGTGGGCGCCGCCCAGACGACGAGCAGTCATTTGCCTCATTCTCGCGCTGATCGTAATGGCTCTGGCTGCGTATCGATATTGGGAAATGGATAGGTTCGGGCCATCGAACTTGTGGAAGATGCCATTCGCTGAACATTTCCTCATCGCGCCCTACGTGGCCCAGTTTTTTGCCGGATCCGTGTTGGCCTATATGCTGCAGAGACGCCCAAAGGGACGGGGGTTGCCCTGGTTTTTTGTGGGCTGCGCCACATTTATAGCGGGAGGGTTCCTGAATCAGGGGTACTACGATGGAAATATCGAACAGGGTTATTACGTTGTCCCGCGTGTTCTGGTTTTCGGCAGCGCATCGCTGATGATTGTTTGGGGCCTTGTCCGATTGGAACACGCAGGAATAGCGGCTCATAAAGGCATCAGCCTGTTGGGCGGCGGCGCCTCGTATGCCGTGTATCTTATTCACATACCCCTATTAAGCCTGTCATGGAAACTGGGCCTGGGGAGTTGGATTGACGGACAGCATCCATGGGTCGCGTTTGCCGCCACAATGGCTCTGTTGAGCACAATCGCTGGGCTCGCCATGCTTCATTACAGCTTCATTGAGCGGCCATTGCACAGGTTGTTTAAAACAGCGCTGAACATTCACTAAAACCAAACCGTCGCGCCCATCAATAAACCAAGCTCAACCAAATGCGGCTTCCAGCGCCTCTGGCAGCGTATTGACCTTGATCACCTGAAGTTTTTTCAGCGTCCGTCGCGGCGCGTTCGCCGCCGGCACGATGGCCCGCGTGAAACCGTGACCTGCCGCCTCCCGCAGACGCTCTTCTCCATTGAAAACAGGCCTGATTTCGCCCGACAAGCCGACCTCCCCGAACGCCAGTACATGATGAGGCAGCGGACGGTCGCGAAAACTGGAGAGTATGGCCAGCAGCACCGGCAGATCGGTCCCCGTCTCAGCGATGCGCAAGCCACCGACAATGTTGACGAAGACATCCTGGCCAGCCAGGCTGACCCCACCATGACGGTGCAGCACCGCCAACAACATGGCCAGTCGGTTGTGCTCCAATCCCAACGCCACACGTCGTGGGTTGGCGAGATGGCTGTCGTCCACCAGCGCTTGAAGTTCCAGCAGAAGCGGGCGGGTCCCTTCACGGGTTACCGTAACGATACTGCCCGCGGCAGGTTCATCACGCCCCGAGAGAAAAATAGCGGAGGGATTACTGACCTGTTTGAGGCCGGTACCTGTCATGGCGAACACGCCGATCTCATTGACGGTGCCAAAGCGGTTTTTGAAAGACCTGACAATGCGATAACGGCTGCCGCTGTCACTCTCAAAATACAACACCGCATCCACCATGTGCTCAAGCACCCGGGGGCCTGCCAGCGCTCCTTCTTTGGTCACATGCCCGACGATGATCATCGTGCAGCGATTTTCCTTGGCATAACGCACGAGGGCCGCGGCCGATTCGCGCACCTGGCTGACAGAGCCGGGCGCTGACTGGATTTCCGCTGAATACAAGGTCTGTATCGAATCGATCACGACCAGTCCTGGTTGATTCCTGGCGATGGTGCTGAGCACGCGTTCAACACAGGTTTCGGTCAGGCAGTCGAGGCGGTCCGTCGCCAACTCCAGCCGTCTTGCGCGGAGGCCGATCTGCTGCAGGGACTCCTCGCCGGTGACATACAGGCAGTCATATCGATCCGTCATTCGGGCCACGGCCTGAAGGATCAGCGTCGACTTGCCGATACCCGGATCACCCCCGATGAGCACCACCGACCCCGGAACCAGGCCGCCACCCAGCACCCGGTCCAGCTCGCTGATACCGGTTGCCTGTCTCTGCAACGCCTCGCCCTCTACGGTTGAAAGCCGGGTCACGGTCTGCTCGCCCGCCCCGGAGTAGTTACCGAATCGTGTCGCATTACCGGTGGGCAGCCGAAATTCCTCGATGGTGTTCCATGCTTTGCAATCCGGGCACTGGCCGGCCCACTTACTCTGTTCACTGCCGCAAGCAGTACATTGATATACGCGTTTGGTTTTCGCCACGAAACAAGCCCAGGACAGGAAACTGTGTTCCTTGTAGCAGATCGGAAGCGTGACCACCAGCCCAAGACAAGCAAACGTCACTTGCCTACAATAAACATCGGTAATTTCTCAGGTGACGGCGTGCGAGAACAGCAGGAACAACAGCTGATCGGTGAATCACCGGCCTTTCTGGAAGTGCTTGAGCACGCCTCCCGCGTGGCGCCATTGAACCGCCCGGTGCTGGTGATCGGGGAAAGAGGCACCGGCAAAGAGCTGATTGCAGCGCGCATACACTACCTATCGAGCCGCTGGGACGGCCCGCTGGTAAAACTCAATTGTGCCGCCCTGGCGGAGTCGCTGCTGGAGACCGAACTCTTCGGCCATGAGGCCGGGGCATTTACCGGAGCATCACGGCGCCGACTCGGGCGCTTTGAATTGGCCAACCAGGGCAGCCTGTTCCTGGATGAACTCGCCAATACCTCATCCAGAGTGCAGGAAAAAATCCTGCGCGTCATCGAATATGGCGAGCTGGAGCGTGTAGGTGGAAACGATACGATCCGCACAGACGTGAGAATCATCGGCGCCACCCACGAAGATCTGCCGAGCCTTGCCGCGGAAGGTCGGTTCCGCGCCGATCTGCTGGACCGACTCGCGTTTGACGTGATCACCCTACCTGCCCTACGCGACCGCCGGGAGGACATACTGCGGCTGGCAGAGCATTTCGCGGTCAAGATGTCAGGCGAACTGGGGCGCGAGCTGTTTGCCGGCTTTTCGGATAACGCGCGTGCCGAATTGCTTCAGTACAAGTGGCCGGGCAATGTCAGGGAGTTGAAGAACGTGGTGGAGAGAGCGGTCTATGCCATCGGCGATCCGGAAACGGAAATCGATCACATTGTATTTGACCCTTTTGCTTCACCGTGGCGCCCCGGCAAGCAAAGCGAACCCGAGACACAAACCTCGTCCGCGCCGGCTGGGCCTTATGATTTCAAGCAACATGTGCAGGACGAGGAAGTCCGCTTACTGACCGCCGCGCTGGAGGAATGCCGGTTCAATCAGAAGAAGACCGCGGATTATCTCGGAATGACCTATCACCAACTTCGGGGTTACCTGAGGAAATATGACCTGACGGACTCAGGCGAATCATCCTGAACCGACACGAGAATCAGGGCAGATCTTCGGCCTGATAGTACTCTGGCGCATAATTGACAAACCGCACCCACTGACCCTGAAAAGCCAGGTTAACGGTACCCGTCGCACCGTTGCGATGCTTGCCGATGATGATTTCCGCCTTGCCTTTTTCGGGGGTATCCGGGTTGTACACCTCATCGCGGTAAATGAAGACGATCAAGTCGGCATCCTGCTCGATGGAACCTGACTCACGCAAATCCGCCATGACCGGCCTTTTGTTGGGCCGCTGTTCCAGGGAACGGTTGAGCTGTGACAATGCAATGACTGGAACATGCAGCTCTTTGGCCAGCGCCTTGAGCGATCGGGAGATCTCGGCAATCTCCGTTGCCCGGTTCTCCCGGGTGCCCGGTACCGCCATCAACTGAAGATAGTCGACCACGATGACGCCGACATCATGCTCGCGCTTAAGCCTGCGCGCCCTTGCCCGTAATTCCGAGGGTGACAGCGCAGGTGTTTCGTCAATAAAGATGTGACTCTTTTGCAGTAAATTCATGGCCGAGGTGAGCTTTGGCCAGTCATTTTCCTGCAGCTGCCCGGTTCGCAGACTTTTCATATCGATTTGCCCCAACGAGGCAAACAGCCGCATGACCAGCTGCAGCGATGACATCTCCATGCTGAAAATTGCCACCGGCACCTTGTGCTTGATCGCGGCATGTTCTGCTATGTTCATGGCGAACGAAGTCTTTCCCATGGCCGGCCGGCCGGCCACGATGATCAGGTCCGAGCCATGCAGGCCCGCGGTCATCTGGTCAAAATCTTTGTATCCAGTAGCGACCCCGGTGATTTCACCTTCCTGCTCATGCAGTTCCTGGATACGGTCAATGGCCTCTTTGATACTGTCCTGAACCGACACGAAGCCGGTGCCACGACGGCTGCCCTTGTCGGCGATCGCAAAAATCAGCCTTTCTGCATCTTCCAGCAGAGTTTGACTGTCCCGGCCATCGGACGTATACGCGCCAGCAGCCACCTCGGTACCCACTTCTATCAGGCTTCGAAGAATGCTTTTTTCACGAACAATGTCGGCATAGGCGAGAATGTTGGCCGCGCTCGGCGTGGCGTCTACCAACTGCCCGATATACGCGCCGCCATCGATCATCTCGGTCTGTCCGTGTGACTCGAACCACTCCGTGACCGTCACAGCGTCGGTGGGACGGCTGTTGTCGTGCAATTCGCTGATGGCCCTGAAAATGAGCCGATGATCTTCGCGGTAGAAATCGCTTTCCACAACGATATCCGCCACCTGATCCCAGGCGCCGGGCGAGAGCAGCAACCCACCCAGTACCGACTGTTCGGCCTCGATGGAATGGGGTGGAACTTTGAGCTGTTCTACCGGGGCCAATTTGGGTTCTGGCATGGATATTGTCCGCTAATATCAGGGCTGGAAACAGGTACGGGCCGCACATGGCGACCCGTACACGAAAGCATAGAGTGATCGGCTTCCGGCTGCAACCGGCAAGGGGCTTCTGTCAGTCAGCGTTGTTAACAACGACCTGAATGGTCGTCTCAACATCAGCATGTAACTGGATCAGCACCTCATGCTCGCCTGTCAGGCGGATGGGGCCCTCACCCATAATGACTTCGCTCTTCTCGAGAGGGTGGCCTTTTGCGGTTACCGCATCAGCGATCTCTCGTGGGCCAATCGATCCGAAAAGTTTGCCTTCATCGCTGGCGTTAGCGCTGATCTCGACGACGAGATCGGCCATCGCATCACGACGGGACTCCGCGGAGCCCAGTTTCTGGACCTCAGCGGCTTCCAGTTCAGCCCGACGGGCTTCAAACATGGCGATGTTTTCGCGCGTGGCCGGAACCGCTTTACCTTGAGGAACAAGATAGTTTCGGCCATATCCGGCCTTCACGTTGACCGTGTCACCGAGATCGCCCAGGTTCTGCACTTTTTCGAGCAGGATGAGTTCCATGGTCTTCCTCCTCTGATCAGTGGTTATCGGTGTAAGGCAGCAGTGCCAGATAGCGAGCGCGTTTTACTGCGGTCGCCAGCTGTCGCTGGTAGCGCGCCTTCGTGCCGGTAATCCGGCTCGGTACGATCTTGCCGGACTCGCCAATAAACTGCTTCAGCGTGTTGATATCCTTGTAATCGACTTCGCTGATGCCTTCGGCGGTGAATTTGCAATACTTTCTGCGTCTGAAATGGCGTGCCATGATTACGCGCCCTCCTTGCTGGCGGACTCATCCGCAGCTTCTGCTGCCGGGGCAGTGGCCTCGACATTTTCCGGACTCTCTTCGGCTGCTTCTTCAGCCGGCGCCGCGGCTGCCGGTTTCTCGTTAGCGGACTCCTCAGCGGGCGGCCTTGGCCGACGATGGTCGTCTCCGCGACCCGAGCGATCTTTTTCTTCCTTCGCCTTCATCATTGGCGATTGATCCGTAACCGCTTCCTGGCGCTTGATGGTCAGGTGGCGCAGCACGGCGTCATTGAAGCGGAAGACGCCCTCGACTTCTTCCAGTGTTTGAGCGTCGCACTCGATGTTCATCAAGATGTAGTGGGCTTTGTGCAGCTTCACGATGGGGAAAGCCAACTGGCGTCGGCCCCAGTCCTCGAGGCGATGGATCTTGCCGCCCTTGCCCTCGATCAGGCCCCGGTAACGCTCCAGCATCGCGGGGACCTGCTCACTCTGGTCTGGGTGGACCAGAAAACAGATTTCATAATGTCGCATTGTCATTTCCTCATGGATAATTCGGCTCAACGCCGAAGAGCCTCCCCGCACACATAAATGGGTTAGCGAGTGAAGCAAGGAATACTCCGCCCAACGCGGAGCCGGCGGATTATAGCAATGTCAGAGGACCCGGAGCAATCTCAATCAGGGATTTTCTTTATGGTGAAACTCTCGCCGCAGCCGCACTCTTCGGTCGCATTGGGATTGTCAAATTTGAAGGTGCTGGTGAGCCCTTCGGTAACGAAGTCGATGTTGGAACCATCAAGGTAAGGTAGGCTTTCCGAATCGACGACAACGGTCACGCCACGGTCCTCGAAAACATGATCGTCAGACTCAATCGTATCTACAAGCTCAACCTCGTAGGCCCATCCGGAGCAGCCCGTCTTGCGGACCCCCAAGCGCAACGCGCAGCCGCCGTCCCCGTCAAGAAACAGCCTGACCCTGCTGGCAGCGGCTTCGGTCATACGAATTGACATGAATGATTCCTCGAGAAAAATTTTGCTCAATATGCCCCTCAGGGCTGACGCGTCGCTGAGGCTGCATTATTATCTGGGGCCATTCGGCAACAGATCAACTTATTTAACATGCCAGCAAGCACAATCAAACAGCTCCTGTCGGGGGCCATCGATACAGGCACCGAGGTGACGGTAGAAGGCTGGATCCGGACGCGCCGCGATTCAAAAGCCGGTTTCTCTTTCCTGGCCATCAGTGATGGATCATGTCATTCGACCATCCAGGTCGTAGCGCCCTCCGATCTGGACAACTATGAGTCCGAAGTGCTCAAAATCACCAGTGGCTGCGCCGTGCGCGCCACCGGAGAGCTGGTAGAGTCGATGGGCCGCGGTCAGAGTGTCGAAATTCAGGCCACCCGGGTTGAAATCGTGGGCTGGGTTGAAAACCCGGACAGTTATCCCATCCAGCCGAAAAGACACAGCTTTGAATTCCTTCGGGAAGTGGGCCATTTGCGCCCCCGGACCAATTCATTCGGAGCGATCACCCGGGTCAGACACGCCGCCGCACAGGCCATTCACCGCTACTTCAGCGATCACGGCTATTGCTGGATCAACACCCCGATTATCACTGCCTCGGACGCTGAAGGCGCGGGACACATGTTCAGAGTCAGCACTCTGGATCTCGCCAACCTACCCCGCACAGAGCAAGGCGAAATTGATTTCAGCCAGGATTTTTTCGGCCGCGAGACTTTTCTGACGGTATCGGGACAGCTCAATGTCGAAGGCTATTGCCTGGCACTATCAAAGGTTTACACCTTTGGCCCCACGTTCAGAGCAGAGCAGTCGAATACGTCGCGACATCTCGCTGAGTTCTGGATGGTGGAGCCGGAGATTGCATTCGCCGACCTCGATGACCTCGCTACACTCGCTGAAGACTTTTTGAAGTATGTATTCAAGGCGGTTCTGGACGAGTGTCCGGACGACATGGCGTTTTTTGCCAAGTTTGTCGAGCCCTTGGCAGTCGAACGGCTACAGGCAGTGATTGACTCGTCCTTTGTTATGCTCGACTACGCGGAGGCGATTGAAATATTGCAGAAGTCGGGTAAGAAATTCGAATTCAAGCCGGAATGGGGGCTCGATCTACAAACCGAGCATGAGCGATATTTGACAGAGAAGCACTTCAAGTCACCCGTCGTGGTGAAAAACTATCCGGTGGAAATCAAGGCCTTTTATATGCGAATGAATGACGACAACCGGACGGTCGCCGCGATGGATGTTCTCGCGCCAGGCATTGGAGAAATTATCGGCGGATCACAACGTGAAGAAAGACTGAATGTACTCGAACAGCGGATGGCCGATATGGATTTGGATTCATCAGAATACGATTGGTATCTTGATCTTCGCCGCTATGGGACGGTCCCTCATGCGGGTTTTGGACTCGGTTTTGAGCGACTGGTCAGTTACATCACCGGAATGGCGAACATACGGGACGTCATACCCTACCCCAGGGTTCCAGGCCGCGCCGATTTCTGAGCAAAAAAGCCCGCCCCATCCAGGCATGCATCCAACTGATCGTTCGACACCCATCCGGATTTAGCCTATCTGGCGAAATGGGCAGAACAATTCATCAGGTGCTTGCGCGACATTGAGCATCAATCATGGCCGATTCGGTCATCATGCGATACGAATGCCACACCGGCAGTTATGCTGCTTGCCGATATACGCAGGTGCTCTGCTTAACCCTGCGCATCGGTAAATCAGGCCAGATCGGGAAAAACAAAGAGCGAAAAGAAAAAGGCGGCCGGGACATCTTCCTTGTCGTCCCGTGCCGCCCTGCGGACGTGTCGCCACCCGCGATTGCTTCCTTGCGTTTCAAGAGGAGCAAATCCTTTGCTCCGGCAGTTCCTTCTGCCAACGAAAACCGAGCCTTCCTTGCCTTTTTCGTCTCTCGTTGGGTATACTATAGCCATGTTTGGCTAAAAGCACAAGTGTCTATTTGCAAATTTGTCTAAATACATTTTTGTCTATTCACATTTATGGCTATAGACAGAATTGGCTACTTAATGATAGGGTGAAGTGAGGAGAGTTTCACATTAAGTAACTAGCAAAGGGAATTGAAAGGGGAGCCAGGAAGGCGAACCGGATTTGAAAGGGAATTTTCACCCTAAGGCGAGAAGTCTCGACTTCCGCACGGTAACTGGCGCCCACATGGAACGTGAGCGCCGGTTTTTTGAATTACCAGAAGCGAGGGAGGCCCCAACATAACTGCGCAGCTGGCCGGATAAATGCAAAGCACGCGAACTAATGCGTGCAAGTGACTGAAAAATGTACTACTGTAAATGATCAATACAGTGTGCATGTGCGTGTTTGGCTCAAGCACAAGCCTTGGAAAGAAAATGAACGAAAAGGAATTCGTCAATTTATATTCATTGAAAGCGGCAGGCCAGGGATATGGCTAACAGTCCGTTGAAGTCTGATGCGCTCTTGCATACTGATGCACACTCCATCGCTGAGGTGCTTCCAATTCTTTTGCGAAAAATTGTACGACTTCTTGTCGGCACGATTTCCTTTCCTGCGCTAATAGATATTTTGAAGGCAATATATGTTGAGGAAGGGCAAAACAAACTTGAGCGGGCTGGCACTAAGCCTACAAAAAGTGCACTCGCTCTGATCACTGGTCTCGACACACGAGTTGTGTCGACCGTACTTGCTCGGAATTGCGACACCACCGTTAATCCCGAGCAGGTCTCGCCCGAGTTCACTCTCATAGACATGTGGAATAGTGATTCCTTTTTCCAGGATCCCTTATCAGGTGAGCCCGCTGTGTTGCCAATCGAGGGACGCGGGAGAACCTTTCAAACACTGGTATTAAGGGCAATAGGGCGAAATATAACAGTGAAAACCGTACTGGACAGACTTCTAAAATCAAACACGATCAGAGTGTTAGAGGATGATATACCTCGCGTGGAATTGGTTTCTTTGGAATACACGCCAATTTCAAATGATCGTGCTCAACTTATGGACATTACTTTCTTGGAAGCATCCCGTGTTATCAGTGCGGGAATCCATAACATGAATTCGAAACCTGAGCATCGCGTTCCGCAACAAGGTCGGTGGACATATCGCCTACCTCCTTCGAAATATCGCTTGTTCAGGAAAGAAGCGCGAGAACTACTACAAAAGCAAATAAAAGAGGGGGAAAAACTTCTCGAAAAATTTGAGGAGCCTGACAAACACCCCGGTCAAATCACCGTCGGAATAGGATGGTACCAATGGGGTGACCATGAACTTGTAACAAAAGGAGAAGAGAAATGACTCGTTGGTTTATTGAAAAATCTGGCACAGGCATCGAAAAATCTGGCACAGGCATCG
>Ga0181579_10000659_pt1 | contig 28237 bp, 26 predicted proteins | sample 071ome_24_FD_132996 | JGI IMG/M metagenome (GOLD analysis project Ga0181579, IMG submission 132996) | Coastal salt marsh microbial communities from the Groves Creek Marsh, Skidaway Island, Georgia - 071402CT metaG (megahit assembly) | ecosystem: Environmental > Aquatic > Marine > Intertidal...
AAGCCCCGGTTTTCGGGAGAGCCTTCTCGCCACAGCTCAATGGCGCCTATGAGTTCTTCGGGCTGGCTTTTTAAAAAGATCCCCCAGAGCCAGCGATCTAGGGCCTGCCGAGGAAAAATGTTTTCACTAAGAAATGCCGCAACGCCCCCAGCTGGAAAGGGCCACGGAACTTTTGCAGACAGCTCTGAGATGACTTCATAGTCGACAAAATGCCGCTCATAGGCAGGAATATCTGTATCACGTACCCCTCTCAAATGAAGGCGAGGCGTCTCAAAATGTGGAATTTCTACCATGGAATTCGCCCTCAGGTTTCGTCAGCAGCCGTTATTCATGCGATTAACATGCCGTATCTTTTATGCGCAATCAAAGTTCAATAGGTAGCTGGTGATATGCGTTTAGGGCATTTTGACCTTGTTCTTTCAACAAAAGTTCCGGTGTGGGGCGGTTAGTCAGAATAAACACCCGTCCTTCCCTTTCTGAAGACTGGGGTCACCTCTTTGCATCGGGCGTAGCCCTCTCCTTTCAGCGCTGCATTCGCCAACTGAGCGAGTAGACCACCAAACATTCGGTGATTTGTCTCTAATACTCGAACCGTGACCGAGGGTGAGCGCCACCAATGTATCGTCGATGCGCTGCTTCTTAGAGATAAAAACAATGGCGTATGAATCTTTAAGGATGCCCCGAGAGGGATATTCAGAGGGGGGAGAGGGAGACAATCGCCTCTCGGAGCAGTTACACAATGCCTCCGACGGGTTCAATAAAACGTCGAAAAATCCGGCGGACTTGCTCACGCGAAAATCATGTGTTTGTCGTCTTTCCGCAAGCTTGCTGGGCGTCGAAGCCAAGCAGTAGGATGCCACTTCTTTGTCAATCTTTTGGAAACACGATGGCTAAAGTTCTGATCACCGGGGCAAGCGGATTTATTGCCGGTCACTGCATTATTGAGATGCTCAATCATGGTTACGATGTTCGCGGTACTCTGCGTGACGCCGCGCGCGGTGAGGCGCTCAAGACAAACTTAGCAAAGCATACGGATCGCATAGCTGCGCTTGAGTTTGTTTCAGCTGACTTGATGAATGAGGCCAGCTGGGTTGCGGCCGCTCAGGGATGTGACAGCGTCCTTCATGTGGCCTCACCAGTGCCCGTGGTGCAGCCCGAGGATGAAAACGACGTTATTATCCCGGCCAAAACCGGCACCCTCAATGTGCTCAAAGCTGCCACTGCCAATGGCATCAAACGGGTGGTAATCACCTCGTCCGTGGCTGCAGTCATGTCGGGAAGTCGGGACAGCGGCACTTTCACTGATCAAGATTGGACTGACCTAACCCGCACTGATTTGTCTCCCTATGTCAAAAGCAAAACGGTGGCGGAACGAGCGGCGTGGGAGTATGCCCAAGCGAACGAGCTGGAATTGGTCGCCATCAACCCAGCCCTAGTCTTGGGGCCCGCGCTGGAGGCAGACTACGGAAGCTCGCTAGAAGCCCTGTACCTGCTGATGACCGGGGCCTATCCCATATTGCCGAAACTGGGTTTTGAAATTGTTGATGTCCGCGATGTTGCTGTGCTTCAACGGTTGGCGCTTGAAACCACCGAGGCGGCAGGCCAGCGTTATATGTGCGCCAATGGCTTCCGCTGGTTCGTCGATATTGCCAAGACGGTAAAAACCGAGCACCCCCAACTCAAGGTGCCAACCTCAGAAATGCCAAATTGGGTCGCATCAATCGCCGGAATTTTCTTAAAAGAGGTCAAACAATTTCTCCCGGACCTTGGGCGCGTTAAAAAAATCGACAATACGCCCGCTCTCGCCATTGGCTGGCAGCCTCGTGATGCGGACACGGCGATCAGGGACGGGGCACAAAGCCTTGTTGATTTGAAGATCATTTGAGGTTGACGGCGCCGCTTGAGGCGGCTTCCGTCTAGGGAATGATGCGGCGAGCACGCAGGTCCCGCAGCCAATAGCAAAAGCTTTCTTCGCTATTGTAGGTTTGGTTAAAGCCGGCCTGATGGATCTTCACGGTGCTGACGAAAATAGGAGGTGGCGCTTCATTGGCGCCAAAGGCAAAGCAAAGGTCTGCATAGTGGTGAGACTCGCCAACAATCTGTTGCAGCGTATTTGGTGCCAGATTATGGCGAGCTACAATGCCCTGCCATAGGTCCTCCCGCTGCATCACGTACTCGGCTACCGAGAGCGGTTCATCATCGCCTAGGGGCACGTCGAGGGCCTCGGCGATTGCCGGCCACATGTCTCGCCAGCTGAAGACCTCGCCATTGGTCAGGTTGTAGGTTTCCCCCGCTGCGCATTCATTGCCGGCGGCCCAAAGGCAGGCATCCCCGACCAGTCGCGCGTCTACCGCTTCCATGGCTCGATTCACACCGCCCGGAAAAGCCAAGGGCAATCCCTCGGCCTGTCGCAAGGCCGCATAGACGCCGACTACCGGAGGTAGGTTCATCACAACGCCGTGGTTGGGGCCGACAATCATCTGGGGTCGTAAAATGGTAAAGCTGTAGTCATGGCGCATCGCATGGTCGCGTAAGAAGTCCTCTTGCACCCAATAAAAATTCGGGTGTTCAACGCGAGGCTGGCTTTCTCGGGCAGGCACCCGCATGGGTCCTACCATGGCGCCATAAGCCTTGGTGCCCTGTAGCAGGGTCACATGCTTTAGCTGATTGGCTTGGCATAGGCCGACGAGCAAATTTTCCAGCATCTGTCCGTTGCCGCTGATTTGTTCCGGATCAGACCAGCCACCGACCAATCCCGGAAGTTCGTACACGGCGGTATAAACCACGTGGGTGATTCCCCGAAGCTTCCCGCAGACTGCGGCGCAGGCCTCCTTGTCCTGTAAATCCATCGGGACGAAGTCGATGTTGGCATCGTCCAACAGCTCCGGACGGCGTCGTGACGCTGCAACCACAGGCCAGCCGGCGCCCGCAAAGCTGATGGCCGCCGCCGTTCCGACCAAGCCGCTGGCCCCAACAATGAGAACTTTGTTTTGCACCATCATCCCCTTTTGCTCTTTGTTGCAACTATCAGCGTGTTCGAGCCATATCCGAGATTTTCGGCTCAGAATATGCCGCCGTAGATTATGTGATTTGTGAACGACCTGATCTTGCGAAATTAAGATTTGCGTTGAAGTATAAATGATCCATCAGCGGCTTCCGTATCTTGCCTGTGGCTGCCTATTCAGCGCGCTCCGTAAATTAGGTATGTGAGTACTGCATCTGCACTGACTTTCCTGTTGACTACCTTTTGCTTGACAGCACTGCCAAGCGCGAGCGTTGCCCCGGTTGGTTCCGAATCGGTCGCTTTCGGCAGCAAAAATGGGTTGGAGTTGCCTTGGGTAGTGTTCTTGGTGACTTGTGCTTTGTTGTCGTGGCTCTGTTGTTGTGGCTCTGTTGGGGGAGAGCACCGTAGCCGAGACCGCAGAAGAATTACCTTCGGTGTTGAGGCTCGCGGCGGTGTTTACCTGATTTGGCTGGGTCTGATGCTGGTCAGAGCAGAAAAACAGCCGAAGAATTCATGCCTGCTAACCCCGGGTCTACTAGATCGCCGGCCATAGTCCTTTGTTTGGCCAGTCAGCCAACGCTATCTAGGTTCGCCCCGGTGTGTTAGCCGCGCAGACTGTTGACCACATAGGCGGCCAAATCTGCTACCGCCACACGCTCTTGAGCCATGGTGTCGCGATTGCGGACCGTGACGGTGTCATCCTCTTCAATGGTCTGAAAGTCCACGGTCACGCACAGCGGGGTGCCGACTTCGTCGTGACGGCGATAGCCCTTGCCGATGTTGCCCGTGTCTTCGTAGAAGATGCGGCCCAGCCCCAGCCCCATAAGCTCGTTCTTAATGGTCTTGGCCTTGCTGACAATCCCTTCGTGATTTCGCTTCAAGGGCAGAATTGCCACCTTGATAGGGGCTAGGTGGGGTTTAAAGGCCATCACGGTGCGCTCGCTACCGTTTTCTAGGGTTTCAACCGTATAGGCTTCGTTCATAACCGCCAACACGCCACGGTCCACACCGGCCGATGGCTCAATCACAAAGGGAACGTGCCATTTTTTCGCATCAAGATCCTGTAGCGCTAGTTTGGCATTGGAATCAGTGTTGGGTTCGACCTTGGCCGTAAGGTCGTAGTCGTCCTGATTTTTGGTGTGGGAACCTAAGTCGAAGTCGGTTCGATTGGCGATGCCCTCCAGCTCCTCCAAACCATGGGGGAAACGATACATCACATCCACCGTCGCCTTGCTGTAATGGGCCAGTTCTTCGGCAGGCACGTGATAAAGCTCGAGCTGTTCCCGGCTCACCCCCTGTTGCTCCCACCAATCCAGACGCATCTCAACCCACTGTTCATGCCATTGCTCGTCTTCGCCAGCCTTGACGAAAAACTCCAGTTCCATTTGCTCAAATTCTCGTACGCGGAAGATGAAGTTGCGCGGCGTAATTTCGTTGCGAAATGCTTTACCGATCTGGGCGATACCAAAGGGTAATTTCGGTGAGGTGGAATCCACGACGTTCTTAAAGTTGGTGAAAATCGCTTGAGCGGTCTCGGGTCTGAGGTAGGCGAAATTGCCGCCATCTTGAACCGGGCCTACGGCAGTTTTAAACATCAGATTGAAAGGGCGAGGTTCCGTCAGATCGCTGGAGCCGCATCCGGGACACGTGTTTCCCTCTAAATGGTCGGCGCGCCAGCGGCTTTTGCAGGCTCGGCAGTCCACCAGCGGATCGGTAAAAGTCGCTTCGTGTCCTGAGTGCTGCAGGGTTAGCGGATTGGTTAGAATTGCCGCATCGAGGCCTTCAATATCGTCACGCTCGTAAACCATGGCCCGCCACCAGGCCGCCTTGAGGTTGTTCTTAAGCTCTACTCCCAGAGGACCATAGTCGTAGACCCCTTGCAGGCCTCCGTAAATGTCGCTGGATTGAAAAATAAAGCCTCGACGTTTGGCTAAGGAGACGAGCTCCTCCATGGATTTGGCAGTCACGTATCTTCCTGAACAAGTGATTAAGGTGGCGCTGGATTAAACTCCGTCGCCGGCGCGCGCGACTATACCGTTAAAGCAGGGTAAATTCAGCGTCGGCCCAGCGCTAGGTTAGGGCGGCGTCGGCAATCATCATGACACTAGGGAGAACTTTCATGTCCAGCAATCTTTTCGATTTATCCAATAAGGTCGCGTTAATCACCGGTTCCAGCAAGGGCATTGGTCGAGCGATCGCGGAAGAAATGGCTCGCCAAGGTGCCAAGGTGGTGATCAGCAGCCGCAAGGCTGATGTTTGTCAGGAAGTTGCTGACGGAATCAATGCCGAGGCCAAGGCGTCGGGAAACGCCACAGGTGAGGCCATCGTCATACCCGCGCATGTGGGTCAGCGCGAAGCATTACAGCATTTGGTGGACGAGACCCGTGAGCGCCTTGGTCAGATCGATATCTTGGTGTGCAACGCGGCGGTGAATCCCTTTTATGGGTCCATGCAAGAGCTACCCGATGATGCCATGGACAAAATTCTCGACATCAATATCAAGTCCAACCATTGGTTGGTGAACATGGTGTTGCCCGAAATGATTGAGCGTAAAGACGGCTCCATCATCATCGTGTCGAGTGTCGGCGGTTTGCGCGGCAGTCCGGCGCTGGGCGCCTACTGCATATCCAAGGCGGCAGACCTGCAGCTTGTCCGCAATCTGGCGGTGGAAAACGGCCAGCATAATGTACGTGTGAACGCGATTTCTCCGGGGCTGGTGCGTACCGATTTTGCCCGGGCGCTGTGGGAAAACCCGGACATCCTGCGTGAACGCACCGCGGGAGACCCGTTAAAGCGAATTGGTGAACCGCGAGAAATTGCGGGTGCTGCGGTTTATCTGGCATCTCAGGCTGGTTCTTTCACCACGGGTCAGAATTTTGTGGTCGATGGCGGTGCCACGATCAGCTAAATTAGCTGCCCTTTTAATCTTTGAATTCGGACAAGACCATGGAAAGTGAAATCGTGAAGCCGCGCTGGTGGGCGCAAGCAATTTTGATTGGTGCCGTCATGGCTGGGGCTTTAGTGGTGGTCAGCGGGTTGGGTACGCGTTTTGGTATTTGGGAATACACCGGCGGCTTTACTGTTGCCAGCGGAGGCGTCCTGCTCGCCACTGCAGCTGCGTTCTTAGGCATCGTTGGCTACGTGGTTTGCTTGTTCAAGGGCTTTAAAGCCGAGCGCTCCAATCTGCTGATCGGTGTGCTTGTTAGCGCCCTGATCCTTGGACAGGCCGGTATGCAGATGGCGGCTCTGGCGGCTGTACCGGCCATTCATAACATTTCAACGGATACGTTGGATCCACCTGAATTCGATACCTTGGTAGCTGTGCGGGAGGCGGAAGGAGCCAATCCATTAGCCTACGATGCTGAGGTTTTGGCCGAGCTACAGCAACAGGCTTATCCGTGGGTTAAAACCATGAATTCCGCAACCAGTCCGGCAATTGTGTTGAACAATGCAGTACGGGTGCTCGAAGACATGGGCTTGGAAGTGGTAAATGTGTCTCCAGAGCAGGGCATCGTTGAAGCCACTGACACCACGTTCTGGTACGGATTTAAGGACGACGTGGTAGTTCGCGTTCGTAGCGCCGAAGCCGGGCCGGGCAGCATTGTCGATGTGCGCAGCGTATCGAGAGTGGGTCGATCCGATGTGGGCTTGAATGCTAAGCGTATTGGAGAAATCTTGAGCGGCCTAGGCGGGTAGCAAACGTCTCGGACGGTGTCCTCTTAGAAATTTATGATCTGGCACTGCATTGAAACAAGGTCGACAACGCCTATCGCGTTGCGGCCTTGCATCATGCCCGCGCACTCTCCTGGGTTAAAAATAGTTTGTGCGCTTTGCTGCTCCAAACGATAACGGTGAGTGTGACCGTGTAGGGCCAAGTCCTGTTGGCTCAGGTGACCGTCGAATTCCAACGGATCGTGAACCACGATGATCGATCGACTGGCCCAGTTTAATTGCAGCGGCGGTTCCTGGAAGGTAAAGCCATGTCGCGCGATGGCCTCCTCAAGGCTTTCCCGCTCTTGATCGTTGTTACCAAACACGCCGAAAAGCGGTGCGTTCAGTGCGGCGAAAACATCCAGTGTCTTGGCTTGGCTGATATCACCGGTATGAATCACCCGATCAACGCCCTGCTCATTAAAAATTTCGACGATACGCCGCACATTTTTTAAATTGTTGTGTGTGTCGCTGACGACGCCAATTCTCATGGTGGGATCCTAAAAAGCAGGTTGCTACCGTGTCTGGATTGCCGCGAACGGCATTTGCAAAGCAAAACGCCAGGCGAACCTGGCGTTTTGCTAGCTTAGAGCGTGAGCCAAGCTTATTGGGCGCGCTCCAGCACATGAATCGCGCAAGCGCTGCCAAGACCGATTACATGAGTTAATCCGATCTTTGCGCCTTCAACCTGACGTGATCCTGCTTCGTTACGTAGATGCGTACTGACTTCGTAGATGTTGGCGATGCCAGTGGCCCCCAAAGGATGGCCCTTGGACAGCAAGCCGCCGGACACATTTACCGGTATGCGGCCACCCAAGGCAACTTCGCCCTCGTCAATCATACGGCCGGCGTCTTCCTGTTTGCAGATACCCAGATTGCCGTAGTGCAGAATTTCGGCAGTGGCGAAACAGTCGTGCAACTCGATCAGATCGATATCTTCAGGCCCAAGTCCCGCCATTTCGTAGGCCTCTTTGGCGGCCTTTTGGGTGCAGGAGTTCACATCAGGCATAACCAGATCGCGCTCTTGCCATGGATCGGATGCCAGAACCGAAGCCCGTACTTTGATGGCGCGGTCCATAAGTCCAAGCTCCCGAGCTTTCTTTTCGGAGCAAATCACGGCTGCGGCTGATCCGTCCACATTCACAGAGCACATCAGTTTGGTGTTTGGGTAGGAGATCATCTCCGCGTTCATTACCTCCTCAAGGGGGGTCTCAATCTGATACATCGCCTTCGGGTTCAATGTGGAGTGATGATGGTTCTTCACCGATACTTTGGCGAACTGTTCGAACGTCGTGCCGTAATGACGCGCATGTTCCATGCCAGCTTCGGCAAAAACAGCAGGCATGGTGCCCGAGCCGAGCAAGCCCTCTTTGGGGATGCCGGTCTTGGCAGCGCCGCCGCCGAGCAGGCCCTTGCCCATTTGCTCAACACCAACGGCTAAAACCACGTCGTACAGTCCGGCCTTAACGGAGGCCCAGGCTTCGCGGAAGGCTGTAGCACCCGTCGCGCAGGCGTTGGCAACATTAACCACCGGCATACCGGTTTGCCCGATTTCCTGTAGCAGGCGTTGGCCAACCATGCCGGATGCTTGGCCAAGATTGCCGCAGTACAAAGCCTGCATGTGCTGAATGCTGAGGCCGCAATCGTCCAAGGCCATCAAGGCAGCCTGCGCGCCGATTTGCGGTACCGTTTTATCCGGGAAGCGCCCGAACTTGATCATGTCGACCCCTACGATATATGCGTCGGTCATAGTCGTTCTCCGTTGTTTAGCTTGACAAGCATAAGTCTATGTTTTTGGTTGAAAGAAAAAGGAAAGATAGCTGTTGCCGTCCGCGTCCTTGCGGCCTAGCGCGTCGGCGTAGACCACCTCAACAGGCATATCGAACTTGAGGTGGTCTGGATCAGGCTCGACGTTGATGAGGTTGCCCTTAATGGCGGTACCATCGTCCAGATCCACAATAGCGCTTACGTATGGAACTTCGATGCCCGGGAATGAACGATGGACAATCGAATAGGAATACAGTTTGCCGCTATTGGGCAGGGTGACGGCGCTCATTTGATCTCTCGCGCCGCATTTTGAACACACGTTGCGTTCTCCAAGGAAGGTGGTACCGCACTGGCCGCACTTCTGGCCCTCCAAGTAAGGTTCGCCGCCCTCCGGAATCTTCAGATAAGGCACCGCTGGTAAAGACTGATTGCTCATGATTCCCCTCAAAAAAGTAGTATGGCTTCAGGCTCTTGGGATCTGTCGCCAAAAACCTGCAAAACATCATACTATCGCGCCACTTTTGGCGGTAGAGCGAGATATCTGTCACAAATAGGGCCTCTGGTCCCCGGTTTTGCATCACCTGATCTTGACGGCAGGGGTATGGTGAGAGCTCTCAAATGGGCTTGCCTGCCCGAGGAGGGAAGATGAAATCGCTGAAAGTTCGCGACTATATGGCGGTGGAGCTAATCACGTTTACTCCCCGCAACAATGTGCTGGATGCCATGTCATTGTTCTTGGAGCGCGGCATTTCCGGGGCACCGGTGGTAGACAACGGGGCTCTGGTTGGGGTGCTGTCCGAGGTGGATTTGATTGACGTCGTCGTTCAGGACAGCTACTACAACGAAAACGTCGGCATTGTTGCCGATTTCATGCAGACCGAAGTGGAATGGGTAGAGCCGGATATGGATATTTTCACTTTGGCGCAGCGTTTCACCAAAAGGCATCGAAGACGTTATCCAGTGCTCGAAAATGGGAATTTGGTCGGCCAAATTTCTAGGCGCGATGTATTGCGCGCGGCCATGGATCTGTCGCCGACCTAGGTTTTCCTAGTGCTGGCGACTTTGCAGTTGGGTTTGAACAAGGCCTGCTCAATCTCTTGTCCGTGCTGGTCTAGAGTTTGGATCGGATAATTTCGTTGACCTGTTGAGGGTTGGCCTTGCCTTGAGTTGCCTTCATAACTTGACCGACGAAAAAGCCCAGCATTTTGTTTTTACCGCCGCGCAGTTCTTCGAATTGTTTGGGATTGGCCGTGATCAGGTCGTCGATTATCTGCGTGAGAGCACCGTCATCACTGACTTGGGCCAAGTTTAATGAGTCGATAAGCGCATCAACCTCGGTAACCGCGCTGTTGTCTGCACCGGCTTCCCAGAGTGCGTCAAAGAGCGTTTTTGCGGTTTTAGACGACAGGGTAGCATCGTCAATCCGCTGAATCAGCTGTGCCATCTGGCTTGGCGTGACCGGGCTGTCAGCGATGTTCGTCCCATGTCGATTTAAGTAAGCCGAAAGCTCGCCCATCATCCAGTTGGCCGCCTGTTTTGCGCTGGCGCCAGCGCTCACCGTCTGGTCAAAGTAATTGGCGCGGTCAATATCGCTGCTTATGTACTCGGCATCGCCCGCGGGCAGACCAAGGTCATCGCAATAACGCCGGCAGCGGGCGTCGGGGAGTTCAGGCAATGTGTCGCGCACCCGTGAGACAAATTCTTCGCTGATATTCAGCGGCATTAAATCTGGGTCGGGGAAGTACCGGTAATCGTTGCTCAACTCCTTGCTACGCATCGAACGTGTTTCATCTTTGTCTGGATCGTACAGGCGGGTCTCACGATGGATCGTCCCGCCGGATTCCAGAACGTCAATTTGTCGCGCTATTTCATGTTCGATGGCCTGCTCGACGAAACGGAAGGAGTTGATGTTTTTAATTTCTGTACGCTCGCCAAATTCTGCTTGGCCGGTGGGGCGGACAGAGACGTTAGCGTCGCAGCGCATACTGCCTTCGGCTAAGTTGCCGTCGCAAATACCTATGTAGCGCGCCAGAGTGTGGATTTGTCTGAAGTAGGCCGAGGCTTCTTGGGCGGTGCGCATATCTGGCTCGGATACGATCTCGAGCAACGGCGTGCCGGCGCGATTTAAATCGATGGCCGTCTGACCGCTGTAAAGATCATGGATCGATTTGCCTGCATCTTCTTCTAGGTGGGCACGGGTTATACCCACGGTTCGCGGGCTGCCGGATTCTGGCGTAATCGTGATGCTTCCCTGGCCAACAATGGGGGTTTCGAACTGGCTGATCTGGTAACCCTTGGGTAGATCCGCGTAAAAATAGTTCTTGCGATCAAAAATGGAATGCAAATTGATTTGGGCGCCAATGGCGAGACCAAAGCGCACAGCCATCTCTACGGCCCGTTCATTGAGCACCGGCAGCACGCCCGGTAGACCCAGATCAATATTGCAGGCTTGGGCGTTGGGTGCTGCGCCATAGGCGATACTTGCGCCGGAAAAAATTTTGCTGCGGGTGGCGAGCTGAACGTGAATCTCCAGCCCGATGACGGCTTCCCAACTCAATTGATTTCTCCCGGTCGCTTTAAATGCCAATCGGTATGGCGTTGAAATTGGGCCGCCAGCCCCAGCGCCAAGTCCTCGCGGAATGCCGGGGCGATAAGCTGCATACCCATGGGCATGCCCTGAGAAAAACCGCAGGGTAATGACATGGCCGGTAAGCCCGCTAAGCTAGTGGGCACGGTGTAGAGGTCCTGTTGGTACATGGCAACCGGGTCGTCCGTTAGCTGACCTTTGCGAAACGCCGGTGTAGGTGAGGTAGGGGTGAGCAGCAAATCCACCTCCGCAAAAGCGTTATCGAAATCCTGGGTAATTAGACGCCTGATTTTTTGGGCTTTGAGGTAATAAGCATCGAAGTAGCCTACGGACAACGTGTAGGTGCCGGTAAGGATTCGTAGCTTAACTTCGTCGCCGAAGCCTTCCTCTCGGGAGCGTTCGTACAAATCCTGCAAAGATGTCGGATTTTCACAGCGATGTCCGTAACGCACCCCGTCGTAGCGCGATAAGTTAGTCGAGGCCTCGGCCGAGGCGAGAACGTAGTAAACCGGGGTTGCCGCATCGGTATGAGGCAGTGAAACGCGCTTAAACGTGTGGCCTAACTTTTCCAGTTCTTGTCTTGCGGCTGTTACGGATTCTTGATTGCTGCTGTTTTCATAGTATTGGTCAGGCAAACCAATAACCATCGGACGCTCCGGCTCCGCTATGCCGCTATGCAGCATGTCTGCGAGCCAAGCGTCGTCCCGTTTCGCACTGGTTGAGTCTCGTGGGTCAAAGCCGGCCATGACGCTTAGCATCAGCGCCGCATCTTCGGCACTTCGCGCCATAGGGCCCGCGTGATCCAAACTGGATGCGAAAGCAATCATGCCGAATCGCGAAACTCTGCCGTAGGTGGGTTTTAATCCCGTGATGCCGCAAAGGGCTGCCGGTTGACGAATGGACCCGCCGGTGTCGGTTCCCGTGGCGCCAGCAACCAAGCCGCCAGCTACCGCAGCGGCGGAGCCGCCGGAAGAGCCGCCGGGAACTCGGTCCGTATCCCAAGGGTTTGCTACCGGGCCGAAATAGCTGTTCTCGTTGGACGAACCCATGGCGAACTCATCCATATTGGTTTTACCAATGCTGACCATGCCAGCGTCCGCCATCTTCGTGACCACTGTCGCATCGTAGGGAGCGACAAAGTTACCCAGCATCTTCGAGCCGGCGGTGGTCAGAATGCCTTTGGTGCAGAAAATATCTTTGTGGGCAATGGGTAGCCCTAAGGTGGGGCGACGGTCACCTTGGCTTCGAAGCGCATCTGCTGCGCTGGCCTGAGCCATGGCCTCCTCTTCAGTCAGCGTGATAAAGCTGTTCAGCTGCGGGTCCACCTCTTTGATACGGGCCAAATGGTCCTGCGTAAGCTCGGCGCTAGAGACTTCCCCGTCGGCAAGGGCTTGGCTCATTTCGCGTAGAGAAGAAACATATTTCATTAGTGAATAGACCTTATTCAACGACTCGTGGCACGAGGTAGTACTGATCGGATGTTGCTGGGGCGCTGCGTTGAAAGTGTTCCGGGTCTGGATTTTCCGTAATTTCGTCAGCCCTGAGGCGTGCGGAGCCATCAAACGGGTGCGAAAGTGGTTCGATACCCTGGGTGTCTACAGACTGCATGGAGTCAATAAGGGCTACGATGGATTGCAGATCTGCGGCTACTGCCGATGTGGTTTCAGGGTTAAGCGCCAGTCGAGCAAGGGCTGACAGATGGGCCACATCAATGCCGTCGCTGGACTCTGGGCTATCTTCATCGGAAGGTTTAATTGTGTTGTCGGTCATCCTCTTCATCAGTCGTGCAAGTATAGCCCGCAATTGTAAACCGGTTGACGCAAGAATGCTGACTTGCGTGGATTATTGGTTGTGGTCCTTCGAACTAAAACGGTTAGCGCGCACTGGTCGCTGCAAAGTGCAAAATATCGGCCAATCTTAGTCGTGCTTTTCACTAAGCATGTGCCTATGATTACGCTTTATTTTTCGGAGCTTGCGCGTCGATGTTAAAGAATTTCCGCGGCCTCTTCTCAAGAGATTTGTCTATCGATTTGGGGACTGCAAATACGCTGATTTACATCCGCGAGGAAGGTATTGTGTTGGACGAGCCTTCGGTGGTCGCCCTACGTCAACAGGGAAACCAACGAAGCGTCGCCGCTGTCGGTCTCGATGCGAAGCGCATGCTGGGACGAACCCCGGGTAACATCACGGCCATCAGACCCCTGAAGGACGGAGTGATAGCCGATTTTCTTGTTACGGAAAAAATGCTGACCTACTTTATTGCAAAGGTGCACGAGAATTCCTTTATTCGTCCAAGTCCTCGGGTCCTGATCTGTGTGCCCTGTAAATCCACTGAAGTAGAGCGCCGCGCTATCCGCGAAAGTGCGCTGTCGGCGGGCGCGCGCGATGTTCGTCTCGTCGAGGAGCCAATGGCGGCAGCCATTGGTGCTGGCCTGCCCGTTCATGAGGCGGTTGGCACCATGGTCGTCGATATCGGTGGCGGGACCACAGAAATTGCGATCATTTCGCTTAATGGCGTTGTGTTTTCTGAATCGGTTCGCGTGGGCGGTGACCGTTTTGACGAGGCGATTGTTGCTTACGTCCGGCGTACCCAAGGTAGCTTGATCGGCGAGGCCACTGCAGAGCGTATTAAGCAAGAGGTCGGGGCGGCCTACCCGCAAAAAGAAATTCGAGAAATCGATGTGCGAGGCCGCAACCTTGCGGAAGGGATTCCTCGCAGTTTTACCCTCGATAGCAACGAGATCCTTGAGGCCTTGCAAGAGCCGCTGTCGGTTATTGTGCAGGCGGTAAAAGCTGCCCTTGAGCAGTGCCCGCCGGAATTGGCGTCGGACATTGCCGAAACCGGTATGGTGCTGACCGGGGGTGGTGCGCTACTTCGCGATCTGGATGTTTTGCTGGCAGAAGAAACGGGTTTGCCGGTGATCATTGCTGACGATCCGTTAACATGTGTGGCCCGAGGCGGCGGGAAGGCGCTAGAGCTTATGGATCAGGCGGGGAACGCCGATCTACTCTCAACGTCTTGAGGGCGGCTTGCCTGCGCAAACTGTTCGCTTCGACGGGGAAGCCGTTAACGCTGGAGGGGTGAAATTAAGACGCTGTTTGCCAAGAGACCGAGCGCTGGCTACTTATTGTTGGCCATGCTTTTGGCGTCTTTTGGGTTGATGACCTTCGATGAATCTGTCTCGCGAGCGGACAACGTGGGCACGCACAGGGCGCCAACGCCGCTGCAGTCTGCCCTCATCAGTATTCGTGGCGGGCTTTTGACCTCTGCTTCGCCTGTGTTTGCCACCGCACAAGCGCCCTATCAAATTGCAGAGTTTGTCTCGGACATCACCTCGGACAGAGCTTCCCTATTACAGCAGCGCGATAGTCTCGAGCAACAACTGCTCTTACTTCAGCAACAACAGCAGCGCTTCAACTATCTTCAACAAGAAAATACGCGCTTACGACAATTACTGGGCTCTAAAGCCCAACTACCAAGCGAAGTAACCATCGCAGAAATTATTGGCGTGTCGCCAAACCCTCAGCGCGCTGAACTTTTGTTGGATAAGGGGCGAGAGGACGGTGTCAGCCGTGGTCAAGCGGTTGTGGACGCCCAGGGTGTGTTTGGTCAGGTCGTCGAGGTCTCGGCCGACACCAGCTGGGTACTGTTGATAACAGACCGAGATCACGCGATTCCGGTAAGAAACAGTCGAACAGGGGTGCGCATGATCTTGGGTGGTATTGGCGGCCCTGACGCTTTGTTTTTAGAGGATTTGCCCGCGTCGACAGATATTCAAACAGGCGACTTGATAGAGACATCGGGTTTGGGAGGCCGATTTCCAGTCGGTTATCCGGCAGGTGTCGTAACAAGTTTAGGGAGCGTGCAAGACACGCCTTATTTGAGCGCGACGGTGAAGCCGGCGGCAGCTTTGTCGAAGGTTGGGCATGTATTAATTATTGCCAACAGCAGCGTTCAATCCGCCGGTTCCGAGGTGCCTGCCGATGCGGGCGTTTCGGTAAATGCTGAAAAGGCAGAGAACTAACATGCGTCCTCTGGGCTTTACCGTCCTTTGGCTTATCCCGATAAGCCTAGTGCTAGAGGTTGCCCGGCCGCCCAGCTTTGTGCCCGAGTGGTTGCTTTTCTGGCGCCCCCAGTGGGTTTTGCTGGCGCTGATTTTTTGGGCCTTTCACCTTGGACACTTCCGAGGGGCTCTTTTCCGGGCGTTTTTTACCGGTGGTCGAGCGGACGACGGCACGCTGTTTCGTCGGGCAATTACCTCGGTTTGGTTTGGCGGCTTTTTTGTAGATGCGATGTTGGCAGAACCGCTGGGTTTAAACGGCGCTATCTTCGCAGCGACTGCTTTTTATCTGATGCGATTCCAAGAGCGTCTGGTGCTCCAGACCTTGGTGCAGCGCATGGTCATGATTTTTTTGATTGTGTTTTTTGCTGAAGTTTTCAGGGCATTTGTACTCAATCTTTTGCATGGTCAGCCTTGGGTCCTGCAGCCGCTGACCGTCGCTCTGACCAGTATGTTGGTTTGGCCGTTGTACGACAGGTTAGGCAGCCGATCCTCTGACCGCGTGCGTGCGCCCTGATGTCGAGTGATACACCACGCCTGATTTTGGCTTCTCAGTCGCCTCGGCGCTTCGATTTGTTGACACAAATGGGTCTCAAATTTGATGTCGCTCCAGCAGATATTGACGAAACGCCAATACAAGATGAGAGCGCGGAAACTTATGTTGGGCGTTTGGCGCAAACAAAGGCGCAGGCAGGGTGGCAGCCCGGCCAATTAAATTTGGGCGCCGACACCATAGTTGTGAAAGATGGTGCTCTCTTGGGAAAACCGCAGAACCGAGCACATTGCATACAAATGCTTCAGCAGCTGTCTGGATGCGCTCATCAGGTTTTTACCGGCGTTGCGCTTTTTAATGGTGACGTCACTTACAGCAAAGTCGTAACAAGCACGGTTTATTTGCGGCCCATCAGTGTGGACGAGACTGCTTGGTATTGGGAAACCGGGGAACCTCAAGATAAGGCCGGAGCCTACGCGCTGCAGGGTCTTGGGGGGATTTTCGTCAAGCGCGTTGAAGGCAGCTACAGCAACGTCATAGGCTTGCCAATGCTGGAGACCGAAGACCTGCTGAAACAGGCAGGATTTCCAACGTGGGATGAAAGACGCAATGGCTGAAGAGTTGCTCATTCAGGTTACTGATTTTGAATCCCGTGTTGCTCTGGTCAAGGACGGCGCGGTTCACGAAGTGCATTTAGCCCGCTCGTCAGGATATAGCGTCACCGGCAATATTTATCTCGGTAAGGTGGTGCGAATCATCCCGGGGATGCAGGCGGCGTTCATTGACATAGGCCTGGAGCGTCCGGGTTTTTTGCACGCATCCGATGTAAAAACCTCCCGCATAAGCACCCGGCAAGATCCCGGCTCCAAACCCGCAATTAGAGATCTGCTGCACGATGGCCAAGAACTGCTGGTGCAAGTGGAGCGAGATCCAATCGGCACGAAGGGTGCCCGTCTGTCCACTCGCTTAGCGCTGGCCTCGAAATATTTGGTGCTTACTCCCACCAGCGATCAAGTTGCCTTGTCTCAACGCATTCAAGACGACGCAGAGCGACAGCGCTTGTTCGCGCTTTTACGCCCCTTGGTCGAGGCTTGTGGATATGGCGTCATAGCGCGTACCCAGAGCGAGGGTGCGCAAGCCCCGCCGTTAAATGAGGATTATCATCGCTTGGTGCAGCAGTGGCAGGCGATCCAGGAACAGCGCAAAGGTCTGCACTCAGGTTGCTTGGTGCATCGCGAACTGCCGATCCAAACCCGATTGGTTAGAGATTTGGTCGGTGCTGAAACCGCATCCATACAGGTGAATGACGCAGACATCTTCCAGCGGCTGGGGGAGTATCTGGACAAGTATGCGCCGGCTTATAAGGAGAAATTACGCCTTTATCGCGAACACAGGCCCATGTTTGCGCGGCACAACATTGAAGATGAGATCGCTGCGGCCCTGCAGTCGCGGGTGCGCTTACCCAACGGCGGTACCCTGGTGATTGAACCGACTGAGGCCATGGTCAGCATCGACGTCAACACGGCCAGCTTTTTGGGCAGTAAAAACCTAGAAGAAACGGTCTTTCAGACAAATATGGAGGCAGCGGCGGCGATTCCTCGTCAGTTGCGGTTGCGTAATCTGGGCGGCATTGTGGTGATCGATTTTATTGATATGACCGACTTCGCTCACCAACAAAGCGTGCTAGCAAAACTGTCGCAAAACCTTGCTGCCGATCCTGCCAAAACGCGAGTACTTGGTTTTTCGGAATTAGGTCTGGTGCAGGTTAGTCGTAAGCGTGTTCGGGAAAGTTTGGTGCAGCAAATGTGCGGTGACTGTCCGCACTGCCAAGGTTCGGGATTAACCAAAACCCCGGAGTCCGTCTGTATGGAGATATTTCGGGCGTTGTTGTCTGAAGCGTCCGTCGCGGCGGACAAGCATGAAAGCCGAAAGGGTAGCTACAGTCTAATAACCACGGCGGCGGTCGCCGACCGGTTGTTGGAAGAAGAGGCGACCATTTACGCCGCGCTGTCTGCCAAGCTCGGACACGAACTGCGCCTGCAAGTTGATCCAGAGTTTTTGCCGGGCCGGTTTGATTTGTTTTTTGTTTCCCAAAGCCACCGATAGCCACGCTTTGTCTCTTCCGACGTCACAATCAAGCAACCCCCAACCGCGGTCACCGTGGGCCAAGGTGCTAAAAACGGCCTTAGTGCTGGGCACTGTAGTCAGTTGTGTCATTGCGGGTCTACAGCTATCCGGGCGCGTATTGCTGAGTTTTTCTGATGCTTTGACGCCGCGGGTAAACATGCTCCTGCAGCCCTATCGGATAGAAGTGGTAGATCTAAGCGGCGACTGGCGCGGGTTTAATCCAGTGGTGCGCGCGGGCTATGTAGGCTTTGCCGCAGGCGAAATGCGTGACGTCGAGGTGGAGTTGGACTTTTTTTCGAGTCTGCTGAGTGATGACCTTGTTTTTGCTCATGCCTATGTCATGAGTGGTCAGGTTGGTTTGATACACACATCAGCGGGCTGGCAGTTGCAAGGAGCGCAGGAGCAACCACTGAACATTGATTTTGTGGGTCTTGCTCAAAACACCCGCTCAGCAGACGCTCGTGTGCGGGTGTCCGTCGAGCGTGAAGGCGTCACTGCTGATTACGACGTTGCTTTTAACATCGACAATGACGAGCAAAACGTCAGGTTGGCGGCCTCAATTGCCAGTCCAACTGCGGCGTCATCGCAGCGAAAGTTATCGATTTTTCTGACTCGGCATCAAGTCTTAGACCCCGGCAGCGATTCGCACTCGATGCCCCATGTGCGACTCGGTGTTCAGGGAGATTTGCAGATCGCACCTGGACTGCTTGGTTCTACTGGATTGGCTTTGACTGTGTCCGAAGGCTCTTGGCTTGAAAGCGAAAGTGGCGATACGCAGACACTGGGCACAGGGCGACTGTCAGCCGAGATCAGCATTGTGGAATCCCCGCTAGTGAAAGTCGGGACGACGCCAAGGGTCGCGGCGTCGGTTGATGTTCAACGTCTGGGTCAAAAATTTTTTGGGCGGCTGCAAAGTGCCTTGTCAGCCGGTGACCGAGCGCCGTTATCTTTGCCAGAGGTGAGTTTTCTGCTGAACGCGGATGAGCTGATGTCGGCGTTAGGGATGACAGCCGCCTTCAACGACGTGTTTGCGGCTGAGGATTTGCTTGCCAAGGCGGTGGTCGAAAACATTGAGCTGGGGCCGATTACGCGGTTGGGCAACGACGTATTGGTACCAGAGACAATTTTGGGTGAGTGGGTCGCTGGGCTGAATGTTCGGGGACACGTGGAAAGATTGGTCGCCTACTACGACGAACAATTGGGGTTTGGGTTCACCGCGCAGGCCAGAGAGCTGGAATTGTCGGCCTATCGGGGGTCCCCAAGTTTCACCAACACCGATGCGGACATATTTGGCGACCTTCAGCATATTGGCATGAGTGTGTCTGGGCGGAATGTCACCATGGAATTTCCTTCGGTGTTCTCAGGCGCGTGGTTTTTCGAACAAGTGCAGGGACAACTGATGCTGCTTTTCCGGCCGGGTTATGCGTCTGTTCGCGGCAAGGATATTGAAGCGTACTCTGGTATCAGTCTCATCAAAGGCGGATTTGCGACGTCGCGGCCAAGCTCACGCGAGGAACAGCGTTTCACACTTGGTTTAACCATTGACCGAATCCTAACCGGGAGCACGGATCCTTATTTACCTCGCAGGCTTAGCGACGGGCTTCGCCAATGGCTGCAGGACGCACCGCGATCGGGTGAGCTTATGGACGTGGCAATAGCTCACCACGGTCAAATTCATCTGTTGCCCGGAAACCGCAGTCGCCGTCGCTTCGAAATGACCACAAATTTCCAGAATGCCGAGGTGAAATTCACTCAGGATTGGCCCCCTTTGCTTGACGCCGCAGGCAAGGTGCACGTCGCCGGCCCAATCACGTTCGGCACAATTGATCGAGGAACGGTTGCTCGTTTGGACTTGGACGGAGCAAATGTCAGAGTTGAACCCGGTCGAGCGACGGTTTTCCTAGACTTAGCGAGCAAGGCCACAGGCAGCGCGCTCCTGAATTTGATCAGAGCGACGCCTTTGCAGCAGTCCTTGAGTTTCGTCTCGCCCCAATGGACGGCCGAGGGAGAGGTTAGTTATGCCGCTGAGATAGCGGTGCCCTTGGGTGGTGCGCTGGGAAGTGAGTCCGGCTTGAAAGTCGATTTGAGCGTGGACTTTGATTCCCTTGATTTGAATATGCCCGAATACCGTCTAGCGTGGAAAAATCTGGCTGGCCGACAGACGTTTTCGCTGCCTCATCATCTGCAAGGTGAGGTGATTGGAGAACTATTTGATGAGTCGGTACGGGTTGGTGTCTCCCACGATCCTGAGAATCTGCGGTTTGGTTTCCAAGGCCAGATGGCTGCTGACGACATCTTCTACTTGGCGGATATGCAGCCAAATTCAGTGTTGTCGGGAGAGGATTATTTAGAGGGAGAGCTGACATTAACCATGAATGGCAGCGGCGACTCGCAGTTGCGAGTCGATACAGATCTGAGGGGCTTTGCCGTCGACCTGCCAGCGCAGTTTGGCAAACCCGAGGGAGTTCTAAAAACCAGCGAATTCTTGCTGACCTTTGGCGCGGATCACCAGAAGCTAGATTGGCGGTATGGGCTGACCAAGGGCCGGGTCTTTATACCGGAGCAGGGCAGTGTCCGGGGGGCTGTGGGTCTCAGTGCGCAGCCGATAGACGTAGCGGCCGACTATGAGGGTTTTGTGGTCAGCGGAAAACTCGATCGTGTCGACCTTGCCGATTGGGTGTCCGTGGACGGGGCGCCAGCTGTGCAGACACCGTTCAACTGGCAAATCCGCGAATTGGATGTTGGCGAACTTGTGATTAACGAATTGATTTTCCCCGACGTTTCTCTAAGCGCACAAAGCGCGCCGGATTTGCTGGTTTTTCAGGTACAGGGTCAGGACATCGATGGTAGCGTCGATCTCTCGGACTCTGGGCGGGCCCCGCAGATCGACCTGCTGAAACTGCGCCTGCCGGCGTTATATCCCTACGCTGAGACGTTTTTGGGAAATGTAGATCCCATTGACCTCAGCACCGGTCGGGCCCTGCCTCGCGCCGAGGTTTTCATCGATCGCCTGTACTTGGGCGACGAAGCGTTCGGTCGCTGGAAGTTCGATATTGTGCCCGAGCAGGATGCCGTGCGGTTTGATATTGATGATGTCCTAGTCAACGGCGTCGGCATTACTGACAGTGTGTTGCGCTGGGACTTGCGGCACAACGTCAGTGCCTTTTCGGGATCCGTCGATGTCGAGGATCTGGCGAAAACTCTGCCTCTTTGGGGTTATGCGCCTGTTGCAACAACGACGACAGCTTCCGTCAGCGGTAATCTTTCCTGGGCCGGGTCCCCGGCCAATATCGATATCGCTGCCGGCGAAGGCGCCCTTTCCCTTGCCGCCACCGACGGTCGTTTTTTTGACGTCGAAACGCCTAGCCCGGGCTTGCGAGCAGTTAGCTTGCTGAATATTACGGCGTTAACCAAGCGGATTAGTTTAGATTTTTCCGATGTAGTCGGAGAGGGCATTAGCTTTGAACAAGCAGCAGGAACGATTCAACTGGAGGATCGAAAGCTTACGTTTACGGAAAATCTTGTGATCGAAAGTACCTCTTCGCGCTACGAACTTGGGGGTATGGCCGATCTGCGCAACGACCGATTGGACGCCCAGATGATCGTGACCCTGCCCGTAAGTGACAGCCTGCCTTGGTACGCTGCATACTTAGCATTGGCAAATCCAGTGGCCGGAATTGGCCTTGCAGTAGGCGAGCGAGTGTTCCGCAAACCGATCGAGCGCATGAGTTCTGCTAAATTTGCGGTATCCGGCGAGCTCAGCAACCCGAACGTAGTTTTCATCGATTTGTTCAACCAAGACATTGCCGTTGCAGATGCCGGCGATGAACGTCTTTCGCCGAATTTACCTAAAGACCAAGAGGCTGAAGGCCGCCCGGATCAGACAGACATCAGCGTTAGTCCCATATCCGTTGATGACACAGAATAAGATGATCAATCCAACGGTCGGGCAAACGGCTGCGGGATGGTCTGCGGTAAAAAAATTAGATTAGAACGGACTCAGATATGAACGATGCAGTCACAAAGGTAGAAGCGAAACTTTTGCAGGCCAAGGGTATAGACCTTGGGGTAATCGAACGCAGTGTTGGAGGCCTTTTGAATCGCGATATCGACTACGGTGAGGTCTTTGTGCAAAGCACTCGGGGTGAGTCTTTCGGCCTAGAGGATGGCATCGTCAAAGACGGATCTTTTGGCGTGGAAGCCGGCATCGGTGTGCGGGCCTTGGCCGGGGAAAAAACTGGCTTTGCCTACTGTGAAGACATTCGCCTTGAAGGGTTGCAGCAGGCAGCCCAAGCAGCGCAATCCATCGCTAGCGTCGGTGATCCGCGAAGGTTGCAGGGTTTTCGTACAAACGACTATCCGGCGCTCTATCCAGCGGATGATCCCATCAGCAGTTTGAGCGATGCGGACAAGGTGCAGCTGTTGCAACGAATCGATCAAGTCGCACGAGCGATAGACCCGAGAGTAAAAGAAGTAAATGTTCGGATTTCAGCAAATCATGAAACCATGTTGGTCATGGCCAGCGATGGCACCCTAGCAGCTGATATTCGGCCGCTGGTGCGTTTCGATGTGTCTGTCATCGTTGAGCACCAAGGCCGCCGGGAACGCGGCAATGCCGGTGGTGGTGGCCGCCGGAGCTTGGAATCCCTTACCGCAGATTCTTGGGCCGAAAATTTGGCACGCGAAGCCGTGCGCATGGCCTTGGTCAATCTAGAAGCTGTCGATGCGCCCGCTGGTCCGATGCCCGTTGTACTTGGTCCGGGTTGGCCCGGAGTCTTGCTTCACGAAGCAGTGGGTCACGGTTTAGAGGGAGACTTTAATCGCAAGGGAAGTTCCGCTTTTTCCGGTCGAGTAGGCGAGCAGGTGGCATCGGAGCTTTGCACCGTGGTGGATGACGGCACCATCGAGGCGCGACGGGGTTCGCTGAGTGTTGACGATGAGGGTACGCAAACCCAAAACACGGTGCTGATAGAAAACGGTGTATTGAAAGGCTACATGCATGACAAACTCAATGCGCGCTTGATGAACGTAGCGGCGACGGGTAACGGTCGGCGTCAGTCCTATGCCCACGTTCCGATGCCCCGCATGACGAACACGTACATGCTTCCGGGTAAGGACTTGCCGGAAGACATTATTCGCTCAGTCGATAAAGGTATTTACGCGGTCAATTTCGGCGGTGGTTCTGTGGATATCACCTCTGGCCGATTTGTTTTCTCCGCTACCGAGGCCTACCTGGTTGAAAACGGCAAGGTAACAGCGCCCATTCGCGGAGCGACATTGGTTGGCAGCGGGCCAGAGGTAATGAACCGTATTTCCATGGTGGGTAACGATTTAGATCTGGATGGTGGCGTGGGCGTCTGCGGCAAGGATGGGCAGTCGGTACCCGTTGGGGTCGGTCAACCGACGCTCAAGGTAGATGAAATCGTCGTCGGAGGAACGGCTACCTAGCTTTTTGGCGTTTTACCCGCGTGGCTGTTTTGCCGTTCTTTGGTTCAAAAGCACTGAGCTGCTAGGAATCTTCGGTCAAGGTGCTGCGAATAAATTTGAACAAAGCTCGCTGTGCGCGCTTGTGGGCATCGCTGGGATCGTCATGGGGTGATGGCTTCGAATTGACAGCGGCAGCGACCAGCTGTCGTAAAATTTGCCTCTCAACACCGGGGTGTTGGGAAATAAAATCAGTTAACGTGCTCGGTTCGGCTATGAGCTTGTCCCGCCATTGCTCTAGCGTGTGGAAGAAGTGGCGAGCTGCGGCGGACTGGCCGTCTAAGTCGGCCAACTGCGCTTCGATCGACTCGGCGTCGACTTTGCGCATGAGTTTGCCGATAAACTGCATTTGTCTTCGGCCGCCTTCGCGGCTGTTGATGGACGCATGGATATCTAGGGCTTGTCGAAGATCCTGCGGCATCTCGATGCGAGCCCTAACGTCAGGCTTTAACTGGGTCAGACGCAGCCCCAGTTTTTGTAGGCGCTGGGCTTCGCGCTTGAGCGCTGATTTAGAGAGTTCTTCTGACATTTCGATAATTTAAAGGAAGCAGGGTATTGGAGTTTATAGACCATCAGCAAGAATTGACCGCCTTGGTTGAAAATATTCTGGGCGAGGCCAAAAGCCAAGGTGCCGATGAGGCTGAGGTATCGGTCAGCATGGAACAAGGCTTGGGGGTTAGCGTACGCAAAGGCGAGCTGGAAAATCTGGAGTTCAATCAAGATCGTGGTTTTGGGATAACCCTGTACTTCGGTAAACGCAAAGGATCGGCCAGTACTACTGATAGCAGCGAAGCCGCGATACGGGAAACCGTCATGGCTGCAAAAGGCATTGCGCGACATACTGAAGAAGATCCTCACAGTGGACTAGCCGATGCGCATTTGATGGCATCCGGACCGGTTGACCTTGGGCTGTACAATCATTGGCCGGTCGAACCAGAGCAGGCCACCGCCATGGCTGTCGCCTGTGAAGAAGCGGGGCTGGCCCTTGACAGCAAGCTGACGAATTCAGACGGAGCTCAGGTTAGCACCCAGCAGGCGCTACGAGTTTATGGCAACAGCCATGGCTTTCTGGGAGCGTATCCCAGCACGCGGCACAGCCTAAGTTGCGTGCTAATCGGCGAGGACAACAATGGCATGCAGCGGGATTACTGGTACAGCCTGTCTCGTCAGTGGCGTGCGCTTGAGGATCCTGCTGAGGTCGGTTTAGAGGCGGCCAAGCGAACGCTGGCGAGGTTGTCACCCCGTAAGGCGCCCACGGGCAAATACCCGGTGATTTTGGCACCAAATTTGGCGGCAGGATTAATCGGACACCTGAACGGCGCGATCAGCGGCGGTGCTCAATACCGACAGGCATCTTTTCTGCTGAACGCTATTGGGCAGCGTGTTTTGCCGGAGTGGCTGAGCATCAGAGAAGAACCTCTTAGGCAGGGCGGGTTGGCAAGCGCATACTTTGATGGTGACGGGGTAGCCACTCGAGACAATGTCTTTGTCGACAATGGCTACTTGAGCAGCTACATCCTGTCCTCCTACTCCGCCCGTAAACTGGGCCTTGAAACCACCGGCAATGCCGGCGGCGTCCACAATTTGCACCTTGACGGGCCGATGAAACCCAAAGACCAACTGATCGCCGGTATTGATCAAGGGTTATTGATTACCGAACTGATGGGGCAGGGCGTGAATGGTGTCACCGGTGACTACTCCCGAGGCGCATCGGGCTTCTGGATAGAGAACGGTGAAATTGCCTATCCGGTGGCTGAATTTACTTTGGCGGGTAATTTGAAAGACATGCTGCTCAATATTGTTGCCCTAGGCGACGACATCGACGAGCGTAGCAGTATTCGAGCCCCCAGCGTATTGCTAGACGCCATGACAGTGGCCGGTCAATAGATCGGCGCGAGTCAAAGACGCTGCCAATCAAAGGCTTTGATAAACGAACCTTGCTGCATAAGCAGCTTGCTACTGGTCAGATCAGGCCAGACTGGCGCCCTTGGATTGACGGGTCGAACTACAAATAGACCCAACTTGCCAAACCTAGAAAAATAAAAAAGCCTGCTACATCGGTAATGGTCGTCAACACCACGCCGCCGGCGATGGCAGGATCGATGTCTAGGCGACGCAGGAGACTCGGTAACAAACTGCCCACCACCGCCGCAATCAAGATAGTGGCTACCATGGCTACGGCGATGATTACGCCCAGCTTGGGGTCATCAAAAGCAAAAGATGCACCGCAAGCCACCAATGTTGCCCAGAGCAATCCGTTAAGAGCGGCAATGACAAACTCGCGGTTAAGCATCCACAGCAAATTGCTTCGGCCCAACTGACCGGTGGCTTGTCCGCGAATCACAAGTGTGAGGGTTTGAGTACCGGCAATGCCGCCCATGCTGGCAACGATGGGCATGAGCACCGCTAATGCAACAACCTGAATGATGGTTTCTTCGAACAGGCTGATCACCGCAGCGGCCAATAGTGCCGTCACAAGGTTGATGCCCAGCCAAACCGCGCGCCGGCGCACAGCGCGCCGAACCGGCGCAAAGATATCCTCGTCGACAACCAAACCTGCCGGCGCTAACAGCGCCTCTTCGGCATCCTCAAGGATAACGTCTACGACATCGTCGATGGTGATTCGGCCCACCAAACATCCGTTGTCATCAACGACGGGTGCTGAAATAAGGTCTCGCTCTGAGAACAAGCGCGCAACCTCCGTATCGGCGTCGCCGACATGAATGGCCGGTATTTCCGTATTCATAATCTCGCGCACCGTCACCGTAGGATCTGCCGTTAGTAGTTTGGTAAGGGGTAGACTGCCCAAATACTCATCTCGGCTGTTAACAACGGCCAAGGAATCTGTGGATGCCGGCAGATCCCTGCGTAAACGGAGATAGCGCAAAACCAATTCGGCGGCGTGACGCGGCCGCACAGTTATGGTGTCGGTGTTCATCAAACCGCCGGCGCTGTCCTCGGGATAGGAGAGTACCGATTCCACTCTGGCGCGGTCGCGACTGTCCAAGCTGCCCAAAACTTGGTTGGTAATCGTAGCGGGGAGTTGCTGCAAAATGTCAGCAAAGTCGTCGGTGTCCAGGTTTTCTGCCACTGCCACTAACTGGGCCGTATCCATGGCTTCCAAAAATTCTGCTCGGACATCATCCCGCAGGTGTTGCAGGCTTTGGTTTCTGACCTCTTCGTCAATCAAACCCCAAATGATGCGACGGGTATCAGGCGTATTTGCTTCGATGACGCTGGCGACTTCACTGGGGCGAAGGGATGCCAAAAGCACTTTGATTTCGCCCGTGCTGCCGCGGCTGATACCCTCAAGGACCTCCTCAAAGTGCGCTTGGTCGCTGGTCATGCGTCATCCAATTCATCAAATCCGGCCTCGATGAGCCTGCTTAACTCGGTGATTGCTGAGAGCTCATCTTCGCCTTCGGCGAAAAGTTCGATGGTGGTGCCGACAGCTGCGCCAAGCAGCAGCAAACTCATGATGCGCTTACCGTCGGCTTCAACCCCTTGGTCATTTTTGATTCGAATGTCGCAAGCGAAGTTAGTGGCGGTGCTCACCAGCTTAGATGCGGCCCTTGCATGCAGTCCCAGCGGATTAATGATCGTTAACTTGGTATTTTGCATAGCGCTTCGATCCTCAGTCGAAGTGGCATAGTAGCTCAAGCACCCTAGGGATCAGAACAATTTGTGCAAAGTGGACGTGCAGAGCGTCACAGGGTATCAGTTTGCCACTGTTTCCTTGAGCTCCCGATGGCGTATCAGAACGTGATCGAACTTCGATGCGAAGTGTCGTCCCAGCCGCTCGGCCATATAGACGCTGCGATGCTGGCCCCCGGTGCAACCGATCCCCACCGTGAGGTAGACCCGATCATTGTCAGCAAACCGCGGAATCCACCGCTCCATCAGACCCGAGATGTCGGTGAACAATTCATTGACCAAGGGCTGGGCCGATAGATAACCAATGACCTCTTGGTGCAGACCACTCAGGGCCCGCAGTCCTGGCTGCCAGTGCGGGTTAGGCAAACAGCGCAAATCGAATACAAAGTCTGTATCGACCGGAATACCGTGTTTGAAGCCAAAAGACCGGAAGAGCAAATTGATCGATGCGCCGTCGTTCTCGAGCATGCGGTTCACAATTTGTTCGCTGAGGCTTCTGCTGGAAATTCTCGTCGTATCGATAGTCAGGCTGGCAAGATCCGCAACACTGGCGAGGATTTTCGCTTCTGCGTCGATGGCCTCTCGTAAATCCACCGATGCGCTGGTCAATGGGTGACGGCGACGTGTCTCACTAAAACGCTTAACTAGGGTTGGACTTAAAGCATCGAGGTAGAGCACTTGGGTGTCGATGCCCTGCTGACGTAAGCGCAGCAACAGTTCCGGGAATTTTTCCAGTCCGGCGCTGCGGGCGTCGATGCAGACGGCAACCTTGGGCAGCTCTCCTTGGCTGTTGGCGTAGCGCTCAATCAAACGGACAAGCAAATCCACCGGTAAATTGTCTACGCAGTGATAGCCGGCATCTTCGAGCGTTCGCAGCGCTGTAGATTTGCCGGAGCCCGAACGCCCGCTGACAATGACGAGCTTCATGCGAGCTTGCGGTTGGGTTCGACTTGCTCAAGACCTTCATCGATGCTCAAAAGCTCTTGCAGCAAAGTGTCATCCGATACCGCTGCCCTCAGACGGCTCAAGTGCATCGGCTGGGAGAAAATTCTTGCCAAGCGCTGCAGCGCTGCGATGTGAGCTGTTTGCTCGTGTATCGGCACCATCAGAACAAAGACTAGGTCAACGGGAAGGTCGTCCGGCGCCTCGAAGTCGATACCCGCTTCCAAGGTATAAAAGGCTCCTGAAATCGCTGGGCAGTCGGTGCGACAGTGAGGGATCGCAACGCCATCTCCTAGGGCTGTACAGCCAAGCCGCTCACGCTCAACCAACGCATCGTAGATTTCGTCAATAGCTTCTTCACGGTCTTGGCGAGAAGGACTGACAAGATCTTCCGCGATGGTTTGAAA
>Ga0181579_10000661_pt1 | contig 28228 bp, 31 predicted proteins | sample 071ome_24_FD_132996 | JGI IMG/M metagenome (GOLD analysis project Ga0181579, IMG submission 132996) | Coastal salt marsh microbial communities from the Groves Creek Marsh, Skidaway Island, Georgia - 071402CT metaG (megahit assembly) | ecosystem: Environmental > Aquatic > Marine > Intertidal...
TATAAATTTTAAATTGAGCGGCCGGCAGGTCGACGGTTGCCATTTTGAGCAATTCACGGACCTCTGCCGTTATGTAACTTTCTTTGAGATATGACGCGTCTTGTTTCGATGCGCTTAGGAGATTATCGGCAAAGTGAGGCCAAATCGAATTGGCAATGCTTCTTGAAAGAAACCTATCTTCTTGATTTTTGTGCTCTATCACCTCGTGTTCGGCATTAAGGTGGAATACAACGGATAAGATTATCGTAACGACCGTAATCGCTGCGGCACTCGCTATGGAAAAATAGCGTGTGATGTAAAAAAGCTTTTTTGGCTTTTTTTTGAGAAGCCCCGTCATCGTTGTATCCGGTCTGATGGCCCTGTTTATGCCTGTTCACGACACCGTGAAGAATAGGCCGGGATAATGATTTCGGATACTTGTGGTTAACCGAAGGGATATTGTGGTTTTCCCTTAGAAGCGCCTGAGAAACCTGACGTGATTTGTTGTAGGGGCTTATAAGCGGGGGTCGGACTTGATTTGTTCATCAAAATCCGGAATTCGAGCGCGTAGCCCGGCAAAGTATTCTTCCCGGGTAAAGGCATGGTTGCAGACCATGCATTCCATCGGCCCGAAGGGCTCCTGGAACGGGTCAAATTGGCCGGTCGACTTATTTTGCGCTTCGCCGCAGTCGGGGCAGGGGATGGGGACGAGTCGGATCGGCATGGCTGTTTTCTCCTGATGCCGTAACCTTAGGCCATTGATAAACGGCTGTCACGCTGCGGTTTGCGCAACCTTACCCAAGCCTTTATATTGGCGGCGCAATCAATTTCCCTATTGGTTCGCGTATCTCGTCAGTTTTCTACTGCCGATTTTACGGAAATTCGGAGGAGTGCCCATGTCAGACGAAGACTTGGAAGGCGAATTCGTTCTCGGCTGGCCGCAGAAAAAGCGCCTCAAGCACATCAAAGCACCGATGCCGACGGACCCTTGAAGACGGGCACTCATATGATCCGTGGGCTTGCCTGGTCGGGAGAAGGGGCCATCACCCGGACCGAGATCAGCCTTGATGGCGATCAAAGCTGGCAGGACGCGCATTTGGAATATTCGCCGGACCGTTGGCTGTGGAAACGGTGGTCTTATCGTCGGGATGCTGAGCCCGGCAAATACGCGATCATGGTACGCGCCCATGACGAAGCGGGCCGCGTTCAACCCGCGGTTGACTGGAATTATCAACTCAAGCATTTTAACGGTATTATTCCGACCGATATTGAAGTCACCGATTAAACCCAACCCGAAACCAAAGAAGAAGATTTCACCGTGCATATACTCGCCTGTATTAAGCAAATCCTCGATCCCGAAATCGCCACGACGGTGTTCCGGGTGAGCGAGGAAAAGAAACAAGTCGTCGAAATCCCCGGCATGTCACCGGTTATCAGTCCTTTCGATGCGCAAGCTGTCGAAGCGGGCATGCGCTTGAAGGAGGCTGACCCGGAAAACATTAAGCTTACCGTGGTGACCATGGGCGGCGAGGGCGCGCGGGCGATCCTTAAGCAAGGTCTCGCCATGGGGGCCGATGAAGCGGTGTTGCTCGCCGATCCGGTTTTCGAAGGGGCCGATGCGGTTGCGACCGCGCGCACGCTGGCGGAAGCCGCGAAAAAACTCGGCGCCGAGGGAGATGATGTTGATCTCATTATTACCGGCCGGCAGGCCGCCGATGGTGATGTCGGTGTGGTCGGTTTGGGGATCGCTGAGTTGTTGAATATGCCCGCCGTGACGTTCGTGCGCGATCTCAAGCTTGATGGCGGGAAGCTTGTTGTCGAGCGGATGCTCGAAGATGGCTATGAAACCATCGAAACGCCGCTACCCGCTGTCATCACCATTGCCCACGAACTCGGCAAGCCGCGCTATACCTCTTTGCGCGAAACCATGAAGGCGGCACGCAAGCCGACGCAGGCCTGGAAGGCCGGTGATTTGGACATCGATGAAGGGCAAATCGGCGCCAACGGCGCGCACCGGGTGCTCGAGCGCCTGTTCGTGCCGGTCACGGATATCGAATGCGAATTCATCGAAGCGGAATCGGCCCAGGCGGTCGCGGCTCAGCTTGCGCAGAAACTCAAAGACGCGGAGTTGATCTAATGGCAAAAAATATTCTGGTCATTGCCGAAATCGAAAACGGCGCACCTTCGGCGCTCACGCTCGAGATGCTGGGTCTTGCAAACGAACTTAACGACGGTGCCGCCGTGCATGCCGTCGTTCTCGGCCATGGTATCGACGGAATCGGCGAAACCCTGGTTTACCATGGTGCGGATCATGTGCATGCCGGCGACCATGAGAACTTCGCGCCGTATATGGCGGATGCCTGGCTGCCGGATGTGGTGAAACTTGCGCAAGATACCGATCCGGATGTGATCTTGTGTGCCCATTCCAACATCGGCTGGGACTTGGCACCGCGTCTAGCGTTTCGTCTGAATACCAGTGTCGCGACCGGTTGCGAAGCCGTCGAGCGAGAAGGCGATAAAGTCCTCATGACCCGGGCCTGCTACGGCGGCAAGGCGCGCGAACAGGTTTCGTTTACATCATCGCCTGCCATCGCCACGGTGAAGTCCAAAACCCAGGAAGCGCTGAAGGAAGATTCTTCGCGTTCGGGCGAGGTCGCGGCGATTTCTTCGGTTCTGGAGGATAGCGATATTCGCGCGCGGGTTGTCGCGCAGCATCGCGAGCAAGAAGAGGGCGTGCGGCTCGAAACCGCGAAAACCGTGGTCGCCGGTGGCGGCGGTCTCGGCGGGCCGGAAGGCTTTACGGTCGCCAAGGAACTGGCCGATCTGTTGGGTGGCGCGATCGGCGCTTCCCGGGTCGCCGTCGAACTCGATTGGTGTCCGCATTCCTGGCAGGTGGGCTTGTCCGGTAAAACGGTCGCGCCGGATCTCTATATCGCCATCGGCATTTCCGGCGCGGGCCAGCACATGGCGGGTTGCGCGAATTCCGGCAACATCGTCGCCGTCAACCCGGACAAGGATGCCGCGATTTACCAGTTCGCGACATACGGAATTACGATGAGCTACGAGGAAGTCATCCCCGCGCTGATCGAGGAAATCAAGATGCACAAAGGGTCTTAACGGCTATCCTTCGAGACGCTCCTTTCAGTCGCTCCTCAGGATGAGGTGGCTTTTTCCCTCATGCTGAGGAGGCCGCCCTTTCGCTGGTGAACCTTATCCGGGGCGCTGTCGAAGAAAAGGCGGCCGTCTCGAAGCATGACAGCTGGGCTTTGCCAGCCTTTCCTTGTGGGCGGAGCCGAAATGCTTATATTTCGGGTATGAACAGCCTGGGTATCGATAAAAATCCGGAAGAGACACGCGTCGTCGTCGCCATGTCGGGCGGCGTGGACTCGTGCACGACCGCGGCCCTGATGGTCGAGGCGGGCTACGATGTGGTTGGTATCACGTTGCAGCTTTTCGATTACGGCAAAGCCAAGGGCAAACCGGGGACCTGTTGCGCGGGCCAAGACATATATGATGCCCGCCGGGTCGCCGATACGCTGGGCATTCCCCACTACGTATTGGATTACGAAGACCGTTTTCGCGAAGACGTCGTCGAAACGTTTGCCGATACGTATTTGGCCGGCGAAACGCCGATCCCGTGTGTCAGCTGCAATCAGACCGTGAAGTTCCGTGACCTGTTGGCAACGGCGAAAGACCTCGATGCCGATGCGCTGGCGACGGGTCATTATGTTAAACGCGTCATGGGGCCACACGGTGCCGAGCTGCACCGGGCGAAGGACCTTACGCGCGATCAGAGTTACTTTCTTTTTGCGACCACGCCTGATCAGCTCGATTTTTTACGCTTTCCCTTAGGCGGCCTTGATAAAACCGAAACGCGAAAACTTGCCGATAAGTTCGCGCTGCCCGTCGCCGATAAGCCGGACAGCCAGGATATTTGTTTCGTGCCGACCGGGTCGTATGCCGATGTGGTGGCCAAGCTGCGCCCGGGCGCGATTGATCCCGGCGACATCGTCGATCTTGATGGCAATGTCATCGGCAAACACGACGGGATCATTAACTACACGGTCGGGCAACGCCGCGGCCTCGGCATCGCGCACTCGGAGCCTTTATATGTAGTGAAATTGGAGCCGGAAACCCATCGCGTGATTGTGGGGCCGCAGGAAGCGCTGTTATGCGGCCGGCTTTCCGTGCGTGATATTAATTGGTTGGGTGATGGTGATTTGCCGGAAGACGGCCTCGATGTGACGGTCAAGCTCCGTTCAACCAACGAGCCGGTCGCGGCGAAGGTTTTTGTGAAAGACAATCATTTTGCCGATGTCGAATTAGTCAAACCGCAAGCCGGTGTCGCGCCGGGTCAAGCGTGCGTGATGTACGACGGCGAGCGTGTCCTCGGCGGCGGCTGGATCATGCGCGAGCCGGTTAAAGCGCAAGCGGCTTAATTCCGTTTGAATAAGTAAGAAAAAATTATGTCCGTTTCTTTAACGTTTCTCGGGGCGGTCGGTACGGTCACCGGCTCAAAATATCTGCTTGAAACGGATTCTAAAAAAATCCTGATCGATTGCGGTTTGTTTCAAGGGTACAAGCAGCTCCGCCTGCGTAACTGGAGCCCGCCGCCGGTCGATCCCCAATCGGTCGATGCCGTCGTGCTGACGCATGCTCATATCGATCATTCGGGATATCTGCCACTGTTTGTACGGCGCGGATTTCGAGGCAAGGTTTACTGCACACCGCAGACCCGCGACCTCTGCCAGATTTTACTGCCCGACAGCGGCTATTTGCACGAACGCGATGCCGAGTTCGCCAATCAGGAGGGTTTCTCAAAGCACCATCCCGCATTGCCGCTTTATACGGCGAAGGATGCGAAAAAATCGCTCAAGCATCTTCGTCCTGTTTCATTTGAAAAAGATTTCGAATTGACCGGCGGCATTACGCTTCGCTTCCTGCCGGCTGGGCATATTCTCGGTGCCTCAATCGTGCGTTTCGCGATCAATGGTCAGTCGATCGTGTTCTCGGGCGATCTCGGGCGTTCGAACAATGCGATCATGGCGGCGCCGGCAACGGTTCAACACGCGGATTATTTGGTCGTCGAATCGACCTACGGCGACCGGCTTCATGAAAATATCAATCCCCAGGACCGGCTCGCCGACATCATCAATCGCACGGCCGGGCGCGGCGGCACGGTTTTGATTCCGGCGTTTGCCGTCGGGCGCGCGCAGGAGCTCCTGTTTCATTTGCATCATCTTAAGGTTGAAAAACGAATTCCTGATCTGCCGGTTTATCTCGACAGTCCCATGGCGATTAATACGAGCGATGTCTTTTGCGAACATGTCGGGGCGCATAAATTATCGGACAGCGATTGCCGCGAAGTGTTCGGTGACGCGAAATATGTGCGCAGCGTCGATGAATCGAAGGCACTGGACCAAAACGGTTTTCCCAAGGTAATCGTCTCGGCAAGCGGCATGGCGACCGGTGGGCGGGTGTTGCATCATCTGAAGCATTTCGTGACTGATCCGCGCAATACGATTTTATTTTCAGGCTATCAGGCGGGCGGCACGCGCGGGGCGGCGATGGTGAGGGGTGCGGAAACCGTGAAAATTCACGGCCGTCATATTCCGGTGAAAGCGGAGGTGGACAACTTGTCCATGCTCTCGGCGCACGCCGATGCCGACGAGATCATGGCCTGGCTCGGGCGGTTTCAGGAGCCGCCACGCCGGACGTTCGTGACCCACGGTGAGCCGGAAGCCTCGGACGCCTTGCGCCATCGCATCGAAGAGGAATTGGGCTGGGCGTGTACCGTTCCCGAATACAAAGAAAACGCCGTGTTGGAATAGTGCCGTTTAAGCCGCCGATAATATCGACATCAATTCCTGAATGTCTTCGCCGCTGAGGGTTTCCAACCGGCTTCCCATTTCGATCACGCGTTCGATTTCGGCGTCCGTGAGTTTCAGCGCCAAGCAGGCGCGGACTTTGTCTAAGTGTTTTTCGGGCGGGATCGGGTCTTGGCCGAAGCAGCCGGGCGGGCCGTCGCTGCGAGTGATTTCGGATGTTCCGTCTTTCATTTTCGCTTCGACTTCCACATAGCGCTCGCCGAGCACGGCGGAGATGTCGTCGCGTTTATTGTAGCGGACTTTGTCTAACATTCTTTCCATGTCCGGGGCGAAGCGCCGCTCGTCGGTGAAGCTATCCATGGTGATATCGCCGTCGAGCCAAGCCGCGGCTGCGACATATTGAAATGAAAACTTACCGGCGAGCCCGGAGTCGGGCGCCGGGCGATCGACATAATTGATGGGCGGCGCGTGCAGGGTCAACTCCTCAATGTGTTCCGGGTCATTAACTTTCGCGCGCGTGCCGAGGGTTGCATCGATGATGAAATGCGTCGCGTACTGGCTTGGGTACATTTTAATGGCATAACCGGGATCGAGCACCTTGAGGGGTTCGCCATAGCTCAGCAAATGGTCCCAATCAAAATCGTTTATGTCGAAAAACGCACCGACGTAACCGCGCGGTGTTTCGAAAATTTTCGGATTGCCGGTAAAGCCGCGCGAAGCCAGCAGGGCGGATTCCAGACCGTTGGCACACGCAAGCCCGCAGTGCGTGCTTTTGGTGTGGGTGCCGGCGTTATCCCACACCCCGGCGGCGCGCGATGCTGCGATGCCGAACGCGTGGCACAGGGTGTCCGCATCGAGGCCGAGCAAATGCGCAGCGGCGACGGCCGAGCCCATCGGGCCGGTTGCGGCGGGAAAATGAAAAAAGTGAATACGGGTATCGAATTGCTTCGAGGCCTGACGGATGCGCCCCATCATCTCGATGCCTTTGACGAACGCGGCGGCGATCTCGCGCCCGGGAAGTCTTTTGTGCTCGGCCAAGGCGAGGATCGCGGGCAGGCAGGTCGAAAGCTGATGATTGACCGGCATCCACATGGCTTCGTAGTCGAGCACGTGCATGGCGGCGCCGTTGATGAGTGCTGCTTGATTGATCGACGTTTTGAAGCCGAGGCCGATCACGCTCGCCTGTTCGGCCCCGCCGTATTCTTTCGCCTGTTCGGCGAGCAACACGGGCGGCTCCTCGAGTTGCGATCCGGCAAACGCAACCGCGACGCCGTCCAAAAACAATTGGCGCGCCGCGGCAATCGCGCCGTCGTTCAGGTCATCAAACGTGATGCCGGTGATGCGCTTGCAAAGATCACGCGTGACGTTATCGGGGATGGAAGTCATGTGTTCACTCCGCCGCTTGGTCCGGGGCGGGTGGCGATGTTGGCGTGACCGTGGGGCCGAGGTCTTCCTCGACCTGGTTCAGCACTTCCTGCGCCTGCGCCGCTTCCTGTTGGCGGCGCCACATGGAGGCGTACTCGCCGTTCGCTTCGAGCAATGAGGTATGCGTACCGCGCTCGACGATCACGCCTTCTTTGAGGACGATGATTTCATCCGCCGTGATGACGGTGGAGAGACGGTGCGCGATCACCAACGTGGTGTGATTAGCCGAGACTTGATCGAGTGAGGCTTGAATTTCGCGTTCCGTGTGGGTATCGAGTGCCGAGGTCGCTTCATCGAACAGCAGGATCGACGGGCTTTTTAAGATCGTGCGCGCGATGGCGACCCGTTGCTTTTCGCCACCCGAGAGTTTGAGGCCGCGTTCACCGACCATGGACTGATAACCGTCGGGCAGGGTCATGACGAAGTCATGGATTCGCGCCATGCGGGCAGCCTCTTCCACTTCAGCCGGCGTCGCATCCGGGCGGCCATAGGCGATGTTGTAATAGACCGTGTCGTTAAAAAGCACGGTGTCTTGCGGCACCATGCCGATGGCGGCGCGCAGGCTCGATTGGGTGACATCGCGGATGTCCTGGCCGTCGATGGATACATTTCCTTCCTGCACGTCGTAAAAGCGGAACAGGATGCGCGAGATGGTCGATTTGCCCGAGCCCGACGGGCCGACAATGGCAACTTTTTTACCCGGCGGCACACGAAACGACACATTCTTTAAGACCGGGCGTCGCGGGTCGTAGTGAAACGACACATTGTCGAAGTTTATATCGCCGCCGTTCACGGATAATGGTTTCGCGTCTGGTTTATCTTGAACTTCTTGTTCCTCGTCGAGCAGTTTGAACATGGCTTCGATATCGATCAGCGATTGTTTAATTTGCCGATAAACCATGCCGAGGAAGCTGAGCGGGATATAAAGTTGAATGAGGTAGGCGTTTACGAGAACGAAGTCGCCGACGGTCATGGAACCGTTCTTCACGCCATAGCCGGCCATAATCATGACAATCGTGAGGCCGATGGAAATAATGACACCCTGGCCGATGTTGAGAAGCGATAGCGTGGTTTTGCTTTTGACGGCGGCAATTTCATAATTGCGCAGGGATACGTCGTAGCGCCTGTCTTCATGCGCTTCATTGCCGAAGTATTTGACGGTTTCGTAATTAAGCAGGCTGTCGATGGCTTTTGTGTTGGCTTCGGAATCGGCCTCATTCATGATGCGGCGGAATTTAATGCGCCACTCGGTGATGGCAAACGTCCAATAAATGTAACCGGTGATGGTGACGAATGTGATGACGGCGAACCAAACATCATAGAGATACCAAAGCACACCACAGACGAATACCACTTCGAGTAATGTCGGAATGACACTGAAGGCCATAAAACCGAGCATAAACTCGATGCCTTGGGTGCCACGTTCAATGGCGCGGCTGACGCCACCGGTTTTGCGGTCCAAGTGAAATCGCAGTGATAGTTTGTGCAGGTGGTTAAATGTTTTATGGGCAATTTTGCGGATTGCTCGTTGCGCGACTTTAGCAAAGACGGCATCACGTAACTCGCCGAAGGCTTGTGCTAAGACTCGGGCAACACCGTAGGCAATCAAGAGTGCAATTGGCACGACGATAATGGCGGCGTCCGGCTTCGTGATGACGTCGACGGCTTGTTTATAAAAGATCGGTACATAGACGTTGATGGCCTTGGCGGCGACGAGGAAGATCATCGCCCAGACAACGCGGGCGCGTAGGCCGAACTCGCCCGCCGGCCATAGATAAGGCAATAGCGTGCGGATGGTCTTGATATCGGCTTTGGCGCCCTCGGGCGCGACATAACGTTGTTTCGGCATGGTTTAAATATAAGGCAGGTTGGGACTATGCGCTATCGCCGAGCACGTCCGTCGCGGCCAGGGCCGCCGTCATCGAGGCGGGGATGCCCGCGTATAACGCCAGGTGGGTAATCATTTCGCCGATCTCCTCTTCGGTGACGCCGTTGTCAATTCCTCGGGTCACATGATTGCGGAATTGCTTTTCATGCCCCATGGCGAGGAGAGCCGCCAACGTGATAAGGCTGCGCTCGCGCCGCGTGAGACCGGGCCGTTGCCACATGTCGCCATAGACGACTTGTTCGGAGATTTCGGCGAGCTTGGGGACAAAATTGCGGACCTTTTCACGGTCGTTCGATTGAGGAATAGTCGTCATATGGGTGTCCTTTTTCCTAGGGCGTTTCAAATCATTTGATTTGAAATCACTATAACCCGTGGGCGTTGCAGCGGCGGCTTTTTTCGGCATAATGGCGCCATGGTTCAGCCGCAAACAATTCAGCATGATTTTAAAACCCTTCGGGTTACGCCCGTGGCTGGCGCGTTGGGCGCGGAAATCAACAATGTCGACCTGGCGGCTCTCGATGATAAAACCTTCGCTGAAATCTATCAGGCGTTGCTCGATCATCAGGTACTGTTTTTCCGAGATCAGGATTTGACCCCGGAACAATACCGGGCCTTCGGCCAGCGCTTCGGCACGTTGAAGAAATTTCCACCGGAACTGTTCACAAAAATCCGCGGCGAGGCGGATTATGTTGCCGGTTTCGACGATGTGATGGAGTTTCACAAAACCAAAGAGGCGAAAGAAAATGTCGGCGGACGGTGGCATGCGGATTTGGAGCACACGGACGCGCCGCCGAAATTTACGATACTTTATGGGCGCCTGATGCCGCCCGCTGGCGGCGATACGATGTTTTCCAATCAGTACATGTCGTATGAAGCGTTATCGGACGGCATGAAGGAGATGCTCGGTAAAATGAACGCCGAGCATACCGATATCGTGTTCGACGAAGAGGTGATGCTGCAACGGCTGCGCGATCCGAATGCGCGCCCGAATTACGATTTGTCACAGCGCAAAAACACGACAAACTATCACCCCGTGGTATGCACCCATCCGGAAACTAAGCGTAAGTTGCTGTATGTCAGCACCATGTACACGACCCATTTCGAGGACATGACCCGTGAAGAGAGCCGGGGCTTACTTGACTATCTTTTCAACCATATGGCGAAGCCGGAATTTACTTGCCGGTTCCGTTGGGACGAAAACTCGATTGCGGTGTGGGACAACCGCTGCGTTCAACACTATGCGCTGAACGATTACCCCGGCGAAGAACGCATCATGCACCGTATGACCGTCGAAGGCGACAGGCCCGCTTAAGCGCGCCACAAAAAACTGCAAAAGTTTTTGGTGAAAATTCATCGCTCGTTAACCGTAAACCGGTTGAGCGTTACGATTTTATGGCGTCTTGATTAACCGGGCGTTTACCGCTCTTGGAGTAGTCTCCCGCCCATGCTCAAGGGGGATCCAGGGATTTCCGACGCCGATATTTTTCACACGGCCAGTCGGTTGATTGAACGCTATGGCCACGATGCCGTAACGGTGGCGGGCATGCGCGCGGAAGAATTGCTGACGGACGGGAATATGGATGGTTACCGAATGTGGAAACGCGTCGGTATGGTCATCGACGACATGTGTACCGCCGGCGCCCCGGAGGGCGCCAACGTCCACTAATATCATCTGTAAAATTTTAGAAATTTAATGCTGGTAGCGGGCTTGCGAAGAAAGCTCGCAGAGCTTGACGATGTCGCTTTCGCGCTCGAACTTCACCTTGATGTTGATTTTACTGTAGTCTTCGTTCATGCCGTCGAGCTCGAGGTTCCATTTGCCTTCGCAGTGACTCGCCAGCCAATTTTTCACATGATCGATGGGTTCATCAGTCAAGTAGTGAACGTCGTATACCATTTCCTCCATGGCCGAACTCCTGAGTTTTAATTTGCCGGACAATTCTTGCCAGGCTGTTCCGATTTGACGGATTCGTTGTTTCAGGGTGTCGAGCATGCCGGTCAGTCGTTAACAAAAGGCAAAGGAAAAGAAGGTGCCGTCCTTGAAATCATGGACAGAGACAGGACGTGCATTTAACGCAATGCAAACGGCCTAAAGGCGACGATGGTTTCCGAGCGGCGTCTTTTTCGGAACCCCAACATACGCGCTATACGATGGATCAATTGCCACCACATGATGTGTTTACTCCCAGGTGTTGTTATACGAACGAGGTAATTTTAGGACCCGGCCCGGGAGAGTCTAGATAGATATTGTAGTCTTTGCACTTGACGCTACAGAATGTTGTGGAAGCCGTTAACTTATGATTCGAGCGCGGCTAAAAGACCTGGAAATCCGCAAATTTATCACGGCTATTCATAAAGATTAACGACGGCCCATCTTTTCAAAATATTGCTGATGGTACTCTTCAGCCGGCCAAAATCTCGCCGTCGGCTCGATTTGGGTCACAATCGGGTCTCGGAATTGCCCTGATTCGTCGAGGGCCTTGAGGGCCACTTCGGCTTGTTTTTTCTGCGCATCATTGTGCGGAAAAATCGCCGAGCGGTATTGCGTGCCGATATCCGGGCCTTGGCGGTCCTTTGTCGTCGGGTCATGCAGGCCCCAAAATATGCCGAGCAGCTTCGTGTAGGTCACTTGATCGGGATCGTATTCGAGCTCGACCGCTTCGGCATGGCCGGTGGTTTTCGAGCAGACCTCTTCGTAGGTCGGGTTGTCCGTGGTGCCGCCGATGTAGCCGACCTGGGTTTTGGTCACGCCCGGGACTTGGCGGAAGGTGTGTTCGACGCCCCAAAAACAGCCGGCGGCAAAAGTGGCTTTTTCCATGACGATATCCTTATTGCGCTTTTAGCCTGTATCAAGATTGTACCGGAAAGTTCAACTTTCAAGCGTTGATTACGGTTTGGCGGCCTGTTGCCCCGGATCGACCTTTGGCAGCATAAAGACAATTAAATTAGAGACCAGAATCATCCCGGCGATGAAGTAAAACACATAAATAATGCCGTAGATGTCCATGATGGCGCCGCCGATCAGCGGGGTTGCCGCGCCGAATATCGATTGAATGCCGAACATCAAACTGGTCGCAGAGCCAGCCATGTTATCCGGAACTAACGCCATCAGCCAGCTGTGCACCACGGGGCGGATGGCATACAGGCAAAAGCCCAGCACGGCGATGCAGGTAATATAGATCAGTTCGTCGCTAACGAATGTCAGCCCGGCAATGATCAATGTCGATGCCGTCAGGCCCATCATGACGATGGGGCGCACGCCGACTTTATCGGACGCGGTGCCGGCAATGACGCTCGCAAACACACCGGTCAATTGCATGGCCGTCATATTCGTGCCCATGAAGACAGAGCTCGTTTTCATGACTTCAACGAGATAGATGGGAATAAATGTGAAGAGACCAACTTGCGCTGATGTTCGGAATGCCGCCATGAGGCAAAGCCCAACAACCGCTTTGTCTTTGATCATGATTTTAAGACCGGTGACATAATCGGCGGCGCCGACTCCTTTTTTGGGCCCGTCTTGTGTCACCTTGTCTCTCGGTAAAACGATGATGATGAGCAAGAGGCCAACCAAGAAGACTGGCAAGGAACTGATCACCGCTGTTTCCTGCCAGGAAAACCAAACCAGTAAAAGCCCCGCAACGAATGGTGCGACGGCATCGCCAAGGTTTGCCCCTGACGCGTGAATAGAAAGGACATAACCACGATTGTTCGGATAAAGCCTTGATAAAAATGAAATTCCCGCCGGGTGCCAAATATTATTGGCAACACCCATCAGCGCCATCATCGCAGCCATAATGACGTAGTTCGCCGTAAAGCCGAAAACCAGCAACCCGGCACCACCAATAGCGACGGCAATGATTTGGAATAAGGCGCGACGTCCGGTGATGTCGATGGCTGGCCCGCTAACAACGTTTGTTAATGCCGATACCAGGTGGAAGATCGAGACCAGCGCACCAACTTGCACACCTGTAAGGCTCATATCCTGTCGGATATACGGGAGCAGCACCATCACGGTCATGGCGAACCAGTGAATGGCGCCGTGGCCCAAGCCGACCATATAAACCGGGGCCTGGCCTTTCAGCCTGAAGGGTTGGAGCGTTTCTGGGTTAGCCACGGACGTTGCCTTTAATTATTCAGGTTTGAGTGCCGCCTTGGGCATGATCAGGACGGATGCGTTGGCGAACAGCATCATTAACGCGATGAAGTAGAAAACGTATAGCAAGCCATAAACATCGGCAATGATGCCGCCGACGAGCGGTATAATTGTCGAGAGCAGTGTTTGCGTGCCGAACATGAGGCCGGTGGCGGACGCGCCCATATCCTGTGGCGTGACATCCATCATCCAGCTGTGAACGACGCCACGGGTCGAGTAAAGCGCAAACCCGAGGATGGAAATGCAGATGATGTATATCAGCGAGTCGGTGACGAACGTGATGCCGATGGTCATGATCGTCGTGAGAGTCAGGCCGAACATAACGACGGGGCGCCGGCCGATGTTATCGGATAAAATGCCGGCGATCGCCGTGGCAATCAAGCCACCGATCTGCATGATCGTAATCGTTGTCCCCATTTCGATTTTGCTGAAATCCAATTCATTGATGAGGTACAACGGCAAGAACATCAAAAAGCCGTTGATGGCCGTCGCGCGGAAGCCTGCGATGAGGCATAAGCCGACAACGGCGCGCTCTTTTAAAATGCCTTTCAAGCCCGCGACGTAGTCACTGAGGTTCATACCGTTTTTGTCTTTGCCATCGGCGGCCCGCCGGGCCGAGTTTTCCTTCGGTAACAGGAAAATAAGTATGCAAGCGGCGATGATGAAGATGGGAACCGCATTCGCAATCGCCGTCGTTTGCCAGGTGCCGAGCCAGGTGAGCATGACGCCGATAACGAAAGGAGCGGCAAGATCACCGACGCTGGCGCCGATGGCGTGAATGGAAAGCACATACCCTTTGTTGTCCGGAAACAGGTTCGATAAATAGGGGATAGCCGCCGGATGCCAAAGGAAGTTGGACGCTCCGATCATGGCCGCCAATACGCACAGCATCCAATAGGCATCGCTCATGCCGATGAGGACCAGCGTACTTGCGCCGGCGGTTAGAGAAATCACCTGAAATAGAACCCGCCGCCCGGTGATATCGATGAGGGCGCTGCCGCCAAGGTTCACGATGACCGATGTTGCCATCAGGATCGTGCCAAGCAAGCCGACTTCGAAATAGCTGAGGCCGAGACTTTTTTGGATAAACGGCATCAGGATAAAGAACGATGCCTTGAACCAATGTGTTGCACCATGGCCTGAAGCAACCAATAGGGCGGTGCCTTGGCCTTTCTGGCGAAAGCCTGAGGTGAGATCGAGTCCGGTCATGGTTAATAAAAAAGGTTAATGGAAACGCCTGCCAAACTACCCCGTAATCCTTTGATCACAAAGGGCTAATTCGTCCTATATTTTCATATTCGTTTTATTGACGCGGTGGACTCGCGTGATTTACGATGGGGTCCATAAAACGAGGATAACAAGACAAACATAAAGACAAATAAATAAGTGCCAGAATGGGCGCTTGAGGAACTTAATCTGGGCTTTGTTTCTCAGGGACGGCGCAAGATAAAAAGACTGCGTGAACAAGGCTCGTCAGGAGCTGTGAGTTAGAAACTCATCAGACCTGAGGTTTAGGATAAGATGGTGTCGAACTTTTTAATGGTGATTCTCGCCATCACGGCGTTGGTCGGGGCTTTGCTCGTCTTCAAAGTCGCCATCAACATGGGTAATAAAATGAAGGAATTTAATGAATTCCTTGAAAAGAATAAAACCCTGGCCGGTAAGCCGAGCAAGAAAAACACAAGCGGTGCCGCGCGCAATTTCGCGCCGTCTCAATTTTCGTAAATTTTCCGCAACATTTGCCGGAAACGATACGCTGACATGTTGAGTGCCTCATGCAGGTTACGCATTTAAAAGACGTCGAGGATTATTCCACATCGTTGCATCGTACCGGCAAATCGACCCGGCAAAACCTGCTTGAAAGCGAGACCGGCCTCGAAGGCTTTTCCCTGATTATTTCCAGGTCCGAAGCGCGGTTCTCGCCGCGCCACCGGCATAATTTCGAACAGTACCGTTATCAACTTTCCGGCACGGCCGATTATAGCGCGACCGGAAAATTAAAACCGGGCATGCTCGGTTACTTTCCCGAAGGCATGCACTATGGGCCGCAATTGCCGCTTGAGGACGGTGAAGACGGCGCGGTCCTGGTGTTGCAATGCGGGGGGGCGAGCGGGTGCGGCTATATCAACCGGGTCGAAGTGCTTGCCGGGGCCAAAGAATTAAAAACCATGGGTGAATTCAAGGACGGCGTCTTTCATCGTAATGCGGGTTTACCGGGAAAGAAAAATGTCGAAGGCTCACAAGCCATATGGGAGCACCTTATGCAGCGTGAGTTGGTTTATCCTAAGCCTCGTTATGCGGCACCGATCCTGATGAATCCGGAGAACTTCAATTGGGTTTCGGTGCCCGATTTGCCGGGGATATCAGAAAAACTAGTGGGCGTTTTCACAGAGCGGGAAACGGGCGCGCGCTTTATTAAGATTGAGACCGGTGCCTGTTTCACGGCAAAGGGCAACCGTGATATTTACTTCGTGTTATCGGGCACCGGTACGCTTGGCGACGATGAGCCATATTGTTATGCGTCATCTGTTTTTCTTGATCGCGGCGAAACGATATCGTTGACGGCGAAGGAAGAAACCGAACTCCTGCATTTCTCTCTGCCGGATTTATCGGGTCTTCAGGCGCATTCGTAAAAAACACGCCTGAAGTCCGATTATTTAAACGACTTACGTATTCAACTTATTTTTTATAACGCGCGCGGTGGAACTTCTTTTTCGCCGCTTCGACTTCCGTGCGGTCGATCTTGCCGTCCTGGTTGGCATCGATCCGCGAAAAACGCTTGTCGCGCCGCGCGGATGCTTCTTGGACATCCAACGTGCCGTTTTTATCGGCATCGAGTTTCTCAAACCGGCGCTTGGTCCGTTTGATGGCCCGTTCGACCGCGGCGGCGGTGTATTCGCCGGACGTGATTTTGCCGTCCTTATCTTTGTCCTTTTTGGCGAAGCGATCGGCGCCGCGTTTGGCGTATTCTTCCTGGCTGATCACGCCGTCTTTGTTGGTGTCGAGACGCTCAAACATGCGTTCGGTCCAGTTCTTGCCGTGCTTGCCTTTGTTGGATTTATCATCCGCCAGCGCGGCGGTGCCGGAGATGCCGGTAACGGCGATGGCGCCGGCCAGTAAAATGCTCGAGAATGTTTTCATGACGAGTTTCCTTTCCGTTTAAGTAGGAAAGAAAATGTATGTAAAAATAAAGGCAAAAATAAGGCGAAAAAAAGCCTTAATTTCCGGCGTTTTTTATGGGTTCTCGGCGTTTGTAGCTATTCCCACGAACCAATTATTCCCACTCGATGGTCCCCGGGGGTTTGGACGTGACGTCGTAAACGACCCGGTTGATGCCGCGGACTTCGTTGATGATGCGGTGCACATTATATGGCGCGCATGTTCTCGATAATGGCGGCACAGGCGAGCGCCGCTTCCTGGCCTTTCGCTACGAAATGCTCGGTAAAGAATTTAATATGCGTTTCTGTTTCTTGGAATTGATGAGGCGTGAGTACACAGGAAATCACCGGTGTACCGGTGTCGAGTTGCACGCGCATCAATCCGTCGATCACAGCGCTTGATACGAACTCATGGCGGTAAATGCCACCATCGACAATAAAACCTGCGGCGACAATAGCTTCAAAGCGCGCGCTATCAGCAAGTTTCTTTGCTTGCAATGGGATGTCGAAAGCCCCGGGTACGGAGAAGGCTTCGATGTTATTAATATTGTGGCCGAGCCGTTCGAACTCAGCCTCGAATCCTTCGTAACTTTTTTCGACAATATTAGCGTGCCATTGTGCTGCTATAAAAGCAACACGCGGCGAAGGCGCCGTTGTAGATATTTTTTTGAGGTCGTTTTTGATCTGATTCATGTCAATCTCCGTTATGTCTGACGTGAATCAGGGCGTGTTACAAACGATGAGTCCCGTAAAACGGGACACGCGCTTGTTGTTCTCTCTCATCCGGACTTTAACCGTCGGCTTCGGGTTTTCACCGAATCTGCTGACCTTTGGGTTCATCTTTAAACCGCAAAGCGCTCGCGGGCTGACGCGTTTTTAAGGTGCGATCACCGCCGGTGGGGACTTTCACCCCGCCCTGAGAACACTCATGGGGGATACTATGAAGGGGGGGCGCCAGAGGGTCAAACAGTTTCAAGTATTTGAAAACATGAAGTATTACAACACCATGAGTCGGCCGCAGTTGACGCCAATGGCCGCGCCGGTGATGTAGCCGCTTTCGGTTGTTCGCTCATTTAATAAGTTATTCCCACTCAATCGTTCCCGGGGGTTTTGACGTTACGTCGTAGACCACCCGGTTGATGCCGCGGACTTCGTTGATGATGCGGTTCGCCACACGGCCCAAAAATTCCATGTCGAAGGGGTAGAAGTCCGCGGTCATGCCGTCGGTGGACGTCACCGCGCGCAGCCCGCAGACAAAATCATAGGTGCGGGCGTCGCCCATGACTCCGACGGTTTGCACCGGCAACAGCACGGCGAAGGCCTGCCAGATCGCATCGTACAGCCCGGCGTTGCGGATTTCCTCGATATAGATCGTATCGGCCTTGCGCAGGATGTCGGCTTTCTCTTTTGTCACTTCGCCGGGGATGCGGATCGCGAGCCCGGGGCCGGGGAAGGGGTGGCGCCCGACCATGTGTTCGGGCAGGCCCAGTTCGCGGCCCAGTTCGCGCACTTCGTCTTTGAAGAGTTCGCGCAAGGGTTCGACCAACTCGAGGTTCATGCGCTCGGGTAATCCGCCGACGTTATGGTGCGACTTAATCACCGCCGAGGGGCCGCCGTGAAACGAAACGGACTCGATCACGTCTGGGTATAACGTGCCTTGAGCAAGGAACTTCGCGCCCTCGATCTTGTTCGCTTCTTCTTCGAACACGTCGATAAACGTGGTACCGATGATTTTGCGTTTTTGCTCAGGATCGGTGACGCCGGCAAGCTTGCCGAGGAACAAGTCGCCCGCGTCACAATGAATGAGCGGGATGTTGTAATGATCGCGGAACACGGAGACGACTTCGTCGGATTCGCCGGCGCGCATCACGCCGGTGTCGACAAATACGCAATGCAACTGCTCGCCGATGGCCTCGAACAGCAGGGCCGCGACGACGGAGGAGTCGACACCGCCCGAGAGGCCGCAGATGACTTTGCCGCTGCCGACCTGTTCGCGCACTTTGGCGATTTCGGTTTCCTTGAACGACTTCATGGTCCAGTCGCCCTTCAGGCCGGCGACACGGTGGGTGAAGTTCTCGAGCAGCTGCGCGCCGTGCGGCGTGTGCACCACCTCGGGGTGAAACTGCACGCCGTAGAAATGCTTTTCGTCGTTGGCGATGGCGGCGAAGGGCGCGCCTTCGGACGTGCCGACGACGCGAAAACCATCGGGCAGGGTCGTCACCCGGTCGCCGTGGCTCATCCACACTTGTTCTTTCGCACCCAGTTTCCAGACGCCGTGGAACAACTCGCAATCTTCGCTCACCTCGACGAAGGCGCGGCCAAATTCGTGATGGTCGTGTGTTTCGACTTTGCCGCCGAGCTGTTCGACCATGGTTTGCTGGCCGTAGCAGATGCCGAGGACCGGCACGTTCGCGCTGAACACGCCGTCGGGCGCGCGCGGGGTGCCCATATCGACGACGGAAGCGGGTCCGCCCGAGAGGATGATGGCTTTCGGCGCATAGGTGGCGAGAAACGCGTCATCGACGTTATTGAACGGGTGGATTTCGCAATACACGCCGCTTTCGCGCACCCGGCGTGCGATCAGCTGGGTGACTTGGCTGCCGAAATCAATAATGAGGATACGGTCGGGATGTTCAACGGCTGTCATAGACTTTTCATACGTGAGTCACGACCGAATGAAAAGCCGGGATTCAACGTCAGGGATTCCGGTCTTCATGCCTGAAAGGACCAAAATCGGCGATTTCTCGACATCAAAAAAACGTTATCCGATTCTGCTGTCCATCGATTTATGAATTTGAATATAATCTATTGTTGTAAAAATTTGGATTTAGTTCACTGGGGGGCATAAGCGTGCATACATTGAACAAAACGGGACGATTTCTGGCACTGGCCACACTGGCGGTTACGATCTCGGCCTGTAAAATGTCCGATTTCGGTTTATCGGGGGCGTCGTCCGGCTCTAACAGCTCTTCCAGGCCCTCCCCAACCATAACGGCCTCCAGTCCTTGGGCGGTCCGGGAGTGGACGCCGCCTCTCTATTCGACGTTTATGCGCTATTCACCCGACTTTGAGTCTCAAGTAATTAATCAATCCAAAAAGATGCTGCCCGGATCGCCCCGGGAAATATCGTTTCATGATTGGGTCGCTTGGGAAGACGACTTGTGGGACCGGTATCGGAGCCTGTGGCCCCGGCTTGCGCGCCGAATTTCGGCAAATAGAAAAAAAGGAAGCCGTAAATTGCCGCCGGGATTTCAATTTAAGGCGGTCCACCCCCGCGCCGGCGGTATTAAATTAGGCACGGTATTTCGCTGGCATAAGGGCAATATCATTCGGGCCGACGATACCGCCAGTTCCTGGAAAAACCTTGATGTCGGTTATCAATCGGCCGGCACGGCGGAGTACCACGCCATGGTCGAAGGTGAAATCATTAATAAACTTTTTGAAAAAGGAAGTGATAAGCCGCAGCTGAGTATTGAAACCCGGCCTGGCGCGACAACCTCCTACAGCATGCGGATGTCCGTTGAAAATGCTTTATTCGCCCGCTTGTCGGTTGAGCAGCTAAAAGAGATCAATAGAAAGGTAAAGCAATCACCGAGTTACGATCCGACGGGGTGGTATTATGTTTTAGACCGCATGGTGATCGCGCCGAGCGTTTCTTACGTTTTATCGACAACGGCATTAAAGGCCATGCACGCCGAACAAAAAGCCATGGATCTTGTTAATACAAGGGACGATGTTGCGCTCTATCATACCGGCGGTATTTCCGTGACGAAAAAACTTAAACAACCCCACGTCGTAAATGTCGGCTTCGTCTCTCTTGGCGCGTTATATAAAACCGGCAAAAGGCGGTTTGGTTATAATGACAGCATGGGGACGCCGGAAACGAACTATGCCAAAGGGCAATTCGGCAACGACCTGTTGCAGTAACGTTTACGGTTTTACTCCGCGGCATTCACCTTGTTTGCCGGTTGATAGACTTCCGAGCCCGATTCGCGGAATTTCTCGCTCATCTCCTTCATGCCCAGTTCTTTTTCTTTGGCTTTTTCGTCCGAGACGAAATCGCGCACCTGCTGGGTGATTTCCATGGAGCAGAACTTCGGCCCACACATGGAGCAGAAGTGCGCCACTTTATGGGCTTCTTTCGGCAAGGTGCGATCGTGGAAGTCTTTCGCGGTTTCCGGGTCGAGCGCCAGGTTGAACTGATCTTCCCAGCGGAACTCGAAACGGGCGCGCGAGAGCGCATCGTCGCGGACTTGTGCCGCCGGGTGGCCCTTGGCGATATCGGCGGCATGGGCGGCGATTTTATAGGTGACCACGCCGACCTTCACGTCGTTCTTATCGGGCAGACCCAAGTGTTCCTTCGGCGTGACGTAACACAGCATGGCCGTGCCGTACCAGCCGATCATAGCAGCCCCGATGCCGGATGTGATGTGATCGTAGCCGGGTGCGATGTCGGTCGTGAGCGGGCCGAGCGTGTAAAACGGCGCTTCCTTGCAGACCTCGAGCTGCTTTTCCATGTTGACCTTGATCTTGTGCATCGGCACGTGGCCGGGGCCTTCGATCATGACCTGGCAGTCTTTCTTCCAGGCGATGTCGGTCAGCTCGCCGAGTGTTTCCAATTCGCCGAACTGGGCTTCGTCGTTCGCGTCCGCGATCGAGCCCGGACGCAAGCCGTCGCCCAGTGAGAAGGAGACATCATAAGCGCGCATGATGTCGCAGATTTCCTCGAAGTTTTCGTAGAGGAAGCTTTCTTTATGATGCGCGAGGCACCACTTCGCCATGATCGAGCCACCGCGCGAGACAATGCCGGTCACCCGGTTTGCGGTCAGCGGTACGTAACGGAGACGCACGCCGGCATGGATCGTGAAGTAATCGACCCCTTGTTCGCATTGCTCGATGAGCGTGTCGCGATAGATCTCCCAGGTGAGGTCCTCAGCTTTGTCGACTTTTTCAAGCGCTTGGTAGATCGGCACCGTGCCGATCGGGACCGGCGAGTTGCGGATGATCCATTCGCGGATGTTGTGAATGTTCCGCCCCGTGGACAGGTCCATCACGTTATCGGCACCCCAGCGGGTCGCCCACACCATCTTCTCGACTTCTTCGGCGACGGACGAGGTCACGGCCGAATTGCCGATGTTGGCGTTGATCTTGACCAAGAAGTTGCGGCCGATGATCTGCGGCTCCAATTCCGGGTGATTGATGTTGGCAGGGATAATTGCGCGGCCGCGGGCGACTTCATCGCGCACGAACTCGGGCGTGATGTAATCGGGGATTTCCGCGCCGAAGCTTTCACCGCTCCGTTCGATTTGTTCTTTCAGTTTTTCGCGGCCCAGGTTTTCGCGAATGGCGATAAATTCCATTTCGGGTGTAACGATGCCGGCGCGGGCGTAGGCGATCTGCGTCACTGCTTTGCCGTCCTTGGCACGCATCGGTTTTTGCTTATTCGGGAATTCGGTGACGAGCTTGTCGCCGGTGACGTTGCCGTTGTCTTCCGGGCGCACTTCGCGGCCTTCGTATTCTTCGACGTCACCGCGCGCCTTGATCCATTCTTCACGCAAGCGGGGCAGGCCGAGATTGATATCGATGTCGGCGTCCGGATCGGAGTAGGGGCCGGAGGTGTCGTAAACGACCACGGGCGGCTCGTTGGCTGACTCGTGCAGCGCGATTTCGCGCATCGGCACACGGATGTCCTTGTGAATTTCGCCTTTGACGTAAATCTTTTTCGACGCGGGCAGCGGCCCGGTGGTGACGTCGATCAGCGGCGGTTGGGTCAGCACATTCATCATCATTCTCCCATTAGCGTGTGTGAACCTTTCCGGCAGCGTCAGAAGGATTATATAACGGGGATGAATTACGCCCCGTTCCCTTCGCCGGCATGACCCGGATCAGGTTCGAAGGGTTTGGCGGTTGCCATCTCAGCCCGACCTCGGTTTTAAGCCGATGGTTTTCAGTGGGCTCCCCTCGGAACTTAGTAATATGATGATCCCGCGACGGCCCAGCGTCAAGAGCTGACCGGCGCCGGAAAGGCTAAATCCACCGGATTCACGGAGAAAATCGCCGCTGCGGCGGAGAGACGCTATAGTGCGGCGATGACGGAACAGCAGAAATGGCGGCGGTGGTTCTTTATTGCGAGTTTGATGTTCGCCGGCGAGGCGATCTACATGCTGCCGTACATGCGCAAGACCTTCCAAACCAGCATGGAACAGGTCTTTCAGATCGACAGTGCCGAGATCGGGTTTCTCAATTCGACGTTCGGCCTCTTAGCGCTGGCTTGCTACTTCCCGGGCGGCTGGCTCGCCGATCGGATATCGGCGCGAAAGCTGCTGACATTCTCGCTGGTCTGTACCGGGCTCGGCGGCGCTTACATGACGACCCTGCCGAGCTATACGGGCATGCTGGCGGTGAATGCGTTTTGGGGCGTCACCGCGATCCTGACGTTCTGGGCGGCGCTGATTAAGGCGACCCGGCATTGGGGCGGCGCGCACGAACAAGGCTTGAGCTTCGGATTGCTTGACGGCGGGCGCGGCGTGACCGGCGCGGTGCTGGCGAGTATCGCCACGGCGGCGTTCGCCTATGCGGGCGGTGTGCGCGAGGGTCTCATTGCCGTCTTTACCGTGTATGCATCGGCGCCGATCCTGGCCGGGATCGCGGTGTGGCTGATCGTGCCGGATCGTTTGTACGAGCACAAAGCACAATATTCAGAAAATGAATCGCTGTTGCGCCGGGCCGTGCGGTTGCCTCAAGTGTGGCTGCTGGCGGGCGTGATCTTTAACGGCTACGTGCTTTATGTCGGCAGTTACGAATTTCCCGCTTTTGCCGAACGGGCTTACGGGCAAAGCAAAGTGTTCGGCGCGCAGCTCGGCACCTTTCGCGATTGGTTGCGGCCCATTGCCGCCATCGGTGCTGGTCTGTTGGCAGACCGTATCGGGGTGACGCGTGGCGTGATGGGGGCGTTTATCCTGCTGTTCGTTCTTTATGGTTCACTGTCCCTAATACCGCCGTCGGCCGCGACGGTCTGGCTGTTGGCGATCCAGGTCGGTGCGGTAGCGATAGCGGTGTTTGCCCTGCGTGGCATTTATTATGCCTTGATGCAGGAAAGCCGCATTCCGATGGCGTATACGGGTATTGTCGTTGGCATCGTATCCGTCGTCGGTTACACCCCCGATATCTTTATCCATCTTGTGGCCGGTTGGTTCGTGGTAAGCCACGAGGGTGCGCAAGGATATCATCTGTATTTCGGCTTTCTTGCCGTTATCGCGCTGATCGGCTTCTGCGTGGCGTGGCGGTTAAACCGGTGTGGGCAAGCAACGGAAGACGCATGAGTAAAGACGAACGGGTGGTTCTTTTTACCATCGGTTATGAAGGCACATCGCTCGGCGATTTCATCGCGACGCCGTAAGTCGCATATTTTTACTTGATCTACGTCATGGGGGGGCTGAAAAAGGGCTTCTATCCTGCATGCACCAATCAACTGAAGGGGGCGGATTATGAACATTAAAATTGCCGATATCATGGCGAAACGCGTGATCACAGTCCAGAAACACCATTCGGTGGTTCATGCCCGGCAGATCATGGAAAAAAATAAAATCAGCGCCCTGCCGGTTGTCGGGGAGGATAATGAGGCACTCGGCATCATAACGTCGACGGACTTGGCAAAAGATCCAAAGGACGAAACACCCTGCGGCAAAATCATGAACGATCACGTTTATACTGTGCCCGCGTACAATGATGTTTCCATTGCCGCGCGCATCATGCGCAAGCACAAAATCCATCATGTCGTGGTGACGAAGGAAAAACGCGTAACCGGATTGATCAGTTCGTTCGATTTATTAAAACTGGTTGACGGCAAGCGCTTCGAATTAAAACAAGCGCCGCCTGCTTCAAAAAAATCGAAGAAGATAAAATAAAATTAAAATTCGTCGGCGCGGGACGTCGCCGAGTGAAGTGCGTTGATTTCGCGCAGCAAGGCCTCTTCTTCGGCCGCTTCCAACTCGAACTCGACGGCGACGCCGTCATCGAATGCGCGCACGACATGACCCGAGATATCGTGGTCGATGCCATCGATTTTGATTTCGATGGCCGAATTTTCTGCCAAAGGTGTGTTCATCTGGATCGATGCGCCGCTGGCGGAAATATCGCGAATGACCGCGTCCTGGTCTTCGCTTTTTTGGCCCGTGCCCGTGCTGCCTTGGATAGCGCGACGCGCGGATAACGCCGCTTATCATTTTGATCCGAATGATTTTCCGTCGCCATCTTACTCTCCCCTGATTTTGATCTTCTGGCTAATCGTTGGGAAATTTTACCACCCAGGGCGTTCGATCAATCCGTATTGATCGTATTTGAGCCCGGGATCGTATCTTTTTGCTTTAAATCAGTGCTTTTGCAGGACGGCGATGAAAAAACCGTCAGTGTTCGTGGTTGCCGGGCTGAGACGCAGCATTTCATTTGGCGCGGTAGGTGCGCCACCGATGGTGTTTTGCCAGATCTCGGCAATGGGCATCAGCGAAAATTCGGTGTGCTTGGCGAGAAACCATTCGATTTGCTCTTCGTTTTCGCCCGGTACAATCGAGCAGGTTACATAAACGAGACGCCCGCCGGATTTAACGAGTGTGCTGGCGCGATCGAGAATGTCTTGTTGTCTGGCGATCAGGTCCCCCAAGCTTTCCGGCGTGAGCCGCCAGCGGTTTTCCGGTTCGCGGCGCCAGGCACCGCTGCCCGAACACGGCACGTCCGCCAACACACGGTCAGCCAAACCTACATTGTCGGTAAGCCAAACGTCATTATCCGTTATAACGTGCGTGTTTATTGCTTCGATGACGCCGTTGCGAATGGCGCGTTTCTCGAGTTCGCCCAGTCGCGTTTCGCTGACATCGCAGGCCCAGAGTTGCCCGTCGAAACGATTGTTGTCGAGCATGGTATTGACGAGGGCGAGGGATTTGCCGCCGCCGCCCGCGCAGTAATCGATCACGGTCATGCCGGGGCGCGCGTCGACAAGGAAAGACGCGAGCTGCGAACCTTCGTCTTGAATTTCGAACAACCCGTCCTTGAACAATCGTGTGCGGGTTGCATTTGGATTGCCGGTTATGCGAATGCCGTTCGGCGAACGGGGGGTGGGTTCGACGGAAAGCCCTTCGGTGGTTAAGGCTTCGAGCAGTTCTTCCCGGGTCGTTTTTAACGTATTGACGCGAAGATCGACCGGCGCGGGTTTGTTTAAGGCATTAAGTTCGGCGGATAAATTTTCACCGAAATGACGCTGTAGCGGCTCTTCGAGCCAGGCAGGAAACTCATAGCGGACCCCATCGGGCTGCTTGGGGTCTTCAAGAGAGCGGCCTTCGAGCTTACCGATGAGATCGGTCTCCGCGGGTGTTAACGCCGATGGGGCGTACGGCGTGCTGCCGAATTCCGCGTCGATCCCGTTTTTGTCTAATCCGTCGCACAAAACCAAATCCGCGATGACGCGCGAGCGCGGCGAGGGATTGACGGACGCGGTAGTTTGCTCAATCCACCAATCGAGTTTGGCGCGGCGGCGTAGAATACAATAATAACGCTCGATAATATCGCGACGGTCCTTGGAACCGGCGTATCGTCGTTTGCGAAAGTAGGCGTTCGGGATGCCATGGCCTGAACCGCCATGAACCAGGATGTCTTCGAGTGTCGTCAGAAGATCGATAACCGCTTGCAGGCGGCCGGCGGGGGTCAGTTGTTGCTCCGATAGTTAGGGGCCTCGCGGGTGATGGTCACGTCGTGAACGTGACTTTCCTTCAAGCCCGCACCGGTGAGGCGGCGGAAGACGGCGCGCTCCTGTAGATCTTTGATGGTCGCGCTGCCGGTGTAGCCCATGCCGGCGCGCAAGCCGCCGACCAATTGATGAATGACGGTTCCCAATGCGCCTTTATAGGGAACTTGGCCTTCGATGCCTTCGGGTACGTATTTGAGATTGCTCGAAACGTCTTGTTGGAAGTAGCGGTCGGCCGAGCCGCGGGCCATGGCACTCAGCGAGCCCATGCCACGATAAGACTTATAAGAACGGCCTTGATACAAGAAGACTTCGCCTGGGCTTTCATCAGTGCCGGCAAACAATGAGCCGATCATGACGCACTCGGCACCCGCCGCGATGGCTTTGACAATATCACCGGATTGTTTGATGCCGCCGTCGGCAATTAAAGGGATGCCGTGCTTATGAGTTAACTCGGCGACTTCCATGACGGCCGAGAGCTGCGGCATGCCGACACCGGCGACCATGCGTGTCGTGCAGATCGTGCCCGGACCGATTCCGACTTTGACGCAATCGGCACCCGCATCAATCAAGGCTTGCGCGCCGTCCGGTGTCGCAATGTTGCCGGCGACGACTTGAGCGTGATTGCTGAGTTTTTTGATCCGGTTGACCGCATCGAGCACGCCTTTGGAATGTCCGTGTGCGGTATCGACGACAATCACGTCCACCTCAGCATCAAGCAAGGCTTCGGCGCGTTTTAGTCCGGCATCGGCAACGCCGGTCGCCGCCGCGACCCGCAGACGGCCTTTATCGTCCTTGCAGGCATTTGGAAATTGTTGTGATTTTTCGATGTCTTTTACGGTGATAAGACCGATGCAGCGGTCCTGGTCGTCGACGACAACGAGTTTTTCGATCCGATTCTGGTGCAGCAGCCGCATCGCTTCTTCGCGCTCAACACCTTCCTTCACAGTCACCAATGGGTGACCGCTTTCGTGCGGCGTCATCAATTCTCTAACCGGCTGTTTCGGGTCGGTGGCAAACCGCACGTCGCGGTTGGTAAGGATGCCGACCAGTGTGCCGCCGTTCTGAACGACGGGAATACCGGAGATGTTGTGTGACTCTTTAATGGCAAGGGCGTCTTCGAGGGTTGCTTCCGGGTTAATCGTGATCGGATCGACCACCATGCCGGATTCGAATTTTTTTACTTTGCGCACCTCGGTCGCCTGTTCTTCGGCTTCCAAATTTTTATGAACAACACCGATGCCGCCAGCCTGAGCCATGGCAATGGCCAGTGCGCTTTCCGTCACGGTATCCATCGCCGCGGAAATGAGCGGAATGCCGAGATTAATGGTTTTGGTGAGGCGGGTGTTGGTTTGCGCCGCAGAGGGCAGGACGTCGGATTCGGCCGGAACCAGGATTACATCGTCGAATGTCAGGGCCTCAGGAATACTCATACCACCGTCCTAGTAAGATGGCGGCGTATGATACACATCTTCTGCGGCAAGCCAAGGCCTTTCGCCGTACCGTCGCGGAGCGAGGAAAAGGGGGTGGTTTTTGCCCGCCTGTATACTCAGCCAGTGACCCTGGGGTCAGGCTTGTGGGCCGATTCGGGGATTTAGTAGCCGTTCCCGGGCTTCATGTTGCCGCGCTTGGTGAGCTCTTTTTTAATGATATTCATTAGGCCGTTGATCATTTCGCCGCTTTTGGCCCACCAAACTGTTTTCAGCATAAAACGGCCGATGCCGCTTTTGATGGTCGTTTTGATGAGCCGGTCGACGACGGCATCGAGCCGAATTTCGGTATCGTTGCGCAGCAGCGCCAGCATTTTTTGCGTGTAGCCGGGCCAGGGAAGGACCGGCACGGGATTTTTTGTACGCCCCAACAGCGGGATGATCGGCAGACGGTTGTGGTTCGATGAAATCGCGTATTCGCTTTTCAGCGCATTGGACCAATCGGCGAACAGGGGATTGTCCGGCGATAAGGCAAAGTAGCGTTCGAGAAATCGTTGGCAATTTCGCCGGCCCAGGAAAAAGTCGTGTTCGCGAAAGGCCCGCGATAAAAATCCGCCGAAGCCGCCGA
>Ga0181579_10000663_pt1 | contig 28225 bp, 31 predicted proteins | sample 071ome_24_FD_132996 | JGI IMG/M metagenome (GOLD analysis project Ga0181579, IMG submission 132996) | Coastal salt marsh microbial communities from the Groves Creek Marsh, Skidaway Island, Georgia - 071402CT metaG (megahit assembly) | ecosystem: Environmental > Aquatic > Marine > Intertidal...
CCGAAGAAACCCCGCTTGGCCTTGCTCCGGCGTCGGGTGCCAGGCCCCGGCGCCGCCTTCCACGCCGACAAAGACCCGGGGCCCGTCCCGGCGGAACAGAAAGCGCTTTTCACCAGCCTCGCCGCCGATCTGGCGAAACAGGTCATGGATCCCGAGCGCCGCCTCGACCCAGGCCCGATCGCCGGCGCCGTAGGCGGCGCCGTCGACGCCGCCGGCCAGATCTCGGACCGGGTCATAGAACATCAGGGCGCCGAGCACCGGCGCTTCGGCGGTGGCGCGCGCCTCTCGGGCCAAGGCCTCGGCTGTCGCCGCCAGTTTCGCGACGATCCCGACGTTCTCGGGCGTCGTTTCGGCGTGCGCGGGCGAGGATCGCGCGCTCAGAGCGGCCACAAGGCAGAACGCCAACACGACGACCTGTCCAATCGGGCTTGAAAACCCGATCTTGTTTAACGTCGACTGGTGACGACGCGCCGGCATGTGCCCGGTCAGGCGCGGTGCGGTTCGAGGATCTGGCGGATCGCCAGGCCGTCGGCGAGCCGGTCGAACCCGTCATTCACCTCGTCGAAGCCGATGCTGCGATTGATCAGCTGATCCACCGGCAGACGGCCCTGGCGATACAGCTCGATATAGCGGGGGATGTCGCGCACCGGTACACAGCTGCCCATGTAGCTGCCGCGGATCGCCTTCTCCGAGTTCACGATATCGCCGGGGTTGAACGAGAACAGCTTGGCATTGGCGCCGGTATTCGGCACCAAGCCGACCACGATCACCTCCCCGCCGGCGCGCAGGGACTTGTAGCAGGTCTCGGTCGCCGCGATGGTGCCCGAGAATTCGAAGGCATAGTCGACGCCGCCATTGCTGATGTCGAGGATTTGCTGGACGTGATCCTCGTCACGGGCGTTGACGGTGTGGGTCGCGCCGAGCTGCCGGGCCAGGCCGAGCCGGTCGTCACTGATATCCACGGCGATGATCTTCTCCGCGCCGGCGACCTTGGCGCCCATCAGGCCGTTCAGGCCGACCCCTCCGAGCCCGACGCAGGCCACCGTGTCACCGGCCCGGATGCGCGCCGTGTTCAGCACCGCGCCGACCCCGGTCATCACCGCGCAACCGAAGATCGCGGCATCGGCCAGCGGCAAGTCCTTGTCGACCTTGACCGCCGTGCCTCGGTCGATCACCGCGTATTCGGCGAAGCAGGAGACCCCGGATTGATGCGCGATCTCGACACCGTCAGCATCCCTGAGGCGGCTGCCGCCGGCCATCAGGTGTCCCTTGGCCCGCGCCACGCCGTGGGTGGTGCAGAGCTGCGGGCGCCCGCCGAGGCAATTGCCACAGAGGCCGCAGGACGCCGAAAACTGGAAGACGATGGGGTCGCCGACCTTGATGTCGCGCACGCCCCGGCCGACCTCGACGACCTCGCCCGACCCCTCGTGGCCGAGAACCAGCGGCATCGGGCGCGCCCGGTTGCCGTTGATCACGGAAAGGTCGGAATGGCAGAGCCCGCCGCCGGCGATCTTGATGAGAAGCTCTCCGTCTTGCGGTGGGTCGAGTTCCACTTCCTCGATCCGCACGGGCTCGGAGGTCGCGTAGGGGCGCTTGGCGCCGGTTTCGCGCAGGACGGCGGCTTTCATCTTCATCGGTCTTCTCCTGTCCGGTCGGGCCGGGGTGGTTTGAATTCGTTCCCACCAGATATGGGATGATCCGGGCATGAGTCGTCAAGCCATCGGCGCGGCGGCTTGCGGGGAAAATCCACCGGGAGCATCCTTTCGGCCAAACATCAGCCAAACATCAGGAGGATGATCGCCATGAGAAGCTGGACCCGCGCGGATCTTCCCAAGCCGACCCGAGACCGGGACCGGGTACGCGCCGATATCGACGCCTGGGGCTATGGGTTGCTGGAGGGCGCCCTGGAGGAGCCGCTGTTCTCGCGCGCCCGGGAGCGGATCAACGAGCAGGCGGCGGCCGAGCTGCAACGCGGCATGGCCTTCGAGGATGGCGGGCCGACCCAGCAATGGGGTCAGTTCCGCGACGAGAAAGGCAGGCTCCGGCCCGAGGCCTTCACCGCCGCCAACGGCGGGATTAACCAACGGGTCTGGCTGTTGCCGAACAAGGGCGCCGTGTTCCTGGACGTGCTCGAGCTCGACCATATCAACGAGTTGGTCGGCTATGTTTTGGGCGAGGAGTTTCAGCTTTCCTCGTTCTCGGCCAACACGGCGAAGCCTGGCGGCATCAAGATGAACCTGCATACCGATCAGTGGTGGGCGCCGGAGCCGACGCGACCGGGGCGCCGCAACCTGCCGGTCGGCTCGATGACCCGCACCCGGTTCGACGCCGATCCGGACCGCCCGGATACCTCCGACATGCTGGCGCCGGCCGCGGTTTCCAACGTGCTGATCATGATGGACGCCTTCACCGACGCCAATGGCGGCACCCGGATCGTGCCGGGCAGTCATCTGGCCGGCCGCCATCCCGACCCCGTGCGCGACGCGGATGTCGAGACCGTGGCCGCCGAGGGACCGGCGGGCACCGCCATCATCACCGATGGCCGGGTCTGGCACGGCACCGGAGATAACCGCTCGAACGATAGCCGCACGGCGATGATCCTGACCTATTGCGGCCCGCAATATCGGCCCCAGGTCAACTACACAATCGCCATGGACCGCGAGATCCTGGCCAATGCCTCGGACCGCTTGAAAACCCTGTTCGGGCTCAAGGTCTGGTGGGCCTATGGCCGCACCGGCGATCCGAATGTTGAATTCGTCGACCCGACCCAGACGGCGATGGGCGAGCTTCGCCCAAACTGAAACCCCAAGGGAACCAGCGCGGGCGACCCGCGAAAAGGAGACAGATCATGAGTAAGGCGCTCGAGGGTATCCGCGTCATCGACATGACCCACAACCAGGCGGGTCCCGCCTGCACCCAGATGCTGGCCTGGCTCGGCGCCGAGGTGATCAAGCTGGAGGAGCCGGGCAAGGGCGACGTGGCGCGCACCAACATGAAGGACAAGCCCGACAGCGACAGCCTGTTCTTTCTGATCCTGAACGCCAACAAACAGAGCCTGACACTCAACCTCAAGACCGACGAGGGCAAGGCGATGTTCAAGGAGGTGATCGCCTCCGCCGACGTGCTGGTCGAGAATTTCGGCCCCGGCGCGCTGGACCGGCTCGGGCTCGGCTATGACGTGCTCTCCAAGGTTAACGAACGGCTGATTTACGCCACCATCAAGGGCTTCGGCACCTACGGGCCCTATAGCGGTTTCAAGAGCTTCGAGCCGATTGCCCAGGCCATGGGCGGGGCCATGTGCGCCACTGGCTTTCCCGACAATCCACCGACCTTCGTGTGGCCGGCGATCGGCGATTCCGGCACCGGCATGCATATGGCGATCGGCATCCTCGCGGCCCTGCAACAGCGTCACGCCACCGGCAAGGGCCAGGAGGTCGAGGTTTCGATGCAGGACAGCGTGGTCAATCTCATGCGCATTAGCCTGCGCGACCATCAGCGTCTCGGCGGCGTGCAGCCGCGCACCGGCAACCAGCTCGGCCGCAACGTGCCGGGCTCGACCTATCCTTGCGCGCCGGGCGGTCCGAACGACTATATCTTCGTCTTCGCCCAGCAGCAGATGTGGAAAGCCTTTTGCGGCGCGATCGAGCGGCCCGACATTATCGACGATCCGCGCTACGCCACCACCGAGGCGCGCTGGGAGAACCGTGACACCCTGAACCCGATCATCGAGGGCTGGACCCGCCAGAAAACCAAGCACGAGGCGATGAAGATCCTCGGAGACGCCGGGGTGCCCTGCGGCGCCTGTCAGGATACCGGCGAGATCTTCGAGGACCCGCATCTGAAAGAGCGCGAGATGGTCATGGATCTCGATTACCCGCCGCGCGGCACCTACCAGATGGTCGGCTGTCCGGTGAAGCTCTCGGCCTCACCGGCCGACATCAAGCGCCCACCGATGCTGGGCGAGCATACCGACGCGCTGTTGGGCGAGATTTGCGGCAAGGATCCCCAGGAACTCGCGCGCCTGCATGACGAAGGGGTGATCTGAGGCGCGGTCACCGCCGCGCGCCGCGCCCGCGCATCCAAAGCCACGGGGCGGGGGTGGTGTGTTCCAGCATGATCAGGTGCCGGTCGAGTGGGGCGAGGGAAAGAAACTCGGGAACCTCGTCCGGCTGGATTTCCGATTGCCGGATGACGGTGATGTCATGGGTTTCCTGGAAGTGGCGCGCCACGGCCAATCCCGTGAAAGCGCCGGACTGAAAATGCGTTTCCACCAGCAGATCCTACCCGGCGAGACGCGCGGGCGGCGCGGTCGATAGCAACTCCCTTTCCGCGCCCTCGATATCAATCCAGAACAACGCCCCGGCGTCGGCGTGCTCCAGCAAGGCTTCGGGAGTGCATTCCGACAAGACGGTCACTCGGTCCGCGACCTCGTTGAGAGCCGCGGTCCGTGTCGTCGCGGTTTGGGCATTGGCGTCGATGTCGTATGCGGTTACGCGCCGCTCGGGCACGCGCCTGGCGAACCCGACGGCGTAATATCCCTCGGCCGAGCCTATATTGACCACGCGTTCCCAGTGATCCGTCGCGGAGATCGCCGCGCGCAACTCATGCTCATAAACGCCGAGCAGTTTCGCGACCGAAAGTTCTCCGATCCGATGATCTTCCGCGAGCTTCAGGCCCTCGAATGGGCCACGGGACACTTGTCCGCTTGCCTTCAACCCCAATCGGGACAGCGCCATGCGCCGACGTCCGGAAACGCCGATGGAAAACAATGGCAATATCGCCTGGGGCGGAATCTCGACCCCGAGCAGGGCCTCCAGCCGTCGGACCTCTACCCGAAAAAGCCCGCGGCCAAACGCCTGCGTCGGGACTTTCAAGGACGCAAGGTAATCCAGGTCGCGATCGGATATCGGCATTCATTGGCTGCAAGGCAACGGTACGATGCGCTACGCTATCACTCGCCCGCCGGCTCGGCCAACAGCCACTTTGTCCCGTAACCATTCGAGAAACATACAATGTCCAATGTCATCGAGATCGAGACCGCCGACCGCATCGCCGTTTTGCGGCTGAACCGTCCGGATAATCTCAACGCGCTTACCGTGGAACTGGCGCGCGGCATCGCCGATGGCCTGATCGCGCTGGACGCGGACGCGGCGGTGGACGGGATCGTGCTGACCGGGGCCGGCAATCGCTCTTTCTGCGCCGGGGTCGATCTCGCCGAGGCGCACGGTGTGCAAGTGCATGAGATCGAGAGCTGGTTCGGCGCGGTCTGCAACATCTACAGACAGATTCTGCTGACCGGGAAACCGGTGATCGCGGCGTTGAACGGCGTCGCGGCGGGCGGTGGGTTTCAGATGGCCCTGGTCTCGGACCAGCGCGTCGCCCATCCCGGCACCCGCATGGGCCAACCGGAGATCAACGCCGGCATTCCCTCGATCATGGGGGCCTATTGGATGAGCCTGCATCTCGGCTGGTCGCGCAACCAGGACCTCTCGATGACCGGCCGCTTGCTCGGCGCCGAGGAGGCCAGGGAATGGGGGCTGATCAACCATCTGGTCGAGCCCGAGGACCTGCTCCCCAAGGCGCGGGAGATCGCCCGAAGTTTCGCCGACAAACCATCGGTGGCCTGGGCCCGCACCAAGGCCCGGTTCCGCGAGATCGCGCTGGCGGGTTTCGACGAGACCTTCCGCGCCGGCGTCCTCGGCCAACAGGAAGCCTACGCCAAGGGCCAACCCCAGGAGGTCATGGCGGCGTTTCTGAAGAAAAAAGGGTAGGCGCCCACTTCGTGCTATGCTTTGAGCATCGTCGGACACAAACCAAGACACCAAGGACCACGCCATGAAATTCGGCATCTTCTACGAGCTGCAGCTACCGCGCCCCTGGACCGACGAGAGCGAGCGGACATTGCTCGATAACGCGCTCTCCCAGATCGAGTTGGCGGACCGGCTCGGCTATGACTATGCCTGGGCGGTGGAGCACCACTTTCTCGAGGAATACTCCCACTGCGCGGCGCCCGAGGTGTTTCTCGGCGCGGCCAGCCAGCGGACCAGGAATATCCGGCTCGGCCATGGGGTGATCCAGACCACCACCAACCAGCCGCATCGGGTCGCGGAGAAAGTGTCGACCTTGGACCTGCTCTCGGGCGGGCGGGTCGAGCTCGGCATGGGCGAGGGCGCCGGGCCGGCGGAACTGCATCCCTTCGGCGTCCAGGTCCGCAGCAAGCGCGACCGCTGGGAGGAGGCGGTCAAGGCGATCATCCCGATGTTCACCAAGACCGATTGGGAGTTCCACGGCGAATTCCACGACTTCCCGGCCCGCAACGTGGTGCCGAAGCCGTATCAGAAACCGCACCCACCGCTTTGGGTCGCCTGCTCGAATATCCAGACCATCGCCAATGCGGGCGAGTGGGGCATGGGCGCGCTCGGCTTCACCTTCGTCTCGCCCGAGGCGGCCCGGGCCTGGGTGCATCGCTATTACAACGCCTTACTAAACCAGCCGAACCGGCTCACGGACTATCCGGAGAATCCCAATATCGCCATGGTCAACGGCTTTATGTGCGCCGAGACCGACGAGGAGGCGCGCGAGAAGGCGTCGGGCTGGACCTTCTTCGTCTTCGCGCTCGGCTATTACGGGCGCAAGGGGATCGAGGCCCCCGGCACCGGCGATCTCTGGGCCGCCTATCAGGACTGGCGCGGCAGCGAGCAGGAGGCCAAGGCCCTGGAAAGCGGGTTGATCGGCTCTCCGGAGACCATCCGCAAGCGGCTGCGCATGTTCGAGGAGGCGCATGTCGATCAGATCATCCTGCTGAACCAGGCCGGCAAGACCAGCCATCAGGACATTTGCGACAGTCTGGAACTGTTCGCCAAGGAAGTGATGCCGGAATTTCATGAGCGCCAGCCCCAGCAAGACGCCTGGAAGGATGACGTGATGAACCGGCGCGTCGTGCTCGAGGATCTGGATACCGAGGGCTACAATATCTTCAGCCACCAGAACAAGGACATCGTGAGGCTGAGCCCGGACGAGTTGAAGGCGATGATGGCCGCCAAGGAAGCCGCCGCCGCGACCGGCGACAAGGCCGAGGCCGCCGGCGACGACTGAGCCCACGCCGGGGGATCGGTGCGGGAAGGGCTTTCGTGGTCCGGGGTTACATATCGTCGCCCTGGCGAACGGCAGGGCCCTGGTCCGGGCCCGCGACCGCCGTCGGAGACTTCCTCGCTTGTATCTCCGCCGCGAGGTCCCGCCTTGCGCCAAGACGACAGCGAAGGGGGACCGTCAAACGGCCCGCAAGGGCGCCTGATCAGTTGGGTGACCAGGGAATGAAGGACGACCTCCGGCGCGGGACATCCCCTCTTTCCGCGCTCTCACAAGGGTGGCGCCGATGACAACGTCGGTTGTCCTGATTGTCCTGCTCTCGGCGCTGATCCACGCGAGCTGGAACGCGCTGCTCAAGGCCGCCGATGATAAGCTGCTGAATACGATCATGGTGGCCGGAGGCTGCGGCCTTATCGGCGCGCTGGCCTTGCCGTTTCTGTCGGCGCCGAGCCCGGAAAGCTGGCCCTATCTCGCCGCCTCGGCGGTGCTGCAGATCGTCTACTTCATCCTCCTGGCCGCCGCCTATCGCCATGGCGACATGAGCAGCGCCTATCCGGTCATGCGGGGGACCGCCCCGCTCTTGATCGCGATGGCCAGCGGGCCGCTGATCGGCGAGATCCTGCCGGCGGCGCGCTGGGCCGGGATCGCGCTGATCTCGGGCGGGGTCATCAGCCTCGCCTTCGAGCGCGGGGACCTGCTGCTGCGAAGCCGCGCGGCGATCGGCTTCGCCTTGGCCAACGCGGTGGTTATCTGCGCCTACACGATGGTCGACGGGATCGGGGTGCGAGCCTCCGGCTCGCCCGTCGCCTATACGCTTTGGATCTTCGTCCTGGCCTCGACCCCGCTGGTGCTCTGGGCGCTGGCGGCGCGGCGCGCGGATTTCACCCGCCTGGTCCGACGCCGCTATCGTGCCGGCCTGATCGGTGGGCTCGGCACCGCCGGCTCCTACGTTCTGGCGCTTTGGGCCATGACGCTGGCCCCGGTCGCCGCCGTTGCCGCGCTCCGCGAGACCTCGATCCTCTTCGTCCTGATCATCTCGGTCGTGGTCCTGAAGGAACGCCCGACCCGGCGTCGCCTAGTCTCGGGCCTCGTCATCGCCGGCGGCGCGGTGCTGATCCGGCTGAGTTGAGGGGGCGGAGAAATGATACGGCGACGGATTGGCTCCGGCTAGCGATACCGATCGATCGCCTGGCGCTTGGCATCGTCGCGCCGCTCGCCGCCGTAAAGCAGGCCGGCGGCGGTGAAGGCGATGGAGAGACCGAAGGCCGAGAGCGTCGCGCCGAGGCCCCAGATCGGGCCGTACTCCCGCCAGATGAACAGAATGCCGTACCAGAAGGCGGCGAAGGAGCATACGGCGGCGAGGAGTAGAAAGCCCATGCGCACCGCGAGGCCGCCGAGCCGGTTGGCCGACATGAACTCGCGGAACGCGGCGCTGGTTTCGGCCTCGCGCACGGCCTTGGTGATTTCCTTGCGCGCGGTCTTGGACCAGTCGCGATAGTTCATGCCGGTCTTGCCGTCGCCGCGCTCTGGATTGAGGATCATCTCCTTCAGATGATCGACAATCTCCTGAGCGCGTTCCTCGGCGGTGTGTTTTTTAAGACTGGCGAAGGTCGGTTCCGGCCGTTCTCGGGGCTCCTCGCCGGGCATCGGCGCGCGCAGGAGTTCGAAAGCCGTCGCCGGGCGGTCGAGACGACCCTTTCCCCGTCCGGTCGTCCGGGGGCTCGTTTGAAATCCGCTCGGAGAATCTTGGCGACTCATCGCGATCCGTGTTTGCCAACTATGCCTGGCCATGGGCCATTCGCTCATGCAGGTAGCGATTCAACGTCGCCCGAGCCAGCATGTCCAGACCTTCCAATGCAATCGAAAGGGAAACATCGCTCGGATCATAGCGTTTCACCTCGGCGGTCGCCTGAAACAGGGCGCCTGGACCGGCGGTCGGCACAAGGACCTTAACCTCGGCGCGATCCGGAGGCTGGAGCGCGCCGTAATAGTTCGCGATCTTCATCCCGTCGAGGCTCCAGTTGTCGATCGCGTAGGGGGTGTTGCCGATCACGATCGTCATGGGCGCGCTGATGCGCCGATGGCCTCGGCGGTCGGCGGCTTCGGCGAGATGGGCGGTTGGATGATGTTGCATCGCTACGACCTCTTTAGGCTGGTGTCGCAGCGGGAATGGCAATCCGCGTGCCAAACCAAACGCGACGGTTTGTGGTCGCGGCGGGCCAAGAGTTTCGCTGGTTTTTGGGCTCTCGCGGTCAAGTGTGAATCGGGACGGGAATATTTTGCCCTTCACGATGGGCTAGTCGTGCCGAGCGATCTGCCCCCGAGATGGCCAGGCGGGTCGGGTCGCGACGTCCTTCGATCCGCAGGAACTGCAGCGCATCTTGGTGCCGATTTCGGGAACCGGAAAGGCCGGGCCGAGCTGTTGGGACAGCATCGCGGTCGCCGCCTCGGCGTTATGCCCACAGCGGTTGCACCAGCAGAACACGCCGATGCCGGCCCGCGCGAGATCGCCCAATGACGCGGCGCGACGCCCGCGCTCCTCCTGGTCGATCGCGCTTTCCTTTAGTCGTCCCATGTGATGTCCTCGGTTCTTGGAAAGAGAACATATCAGAAACATTTAGGTGCTAGCAACACACATTTCAGCTGTGTCGGCCAGGCTCGGGGCGTCGAAAACGCTAAGATGGGTCGTGGAAGCGCTAGCCCTTGACCAGGCGAGGCAGCGTCCTGAAACGGTTCATCACCGCTGACAATGAACCCGATGACGTCACCGGCTTCGGGCCATTGAAGAGCGCGAATACCGGATCTTTTTGCCCGGGTTTCTGAGTCTTTACGAAGGAATAGAGCGGATGCTCGCGGCTGCTTCGGAAGATCGAGAACGTCGCCATGTGACCGCCGCGATCAATCGCGTAGTCGCGCCAGTCGCCCTTGATTACGCCCATGCTGTAAGCGGAGAGGATCTCGCCGAGTTCCCGCTTACTGAAAAACACGTCTCGTTTTCCGCGCCGGGCGCTGTGCAGTCGGATCAAATTCGCCATCGTTGGGTGTGCGACCCCATATTACGGTTCCGTGGTACTAGTGTTCCCGAAAAAATCCGATGGGTAAAGTGTTTGAGAGGCGGATCGGTCCAATAGACCGCGATGAGGTGGAATTGCGTGGACTGAAGGCGCGGTTTTGCCTTCACATTGTTTGATTTCGTGGGCTGGCGGGAGTAGGGTGCGGCGCTTCTAGGCCGAGGCGCGGAACCTACCCAAAGGTGTTGGTTCGATGCCGGGACCAAGGATGGAACAGCGGGTTTGAAACCGAGGCGCGCGCGGGGGGCGTGGCGCTGGGATCGCGGAGAGCGGCGTGGCCGATATCTTTCAGGAAATCGACGAGGAACTTCGGCAGGATCGCGCCGCGAAGTTGTGGAAGCGATATGGGAATTACGTGATCGCCGCGGCGGTGCTGGTCGTCTTGGCGGTCGGCGGCTACAAGTTCTGGACCGCGCAAGACCTGCAAAATCGTCAAGCGGAATCCGCGACCTATCAGGAAGCGATATCCCGCGCGGCCACCGGCGACATTGAAGGGGCCATCGAAGCGCTTGGTGGTTTGGCGAATGACGCCGGCAGTGGTTACGCGGTGCTGGCGTGGCTCCAGCAGGCGGCCTTGGCGGCAAAGCAAGGCGATCTTGAGGCCGCGGCCCTGGCCTATGGCGCGGTCGCGTCGGATACGGGGGCGCCCGCGGTTCTGAGAGACCTTGCGCGGCTGCGGTCGGTGGCGGCGCGTCTGGAGACCGGCGATCCGGCGGCGTTGAGCTCGGTGCTTGATGATCTCGCCAAGCCTGGAAACACCTGGCGCCCCATGGCCTTGGAGCTTCAGGGCGTGCTGGCGATAAAGGCGGGCGACAAGGCCGCCGCCACCGAGGTTTTTTCGGAGCTCGCCGATTCCACCGACACGCCGCGCGGCATGCGTGCCAGGGCGGCGGAGATGCTCAAGGCCTTGGGCATGTAATGAGCGGGGCCCGCGGGTGAAGAGAACGCAAACAGTAATGTCCAGGACGACGACATGGTTCGCGCGTGGCGCGACGGCTCTGGCGATCATGTTGCTGGTGAGCGGATGCTCCAGGGGATTCTTCGGCGAGACCAAGACCACGCCGCCGCTCCCCGGAGAACGAGTTTCGATCATGGCGCTGGAGCGATCGCTCCGCCCGGATGAGCGGCTCGCCGACGTGCCGATTGCCGTGCCGCGTCCGTTCGCCAACGAGGAGTGGCCGCAACCTGGAGGTGATGCCGAGCACGCCATGGGACATCCGGCGCTTGGTGACGCGCCGGTCAGGGCGTGGAGCGTGGATATTGGCGCGGGCTCGGATTCGGACGCCGCTTTGTTGGCCTCGCCGGTGCTGCGTGATGGGCGTATCCTAACGCTTGACGCGGAGGGGTTGTTGACCGCGTTCGATGCCGCGTCGGGGGAGCGGCTTTGGCGGTTGGACACGCGGTCTCCCGCCGAGGAAGACGCGGTCTATAGCGGCGCGATCACGACCGGTGAGGGCAAGGTATTCGCGGCAACCGGTGTCGGCGAGGTGATTGCAGCCGCGCTGGAAACCGGCCAGGAACTCTGGCGTGTGAACGCCCAGGGCCCGATCCGGGGCGCGCCGACCTATAGTGATGGACGGGTGTTCGTCACCACGATCGACAACCAAGCGCTCGCTTTGACGGCGGAAAACGGGGAGCGGGCCTGGGCGCATTCGGGTATATCGGAAAACGCGGCGCTTCTCGGTGGCGCGAGCCCGGCGGTGAAGGACAGCGTTGTTGTCGTCCCGTACTCCTCGGGCGAGGTCTTCGCGCTGAAGGCCGAGACCGGTCGGGTGTTTTGGGTCGATAGCCTGAGCGAGGTTCGCCGCGCCAACGCCGTTACGAGCTTGGCGGATATCAGAGGCAACCCGGTGATCGACGACAATATTGTCATCGCCATGAGCCATTCGGGCAGGATAAGCGCGCTTGATTTCAAATCGGGAGCAAGAGTGTGGGAGCGGCGCATCGGCGGCACGCACACGCCGTGGGTGGCGGGAGAGTTTATCTTTGTCGTCTCCAATGCCGCGGAAGTGATCGCGCTGACTCGGCGGGACGGACGCGTGCGATGGCTCACCCAGCTGCCGCAGTTTGAAAGCCCGGAAGACCGTGAGGGCGCGATCCAGTACGCCGGGCCGGTGCTCGCGGGGGACCGTCTGATCGTGGCCTCCTCCCTAGGCGAACTGCACGCGATTTCGCCATATACGGGAGACCCGCTGGGCATCGTGGACGTCGACGACCCTGTCTTCATTCCACCGATCGTCGCGGGCGAGAGCCTCTATGTTTTGACCGATAAAGGTCGTCTGATCGCCTATCGTTAGCGCGAGCGGTTCAATCCGGAAACGTCAAATGACCATGACCGTTGCCATCATCGGCCGACCCAATGTCGGCAAGTCGACGCTTTTCAATCGATTGGTTGGACGGCGCGAGGCGATCGTCGATGATATTCCCGGCGTGACCCGTGATCGCCGGGAGGGGCGCGGTCGGATTTCGGATCTTGAGTTTCGACTTTTTGATACTGCGGGGCTCGAAGACGCCGAGGACACGGCGCTCGAGGGGCGGATGCGGCATCAAACCGAGGCCGCGGTTGCCGAGGCGGACGTGGTGCTGATGCTTATCGACGCCAAGGCGGGCGTTACGCCCTTGGACGAGCATTTCGGCAGATGGTTGCGGCGCGAGCAGGACAAGGTGGTTCTGGTCGCCAATAAATGCGAGGGCAAGGCCGGGACCGGCGGTCTGTTCGACGCCTACAGGTTGGGGCTGGGTGAACCCATCGCGATTTCGGCCGAGCATGGCGAGGGGTTGGCGGATCTTTACCAGGCAATGGCTCCTTTCGCGCGTGAAGGAGAGGCCGAAGCCGGCGCGGGGGATCCCGATGACGGTGGCGACGATATCATCGATGAATCGCCCGACGGTTCCGACATTTGGCGGGATATCAACGCGCCCAAGGTTCTGCGTCTGGCCATCGTCGGACGCCCGAATGTCGGCAAGTCAACCTTGATGAATGCCGTTTTGGGCGAGAACCGCGTGTTGACGGGGCCTGAAGCAGGGATCACCCGAGACGCGATCCAGGTCGACTGGTCTTGGAAGGAACACCCGATACAACTCGTGGACACGGCGGGTTTGCGCCGCAACGCGCGGGTTTGGGGGCGCTTGGAACGGGCCTCGGGCGCGGATACCCAACGGGCAATCCAATACGCACATGTGGTGGTCCTGATGCTCGACGCCACGATGATGCTTGAACGCCAGGATCTCACCATTGCCAGGAATGTCGTCGAGGAGGGCCGTGCCTTGATCCTGGCGGCGAATAAATGGGACATCGTCGAGGACAAGCAAGCGGCGCTTCGCCAACTTCGCGACCGGATCCAGACGTCCCTGCCTCAGGTCCGGGAGATCCCATACATCACCGTTTCGGCCTTGCGGGAGCGCAATCTCGATCGGCTTTTTGACACCGTTCTGGATGTATACGACACCTGGAACCGCCGGGTTTCGACCGCGCGGCTGAACCGGTGGCTGTCCGCCATGGTGGATCGTCATCCCCCGCCCTTGGCGCGCGGGCGTCGGGTTCGCTTGCGCTATATCACCCAGGCGAAGACACGCCCACCGACCTTCGCGTGCTTTTGCAGCCAGCCGGACGGACTGCCCGATGCCTATGTCCGCTACCTCGTGAATGGCTTGAGGGATGATTTTGGTCTTCCGGGCGTGCCGATCCGGTTTATGCTTCGCGGGGGACGGAACCCATACGTGGACAAGGATAACTGAATGCGGCTGGGCGCGACTCAGGGATGCATGTTGGCGCGGGGGACGGGATGAGATCACGCCGCAATCCCGGCGGCCAGGTGACGGTCGACGACATCGCCAAGCTGTATGACGCGCTGCTCAAGGCCCAAAAGAAACGCTACTATCGGCGGTGGGACATGGATACCAGCCACATCGGACGACGCAAGAATCGCCAGATCGTTCAGGATGACGTGCGCCTGAAACGGATCAAGGATCGCGCCGAGGGTATCCGCTTCGCGCTCGGCCACGACGACCTAGCCTATCGTCAGCGCAAGGAACTGGAGCAGACCCTGAGAAACCTCGAGTTGGCCGCTGCGGGAATCGAACGCGAGCTGAAAAAGTAATGTCGAGGTGCGTGGTTACGCGTCGATAAGATCGCCGTGGGTCAAGCAATCCGGTGATGCCAATTCCAGAAAGAGCGGCACGAGTGTCTCGGGGGCTTTCACGCTCGACGGATCCTCGCCGGGAAACGCGGCGGCGCGCATTCCAGTTCGCGTGGCGCCTGGATTGATCATGTTGATCCGCAGCTTGCTCTTCACGTTCTCGGCGGCATAACTCCGCGCCATGGCTTCCAGGGCGGCCTTGCTGACGGCGTAGGCACCCCAGAACGGGCGTGCTCCGCGGGCGGCGGTTGACGACACGAAAATCGCCCGCCCGGCATCCGACAGGCGCAAGAGAGGGTCCATGCTGCGGACCAAGCGTTGATTGGCGGTAAGATTGACCGCCATGACCTCTTCCCAGAGCGCGGGATCATACTGGTGAATTGGCGTCAGTTGCCCCAGCGCGCCGCCATTGGCAACCAGAATATCCAGCCTGCCCCAGCGCTCGTAAATGTTCGCGCCTAGACGATCAATCGCCGGCGTGTCCCGAAGGTCCATCTCCACCAGTGTCGCGGAACCGCCGGCGGCCTGGATGTCGTCATCGACTTCCTCGAGCCCACCGATGGTCCTGGCGATCAGGATCACATGCGCGCCTTCGGCGGCGAAGCCCTTGGCGACAGCCGCTCCGATGCCGCGTGACGCGCCCGTGATCAGTGCCACGCGATCTTTCAGCAAATCCGCCAAGGTTATCTCGCAGCGTTGGTTATCAGGATGCTTCGGCGAGTAACGACAACTGCGAGCCGCGTGCTCCACCGTCATGATCCACCAGACGGATGGGGTAGTCACCCGTGAGGCAAGCATCGCAGTATTGCGGCGCGTCCACGTCGCGCCCGACCTCGCCCATCGCGCGATAGAGGCCGTCCATCGACACGAAAGCCAGGCTGTCGACACCGATCAGTTTGGCCATCTCCTCCACCGACATGCGCGCGGCCAGGAGTTTCTCGCGCTCCGGCGTATCCACGCCGTAAAAACAGGAATGCGTGGTCGGCGGGCTGGCGATGCGCATGTGAACCTCGCGCGCGCCGGCGGCGCGGACCATTTCAACGATTTTGGTCGAGGTTGTGCCACGCACGATCGAATCATCAACCAAAATTACCCGATTGCCCGCCAATTGCGCGCGATTGGCATTATGCTTCAGCTTCACGCCGAGATGTCGGACGTGGTCGGTCGGTTCGATGAAGGTGCGTCCGACATAGTGGTTGCGAATAATGCCAAGCTCGAAGCGGATGCCGGACGCTTCGGCGTAGCCAACCGCGGCGGGGACGCCGGAATCCGGCACCGGCACCACGACATCGGCGTCGACATGGCTCTCGCGCGCCAATTCGGAACCGATCGCCTTGCGGGCATCGTAGACGCTTTGCCCTTCCACGATGCTGTCGGGACGGGCGAAATAAATATATTCGAAAACGCAGAATCGCCCGGGCTTTTGCTGGAACGGTCGAAAGGACCGCACGCCTTCCGCGGTCAGTACGATCATTTCGCCGGGGGCCACGTCACGCACGAATTCCGCGCCGATGATATCGAAGGCGCAAGTTTCGGACGCCAGGATATGCGCGTCACCGAGCCGTCCAAGCACCAGAGGGCGCACGCCATGGGCGTCGCGCACGCCGATGACCGAATCCTGCGTCAGGCAGATAAGCGAATAGGCGCCCTCGATCTTGCGTAGAGCCTCGACCATGCGGTCGGCGAAGGTTGTGGCGGTGCTCCGAGCCATCAAATGAACAATGGTCTCGGTATCCGTGGTCGACTGAAACAGGCAACCCTGTTTGACCAGCTCCTGTCGTAACTCCAACGCGTTGGTCAGGTTGCCATTGTGGCAGATGGCCAGGCCACCAAGTTCAATCTCGGCGAAAAGCGGTTGAACGTTTCTTAGATTCGTGCCGCCCGTGGTCGAGTAACGGTTATGACCGATTCCGGCATGACCAATCAGCTCGCGCATTGCATCGGAGGAGCTGTCGCCGAAATTCTTGCCGACGTGACCGAGACCGCGCCAAGCATGAAACTGGCTGCCGTCCCAGGTGACGATCCCGGTGGCTTCCTGGCCTCTATGCTGCAACGCATGCAGCCCAAGCGCGGTATGAGCACCGGCGTCTGGAGAGCCGATGATGCCGAATACCGCGCATTCCTCGTGGAGATGATCGTCGTCTTGTAGCGAATCGGGATTGGTCACGGAGCGCTCCCAGTGACGATTTCCATGGCTGGATCCTGGTCGATCATGCGTGTCTCCAAGGCTTGCCGCGGAAACGTCACTGAAGGTCCTTGATCGCGCGTTGCATCAACGCACGTTCGTCCGAAGTATAGCCCGAACCCTCTTCCGGCGCACCGGATTTCACCGGCGGGTTGACCAATCTCTCAAGTATCATGTCCTTGGCGGCACCGCGCGTGGCGGAATCCATCGCCCCGAGACGAGGGCGCAAATGCGACGGCATGAGCCTAACCAGAAGGTCGGCGCCGGAGCGGGCCAGAGGCAAGGATTTCGCGTCCTTCAACCAGTCGGGATAGTCGCGATCGTCCAAGGCCCACTGAATCATCAGGAAGGACAACGATACCAGAACCGCGCCGCGCGCCAGACCGAACAGAAACCCGAGCGACTTGTCTATCCCGCCCAGGGCCTCCACGCGCATGGCGCTCGCCACGTAGTGCGAGAACAGCGACAGGGCGATGACCGTAACCAAGCCGATTATCAATCCCGCGACCCAGGGCACGAGCGCGGGATCGGGAACCACTCCGGCCAGGCTTGGGGCCAGCAACGGGAAGCCATAGACGCCCGCGAAAAACGCCGCGACCCAAGCGCCGATCGACAAGGCTTCGCGTATGAAGCCGCGAAAGAACGCTAGGAAACCCGAGATCAACACGACCGCCAAAACGACGAGATCGGTCAGGTTGATGGGCAGTTCATTCATCGACGGAAACTCCGGGCGTCGGGATTATCGAGGGTCGCGTCAGCCGACACGTCGACCGATATTGGTGTTATCCTGGAACATGGTGACGAGGTCCTGAAGTGTCGAGATTTCATCCACGCGCATTGTCGTTTCCGCCCGCGCCTTGGACTTGGACTTGCCGGCCGAAGGGACGAGAGCGCGCGTGAAACCCAGTTTCGCGGCTTCCTTCAGGCGTCCGTCGGTATGGCTGACCGCCCGGACCTCCGCCGAAAGCCCGATTTCTCCGAATATCACGCATTCGGTCGGGGCGGGGACGCCGGAGAGCGAGGAAAGCAGGGCCGCGGCCACCGCCAGATCGGCCGCGGGCTCGGAGATCTTCAGCCCACCAGCGACATTCAGATAGACATCGCTGCCGGCGAAGGTCACGCCGCATCGCGCCTCGAGAACCGCGGTAATCATCGCGAGTCGACCCGAGTCCCAACCGATGACCGCGCGCCTGGGGGTGCCGAAGGGCGAGGGGGCCACCAGCGCTTGGATTTCCACCAGAAGCGGTCGGGTTCCCTCCATGCCGCCAAAGACACTTGCGCCGGAAACATCGTCGCGTCGCTCGCCGAGGAACAGGGCCGAGGGGTTGGTGACCTCCGCCAGGCCGCGCTCGGTCATTTCGAAAACGCCGATCTCGTCGGTCGGCCCGAAACGATTCTTCACCGAGCGTAGAATTCGGAACTGATGTCCGCGCTCGCCCTCGAAATACAGGACCGTGTCGACCATGTGTTCCAGGACCCGGGGCCCGGCGATGGTACCCTCCTTGGTGACATGCCCGACTAGCAGGACCGCCATGCCGCGCTTTTTGGCGATCTTGATCAGTTCCTGGGCCGAGGCGCGGACCTGGGACACCGTGCCGGGAGAGGAATCCAACGCGTCGACATACATGGTCTGAATGGAATCGATCACCAGGACCTTGGGGCCGTCCGGACCGTCGATACTCGCAAGGATGTCGCGAACATTGGTCGCGGCCGCGAGCCTAACCGGAGCTTGTTCCACGCCGAGGCGGATGGCTCGCATACGCACCTGATCCAGGGCCTCCTCGCCGGATACGTAAACACAGTCGACCTGTTCAGCGAGCTTGGCGACAACTTGCAGCAGGACGGTGGATTTGCCGATGCCAGGGTCGCCGCCGATAAGGATCGCCGAGCCGGGCACCAGGCCGCCGCCGAGAACCCGGTCGAACTCGGCGATGCCGGTCGCGGTCCGAGGCGCCCAGTCAAGGGCGCCGGCGAGTGGGACGAAGGGAATGGTCTTACCCTTGGAGCCGCCGCGAACACCTGGCGTGGGGGCATCGGCGATCTCCTCTATGACGGAGTTCCACGCCTCGCAGGAATCACAACGCCCGCTCCAACGAGAATGGACCGCGCCGCATTCCTGACAAACGTACCGGCGCGCAGGCTTGGCCATGTCAAAGGAACTCCCTCTTGGTTTCGCTCAATGCCGACGGGTCGCGAAGGCAATCGGGCCGTCGACGCGGCCATGGACGAACTGATCCACATGGTCGTGACCCGAGGCATCCACGGTTTCAGCCGACCCGGCCCAGATGATCCGGCCATCATAAAGCATGGCGATCCGATCGCCGATGCGTTTGGCGCTTTCCATGTCGTGGGTGATAGTCAGCGCCGTCGCGCCGAGTTCCTTGACGCATTTGATGATGAGCTGATCGATCACGTCGCCCATCACTGGATCCAATCCCGTCGTGGGTTCGTCGAAAAGGAGGATATCCGGCTCGGTTGCTATGGTTCTGGCCAGGGCGACCCGCTTGCGCATTCCGCCGGAAAGCTCGGCCGGATACATGGCGGCGACGCTCTCGTCCAAGCCGACCATGGCGAGTTTTTCCAGCGCGACCGGCTTGGCCTCGGCGGCGGGGCGACCTTGAGCGCTCACCATGCCGAAGGCGACATTGTCCAGAACCGACAACGAATCGAACAAGGCGCCATTCTGAAACAACAGCCCGAAGCGAGCCATCCTGGCCTCTCGATCGCTGGTCGATAGGCCGGTTATCGGCTCACCATCCAGCGCGATCGTGCCGCTGTCCGGTTCCATCAGACCAACCAGGCATTTGATGAGCACGGATTTTCCGGTACCCGAGCCGCCGATCACCACCACCGACTCACCGGTGGCGATTTCGAGGTTGAGATTCCGCAACACGTGGTTCGCGCCGAACGCCTTGTTGAGATCACGGATCGAAACCTTGGGTTGGATGCCGGAACTCATCGCGGAATCACCGTCATTGCGAGAAGAACAGCGTGGTAATGCCGTAATTCGCCACCAGGATCAGGATCGAGGCCGATACCACCGCGTTGGTCGTCGCGGCGCCGACCCCCTGGGCTCCGCGCCTGGAACGATAGCCGTGATAGCACCCCATCAGTGCTACCAGAAATCCGAAGGCGGCGGCTTTCACGAGGCCTGAGATAACGTCGATCGGTTCCAGGAATTCGATGGTTCTTTGCAGATAGGTCCCGGCATTGAAGCCGAGTTTATACACCCCGACGATATAGCCACCGAAGACGCCGATGATATCGCCGATCAATACCAGGAAGGGGAGACTGATAACCCCCGCCAGGATGCGCGGGGCGACGAGGTACTTGTAGGGATTGGTGGAAAGCGTCGTCAGTGCGTCGATCTGTTCGGTGACCCGCATGGTGCCGATCTCCGCCGCCATGGATGCGCCGATCCGACCGGCGACCATGAGCCCCGCCAAGACCGGACCCAACTCTCGGGTGATCGACAGCACAACCACCGTCGCCACCGCGCCCTCGGCGGAGAACCGAGCGAAGCCCGTATAGCTTTGTAGCGCCAGGACCATACCGGAGAACAAGGTCGTCAAGCCCACGACGGGAAGCGAGTAATACCCGATCTCGATGATCTGCTTGAGCAGAATACGTGGGTAGAACGGAGGCCGGACGCAGTGCGAAACCGAAAGGCCGGCGAATATCACCAGCCGGCCGATGGCGGCAAGAAAATCGAGAAAAGCGCGACCGATCGTGGCGAGAGGATTCATGTCTGGCCTGGGTCCCGCTGTTACCGACTGCCTCGCCAGTGCCTAGGCTGTTCTGGAAGATGGCGCGTATATCCGATGGTAGCGCCGGCCGAGGCTGGTGAGAAACTCATAGGAAATGGTTCCCGCCGCGGCCCCCGCCTCATCCGGAGTAACCCGGTCTCCCAGAAGTTCCATGAACTTCCCGGGGCGAGTGTCCTCCGGTGGGACGCTGGTGACGTCGACGGTGATCACATCCATCGAGACGCGTCCTATCACGGGTAGGCGGGTTTGGCCAAGATAGACATGGGCACTGCTGCTTCCAGAGCGCAGATATCCGTCCGCGTAGCCCGCCGCGACGGTCGCGACCCGCCCGACTTTCGTCACCTCGTGGGTGCCGCCATAGCCGACGGTCATGCCCGGCGTGACGTCCCGGACCTGAAGGATGCGTCCGAGCACGCGTATGGTTTGGCGCATCGGGTTCGGGGGCTTGCCGGTCGGATTGCCGCCGTAGATCGCGATGCCGGGGCGAGCCAGGTCGAAGTAATAGCGCGAACCGAGAAACACCGCGCCCGAGTTAGCGAAACTCCCCTTCATGGCCGGTAGTCGCGCCTTGGCATGCTCGAATCTGGCGAGTTGCGCCTCGTTGGCGGGGTGTTCCGGCTCGTCGGCGCATGCGAGATGCGAGATCACGTGGGTCCAATTCGCGCCTTCGAAAACCTCGGGCGTCGCCGACACCCTGTCCAGATCGGAAGGCGAGAGCCCAAGCCGGTTCATGCCGGTATCGACATGCAACATAGCATCCAGCGGTCGTCCGAGGCGACGGCACTGGGCGCGCCAAAGCTCGATCTGGCCGGGATCATTGGCAACCGGGGTAAGGCGGTGTTCGACGAAGGTGTCCTCCGTGCCCGCGAGAATGCCGCCCAGCATGATGATTTCGATGTCATCGGCGGGAAGCAGCTTTCGCAGCTCGATGCCTTCGCCCAAGGTTGCCACGAAGAACGCGCGGCACCCCTCGGCCGCGAGAACCGGCGCTACCCGCGCCGCGCCGAGGCCGTAGGCGTCCGCCTTCATCGCCGCGCCGCAACGGGTCGCGCCGAGTTTGGATTGAAGCAGTCGATAGTTGTCCGCCACCGCGTCGAGATCGACGTGGAGCAAGGAAGCCGCCGTCGAGGCACCAGGATCCGCTGGAGCTGGCGTGTCCTCGGGCATCAGAACCGCTCTGGCAAATGATCGTCCGGTATATAATCCGAGAACTTCGTGGTGGGGCCATGAAAGTGCATGATCACCGTGCCGGTAGGGCCATGGCGTTGCTTGCCGATGATGACCTCCGCCTTGCCGTAGGCCTTGTTGCAGCGCTCCTGCCACTGATCCACGCGCTCGTGATATTTCTCGTCGTTCTCCTCGGGGCGCTGAACCGGTTCAGCCTTGCCGAGATAATATTCCTCGCGGAACACGAACATAACCACGTCGGCATCCTGCTCGATTGATCCGGATTCCCGCAAGTCCGCGAGAACCGGTCGCTTGTCCTCGCGTTGCTCCACCGCGCGCGATAGCTGGGATAGCGCGACGACGGGAACATCCAATTCCTTGGCGATGGCTTTCAGACCTTGCGTGATCGACGAGATTTCCTGCACCCGGTTCTCCGGGCGCTGCCCGGCCGCGGGGCGCATCAGTTGCAGGTAATCAACAACGATCAGGCTCAAGCCCTGTTGTCGTTTCAGGCGACGCGCGCGGGTGCGCATTGCCGAGATCGTGATCGCCGGGGTGTCGTCGATGAAGAGCGGAGCGCTTTCTAACTCCTGGCTCGATTGCACGAGTTTCTGAAAATCATCCCCGTTCAACTCGCCGCGCCGAATTTTCTCGGATGAAATCTCCGTCGTTTCCGACAGAACACGGGCGGCCAGTTGCTCCGCCGACATCTCGAGCGAGAAGAACGCGACCACGGGTTTCTTGCCGTCCTCGGCGGGTTGCGAGGTCGCCACGTGAAACGCGATATTGGTGACCAGCGCGGTTTTCCCCATCGCGGGCCGGCCCGCCAGGATCAACAGATCGGAGGGGTGCAGGCCTCCGAGTTGTTTGTCCAGGTCCTTAAAGCCGGTCGCGACGCCGGCCAACCCGCCATCGCGCTTGAAAGCCGCCTCGGCCATCCGCACGGATTCGGCCAAGGCCTCGCCAAAAGGTCTGAAGCCGCCCTCCGACGACCCATTTTCCGCCAGTGAGAATAGTTTTCCCTCGGCGATCTCGATCTGGTCCGTCGCCGGCGCTTCCAGATCCTGGGTGTAGGCGTCGTTGACGATATCCTCGCCAAGATCGATCAACTGGCGCCGGATATGCGCGTCGCGGATCGCGCGACCGTAATCCTCGGCATTGATTACTGTAACGACCGACGCGGCCAGTCGGACCAGGTATTGCGCGCCGCCGACATCGGCGAGAGCTTCGTCCTGATCGAAAAGCGGTTTCAAGGTGACGGGATTGGCGATCTGGCCGCGCTCGATCAAGCGACCGCAGGCCTCGAAAATGCGACCATGCGCCGGATCGGCGAATTGCTCGGCCGTCAGATATTCGCCTACTTGCTCGAACGCGCGGTTATTGACAAGGATCGCGCCCAAGAGCCCCTGTTCCGCCTCCAGGTTATGGGGCGGTTCTCGCATCGGCACGGGGCCTACATCGCGTAGGCCAAGAGCCGTAACATTCGTGGGGTCATCCAGCGTTACCATGGCACGGACCATAGCAGGGTTCGCGCCCGAACGCATTGAAATAGAGTCCACAGGTTATAAAAAGAACAGTAAATTCAATGCTTTATAATTTATCCGATATGTTAATTACGGGTATAACATTGTCGGGAGGAAAATCCCCTCGGGTGATTCGCGAGGATAAACGGCAAACGGCGCGCCGAGGCGCGCCGTCTTTCCGAACCGACCCAGCTCGTGGCTGAGCGGCGATATTGAGGAACTTTAGGAAGCCGTGGTCTCTTCGGCTTCGCCGGCATCGTCCGCGGCCGGCGCTTCCTCGGCGGGGGGTTCGAACAGCGCCTCGGCGGCGACCTGGAGATCCTCGCCCTCGTCCTCGTCAATTTCATCCCCGGTGCCGACCGCGCGTCCGAGCTCGAGCTGCTGTTCAGCCTCTTCTTCGCTGCGGGCGATATTTACGGTGACTGTTACATTGACCTCGGGATGCAGGGAAACCCTGATCGGTTCCAAGCCCAAGACCTTGAGAGCGCGGTCCAGGACCACTTGCTGGCGCGTAACGGTCATGCCGCCCGCGGTCACCGCCTCGGCGATATCGCGCGCGGTCACCGAGCCGTAGAGTTGGCCACTCTCGCCGGCGGCGCGAATGATCGGAACCGTCAGGCCTTCGATCCTGGCGGCGACCTTTTCCGCCTCTTCGCGGCGGGTAAGGTTGTCGGCCTCAAGCTGGGCTTTCTGGGTTTCGAAGAACGAGACGTTCTCCTTGGTTTTGCGCAATGCTTTCTTCTGCGGCAGCAGATAGTTACGCGCGTAGCCGGATTTGACCGATACGACGTCGCCCATCTGGCCGAGTTTTTCAATGCGTTCGAGAAGGATGACTTCCATGACCTTCGCTCCTACGGAGAACGGTGTGTGATAAGGATGGGACCGGTGGTCCGCGAATAGGTAAAGCCCGGGATCATGTCTGATTTGATCCCGCGCGAATGCGAGCCTTCAAGCCCGCGAAGTGATCGATCAGCCCCACGGCGGTCATCACAATCATCATGACATAGCCCGCGATCATCAGCATCGCGTAGGTCATGAACAGGATGGCAAAGGGCGATTTGGTTCGTTCCGCCAGTGCATGCGCAACGCCGAGACCAGACATGAACACCGGAAACGCCAGGATCCCCGCGACCGTCGCGGCCAGAAAACCGAGATCCCCGCCGACCAGAAAATGCACCAGTAGACACCCGGCCATTGCCCCGATCAGCCAGAGCGGCAGAACGATCTCCGACATGCGTGGCGAAGGCCTGACATTGCGCCCGAAACGAACCAGGAGGTTTTGCGCAAGCAGCCCGTTCGCCAGCGACGTGAACATCCCCACCAAGGCAATGGTCACCGGTATCAGCCGCACGACGAGATCCTCGATCGCCGCCATTTGTTCCGTCGACGGTTTGTCGGCCAATCCCGGAATGGTCTCGCTTGGCGCCGATCGAATAACCTGAAGCACCGGCTCCATGTGGTTGGCCACCAGTTCCTTGAAACCATCTCCGGTCGCCGTGCCATACCCAAAGGCTAGAACCAGCATGGCGATCGGCGGCGCCGCGAGCCACACGATAAGCAGTCCCGGCGGATACCAGAGATGGGTGGTCGCCCCCGACGAATCGGAAACCGGCCGCGAAAGCCCGGCTTTCCACGCAATCAGAAACGCCGGCGCGGCATGGGTGAAGATGTACATCACCGCTCCGAGCCCACCGGTAACAAAAATGACGATCAAGGCCGCCGCCGCGCCGGATATGCTGACCGCGCGCGCGCCCATGGACAACCCGACGAGAAACAGGGGCAACGGCGCCAGCAGGGCGAGCACGAGGGACCCCGCCGAACCCATTTGGGCCGAAAGGTACAACCCCGCGCTGACCAGCGAGGCACTCCCCATTAGGAGCCATGCCGATTTCATACCGCATCGCCGTTTGTTTTCGCCGCCCCGAGCGTCAATTTAGGAAAGCAGGTAAGGGATCAAGGCCAGGAAACGCGCACGCTTGATCGCCTTTGACAGGTGACGCTGTTTCTTGGCGGAAACCGCCGTAATCCGGCTCGGCACGATCTTGCCACGCTCGGAGATGAAACGTTGCAGCAGTTTCACGTCCTTATAGTCGATTTGCGGCGCGTTCTTGCCGGAGAACGGGCAGGACTTGCGCCGACGGGTGAAGGGACGACGAACCGCCGGACGGGAAATGGATAATGTGCTCATTCTGCTGCTCCCTATCAGGCGTCGGTTTTCTCGGCGGCGCGCTCGGCGCGAGGGCCATCGTCACGGTCGGCGCGCGGCGCGCGGTCCGGTCGATCACCCCGACGTGCCCGGTCACCCCGATCCGACTTCGCCTGCATCATGATCGATGGGCCTTCGGGCAGCTCGTCCAACCGAACGGTCAGGTGACGCAGCACATCCTCGCTGAGACCCATGTTTCGCTCCATCTCCTTGACCGCGTCGGACGGGCCTTCGATGTGGAACATGGTGTAATGGCCTTTCCGGTTCTTCTTGATCCGGTAGGCGAGATTCTTGAGACCCCAATACTCGCGATTCTTCACCTCGGCGCCATTGTTGGAGAGAATCTCCGCCATTTGATCGGCGAGCTGCTCGGCTTGTGTATTGGAAAGTTCCTGGCGTGCAATGAACACGCACTCATAGTACGACATTGAAGCTCCTTATGGCTCATCGGAATCCGCTGTCACGCGGTCCCAAGCCGGCGGTGCCGGCAAGGAGTTATGTAAAAGCCCGACAGGGGTGGATTACGCTACGCGCATACCTGCCCTTATGTCAGGAGCGGCGGACTATACAGATATCGCGGCCCGACGCAAGAAAAGGTTGGGATAATTTGTTATCCCGGCGTTGACGGGACCGTGCGTGACTTGGCGGACTTGATGTGGCGGACTTGACTTGGATCGTGTCGCGTCCTCTCTTTGGCTTATCGACAATCACTAGGCACGGATGCGGCTAGATGGCGGTTAACACGACGGGGCGCGCGATCGTTTTCCCGGGACAGGGCTCTCAGGCGGTTGGCATGGGCAAGGCGTTGGCGGATGCGTATCCGATAGCGCGCGAGGTGTTTCAACAGGTCGACGACGCGCTCGGCGACTCGCTCTCCAAACTGATGTTCGAGGGCCCCGAGGACGCGCTGACCCTGACCCGGAATGCGCAGCCCGCTCTGATGGCGGTCAGTATCGCGGCGCTTCGCGTGCTCGAGAGTGAAAGCGGCAAAAGTATCGAAACCTTCGCGGACTATGTCGCCGGGCATTCGCTTGGCGAGTATTCCGCCTTGGCGGCGGCCGGCGCGCTCGGCTTGGACGACACCGCGCGGCTGTTGCGGTTGCGCGGCGAGGCGATGCAAACGGCGGTTCCGGTCGGCGAGGGCGCCATGGCGGCGCTTTTGGGCGCCGAGATCGATGTCGCCACGGAAATCGCCGAGGAAGCCTCGAGGGACGGGGTATGCGATCTCGCCAATGACAACGCGCCGGGGCAGGCCGTGCTGAGCGGCGCGAAGTCGGCGGTCGAGGCGGCGGTGGCGCTTGCCTCCGAGCGGGGCATCCGCAAGGCGATCATGCTGCCGGTGAGCGCGCCTTTCCATTGCGCCCTCATGGCACCCGCGGCGGAACGGATGGCGGAGGCATTGGATGAGGTGACGATCAACGAGCCGGTGGTGCCTCTGGTTGCCAATGTGTTGGCGGCGCCGGTGACCGGAGGCCCCGCGGGAATTCGTGAAAGTCTGGTTGAACAGGTCACGGCGATGGTGCGTTGGCGCGAATCCGTGCTTTGGATGGCGGAAAATGGCGTGACATCGATCTTGGAGGTCGGCGCGGGCAAGGTTCTCACCGGTCTGCATAAGCGCATTGATCGGAGTATCGCCGCCAGCGCGCTCGGCGGACCCGACGACGTCGCTGCGGCGGTTGCCGCGATCGCCGAGTGATGGAGCCGAGGGAGGAAAGATAATGTTTAGCCTCGAAGGAAAATCCGCTCTTGTGACCGGCGCGAGCGGCGGCATCGGCGGCGCGATCGCGCGACGATTGCATGCCAGGGGCGCCGAAGTGGTGATTTCCGGAACCCGCGCCGAAGCGCTCGAGGAACTGGCATCGTCGCTCGGCGGGCGGACACACGTGCTGACCGCGAACCTAGGAGACGCCGACTCGGTCGTCAATTTGGCGAACGAGGCGGAGAAGATCGCCGATGGCGGAATCGATATTCTCGTCAACAACGCGGGTGTCACCAGGGACGGATTGCTGTTGCGCATGAAGGACGAAGACTGGGAGCAGGTCATCGCGGTCAATCTTGGATCCGGTTTTCGACTCTCTCGTGCCCTGCTGCGGGGCATGATGAAGCGCCGCTGGGGGCGGATCGTCGGGATTTCATCGATTGTCGGCGCCACCGGTAATCCCGGTCAGGCGAATTACGCGGCGTCCAAGGCCGGAATGGTCGGGTTCTCCAAGGCGCTGGCGGCGGAAGTCGCGAATCGCGGGATCACGGTGAACGTGGTGGCTCCCGGATTTATCCAGACCGCCATGACCGACGTGCTGGGAGACGATCAGCGAGAAAAACTGCTCTCGGGAATACCCGCGGGTCGTCTTGGCGCGCCGGAGGATATCGCCTCGGCGGTGACCTATCTCGCGTCGAAGGAGGCGTCCTATGTCACCGGCGCGACACTGCACGTTAACGGCGGGATGGCCATGATCTGATCCGAATGTATCCGGCCCGCGACATCCTCGCGTGGACACCGGCGGCGCGGGTTGACGAGAACGGCTATGGGCGACACTGGCGAATCAGGATAAAGTGTGCTATTCGCCCGCCCCCAAGACGCGGTACGATGTCGGGAACGGGCGACGTGCGGCGAGATAACAGTGTGTAAGGTGAAGCGGGTCGACCTCGGTTAGAGGCAACACGCCAGAGCAAACCAAATTCGAAAGTCAGGGAAAACCACCATGAGCGAAGTCGCCGATAAAGTTAAAGCCATTGTGTGTGAGCATCTGGGCGTTGATGCCGCCAAGGTCACCGAAACCGCCAGCTTCATTGACGATCTCGGCGCGGATAGCTTGGACACCGTCGAACTCGTGATGGCGTTCGAGGAAGAGTTCGGTTGTGAAATTCCCGATGACGCCGCCGAGAAGATCGTGACCGTGAAGGACGCAATTTCCTTCATCGAAAGCGCGGGATAAGTTCGCTCGAACATACCCCGCCTCGCGCTCGTCAAGGCGGGGACTGCTTCCATGAATGTCGTTTTCAATCTTGGTGAACCTTGATGAGACGTGCTGTCATCACGGGGATGGGCCTCGTTACCCCGCTTGGTATTGGAATTGA
>Ga0181579_10000672_pt1 | contig 27978 bp, 29 predicted proteins | sample 071ome_24_FD_132996 | JGI IMG/M metagenome (GOLD analysis project Ga0181579, IMG submission 132996) | Coastal salt marsh microbial communities from the Groves Creek Marsh, Skidaway Island, Georgia - 071402CT metaG (megahit assembly) | ecosystem: Environmental > Aquatic > Marine > Intertidal...
AGGCGGGGGAAATCGTCTTCATTCCCCGGGGTTGGTGGCATGAGGTGATAACGCCGGATACGACAATATCGGTCGACTTTCCCTGGGCCGGGCCGCGTAGCTTGGACTGGATGTTTCTGAGGCTGCTTCCTTCGCAATTGAACAGCCGTATCCGTCGCGGGCGCCGAAGCCGCCGCCCCGCCATCACCGAAAGAGCTTGAACGCTTTTACCGTTGCACTCCACTTTTCGTCAGACCGGATGCCGGGCAATCAATTGGCGGGCGATAATCAGCTTTTGCAATTCATTGGTGCCCTCGCCGATGGCCAACAACGGCGCGTCGCGATAGTAGCGCTCGATATCAAACTCCTTGGAATATCCGTAGGCGCCGTGCAGACGCATGGCTTCCAGGCTGTTCGAGAGTGCCGCCTCGCTGGCCACCAGCTTGGCCATGCCGGCCTCCATGTCGCTGCGCTCGCCGCGATCATAGGCGCGGGCGGCCTGTTCGGTCAGCAGGCGCGCGCATTCGACATTGGTCGCCATGTCCGCGAGCTTAATCTGGATCGATTGATGCTCGGCGATGGCTTTGCCGAAAGTCTTGCGCACCTGGGCGTATTCGACGGATTTCATGAGGCAGGCCCGTGCGATGCCGACACCGCGGGCGGCGACGTTGATGCGGCCGAGTTCGAGGCCTCCGAGGATCTGCTGAAGTCCGCGGCCCTCGGCGCCGCCAATCAGGTTCTCGCCGGGCACGAATAGGTCTTCCATGACAAACTCGCCGGTATCGATGCCCTTGTAGCCGAGCTTCTTCATCTTTTTGGTGACCTGGAAGTCCTGGCTCTTCTCGACCAGGAACAGGCTCATGCCCTTGTGGCGCGGTTCGGCCTCGGGGTCGGTTTTCGCCAAGATCGCCAGAACCCCGCCCTCGATGGAGTTGCTGATCCAGGCCTTGGCGCCGTTCAAGGCATAGCCGTTGCCGGACTTGTCAGCCCGGGTGCGAATGCCCTGGAGATCGGTTCCCGCGTCCGGTTCCGTTAGCGCGATGCCGCCGCGCAGCTCACCGCTGGCGAATTTAGGGAGCCATTTCTCTTTCTGCTCATCGGTGCCGCCCCGAGTCACCGTCGCGGCCATGATCAGGTGCGAGTTGAAAATGCCGGAGACCGACATCCAGACAGACGAAACCCGCTCGACGATCTTCGCGTAGGTCGAGGCGGAAAGCCCGAGGCCGCCGTATTCCATCGGAATGGTCGCGCCGAACAACCCCATCTCGACCATCTTGTCGACGATCTCCTGGGGGTAGGTGTCCTCGGCTTCCAGGTCATGAGCATAGGGCGCCACGTCGCGCTCGAGAAAGCGATCGACGCTGTCCAAAACCATGCGCTCGTGTTCCTCGCGCTCTTCCGCCGTGAACTCTTCCGCTACCGCCATGTCTTTCTCTTTTCCTTTGCTCGGTATTTCTTGATCTTCATCCCGGCGAAGGCCGGGACCCATTCCGCCGGCGAACACAACCGTCGTCCGGCTCATCGATTGCCTCGCGGTCTTCCATGACCTCGCGGGAAGAACGGCCATGACGACGTCTAAAGTGACTAGTTCTCGATCCCATGGCCCCGCTTGGCGACCAGCATGGAGCGGTCGAAGCTCATGAAAACCGTCCCGTCGGCTTTCTTGCCGATGGTGCGAACCGAGACGATCCCTTGGGTCGGGCGTGACTTCGACTCACGCTTATCCAGAACTTGCGATTCCGCGTAAATGGTGTCGCCGACGAAAACCGGCGCCGGCAGCTTGATATCGGTCCAACCGAGATTGGCGATGGCCTTCTGACTGACGTCCGAGACGCTCATCCCGGCGACCATGGACAAGGTCAGGCAGGAGTTGACCAGCATCTTTCCGAACTCGCTACCCTTGGCGTATTCGGCGTCGAAATGCAGTGGATGGGTGTTCATGGTCAGCAAGGTAAACCAGGAATTGTCCGCCTCGTTGATGGTTCGGCCTGGGCGATGTTCGTAGATGTCACCTATGGTGAAGTCCTCGAAGTAGCGCCCGATCTCCTCGCGGAACCGGCGTTCTCCCTCTGCTCCCGGGACAGGCGTGCTGGCGTAGCTCAAGATGCTTAATCCTCTCCGGCGGCACGCAAGATGGCGGGTTCGGAGCGGGTCAGCTCCAAAACCGCGTCGACCGACGGCGCTTGATCCAGCGTCAACAGCGCGCCCGTCAAGTCGTTGCGCCGCTCCGGATCGAGATAGGGAGAGACCAGATCATCGAACTTGGAGCGGGCCTCCCCGGCGGTCATGAAATTGTCGGGTTCGCCCTTGGGCACCGCGACCTTTTCCTCGAAGGTTCCGCGAGCGGTCTTGATCCTGACGATCCCCGCCATGTTGGCTGGATATTCGGACTCGGCCCAGGGGTCGGTGACAGTGCTGAACTTGGCCGCCAGCGCCATGGTCTCGTTGTCGTTCAGGTGCTTGGCGTAGTCGTCCCATCCCATGCTGCCTTGGCGCAGCACCACCGCGCCGCAGAACGGCATCGAGAACTGGCCATCGACCGCGCCGGTGGGCGCGCGCTTGAAATCGTCATTCTCGCCGATGATCCGCCAGCCGGTATGCGGAAGGCCGACCTCGACCGCCTCCACCTCTCCGACGGTGATTTGGTTCTCTGTCCGCGCGGTGGCGATTGCGCCCATCGCCGCGTGACTGTAGCGACAGGACGGATAGGGTTTTACGCCGATATTCATGGTCTCCCAAACCGTGCCGAGATCGGCGGCGGCGCGAGCGCTATCGGGGTTCGGCGCGTAGGACAACAAGAAACCGTCCTTGCCCTCGATCGAACCGGCGGGGCCGACAAAGCCCTCGCGCGCCAAACTCGCGGCGAGCAGGCCGTTGTGTCCGGCGTAGCCGACTTGGAAACGCTTGGTCCAGGCGCCGTCCGCCAAGAACCGCATGGAGCCTGAAGTCTGGCACTCGGCGATTCCGAAGGCGCTTTCCATGCCCTTCGCGTCGAGGCCGAATATCCGTCCCGCCGCCGCCGCCGCGCCGAAAGTGCCGCAGGTCGCCGAGGGGTGATAGCCGCGTTGGTAATGCTCGGTCGGGTTCAAGGCCAGGGAAAGTCGGATCTGCACCTCGTAGCCGGCGATGATCGCGGCAAGCACCGTTTTACCGTCGGCGCCGACCATCTCGGCCGCGGCCAGGGCCGCCGGGACGATGGGGGCGCTGGAATGGATCGAGCCGGCGGCATGGGTGTCGTCGAAATCCAGGCTATGGGCCAGGGTGCCGTTGATCATCGCGGCGCCCGGCGCGGAATAGGTTTGCGAGGAGCCGATCACCTTGGAGGCGCCGCCCGCGTAGCCCATGGCGTCGCAGGCCTTGATAAGCGCCGGAGTCGATTCCGAATCATGCATCGCCCGGATCGAGATCCCGACCGTGTCCATGATCAAAAACTTCGCCCGCTCCACCACCTCGGTCGGCAGCGCGTCAAAGCTGATACTGGCGGCGAATTCAGCGAGCTTGGTTGTCTCGGACATGGGCGGATCTTCCCTGGGCCGGTACGGACGATTGGCGACAAACTAGGGCGCGGGGCCAATACCGTCAATTCACCGGGTCACCTCGGCGCACGGCGTGGCGAAATAACAAGCCACTGATGGCGATGACGATAAAGATACGCACGATGTGAAAGGCGACCACCAAGGGTACCGCCAGGCCGAGCACCGTGGCGGTAATCGCCATTTCCGGCATCCCGCCAGGCGCCACTGAGAGGATCAGCGAGGCGATCGGAAGCCCGGTCGCGAGACCGATCCCGATCCCGAAAAGAATGTTCAACCCGACCAGGGCGACGGTGCTGATTACCGCCGGTGGGATGAAGGTCCTGAGCCGGATGACCACGTCCTTTCGGTAGCGCAGGCCAAGTGTGCTCCCGAGCAGAACCTGTGCCAGGTTGAGAAGCACGTCGGGCATGCCGGACAGGTTGATTTCCAGGGCCGTCAGTACCGCCGCGCCGGTCAGTGGGCCGAGGATCCAGGCATTGCCGACCCTGGGGAGAGCCAGCAAGCCGCCGAGAAGGATGCAAATCGCCATCAGCGCCGCGAAGCCCAGCGGGTCAAAGCCGAGGCTCGGAATATCGAACAGTGGATCGCCGCTCACGCCGTACCAGGTCATGCCGATCGGGACGGTCATGACGACACAAAGCAGACGCAGCGATTGGGCCATCGCCACCGGTCCGGTCTCCCCGCCATAGCGCTCCGCCTGGATCGACATCTCGGCGACGCCACCGGGCACGTAAGAGAAATAGGCGGTGGCGATATCGGTCCGCGTGATCCGCTGCAGGATGAAGGCGGCGACGAGACCGAAGCCGATCGACGCCAGCGCGCTGAGCACCATCACCCAGATATGCTCGGCCACGAAGAGCGCCACGGCCAGCGTGAATTTCAGACCAATGCCGGTTCCCAGAAACACCTGGCCCGTCTGTCGACTCCCCCAGGGCGTGTTCAGCGATAGTCCCGCCAGGCTGAGCGCCGCGATGGTCAGCAGGGAGCCGAGTAGCCAGGGCAGGGGAACGCCGAGCGTCGCGAAGATCCAGCCGCCGAGACCGCCCGCCAAGAGAGTGGCGATCTGGATCAGGACGGCTCGCAACGAGAGGGATTTGACCGTTTTTGCCACGCGCGGAGATCAGTCAAGCGCCGAGGCGTCGGTGCCCAGTCGCGCGGCCGCGTCCTTGATATGACCAATGGTTTCCTGGTTCAGCGGAATGCCGTCCTCGGCGAATTCCTCCATCAGATTAGCTTCGAGCCGTCCCGGTGGGAGAACCTCGTCGAAACCAGGGGCGCGACGACCACTCAGGATCTCGTCGACGGCTTCGTCCGTGCGCGCCTTGACCGTCTCGATATCGTCGAAGGCGGCGGGGTTGACGACCATGACGAACTGGCCGTCGCGTCCCGGCAGAGGGCCATCCTCGACGCTGCCGAGGCGGGTGCCGTAGGCGGCGTCGGTCAGGATCGTCGATAACAGCCCAGTCATAAGCGCTAGACCCGAGCCTTTGTGCGCGCCGGCGGGCGCGATCAAACCGGTCAACGCGACGACCGGATCGGTGGTCGGGCGCCCATCGGCGTCCATCGCCCAGCCCTCGGGAAGTGCGATGCCTTTTTGCTGATAGACCTCGATGCGGCCCCGGGCGGTGGCGCCGAAGGAGGTATCCAGGACCACCGCCGGATGTCTACTCGCTGGGATCGCGATGCCGATGGGGTTGATGCCGAGAATTCGGTCGGCGCCGCCGTATGGCGCCATGGTCGGCAGAGCATTGGTGGTGGCGATTCCGATCATGTCGGCCTCGCTGGCCATGAGGGCGTAGTAGTCCATCGCGCCGCAATGGTTGCTGTTGCCGATGGCCACCGTGCAGACACTGGTTCGCTCGGCCCGCTCGATCGCCGCGCGCATGGCGAAGGCACAAGCGACCTGACCCATTGCGTTGGCGCCGTCGACCACGAGCGCGGCGCCTTGCTCGCGGATTATACGGGGTTCGCCCCTGGGATCGACACCCTCGTCCAGCAGCTTGCCGACATAGTTGGGGACCCGCATCACACCGTGGGAATGAATGCCCCGCAGATCCGCGTGGACCAGTGAATCCGCGACCAGCCAGGCGTCCTGGGAGGACATCCCGCAGGCCGAGAAGATATCCGCCACGACGCGGCCAAGCACCGCTTCGTCGACCCGTTGCTCGGTCTCGTTTCCGGGATAGCGCGCCATGATCGGGCCTTTTCTAAAGCGCCTTGACCGCGCCGCCGTCCATATCGATGACCGAGCCATGCAAGAGGTCACCCTTGGCGGAGGTCACGAACAGCGCGAGATTGGCGATATCCTCGGGCTCGCCGACGCGGGTGGCCTGAAAATTGGCGTGGACCTGGTCCATCGCCTCGTCCTGGGTGATGCCGCGCTCGGCCATCATCCGCTCGATATTGCGTTGCAGGCGCGGGGTGCGGACCGGGCCTGGATTGATGGCGTTGACCCGCACGCCGTCCGCTCGCCCACGCTCGGCCATGGCCTTGGTGAAATTGTGACAGGCCGAGTTGACCGGCCCGCCGATGGTGAACTCGGGGGCGCCGTAGCGGGCGCCGACGCCGATGATGTTGAGGATACTTCCCCTTGTCTCGATCAGGCCTGGCCAGGCGGCCTTGGTCATCCGCATCATCGAGAAAAACTTCAGCGCGAAACCGTCGACGAAATCCTCATCCGTGAGTTCGAAGAAATCGGCGCGTTTGGTGGCGCCGGCGTTGTTGACCACGATGTCGAGCTTGCCGAAGGCTCCGCGCGCCGCCTCGACCGCCGCCGCAGGCGCCTCGGCGTCGCGGAGGTCGGTGGCGAGGATTTCGACGGCCCGTCCCGTCTTCTCCCGGATGCGACCGGCGGTCTCGGCAAGAGCGGCCTCGGTGCGGGCGACGATCATCACATCGGCGCCGTTCTCGGCAAATGTTTCGGCGATGGCCGCGCCTATCCCCATGCTGCCACCCGTGATCACGGCACTTTTTCCGCTTAGCATGACGATTGCCCCCTTTTCCGACGATAGGATCTTTTATGACCCGCTCGCGATCCGGTCAAACGGGTTACTCCGACATTCGACACGGCCATCCATGTCCGGAGCCGTTGTGTCGACCGGCGCGCGGCGGTATCAAGAACGTATGCGTATTCCTCACCACGTACCGCGCCGCGACGACGACGTGTTCATCGATCTCGCCAGCCGCAATCCCTTCAACGTTCGGATCCTGGAGCGGCTGGACGCGCTCCGGGCGCGGGATGCGTGGCTGGTCGCCGGATGCCTCTACCAGACCGTCTGGAATATTCTTTCCGACCGTCCCGCAATCGAGAACATCAAGGACTATGACATCTTCTATTTCGACGCCGGCGATACCAGCTACGACGCCGAGGACGTGGTCATCAAACGCGCCGCGGCGCTGTTCGCGGACCTGGATATCGAGATCGAGGTGCGCAACCAGGCACGCGTTCATCTTTGGTACGAGGAGCGGTTCGGCCACAAACGCGAGCCGCTGGAAAGCTCTCTCGATGGGATCGCGAGCTTTCTGGTTCGGGGCACTTGCGTGGCGATCGCGACTGATGGCAACGGGAGTTATAGGGTCGCCGCGCCGCATGGTCTCGACGATATGTTCGACGGAGTCTTGCGGGCCAACAAGCCGGTCGCCGAACGGGACCTCTATATCGCCAAGGCCTCTAGCTACGCCGCGCGCTGGCCCTGGCTTCGGGTCATGGATTGGGAAGCGTCCGAGTAGCGGCGAGGCTTAAAAGAACTCAAAATCAGAGCTGATAAAGTAGTTTTCCTGGACGCCTTCGAAAGTGATGCTGTTGCCGCCCCCGAGATCGATGACCGCCTGACCCGCCGCGTTATTGGTGATGCGCGTGAGCATTTCCGCGCCGGTGGTAACCCCGGTGCCGTTGATATTCGATTGAATGAGGAACCGATCGAAAAGCAACGTCACGAACTCGTCCGTGATCACATCATCGCCGCTATCATTGGTGAAAACGAACCGGTCATTGCCCGAGCTTCCGGTCAGCGTATCGTTGCCGAACCCGCCATTGATCGTATCGTCGCCGCCGCCGCCGTCGATCCGGTCGTTGTTCCTGTTGCCGGACAGCACGTCATCGCCGAACCCGCCGAAGATGGTGTCGTCATCCTGACCGGCGAAGACCGTGTCGTTACCTGAGCCGCCGGTGATCGCGTCCCCGCCATGATTGCCGTAAATGAGATCCGCGCCGGCCCCGCCATCTAGAACATCGGCGCCTTGGCGTTTCGCGCTGGAGCCGTTGTTGAAGGTCTCCGGGCCGTTATTTTGACCACCAAAGATCGTATCGGCGCCGTCATTTCCGAAGATCGTATCGGTTTCCTTGTTGCCGTAGATGACGTCACCGCCACTACCGCCGGAAATGAGGTCGGCGCCGCTTCCACCGCTCAGGATGTCGTCGCCACTTGTGCCGGTCAGAACATCAGCACCCTCGGTACCGGTCGACGTGGTGGTGACCGGGGTGGTCGTGGCGGTGTCGGGTGAGAAACCGGCCGGAGCGCCGTATATGAACTGCGCCGCCGCGATGTCGTCGGGCTGCAAGGAATTCACATCGGGATCGATGAAGGCCTGCATGATCGCGGGCGAGACCGAACTGTGACCGATGCCGATGGCGTGCCCGATCTCGTGAATCGCGACGGTCTTGAAGTTGACCGCCCCGGCGCCGACATTACCCTCTCCGACAACGTAGTTCTCGGCGGTATCGAAACGAATCGTGGAACTGACCAGGGTGACGCCGATAAAGCTGAAGAAGGCTTGGGCCAAGGTGCCCGAACTTCCGTCGATGCTAGCGAATCCGAGGCGGATATCAACGGAATCCGAATCTGAAACCTCAACAAAATCTATGTCGGTTACCGCTTCCCAGGCATCGAATGCCTCGCGGGTCGCGCCGATCTGTTCTTGTGAAAGCGTGGCGGAAAAACTGAAGGGTTGTTCCGGGAAGTTAACCGTCGCGGCGCTCCAGGTGACCACGCCGCCGGACGTACCGAATGTATCGTCACCCCATTTGATGTCGTTGGTTCCGAAGCTTTCCGTAGCCTCGGTGGTCAGGCCCAACGAGCAGCATGAGAGATTTCCGCAGACTCCACACACGGATCAAGTTCCCGAGCTATTTGCCTGTTTATCATCACTTTTCGGCTTTATGATCGTATGAAACCATGTCACATCCCCGCCGACAAGGCGCGATATCCGAAACCGAGTGGGATTTGACACCTTCGGATTCACCTTGGGCCGGTACGGTCAAGAGCGCTTGGTGGAGCGCGGGCAATGCGAGAACCCGACGGCGTGGCCATCTTGACGATGGACCCGTGATCACGTAGGTGACAGCAATCGATAACAAGATGCTGTCGAATCATGCCGATACTTCCGATAGTTTGGGCGCCGGACCCGGTACTAAAGGCGAAATGCGCGCGCGTCGAGACGGTCGACGACGACGTGCGACGGCTCATGGACGATATGCTGGAGACCATGTACGACGCGCCGGGGGTCGGTCTGGCCGCGCCGCAGGTCGGCGTCAAGCGTCGAGTGATCGTGGTCGACTGCGCTCGCGCGGATGAGGAACCGGCGCCACTTCGCATGGTGAATCCCGAACTAATCGCGGTGTCTGGGGACGAGGCGATCAACGAGGAAGGTTGTTTGTCGCTACCAGGGCATTACGCGGATGTTACCCGTCCGGCCGAGGCCAAGGTGCGCTATCTGGACGAGACCGGCGCGCCCCGTGAGATTGAGGCCGCTGGCCTGCTCGCAACCTGTATCCAGCATGAGATTGACCATATCAACGGCATTCTCTTCGTCGATCATCTCTCGGCGCTGAAACGCAACATGATTCTGAAAAAGATGGTCAAGGCCAAAAAGGACCGCGCGCGTGAGTCCAACGCTTGACCCGAGCGCCGCGGGTACGGTTTCCAGCCGTCCTGCGCGCCTGGCCTTCATGGGGACACCGGAGTTTTCCGTGCCGACCCTCGCCGTGCTTCTGGATGCCGGCCACGACATACGCGCTGTCTACACACAACCGCCACGGCCCGCTGGTCGCGGCAAGCGGGAACGCAAGTCGCCAGTCCATGACTTCGCCGAGGCGCGGGGCATCGAGGTACGCACGCCCAGCCGCCTACGCGACGCGGCCGAGCACCGAGCCTTCGCGGCGCTTGATCTCGACGCGGCGGTGGTTGTCGCCTATGGCTTGATTTTGCCGCGCGAGATCCTCGCGGCGCCCCGACATGGTTGTTTGAATGTCCATGCCTCGCTATTGCCGCGTTGGCGCGGCGCGGCGCCGATCCAGCGCGCGATCATGGCTGGCGATGATGCTACCGGTGTCGCGATCATGAGGATGGATGTCGGCTTGGATACCGGACCAGTTCTGATGACGGAGAAGGTCGCCATTACCGGCGAGACCACGGGCGCCAGTCTGCATGACGCGCTTTCCGAACTCGGCGCCAGACTGATCACACCGGCTTTGGCCGGCGCTCTGTACGGTTCTCTCCTCGAGATCCCGCAACCCGAGGACGGCGTCACCTATGCCGCCAAACTTAGCCGGGAAGATGGTCACTTGAACTGGACACTGCCGGCGGTTGAGCTGGAGCGTGTGATCCGAGCCCTGGACCCGTGGCCCGGGGCGTGGTGCCTGGTCGGGGGCGATCGTCTCAAGGTTCTAGCCGCCGAGGTCATGGATCTCGGCAGGCTGACCAATGATCCGGGTACCGTCTTGGACCCGGCCCTGACGGTGGCTTGCGGCGATGGGGCGTTGCGGCTGACCCGGGTACAGAAATCGGGAAAGGGCCCGATGCCCACGGACGCCTATCTCAGAGGCAACCCGGTCCCGCCCGGCACCGTTCTGGGTTAACCCGGTTCTGTCCACCAGTCACCGCGCGCCATTGCATCGAGCGCCATGGCGGCGGCCTCGAACATCGGCTCGGGCAGTGCGTCGAGGGTGAACCAGTTCCAGGATTCCAGCTTCTCCGGCTCCATGACCCTCGGTGTGCCGCTGGCGATCTCGCAACGGAACTCGATATCGATGTAGTGGCTGCCATAGGCCATGGTGTTGGAGACGCAAAGCGGCGTCAGCATCTCCGGGGTGATTGCAAGGCCGGTTTCCTCGGCGACTTCGCGCACCGCGCAGGCCTCGGGGCACTCGCCGAACTCAAGATGGCCGCCGGCCCAGCCGTAACAGCCGGCACCGGGGCCCGACAAGCGCTTCCCCAATAGTATCAGCGGGCCGCGCCGAATCATCACGCCGACGCCGACCATGGGGCGGTTAGCGGTCAAGTCTCCGCCCAGCGCGCGGCGGCATCGTCATCGCTTGCTCGGGCGTCAACCCACTTTCCGCCGTCCGGCGTGTCCTCAAGCTTCCAGAACGGCGCCTTGGTCTTCAGCCAGTCGATCAGAAAGTGACAGGCTTCGAAGGCGGCTTCGCGATGCGCCGAGGCGCAGGCGACCAACACGATCTGATCACCAGGCTCCAGCCGTCCGTGGCGGTGGATGATCAGGCTGGCGTCAAGCGGCCAACGGCGATTGGCCTCGGCCTCGATCTCGGCGAGCAGTTTCTCGGTCATGCCCGGATAATGTTCCAGGGTCATCGCCGAAACCGTCTCGCCACCGGCGATATCGCGGACCAAGCCGACGAAGCTGGTTAGGCCGCCGATCTGGTGATTACCGTCCGTCATCGCCTTGAGCTCGGCGGCAAGATCGAAATCCTCGCGCTGGACCCGGATCATCGATCAGCCTCCGGTGACCGGTGGGAAAAAGGCGACCTCGTCGCCGACCGCGACGGGGTGATCCAACTCAACGTAGTCCTGGTTGACCGCGACCCGGATCAGCGAGAGGTCGGCGAAGGCGTCGGCCCCGCCGCCGTCGCGGGCCTTGAGCCAATCGATCAGACCCGCGACGTCTCGCACCTCGGCGGGTGGCGAAATGGTTTCCTCGCCGACGCCGATCTTGGCGCGTACCCAGGCAAAATACAGCAGTTTCACAATCCCACCTCGCTAAACGGCAAATAGTCGACCAATTCGCCCTCCTTGACGCCGGTTACGGCTTCCGGCAACTCAACCAGCCCGTCGGCGAAGACCATGGAGGAAAGAATTCCCGCGCCATCGCGTTTGAATTTACGCGCGATGTGGCCTGGGCTCGCGTCGGTTTCAAGACGAACTCGGACATATTCCCGGCGGTTCAATTTTTTCTTGTAGTCGAAACCCGCGCGGACCTGAAACAGGGGCGGCGGCGCTGCCTCGGCACCGGCCAGGCGTTGAATCAGCGGGCGCGCGACACGAAGAAAGGTCACCATCGCCGCGACCGGGTTTCCGGGCAGACCGATGAACGGCACCCGTCCGACCTGTCCAAGCGCCACCGGTCGGCCTGGTTTGATCGCCAGACGCCAGAAATGCAGCGAGCCGGCGTCCTCGACCGCGTCACGTACATGATCCTCGCCGCCGGTGGACACGCCGCCCGAAGTGAGGATCACATCGTGCCGGCTTGCGGCTTCTCTCAGCGCCGCGGCGATGGTTGCGCGATCATCCGGCAGAATCCCGAGATCGCTAACCGTGACACCCAATCCACGCAACAGCGCGCCGAGGGTGAAGCGGTTGGAATCGTAGATCGAGCCCGCGTCCCGGGCTCCACCGGGCTCGCGAACCTCGTCACCGGTTGAAAAGACCGCCGCCCGCAACGCCGCTCGGACCACTAGGTGGGAGCGACCGACCCCCGCCGCGAGACCGATTTCCTGGGGTCTAAGGCGTTGTCCGGCGCGCAGGATCACGGAACCCGCGCGTACATCTTCTCCGGCCAGCCGACGGTTCGCGCCGCGCTTGATTCCCGACGGTATGGTCACGCTGGAGTCGTCGGCTCGGCAATCTTCCTGCATCAACACGGTGTCCGGCCCGCCCTCGCCGTCGCCGGTAGGCATGGGGGCACCGGTGAAAATTCGCACCGCCGCGCCGCGCTCCTGATGTCGTGGAAACGGATGACCGGCCGCGGCCCGTCCGGCGATGGGAAGCGTGGTCTCGCCCGCCTCGGCGAGATCGTCGAAATACACGGCAAATCCGTCGACGGCCGAATTGTCGTGCGGCGGAACGTTTTCCGGCGCCACGATATCCTCGGCGAGGATTCTGCCGAGCGCGTCGGAGAGCGCTGTCTCCTCGGGCTCGGTGACGGCGACAAGGACCTGGGACAGACGCTTGAGCGCCGTGTCGACCGGTGTCAGGTCGCCCCCGAAGGCGAAGCAATCGTCGCTGAGTTGAGCCATGTCTCAGATTATCACACCTGGCCGCGAAGCCCAGCACTGGCCATTACGAAATCCGCGATCTCATCAATCGCATCGAGTTCGAACACCGGCACCGGCGTGTCGGTTATCGGGGTATCGCTGGCGATCGCGCGGACGTGGGGGTCGCTGGGTTGCAGTAGCGGCTTGTCGTTGGCCCGGCGATAGACCTCGAGCTTGTCATGGGGGTGATGCTTGAAACCCTCGACCAGGACCAGGTCCACCGGCGCGAGCTTGGCCAGCATGTCATCAAGACTCAACTCCGTCTCGCCCCGGTTTTCGTGCAGGAGCGCCCAGCGGTTCGTCGAGGAGATCATGACTTCCCGCGCCCCGGCCTCGCGATGGGTGTGGGAATCCTTGCCGGGCTTGTCGATGTCGAAGGCGTGATGCGCGTGCTTGATGGTCGATACAGAGACCCCGCGGGCAACGAGGGCCGGGATCAGCTTCGCCAGCAGGGTGGTTTTGCCGCCGCCGCTCCAACCGGCGATGCCGAAGACCTTCATGACCCTGTTCCCTTAGCCCGCGTTTTCCGGATTACCATCCGCCTTGGATGCCTGGGCGGTCTGATCGTCGAGCGCGTTGGCGTGCAAGAGCCCGGAGCGCAGGTAATCGTATCCGGTCCACAAGGTGAGGGCCGCGGCGATCCCGAGGAAGACATCACCGATCAACACCGACGGTATCGCCGAGGGGCTCGCGTCGCCGACGATGAAAAAGCCGAGCGAGAACATCTGCAGGACGGTCTTCCACTTCGCGAGCCGACTGACCGGCAAGCCGACCCGAATCTCCGCGAGATACTCACGCAGTCCGGATACCAGGATCTCTCGAAGCAGGATAATCACCGCCGACAGGACGCTCCATCCGGTGATGTAGTCGAAGGCACAAAGAACCAGCAAACAGCCGCCGACCAACAGCTTATCGGCGATCGGATCGAACAGCCGACCGAGCGAGGATTGCTGGTTCATCGACCGCGCGAGATAGCCGTCGAGTATGTCGGTTATCGCCGCGAAGGCGTAGATCCCGAGCGCGATCCAGCGCAGTGTCGGCGTGCCGATCCAGATCAACGCGATCAACACCGGAATCACCGCGATACGGGACATGGTGAGGATGTTCGGGAGTCGTTTCATCCGTGGGTGCTCGGCTCCGACGTCGCCATGGGATCAAGGGGAGGACTGCGTTACACAATGTAGCGGCACGCGAGCCTGTTCGCTAGGCGTCATCGTGAAAGTAATCGTAGATCCGCTTGGCAACGGCCTTGCTGACGCCGTCGACGGATTCAAGATCGGCCAACCCGGCTCTGGTGACCGCGCGCGCGGAGCCGAAATGGTGCAGAAGCGCGCGTTTGCGCTTGGCTCCTATGCCGGGAACATCGTCGAGTCCCGATCGCCCGATCGCCTTTGAGCGGCGTGCCCGGTGGGTTTCGATGGCGAAGCGATGCGCTTCGTCGCGCAAGCGTTGAAGATAGTAGAGGACCGGGTCGCGCTCCGGCATGGACATGACGGGCTTGCCCGGCATGTGAAAGCGCTCGCGCCCGGCATCCCGGTCCGGGCCCTTGGAAATCGCCACTAGGGGAACATCCTCTACCCCGAGCTCGCGGACCACCTCGACGGCGATGCTCAACTGACCGGCACCGCCGTCAATAAGAACCAGGTCCGGCCAGGTTCCTTGGTCGCGTTCCGGGTCCTCTTTTTGAGCTCGCGTGAAGCGGCGCTTGAGAACCTGGCGCATCATCGCGTAATCGTCGCCGCCCTGAATGCTTTCCTCGTCGTCGTCCGGCGCTTCGACCTTCGCGGTCGGGCCAATGACGTTGCGGATGTTGAACTTGCGATAGGCGTTCTTCATGAAGCCGTCCGGGCCGGCGACGATCATCGCGCCGACCGCGTTGGTGCCCTGTATATGGCTGTTATCATAGACTTCGATCCGCTCCGGCGGGGCATCCAGCTCGAAGACCTTGGCGACCCCTTCGAGCATGCGCCGGTGCGATGCGCTTTCGGCGAGCCGGCGGCCAAGCGCGTCACGAGCATTGGTCAGCGCGTGCTCCAGCAGCTTGCGTTTCGGGCCGCGCCGAGGCTTCAGGATCTCGACCTTGCGGTCCGCCTTGATCGACAGGGCCTCCGCGAGCAGGGATTGTTCCGCTAGCGGATGACTGACAAGGATCAGCCGGGGCGGCTGCTTGTTGTCGTAGAACTGACCGATAAAGGCGGCCAGCACCTCGGCGGGATCGTGGCTCTTGTCATGGCTCGGGAAATAGGCCCGATTACCGTAATTGCTTCCACCGCGAAAAAAGAAGACCTGGATACAGCTTGCGCCGCCCTCGTAATGCAGGGCGAAGGCATCGGCCTCGGCCAGACCTTCGACGTTGATGTCCTGATGAGCTTGGACCTGTGTCATCGCGCGAATGCGGTCGCGGTACAGCGCGGCGGTTTCGAATTCCATCGCGTCGCTGGCTTCCTGCATCCGCGCCGCCATGACCCGCTGAACAGCGCCGCTCTCGCCGGTGAGAAAACCGCGGGCCTGGTCCACCAGTTCGCCATACTCATTTTCGTCCACGTAGTCGACGCAGGGCGCGGCGCAACGCTTGATCTGATACTGCAGGCAGGGGCGGGTGCGGCTATTGAACACCGCGTCCGAGCAGTTGCGAATGAGGAACGCGCGCTGTAGGGCCGTGATCGTCCGGTTAACCGCCCCGGCTGACGCGAAGGGACCGAAATAGTCGCCCTTGTGACTCTGCGCGCCGCGGTGCTTGATGATGCGTGGCCATTGATGATCGCCGGTGATCAGAATATGCGGAAAGGATTTGTCGTCCCGCATGAGGACATTGTAGCGCGGCTTCAGGCGTTTGATCAGGTTGCTTTCGAGAAGCAGCGCCTCTACCTCGGTATGGGTGGTGACGATCACCATCGAGGCGGTTTCGCTGACCATGCGGAAAATGCGGTGGGAAATACGGGCGGGAGCGGTATAGCTTATCACGCGCTTCTTGAGGTTACGGGCCTTGCCGACATAGAGCACGTCGCCGTTGGCGTCCAACATGCGATAAACGCCGGGTGAATTGGGCAGGTTGCGGACCTGTTCCTGAATCACGGCGATACCGGCCTCGACATCCGGTCGCGGCTTTTGTTTTGATCCCGGGCGCCTGTTTCCGCCCAGGTCGGTCTCGGCGCCGGTATCCACGGTGGCATCGGTATCGATGGTCGTCATGATCGCAATGTCGCCAGCGCGACCGACCGCGTCAACCGGGCTTGTCGCTGGGCCGGAATTAATCCACGATCCATGTTGATAACCCTGTGTATAACCTTGTTGGTTTCGGCGCGGAGCCGCAGGTCGCCTTCAAATTCACGGGAATGATGAAAAAATAGGCAAAATCATTAACCCTTTGAAATAACGATATTTTTAATAGTCAAGGGGGAAATTATCGGGAAATTTGATTTCGTTTCGTAACAGCGATGTGATCCAGCCGTTATGGAACTGACTGTGAATAATTATCGCCGCGGGATATCAAGTTTCGCCGTGTCCATGGGCCAGAGGATTGAAATATTTCCGACATGTTGAAAAAGTAATCATCACGAGGACGGCATTCATGGGACTGTCTGAATGGCTCGCCGACCTTTACTTGTCGTGGAGAATGAGGGCCGCGTATGTGCCACGGAACAGCCGGGGTCAACCGGCCCGAAGGGTGGCTTTTGGTGGCCGCCCGCCACGTCGAAACGGCTTTCCGATGCACCGCATCCCCCGCCCCGCTTCTCCTCGCGGATCGACACACCAAAAGCCATCACGGCGGTTCCGTAAAGACCAGAAACGGTCTAACGGCGCTTGTGCGCGGCGAGAGGCTGTGCGAAACGAGACGGTGGCGCCAGGCACGGTGGCGCGGCAATCGGATGTGACGGTTCATGGATATGCCGGGTGAAAAATCGATCCTGATAACCGGAGGCGCTAGGCGCATCGGCGCGGCCTTGACGCGGGCCTTGGCGCGGGATGGGTGGTATGTCTGTATTCATTACAATAGGTCCCGAACCGACGCCGAGTTGGTCCTTGCCGAAATCACTGGCGCTGGAGGAGATGGCGTCCTGGTCGCGGCTGATCTCTCGGACCCGGCGGCGCCCGAATCCCTGATCGCGAGGGCGCGCGACATCGCGCCGCCGCTCACCGGGTTGATCAACAATGCCTCGTTGTTCGAGTACGATACCGTCTCGTCCATGACCCATGAGAGCCTGGACCGACATCACGCCGTGAACCTGCGCGCGCCGATGCTGTTGAGCAAGGCCTTCGCGGAATCCCTGGACGAATGGAGCGACGGCTGTGTGATCAACATGCTGGATAACAAGGTTTTCGCGATCAACCCGGACTACCTTGCCTACACCATGAGCAAGGTCGCGTTGCATGGCGCGACCCAGGCGCTTGCGATGGCGCTGGCTCCCAGGGTCAGGGTAAACGCAATCGCGCCGGGTATCACGCTGGAAAGCGGTGGCCAAGGCGAACGGAGCTTTCAACGCGGTGCCCGCATGAGCCCGCTTGGCAGGGTATCCTCGGTCGAGGACATCACGCGGGCGGCGCGTTTCATCTTGGACACTCCCTCCCTAAACGGCCAGGTTATCGCCATCGACGGCGGACAGCATTTGCAAAAGCTTCCACGTGACGTTGCCTTCATGGAAGATTGCTGATCAACCCGCTTGTTTCGACGCTGGGAATGAAAACGCCAATGCCGATCACGTCATCGAAGCTTTTTCTGACCGACTTCGCGGTCCAGGCGAATATTGGAATTCATGATTTCGAGAAAGCCGGCCCCCAGCGGCTTTTGATTTCGGTGGAGATTGAGGTTGAGGTTCCCGTCCCGCCGTCCTCGGATGAAATCGAGGCGGTGTTGGATTACGACTTTCTGCGAAGCGGGATCCTCGACCTTTTGACGGATCGGCATTTCAATCTTCAGGAAACCCTGTGCCGGGAAATCATTGCGATGATCGCCGGGCACGCGACGGTCAAATCCGCCGTTGTGTCGACGCGAAAACCAGACGTCTACCCGGATTGCGGGGCGGTCGGGGTCTCGTTGACCTATCAGCGCTAGAGAACGATCGAATCAACTGGAATCGCGAAGCGATGATGGTTCAATCGTGAGTTTGTCTTGCGGGAATCGGGCGATCAGCCCAGCGGATTCAGGGGCAGGAACTGGCTACAGATGTAATAGGCGTAGACCGCGAAAAAGCCGATGGCCAGGGGCCGCCCGATCGACTTCAGAGAGATCACCGAAATGACGAAGACCAGGGTGACGCCGCCCATGACCCAAAGGTCCATCGACAGGACCTCCTCGGGAATCGCCAGCGGCTGGACCACGGCGACGGTCCCGAGAATCCCCAAGGTGTTGAAGATATTGCTGCCGATGATATTGCCGAGCGCCACGTCGTTATGACGCCGGATCGCCGCCACAACCGTGGTCGCCAGCTCCGGCATGGAAGTACCGATCGCCACCATGGTGATGCCGATTACGGTCTCGGAGACGCCCAGGGCCTTGGCGATGTCGATGGCGCCGGCGACTAGTAAATTGGCCCCCGCCAAAACCGCGAGCAAGCCGAGGATCGTGTAGCTCCATGCCTTTAAGGTGGAGCCTTGCAGGGACTCGAACTCTTCGGCTTCCTGGGCGTGTAGTCCGTCGTCGGCGCCCGCGCGGCGTTCATCGACATAGCAATAGAACAGATAGCCAAACAATCCGATCAGCATTATCGCGCCGTGCCAGAACTCGATCATGCCGTTGCCGGCGAGCGCCATGAAAATCACCGTGGCGCCCAATAGAACGAAGCAATCGCGCTTAAGGGATCGGCCGGTGCAAATGAACGGACAGATCACGCCGACCGTGCCGATCATCAGCAGGATATTCGCGATATTGCTACCGATAACATTGCCGATCGCGATACCGGGAGAACCGTGATAGGCGGCCTTGAGGCTAACGAATAGCTCTGGCGCCGAGGTGCCGAACGCGATAATCGTCAGGCCAATGACATGCGGACTGATGCCGGCGGCCCGGGCCACCGACACGGCGCCCCGGATCATGAATTCGGCACCGAAGATCAGCAGGATCAGCCCGCCGATCGCGAACAGCGTGGCGGTCATCGCGGCAACCTCGTCCGAATGGCGGTCGATAAATCGATTAAACGCGACGAATTCACGAGGGATACGCTAGAGCGCGCGCGCGAGAATATTGTTCCCTGACCGGTCATGCACGCGCCCGAAATCTTCGCGCGCGATGTGTCGCACGCCTCCCTTGTTCTCTCCTAACACCCCGACTCGCGGGGGGCCAGACACTGCTCGGATGGAATATGGTCATTGACGATATATAGCGTCGCCCAGCCGAATTCTAAGACCTGGTTGGAGAATGATTTTGATCACATCCTTGGCATTGGGTTCGTTACTTGGTCGGGTGCCGTGACGCGGGCCTAGGCCCGATGAAGATTCGCGGCGTGAGGAGGCGGTCCAGGGGGCGGCGTCGGGATGGCGATCCGTCCGGCGCGCATGTCCTCGACAAGGTTCAACATCCGTTCCAGCCGGCGGTCCGGAATGTTCATCCTCTGTAGCTGCTCGACGGTGTTGACCAGATAGTCTCGACATGGTCCGGCGGTTCCGACTCCCTGAATCACCAGCGCGGCGAGCTCGGCTTGCGACAGGGCGCCGGCGTATTGTGGGTGCGCGCGGTCGACCACATAGGTTTGAGCCGTGATCCGGCGCGCCGCGCCGTCGTCGTCCGCCACGGTCATCGACAGGTGAGAGGGCCGGTAGATTCCCGTGATCATCTCGCGTTCATGCAGATAGGCCAACACGTCCTCCGCCCGCTCGGGCGCGATCCGATAGGCGACGCCGCGACACGAGCCGCCGCGGTCCAGCCCCAGGACCAGGCCAGGGACCCGGGGCGAACCGCGATAGCGATGCGACCAGACGCAAAAATGCCGGTGGTATCCGTGGAGTCGGGCGATGCGTCGGTCGACGAAATCAAAGCCGGGTCGCCACATCAACGAGCCGTATCCGAAAACCCAGATCGCGTCGTTGGAAACCATGCTGACCATGTCTAGAATGCCTGGGAGACGGGAAAAGGGCGTGGTGACAGTTAGATAGCCTTGGTGCTCGACACCCGCAACCCCTGGACGATTTACATGTTGGGAGGTGCCGCCGTGCGGCGAGGTGTTTGGGTTGCCGGGGCCATCGCGGTGCTGATCGCCGCGTATTGCGGGACGTGGTGGTATCTGTCCGAACGGAGCCGCGAGACAATCACGGCCTGGGTCGCGGAGCTTTCGCGTGATCGCGTGACGTTCACGCTGGGCGAAATGCGACGCGGCGGCTTCCCCTTCGCCGTCCGTTGGACCCTTGATGAATCGGATGCCGAGGTGCGCTGGGCCGCGGGCAAGGCCGGGGGTCGGGCAAGCGTTCTCTCCCTGTGGGTTGAACTCTGGTCACCGAAAACCGTTCGCTTCAGCGCCGACGCCCTGGGTTTGGAGGCGCGTCATGACCCGACCGGGCGGGCCTGGCGGTTGAGCGCGAAGACGGTCTCAGGCCGGTTGTACGGCACGGCGTTCGGTGGTTTCGAGACGATTTATGACACCGGTTCCGTGGAGATCGACGAAGTCGGGTTCGAGAATACCAGAACCTTGGTTCGACCCGTCGCCAAGGCTCTGGGAATGGATTGGGCGTTGCGCGGCCCCGTGATCGCGGATGGCGGGCCTGGACACGAGGCGCGGTTTGCTCTGCGTGGGCTAGGCGTGCCCGTGGTTCAAGAACTAATCGACGACGGGACGGGATCGCTGGAGGCAAGGCTGACGCTGCGCGGCTCGATCGGCGACGCGAGCATCGAGGATCTCGTGGAATGGCGTGATGCCGACGGGGTGCTTGAGGTCGAGGGGCTGGCGATCGATTGGCCGCCGGTCGTTGTCACCTTCGACGGGACGCTCGCGCTTGACGAGCAGCTTCGACTGCTTGGCGCGGGAACCGCCGATATTCGCGGTATGTCCGAAGTGCTCGATAAACTGGTTGAACGGGGCGTGGTCAAAAGCGCCGAGGCCACGGTCGCTAAACTGGCGCTGGCGTTGCTGACCCGACCGGCCAAGGACGGCGGCGGCGCGGTAGTTCGCCTGCCGCTCACCGCCCAAGACGGCATGTTGCGAGGTGGCCCCTTCGTGCTTGGGCGGCTACCCCCGATTATCCGCTGAGGGCGGCACTTCCTGGCGCGCCTCGATGACGCCGCGACGGATTGCCCGGGTGCGGGTGAACAGGTCCTGGAGGGTTTGACCCTCGCCCCAGCGGATTGCCCGTTGCAGCGCCGTCAGATCCTCGGTGAAGCGTTGCAGGATTTCCAGCACGGCTTCACGATTGTTTAGGAAAATGTCCCGCCACATGATCGGATTGGAGCCGGCGATCCGCGTGAAATCGCGAAACCCGCCGGCCGAGAATCGGATTACGTCGTTCTGCAGATGGCCCTCTAGATCGACGGCGGTTCCGACGATGGTATAGGCGATGAGGTGCGGGACGTGGCTGGTCACCGCGAGCACCTTGTCGTGATAATCGGCATCCATCTCCTCGACCAGGGCGCCGATCGCGGTATAGAGCCGGCCCAGTTTGGCCACCGCGTCACGGTCGGTTCCCTCGGGCGGGGTAAGCAGCCAGTAACGGCCTTCGAACAACTCGGCGAAGCCGGATTCCGGGCCGGAATGTTCGGTGCCGGCGATTGGATGACCGGGGACGAAGTGAACGTTTTCGGGAAGGTTCGGCTGCATATCCCGGATCGGCGCGCGCTTGACCGAGCCGACATCGCTGATCACGCAGCCGGGTTTCAGATGCGGCGCCAAGGCCTTCGAGATCGCCCGGTAGGTGCCGATCGGCGTGCACAGAACCACGAGGTCGGCGTCCGCGACCGCGTCGGCGGGTTCTTCGTGAACCGAGTCCGCGAGATTCAGTTCCTCGGCCTTGGCCCTGGCACCCGCGTCGAGGTCGGATATCGCGAGATGGCCGATCAGTCCGGCCTCGCGCTTTACCGCGCGCGCCAGGGACGAGCCGATATGGCCTATGCCGACCAGCGCCACGCGCTCGAAGATCGGCTCGACGGCGGTTTCCTCAGTCATGACTTCCACCTGGGTCCTATTGGTTCAGGAATTCGGCTACCGTGTCGACCACGATCCGCATCTCTTCCTCGTTGCCGATCGACAGCCGCAGGAACTCCGGCGCGCCGTAACCGGCCATGCCGCGGGTCAGAATGCCGCGTTCGCTCAGATAATCTCCCGCCGCCGCCGCGTTTAGTGTCGGCTCATCCGGAAACCGGACCATCAGGAAGTTCGTGACGCTGGGCAGAACCGTAAGACCCATCGCCTCGAAGCGAGCCTTGGTCCAGGGCTGCCATGTCTCGTTATGCGCGACCGAGCGTTGCACGAACTCGGTATCCCCGATCGCCGCGATCGCCGCCGCCACGGCGCCCCGGTTGGCGCCGAAGGGTTGCTTGACCACATGCATCGCGTTGATCACGTCCCTAGGGCCGTAGCCCCAACCGAGCCGCAGGCCCGCCATTGCGTAGAGTTTGGAGAAGGTCCGCAGCATGATCACGTTCTCGGCGGCCTCGACAAGCTCGGAGCCGTCTGAATAGTCGTTGCGCGAGACGAATTCGGCATAGGCCGCGTCGATCACCAGCAGAACGCTCTCGGGCAGCTCGCGATGCAGCCGGGCAACCTCGGCGCGCGACAGATAAGAGCCGGTCGGGTTGTTGGGATTGGCCAGGAAGACGATCCGAGTGCGGTCGGTAACCCGTTCCAGGATGGCGTCGACACTGACCCGATAGTCGATATCAGGGGCCGAAACCGGGACGCCGCCAGCGACCGTCGCCGACATCGGATACATAATGAAGCCGTACTCGGTGTGGATCACCTCGTCGCCGGGATCGATATAGGCTTGACAAAGCGCCTGGATCAGCTCGTCCGAACCGCAGCCGAAGATCATCCGCTCCGGATCGAGACCCTGTGCCTCGCCGATCACCTCGGCCAGGCCACGGGGGTCCTCCTCGGGATAGTGATGGATCTGGTTCCCGACCTCGGCCAGGGCTTGCATCGCCTTCGGACTAGGGCCGAGCGCGCCTTCATTGGCGGACAGCCTGATGATCCGACCGGCCTTGGGGGCACTGAGATTCGGGTTGTAGCGTACCATGGCGGCGATTGTCGGGCGTGGCATGGGGGCGGTCATGGGAGCCTCCGAGTGTCTGAAATGAACGCTTGTGGGTCTTAAAGTGCGCCTTGGGCGGCATAAGCGCCGAGGCGGTATCGACGCGCGGCATCATGGCCGCTTTCATGGTCCACGAAACCATCGACCTCGACCAGACGCCAGTTTTCGCCACCGTCCCAACGGTCGATCTCGCGCCCGCCCTCGACGGCGTGGTCGTCCTTGACGGCGAACAAGGTGACATCGTCGCCGGAAGGTTCCGGCTCTTGCGGGCCGATGATCAAGGCGTCGATTGTGTCCGGTCCGGCCGTGAAATACGGAAGCCGCGCGAGGATGCGCGGCTTTTCGGCGGAACTTCCCAGCAAATTCGGCCACCATTGCCAAGCCCTGCCGTTCTCAATTCCAGGCAGGATGGCGAGTTGCGCCGCGCCGGACGAAACGGCCTGGACGGCGGCTTCGGCGGTATCCATCGCCGAGATCGTCGAGGCGGTGCCGCAGTATTCCCGCGCCAGATCGTGGACGCGAATATCCGGAGCGAAGACCGCGGCATTGACCGTGATCTGTTGATTGAGGTTGGCACTCAGGATTTCGCGCCAGATACGGGAAACCGAAGCGATGGATAGTGGATCGCGGTTACGCTCCGACAGGCGGCGCATGATCTGGGCCTCGCGGCCCGGACGCAGATTGGGTCCCGAGGTATCGGCGCTGGCCTTGGCCTTGGCCACCTCTCGACCGATCTCGACGCGCCTGATCAACAGATCATGCATTTTCGCATCGATCTGGTCGATCTCACCACGAAGCTCTTCAAGTGTCGCCACGACAATTCCCCGGCGCGCCCGAACGCCGCCGACGATCGGCGCGCGCGGGCAAGGCGGCTAGGATTAATCCGGCGATTGCCCGATTGCAAGCGGACAGGCGGATTGATCGCGATCTTGGCGGTGGAGGGGCGGATTAGCTGGCGGCGGGTCGAGTATTCGCGGTGGCTGTCGGGGTGCCAACGGAGGAGGTCGCGGGAACCCGGCTCGCCGACGGCAGCAGCGCGCGGGCGCGGGCGCGCAGGGGGCGTGGCTGGGTGGTGGCGTAGATTTGTTTGCTCGCTTCGATGATCACGACACCGCCCAGCTGCTTGAACCACCGAGAGCCGATATCCTCGATCCCATAGGCCGATCGTTGGACGATCCGCCATGGATAGGGCGGAACGTAAAGCGCCCGAGTGGTCAGGGTCGGGGTGAACATATTGGCCCTGAGCAGGCGGGAGAGCTGGGAGGAGGAATAGGGGTGGCCATGGCCGAAAGGCGTGCGCTCCAGCCGTGCCCAAAGGCCGGCCCGGTTCGGGACCACCACCAGCAACCGTCCGTTGCCGCTCAGTACTCTCCAAATCTCGTGCAGCATCGGGCGCAATTGCTCGCTGCATTCGAGGCCGTGAACCAGCAAGACCCGGTCCACCGATACATCCTCAAGCGGTAGTTCCCCCTCCTCGGCCAGGGCGACGAGGCTGCGTCCCTCGCGCGGCCAATGCAGCACGCCTTGCTGGGCCGGCATCAACGCGAACAGCCGTTCGGCCTCGTCGCGGAACGGTCTGAGATAAGGCGTTGCATAGCCAAGCCCGAGCATCGTCATGCCCGAGACGTTCGGCCAGATGCCGCGTATTCGACGACGAATCAATCGCCGCGCCACTTGGCCTAGCGGGCTGCCGTAGAAATCCCAGAGGTCGACCGCGTCGTTGTACATGGCGGTTCCGGCGACCGAGGTCGCTCAGACCCTATAGGTCTTTATCAAGTCCGGATCGGGTTCGATCCCGAGACCCGGGCCAGACGGCGCGCCGAACACGCCGTCAACCGGATCGTAGACGCCGGGATAGAAATCCGCCTCGGGGGTGATGAAGATCCGCTCGATCAGACCCGGATTGGGCAAGGCCTGGGCGAGATGCAGGGTCGCGAGGAAACCGGGGCCGAAATAGGGCGAATGCGGCATGATCTGCACGCCGAAGGATTCGCACAACGCGGCAACCTTGCGGAACTCGGTGATGCCGCCGACCTTGGTGACGCTGGGCTGGGCATAGTCGACCGCGCCCGCCTCCAGCATGTTGCGGAACTCGAAGCCGGTGCAGGCATTCTCACCGGCCGCCACCGCGACGCCGGTATCTTCGCGCAGCTTGGCCAGGGCACGGAAATCCTCCGGCGGGTTGATCGGCTCCTCGATCCAATGCAGGTCGTACTCGGCGAAGGCAAGGGTCATTTCCCGCGCCTGTTCGGGCGTCCAGGGACAGTTGGTATCGACCATGATCTTGAGATCGTCGCCGCCGGCCTCGCGGGCCGCGCGTACCTCGGGTACCGCGATCTCGTGCAGCTTGGCGAGCCCGTAGCCGAGGTTGGTCGCGTGATTTACCCGATCGGCGACCAGTTCCGGGTCCTCGTAGCGAAACAGGCTGGCATAGGCCTGGACCTTGGTGTCGCCGGACGCACCCAGCATCTGATAGAGCGGCATGCCCGCCGCCTTTGCCGCGATATCCCAAAGCGCGATATCCATGCCCGATATGGCGAACATGGTGATGCCGTAGCGGCCGAAGATATGCAGGGATTGCTGAAGATCGTGGCTGATCCGGGCGATATCCCGGGGGTCGCGGCCGATCACCCTGGGCGCCACCATGTGCTTAACCGCCTCGGCAACGGCGCGGCGGCACTGGAACGAAAAGGCGTCGCCCCAGCCGGTGATTCCGCTGTCGGTTTCGACCTTGATCAGGCAGAAATCCAGCTTGCCCCAATTCAGGAACCCGACCTCGCCCTGCTTGGAAACCCCTCGGTCAAAGGGCATCTCAAGCTCGATAACGTCCACATTTGTAATCTTCATGACCCTTGCCTCCGCTAAGTTCGCCGGATCATAGCCCCGGCCTTGGCCGATGCGAAAGGTTGATGCTAGGTTGCCGCTCCCATCCGAGAGCGCCCGCGAAACTACCCCCGCGAAACTAACGGAGAGAGCCACATGGCCCCGTTCGAAATCATTCTGGTTCCCGCGATGTCCGACAACTACGTCTATTTGGCGCATGACGCCGATACCGGCGTGACCGCGGTCGTCGATCCCTCGGAGGCCGAGCCGGTGCAAGCCGCGCTGAGTGCTCGGGGCTGGAACCTGACCCATATCCTCAATACCCATCATCATCTGGACCACACCGGCGGCAATGCCTGGCTGGCCGAGAAGTACGGCGCCACCCTGATCGGCCCGAGATCCGAGACCGCGCGCATCGCCGACATGGATATCACCGTGGTCGAGGGCGATACCGTCGATGTCGGCGGGCACAAGGGCGTGGTCTACGAGACGCCGGGGCATACCAAGGGCCATATCGCCTTCTGGTTTGCCGATTCCGACGCGCTGTTCTGCGGCGACACGCTGTTCGCGCTGGGCTGCGGGCGGGTCTTCGAGGGGACCATGGAGCAGATGTGGGACTCGATGGTGAAGCTGCGTTCGGTGCCGGGAACCGCCCAGGTCTATTGCGGTCACGAATATACGTTGTCCAACGCCCGCTTCGCGCTCAGCGTCGATCCCGACAACGCGCGCCTGCAAGCCAGGGTCCATGAATTCGAGGTCATGCGCGAGCGCGGACAGCCGACCATCCCGACGGTGCTGGCCGATGAGCTGGACACCAATCCGTTCCTGCGCGCCGATGATCCGGCACTGGCCGCCGCGATCGGCATGCCCGGCGCCGATCCGGTCGCGGTGTTCGGCGAGGTGCGCACCCGCAAGGACAATTTCTGAGATTGAACAAGCGATCCGGGCATCCCGTCCGGGTCCAACCAAGAGGCACGCGTAATGAAACTTTTCCATGGTGGCGGCTCGCCCTTTGTTCGCAAGGTGATGGTGGTGGCTCACGAGACCGGCCAGGTCGACAAGCTGGAGTTGCTGGACGGCGGCACCACGCCGATCGACACCAACCCTGAGCTCGCCAAGGCCAATCCGATCGGCAAGATCCCGGCGCTGATCCTGGATGACGGCACGGCGCTCTCGAATTCACCGGTGGTTTGCGAATATCTCGACAGCACGCATTCCGGCGCCAAGATGTTCCCGGCGGACGGCGCGGCGCGCTGGGAGGCGCTGCGTCTCCAGGCGATCGCGGACGGCTTGATGGATGCCGCGGTCAACAACCGCTACGAGACCATGGTGCGCCCTGAGAATCTTCGCTGGGATGACTGGAGTGCCGGACAGCTCGGCAAGGTTGACCGCGCCGTGGACGCGCTGGAAGCCGCCGCCGACAGTCTCGGCGACCGGGTCGATATCGGCACCATCAGCGTTGCTTGCGCCTGCGGTTATCTCGATTATCGCTATGGCGACCGCAACTGGCGGGGCAGCCATCCGAAACTTGCCGCCTGGTTCGAGACATTCGGCCAGCGCCCGTCCATGCAAGCGACGATGCCGCCTAGCGCTTAAACGGATCAACCGTCGCTCGGGATTTTGTCTTCGGGAAATCTTACCTAGGTTGGTTCCGAGCGACCGACGGTCTGACTATTTCAAGGTTCTAAGATAGGCCGCGATATCGGCCCGCGTATTCGCGTCCTTGACACCGGGGAAGCGAGCCTTGGTGCCTTTCAGGAATTGCTCGGGATTGGCCATGAACTCCGTCAAGTTGGCGTCGGTCCATACCAACCCGGCGCTTTTCAGGGCGTCGGAGTAGTCGTAATCCGAATCGCGAGCCGCCGGCTTGCCATGGGTGTCGAATAGGTTGGGGCCGAAGACGAGCTTGCCGCCCGCCTCGAAACTATGACAGACCGCGCAATGCTCAACGGCGGCGACCTTGCCTTTCGTTGGATCGCCATGGTTGGCCGCGGCTGGGGCGGTATCGCCGAGAGTCTTTAGATAGGCGATTAAGTCGGCGCGTTGCTGGGCGCTCTTGATGCCCTGGAAGCTCATCTTCGTGCCCTTCATGAACTTTTTGGGCTTGGCGAAGAACGCGCTTAACGCCGGTTCGGTCCAGACCACCCCCGATGCCTTCATCGCCTTGGAATAGCGATAGCCCGGGACTGCCGCGGCCGGTTG